>Ga0268266_10002698_pt1 | contig 18631 bp, 22 predicted proteins | sample KBSS13metaG_FD_190356 | JGI IMG/M metagenome (GOLD analysis project Ga0268266, IMG submission 190356) | Switchgrass rhizosphere microbial communities from Kellogg Biological Station, Michigan, USA - KBS S1-3 metaG (SPAdes) (version 2) | ecosystem: Host-associated > Plants > Roots > Rhizosphere...
CCATCCCAGAAAGTGGATTTGAAGCCCGCCTCGATGTTGGTGAGGCGCTCCATCGCGTACGGCAGGGTCTGCGGATCGACCGGACCCGAAGTGGGCGCCGACCAGCCGCCACCCTTGGCGCCGCGGTTCCAGCTCGCATACACCATGAGGTCCTTGGACGGCTTGTAATCCAGCTCGACCTTGCCCGTGCCGATGTTGAATTTCTTAGCCGCGCCGGGATAGTCCGGGGACACGTAGTGCAGATTCTGGTCGCAGGCCTCGCAGTAGTAGTAATAGTTGAAGGCCTTGTCATCGTAGGTATAGCGGGCGCCCGCGATGAAGGTCAGTTGCGGCAGGATGTCGTACTCGCCCTGCGCAAATACCGACGGGGATCGCGTGCTCAGGCTGAAATCCGCGCGCCCCAGGCCGATCGGCTCGATGAGCGAGGTCGTGCCGATATCACGGCTGTCGTAGTGCAGGTAGTAGAAGCCGCCGACCCACCGGTAGCGGTCGCCTTCGCCGTTCAGTCGCAGCTCCTGCGACAACTGGTGGAAGTGATACAACACGTCGTAGTTGAATATCGGGTTCGGCGACATGTCGGAGTCTTCACCGTACCGCTTCTGCGCGTGCATGTAGTCGGTGACCGAGGTCATTGTGAACCAGTCGGTTTTGTAGAGGGCGTGCACTGTCGCGCCATACACGGTGCGATTGAAAATGCCCTGCCGGTCTTCCGACTGGTGGAAAGGGCTGCTGCTCGGATTGGTGTAGCCGAAGAAATCCGAGCCACCGGGGACGAATACGCCACGGCCCGTGGAATCGGGTACCGAGGCGGCCCAGGAATAGTTGCCCGCAACCTCGGAGTCGTTGTTGATCCCATGCAGCTTCAGGCGCACCTCGCCGTTGTCGGCGAATTTCCAGGTGAACTGCAGGCGACCGGCGAACTGCCGCTGATTGTTGATACGGCCGCCCAGGTCGTTGGTGATGTAGCCTTCGTGATAGTTGGTCGCGAAGGCTGCGCGGGCGGAGAGCGTGTCGGTCAGGGGACCGCCGATGGCGCCTTCGGAGTCGAAACGGCTGAAGTTGCCGCCGGTGACATCCAGGTAGCCGTCGAGATGGTCGGTCGGCTGATTGCTGAAGTACTGGATCAGGCCGCCGGTGGCGTTACGCCCGAAGAGCGTGCCCTGCGGGCCGCGCAGGACTTCGACCCGCTGCGTGTCAAACAACGTTCCAGCCAACGCGCCCGTTGAGGCGATGTAGGCGTCGTCGCTGTAGACGGCAACAGGGGCCTCCTGGTGGTCGCTGAAGTCGTTCTGCGACACACCGCGAAGGTTGTAGATCGTCACCGTCGAACCGTACTGGTTGAACTGCAGGCCGGGGACCTGCGAGGTCACGCTGGTCACGTCCTTCAACCCGAGTTGTTGCAGAGTGTTGGCGTCGAAGGCGGTGACCGACGTGCCGACATCCTGCAGGTTCTGTTCGCGCTTTTGCGCGGTGACGACAATTTCCGCGAGCTTGTCCGAGTCGCTGTTTTCCTGCGACCAGACGCTCGGCACTACCCCCAGACAGACACTTGCGGACAACCCCGCCAGCGCCTTCATTGTTATTCGAGGCATCGCGATGGCACTCCACGTGGAAGCTCTACGGAGCTTAGTCGCACGCGATGCGAAGCCGCGATACGGAATCGGAAATAATTGTGAGCGGCGGCCCGGCTGTTGCCGGAGCGCAACGCGCCTTTAGACGGCGCCCTTGAGAGTTTCCGAGGGGGCTACGCCCATCTTGCGCCGATAGTACTGGGCATAACGCCCGAAATTGACGATGCCGACATCCTGCATCAGCTCGGTGACGTTGCGGCTGGGATCGGCGCGCAGCAGCGATTCGTGCAGCGCCTGGATGCGGATATCCCGGAGGTATTCGGCGGGCGTCATGTTGAAGACCCGGCGAAAGCCGTTCTGCAGGCTGCGCGGCGTGATGCCTACGGCGCTGGCGATTTCCGCAACGGAACGCAGATCCGACAGGTGATCGTGCATGTAGGCGCGGGCCCGCCGTACGTACCACGGAATAGCCTGCTGCGTAGCACCCCGCTCCAGCTCTTCGGAGTAGTTGTGCGGGGCCGCGTGCACCAGCAGCTCAATCAGGGTGCGTGAATACTGTCTGCGAACTTCCTCGGCCGCCAGGGCCTTGGGCGCGGTGGCCGACAGGTTGCAGATGTGCGCCAGCAGCTGATGCCATGCCCGGCCGAAGTCCGAATCCGACGGGATTTCCATGTCGAATTTCACCGGCGCGCTCAGGCGGCGCCCCAGCTTTTCCATGATCCGCTGCTCTACTGCTTTGCGGCAAACGCGGGCTGTCAGGTGCCGGCATTCAGCCGACATGATGACCCGGGATATCTCGGTCGTGGAGGTCATCACAATCGAACGGGGAGAGGTCACTGCGGACTGCGGTCCGCAGATCACGCGCCCCTGGCCGGCCAGGGTGGACTTCACCAACTGGTAGTCGGCGATGACACCGGAATCAATCTCAACTTCGAACCCGTACTGCACATAACCCAGGGCACAATCGCCGAGATCCAGGGCTGATGTCAGGCACATCAGGCTGCGGCCGCCGGTATTTACATTGCGCAACTTGTGCGGGTGAATGTTCTCGCTGACGACGTGAGTGGCTTCGTCAACTGTATCCCCTGACTGGACCGACCGCGGGTCGGGTAAGTAGGGCAGAGCCGTCGCTTCGATGTGAGTGAGCGCGTGCATTCCCGGCAGCCTAATTCACATCCGGCACGAGGCCAAGCGCGATTTGCATGGCCATGCCTTGAGCGCGAGCCATGAGTTTCTTCAGCTCCGCGGGGTTGCGGCTGTGGGCGCCCCGCACCACCACCATGCCTTCGATCATGGCAGCCAGGATGCTCGCCCGCCGGCGGACCTCAGCCGGATCGGTGTCGGGGACCAGCTCGGCGATGCAGTCACTCAATTGCTGGATGTCGATTGCGTACAAATCATTCATCAAGTGGCCGGCATTGCTGCCCGCACGGGCGCGGCCGTCCATTTCGGTCAACAGGGCCCACAGCTGAATGAAGTAACGGCGGGTTTCGGAGGTCGCGATGTCCTTGAGGTTGAATTCGACGATGGCCTTGAATCGTGCTTCCCGGTCCGTCGGCCCCTTTGCCCGCAGCTCTGCGTAGGAGTTGCGGTAGCGCTCACCCGTGTCGGCCACGAGTGCCTCAACCAGGTCTTCGCGGGTCTTGTAGTAGTACTGGACATTGGCCAAATGCAGTCCCGCGCGCGCGGCGACGTTGCGCATGGAGAACTGCGCGTACCCTTCGGTCATGAGGAGGTCGCGGGCGGCGAGGACTATCCGCGCGGCGGTGTCGTTGCCGGCGCGCCGGCCGGTCGCAGCTCGCTTCGTCTTGACTTGCATTCGGGACGGATTGTAGCGTATTGGTCAACCGACCAAAAGAAGCGCTAGCGTAATGTCAAAAGTGGGGATGCCCCTCGTCCTGCTGGGTTGCCTGTTTGCGGCGTCCGCGTCGGCCGCCGACGCGCCGAACGTCGTGACGCTCCCGCAACCGACACCGCCCCATTACATATGGGTCAACGACTTCGTGTTTCCTCATATGGTGAGCGGCAAAGCGATGCTCGTTGACGGCGATGCCGGCCGCTTTGTCGGTGAGTTGGATACCGGATTCGGGTCGATGCGTGTTGTGCCATCGCTGGACGGCAAGATCATCTACTCGCCTGAGACCTATTTTTCACGGGGCACGCGCGGCGAGCGCACCGATGTCATCTCGCTTTACGACCCGGCGCATCTGTCCTTCATCGGCGAAATCCAGATTCCGCCCAAGCGCTCGTCCAATCTGCCCATGATGGCGAATGCCCAGTTGACGGATGACGGCCGCTTTCTGCTGGTCTACAACTTCAACCCCGGGCAGAGCATTACGGTGGTCGACACTCAAACACGCAAGTTCGTGGGCGAGATCGAAGCTTCCGGTTGCGCCTTGATCTATCCCACCGGAAACCGCTCTTTTTTCAGCATCTGCGCTGATGGTGCTCTGTTGAACACTGTTATTGACGACACGGGTAAAGTGAAGTCCAGCGTCCGCACCGACGACCCCGTGTTTGATGTCGAGCACGACCCGGTGACTGAGAAGGCGGTTCGGGTGGGGGATACGTGGTACTTCGTATCCTTCAGTGGGATGATTTATCCCATCAAAGACGGCTCGAAGCTGCAGCCGACCTGGTCGCTGTTGAGTGCCGAGGAACAGGCCGCGAAATGGCGGCCGGGCGGGTTACAACAACTGGCCGTCCACACGGGGATGAACCGCCTGTATTCCATCATGCACCAGGGTGATCTGGACACCCACAAGGACCCGGGCCGGGAAGTCTGGGTCTACGATCTGGCCAAACGCACCCGGGTCCAGAAGATTTCCATGCAACACGACTCCGGCTCCATCCAGGTGAGCCGTGACGCGCATCCACTCATGTTCTCCATCTTCATTGACAGCAACGTGCTCGACATCTACGACGCGACCAGCGGGAAATTCCTGCGCTCGGTGACCGATATCGGTACCACACCCACTGTGTTGGTGAGCCCATGAAGTGGCTGGATCGGATGGTGGAGGGCTCGGCCCGGTCCCTTGCCAAGCGCACTTCGCGACGCAGCGTCGTGGGGTACCTCGGCGCGTTGTTGGTGGGCGCCACGGCTGCGCCCCTGTTGCCGGTTGCCAGGGGGGCCACGCCGGCCCCGGCGTCAAAGCCCGACGACAAAAAGAAGAAGGTCGACGATCCGACCAGTTGCGATTACTGGCGCCACTGCGCCATTGATGGCTATCTGTGCGGGTGCTGTGGGGGAACGCAGGATACCTGCCCTCCAGGTACCACGATGTCCGCAGTCACCTGGGTAGGGACTTGTCACAACCCGCTCGATGGCAAAGACTACGTCATCTCGTACAACGACTGCTGCGGCAAGTCGACGTGCGGCCGATGCATGTGTAACCGAAATGAGCGCGACACACCGTTGTACATACCGTTCCAGTCCAACGATTACAATTGGTGCTCTGGAAATGGCAAGACCAACGTTCCCTATCACTGCTCGACGGCTCGCATCGTTTCTGTTGCGAAGTAGTGGCCTCGCGGCAGCGCTGCTCTATGTCAGCGCTGCGGGCGCGTACGAGCCGCATGTCAACTACATGCTCCATTGCATGGGTTGCCATACTCCGGATGGACGCGGAGAGCCCGGGCGCGTGCCTTCGGTTCGCGACACGCTCGTCCCGCTCGCCAGCAAGCCCGCCGGGCGTCGCTTTCTCATCCAGGTTCCGGGCTCCGCACAATCCAAACTCTCCGATGCCGAGTTGGCCGACGTGCTCAATTGGATGGTGGGTCACCTGAGCGCAGTGCCGGCTCCCAAGTCAGTTGCGAAATTTACGGCCGATGAAGTGGCTGCCTACCGACACAAGCCGCTGGTGGCTGTGCAGGAAGAGCGGCGCCGGTTGATTGCGGGTGCACCATGAGCCTGGAACGAGCCAGTCAGGATGAATTGCGGTCTGTGCAGTTGGAGCGGCTCAAGTGGTCGGTGCGACATGCGTACGACAACGTCGAGCACTATCGACGCAGATTTGAGGCGCACGGTGTTCATCCCGACGACCTGAAACGCCTGGAAGACCTGCGGCTGTTCCCTTTCCTGAAAAAACAGGACTTCAGAGACAACTATCCTTACGGCCTGTTCGCAGTCCCGATGTCGAAGATCGCCCGGTTGCACGCCTCCAGCGGAACGACCGGCAAACCAACGGTGGTTGGTTACACATCGAACGACGTCTCCAATTGGGCCGATCTCGTTGCCCGCTCGATCCAGGCGGCAGGCGGCCGGGCTGGTGACAAGGTGCACGTGGCCTACGGCTACGGACTCTTCACCGGTGGCTTGGGTGCGCACTACGGCGCAGAAAGACTCGGATGCACCGTCATTCCGATGTCGGGTGGACAAACGGAGAAGCAGGTGCAGCTGATCCGGGATTTCCAGCCCGACATCATCATGGTGACGCCGTCCTACATGCTCAACATCGCGGACGAGTTTGTCCGCCAGGGGATGGACCCGCGGGAGAGCTCGCTGCGCGTTGGGATCCACGGGGCGGAGCCCTGGACACAAGCCTTGCGCACCGAGATTGAGCAGCGCTTCGACATCGACGCCGTTGATATCTACGGCTTGTCCGAAGTCATGGGGCCCGGTGTGGCCAGCGAATGTGTTGAAACCAAGGATGGGCCGTGCATCTGGGAGGATCATTTCTATCCCGAAGTGATCAACCCGGTGAGCGGCGAGCCGGTGCCGGACGGAGAGGAGGGTGAGTTGGTGTTTACCTCCCTCACCAAGGAAGCATTGCCGGTCATCCGCTACCGGACGCGGGACCTGACCCGGCTGTTGCCGCCGACCGCGCGCTCAATGCGCCGGATCGCAAAGATCACCGGCCGCAGCGATGACATGATGATCATTCGCGGCGTGAACGTATTCCCTTCGCAAATCGAAGAGCTGTTGCTGCGCTGCGCCGGACTCACGCCGCACTACCTGCTGGAGCTGACACGCGAGGGGCATCTGGATTCGCTGGCGGTCCATGTGGAATGCGCGGCTACAGCCGATTCAAATTCCCGTAAAGAGGCCGGTGTACAGTTGGGCCGCCTGATCAAAAACAACGTCGGCGTCAGTGTCAGCGTGCACGTGCGCGACCCGGGCGCCCTGGAGCGCTCGGCCGGCAAAGCCCGCCGCGTGTTGGATCTGCGCCCTAAAAACTGAAATTTCTTGACGGCCGGCCGCTGGCGCGGCTAGTTTATTGGTCAACTGACCAAAAACGAGAGTCGCCATGAACGACATCACTCGACGCGATTTCGTCGGCGGTACCCTGCTGGGGACAGGGGCGGCCCTGCTGGGCATGGGCTCGCCGGCCGCAGTGCGCGCGCAGACCTCCGCTTCGAAGCTGACGGGCCTCGGCCCCGAGTGGACCGGGCCGGGTGGCATCGGCGATTACGCCAACTCGAACGGCAATACACACGAAGTGGTCAATGCCGCGCACGGCGGCATTCGCAATCAACAATGGGACAAGGCCCTGCGCTCCGCTACCGATACCGGGGAGGTGCTGGATGCGGTGATTGTCGGTTGCGGCATTGCCGGGCTGTCGGCCTGTTGGGCCTTCAGGAAAGGGCGGCCCGACGGCAAGGTGCTGATGTTGGATCAGCATCCGATCTTCGGCGGCGAAGCCAAGCAGAACGAGTTCCAGGTGGACGGCTTTCATCTGACCGCGCCGCAGGGTGCGACGGGCATCGTCGTGCCTTTCAACAAGGCCAAAAATGCCGGCATGTGGTCGCATTTCGCGACCGACCTCGGCTTCCCCGATGAGTTTGTTTACCAGAACCCGCAAGGTCTGACCAACGACATTCTGGTACCGGAGGATGCGTGGTCGCCGATGCATGTTGCATGGGAGAGGTCGGATACCGGCTTCTTCTATGAGGGCAAGGGGTGGGTCAAGAATCCCTGGCGGGATGGGTTCAAACACGCACCGATTCCGGAGTCCGCGAAGCAGGCACTCGTGAACATGGAGCTGTATCGGACCCCGCCGCGGCGTGAGGATTGGGGGCCGTGGCTCGATTCCATGACCTACAAGCAGTTCCTGACGAATGTCATGGGCATCGAAGAGGCGGATCTCACCGCGGTTTTGCAGTATCTCAATCCCGTGACCTGTGCCATGGGTTGCGGGCTCGGTGCCGATGTCATCTCGGCCTACTCGGCATATAACTTCCTGCAGCCGGGTGTGAACGGCTACTACCGCTACCAGAACGGCGGCATGGACCCGACGGACGAGATTTATCTCGCCAGCTTCCCCGGCGGACATGCGGGTACGGCCCGCCACTTCCTGAAGAAGATCATGCCCGCGGCGCTGAAGGGGCAGTACCGGATGGCGGATATTCTCAATGGCGCCGTGCGCTGGGATCAGCTCGACAAACCGGGCGAGCCTGTGCGGATGCGGTTGTCGTCGACCGTCGTCGCCGTCCAGCACGAAGGCTCCAAAGGGGTAATCGTGACTTACGTCAAGGAGGGCAAGTTATATCGAGTGCGCGCCAAGGCTGCGGTGCTTTGCGGACAACAGCACGCGAACCGCCACATCTGCCGCGATATCTCGCCTGAGTACCGCGAGGCCATGAATCATTTCCATCACGCCCCCATGTTGACCGTGAATGTGGCCGTGCGGAACTGGAAATTCCTGGACAAGCTCGGCATCGCCTCGGCCCGTTGGTTTGAGGGCTTCGGCTGGTGGACCAGCCTGCGGCGCAATCTGGAAATTCCAGGTCAGCTGACGCAGCCGCTGGACCCGTCCAAGCCGACCGTGTTGACCATGTACAACCCATTCCCCCTGCCGGGAGTGCCGTTTCCGCAGCAGTGCACGGCCGCACGCATGACGCTCTTTGGTATGAGCTACGCGGCAATAGAGACAGCCGTGCGCGAGCAGTTTACCAAGATGTTCGGTGACGCCGGGTTTGACGCCAACCGCGATATCGCCGGCATCATCACCAACCGATGGGGTCATGCCTACATTGTCGATCCGCCGGGATTCTTCTTCGGTAAGGACGGCAAAGCGGCGCCGAAGGATGTTTTGCGAAAGCGCTACGAACGGCTGTCGTTCGGTCACTCCGAGTTGAGTGGTGCCCAGATGTGGGAGACGGCGGCAGAAGAGGGTGAGCGGGCGGGCAAAGAAGCGTTGGAGGTTGTATGAGAGTCTTCGCACTGTTGATGTTGCTGGTCAGTGGTCTCGCTGTAGCAGCGCCGCCGGATGCAGAGCTCGCGGCATTCAAACAAGCCATCCGGGCGAAATACGATCTGAAGGAAAAGGCGTTTGCCGCGCACGATGCGCAGACCATTGTGACGAAGTTTTACACCGCCGATGTGGTTTCCGTTGGAGAGGGCGAGGGCGTTTTCATCGGCCGGGACGCGATACGGCCTCTCTATCAGGAAGTCGTCAAGAACAACAAGGTCAAAGTCGAATCCATCCAGACCTTCGTCAAAGGCGATGCCGGCTGGGATTGGGCGGACTTCCACGTGTATCCCACGGATGGGAAGACCGAGCCCTTCACGTTCGCGATCCTGTTCCTGTGGACTCGCGTGAATGGCGAGTGGATGTGCAAAGGCGACTCCTTCGTGAAGGGCAGCTTCAAGGACCGGCACTGAATCCACTATAGTGGCCGGATGCGCCTGAGAAACTGCATCCTGCCACTGGCTCTGCTCGCGAACGAGTGCTTCGCGGGCGGCAGCTCGCATCCTGAACATGCTTCCCATGCCATGGTGGTCAGCCAGAATGAGCTGGCCTCCAAGGTGGGCGCACAAGTGATGAAAGACGGTGGCAATGCGGTGGATGCCGCAGTGGCCACCGGCTTCGCGCTCGCGGTTGTGCACCCGAACGCCGGCAACATCGGCGGTGGCGGCTTCATGCTGATTCGCATGAAGGGCGGTGAGGTGCATTTCCTGGACTTTCGCGAGACCGCGCCCGCCCGGGCGACTGAGACGATGTACCAGGATGCCCAGGGCAATGTGATCCCGAATCTCAGTGTGCTCGGCTACAAAGCCGTGGGCGTTCCGGGATCCGTGAAGGGGTTGGTCTACGCCGAGCAGCATTTCGGCAAGCTGGATCTGGCGCAGGTCATCGCACCGGCCATCCTGCTGGCACGCGCAGGGTTTGCGTTGAGTTGGGGCGCGGCTCAGTCCCTGAATGAAGAGAAGGATCTGGCGCGGTATCCCGACTCGCGGCGGATTTTTCAGAACAATGGTCATGCGTGGCACTCGGGCGATGTGCTCAAACAACCCGAGCTGGCGCGGACATTGGAGCGGATTGCCGCGGCTCCCGATGAGTTCTATCGCGGCCGGATGGCGCAGGAGATTGCCGACTTCATGCGCCGCGGGGGCGGGTTGATCACTACGGAAGATCTTGCCAACTATACCGTGAAGGATCGCACGCCTGTCCGCGGCACCTACCGTGGTGTGGAGATCATCAGTGCGCCGCTGCCATCGTCGGGCGGAACGGCTCTCATTGAATCACTCAACATCCTGGAGCGCTTTGATCTGGCACAGGCGGGGTTGGGGTCGGCCAGGTCTGTGCACCTGATTGCTGAGAGCTATCGGCGCGCATTCTTCGATCGAGCGCAGTTCATGGGTGACCCGGATGTCACTGCGGTGCCGGTAGCCCAACTCATGGACAAGGATTACGCGACGGCGTGGAGCAAGTCCATTGAGACTGAGCATCCGAGTGTCAGCTTGAAGCTGGAGCGGCCCGCGAAATATCCTGAGCTGGATCGCTACGCGCGTGAACATCCCATCTTGGGCAAGGCGCCGGAGCCTCATCACACAACTCACTACTCCGTCGTCGATGCGGACAGTAATGCTGTCGCCGTGACCACTACTCTGAATGACGACTATGGTTCCCGAGTCACCATCGGCTCTCTCGGGTTCCTGTTGAACAATGAGATGGACGATTTCGCCGCGAAACCGGGTGTCCCGAACATCTACGGCCTGATCCAGGGCGCTGCCAACGCCGTTGGCCCGAACAAGCGACCGCTGTCTGCGATGACTCCTACCATCGTCCTGAAGGACGGCAAGCTCTGGCTGGTGTTGGGCGCGGAGGGCGGTCCCACCATCATCACGTCAGTGGCCAATATCCTGATCGGCATGCGTGATTACGGCCTGGATATCCAGGAGGCCGTCAACGCTGCGCGCATTCATCAACAGTGGTTGCCCGACCGGCTTGAGCTGGAGAAGGGTCGGTTCTCACCCGACACCGTCCGCTTGCTCCAGGCGGCAGGTAACAAGGTTACGCCGCCCGATGTGGACGGCGACGCTGAATGCATCGCCATCGATCTCTCAACGGGAGAGCGCCTGGGTGCCAGTGACTTTCGGAACGAGAATGGCCGCGCAGTCGGCTATTGACTCCGGCATCGTCAAACAGTGAGCCACATCGGCGAGAAACCGGGGCCGTGACAGGAGGTATGCCTGTACCTTCCTGACTCCTAGCTCGCACAGCGTGTTCAATTCGCCGGCAGTCTCCACGCCCTCGGCAACGATGTCGACCCCGGTTTCGTGAGCGAATGCAATCAGGGCAGAGGCCAGCGCACGGCGTTTGCGGTCCTGATCGAGCCTGGAGCGCCGACGACACTTCGCGGCACTCCAAGTCAATTCCCAGTCCAACGGTTGCGGCGTCACGGAACCAGATGTCCGGGGATCTCGTCGGCTTGGTGTTGAAGCGTGACAGGGCCCCCGCACCGGTCAGCTGTCGCGTAGCCATGGTCTGCCGGTCACGTCGTGGCCGATCAGTCCGGAACGATGGACGTCAAATTGATCCCCGGCGACATCCGCCATCGCGCATTCACGGCAGGAATGAACGATCACCTGCTGTATCTGGTCGATACTCAAACCGACACTGCGCGCCCGGTGTTCGATTTCGGTCCGTACGCCGTACAGGCGGTTCCCGACCCTCCGATCTGGCCGCAACTGCTGGCCGTCAGCAAGGACGGCACGCGCGCCTGTTCATTACGCTCAATTTTGCAGGTCAGGCCGGCAAGGTTGTGATGCTCGATATCGCGGACCCGGAGCGCCCACAACCGGTGGGCACGGATGCGGACTCGAGCGTGGTTGATCTCGGTTTGAACTCAGGTCCTCACTATCCGCATCTGACCGATGACGGCAAGCGCCTGATCGTGTCCGACTACTTCCTCGTCGAAGACCTCATCCCCGGTGGTGTCATCAACGCGGAGGGCGACATGAAAGTCCATGTGATCAATGTATTCCGCGATCACATGGAGTTGGATAAGCGGTTCGACCTGGACTTCAGCCGCGACGTGTCAAACGGTCCGGCTCACCCGCACGCGTTGATCGTTCTGCCCGGCCGAGACGACTAGGGCGGAGCTCGCCGCGTATCGAATCCAGATGATCAGGGATCCCGCCGACAAGATGCCCAGTGTCAGAAACGCGGCGGGATACCCGTGTGATTGAGCGAGCCAGCCGCCGAGCGCCGGGCTGAGCGCGGCGCCGATTCCCTGTGCCGTCATCAGGGCGCCCTGGCCCACGTTGATCCGCCCGGTACCGTCGAGAATGCGTGCGACGAGCCCGGGCACGGCCACACTTTGCAGGCCGGCGCCCACCCCATCGAGGATCTGTACCGGGAATACACCCCAGCTCTTGATCAGAAACGCGGCCACGATGCCGCGAATCGGCAGGGCCAGAAATGAGATCAGCAGGATGAGCCAGTAACCACGGCTCTCTGCCATCCGCATGGCCAACACCGACATGAGAACCATCGTCGTCTGAGCTACGAGGATGGTGGCACCGACGACCATTGCCGGATCACCCTGTCTGTCGGCAGCGATTGCCATCCCGTAGAGCGGCAACATCGCCGCGTTGCCCAGGTGGAACAGCGCCAGCGCCGCGGCCAACAACAAAAGAGGCTTGCAGGTGAGCAACACTTCAAAGCCGCTCATATGCCCCTGAGTCTCATCGGTCGGGCACCCACGCGCTGCGCGGTTATCGATGGCGGCGGGTGGGATCAATATCACCGAGATGATGGATACAATGGCAAACACGACCGCCAACGCGAACACGGCGGGCAGCCCGAATTTCCAACCCAACACGCCCGAGGCGGCCGCACCGAACGCATTGCCCGCGTGGTTATAGGCCTGGTTGAGCCCGTTCTGGCGAACGAAGCCGCTCTGCTTGAATATACCCAGCGTGATGCCACTCACCGCCGGACCGATTGCGGCACCGCTGATTGCAGTGGCCACCTGGGAGAACACAACCGGCCAAAAGGACTGAGACTCGAGGATGATGGCCGATGCCAGCACCGTGCAAAGCCCCGGAATGACAACGAGAGAGCGCTTGTGCGCGGATGCATCGACCCACGCACCCGCCGGTACGGTCATGAGAACGCCGGCAATCCCACCCAGCGTCATGACAGTGCCGATCCAACCGCTCTGCCATCCATGACTCAGGAGAAACACGCCCAGGAACGGGCCGACACCGGCCTGCATGTCGGCCATGAAGAAGTTGAGCGATTGCAGCGCACGGCGCGGCACCGCCTGGGCTCGAGCTATTCTTTGGACGGGTCGTACCAGACCGCTTCGATATTGTTACCGTCGGGATCGTATACGAACGCGGCGTAGTAGCCTGGGGAGTAGTCGCGGTACCCCGGCTTGCCATTGTCCTTGCCGCCGGCCGCAATGGCCGCCTTGTGGAAGGCCTCGACCCGCTGCTTGCTGTTGGTCTCAAAGGCCACGTGGCTCGGGACTACGGTCGCTTCCTTGGTGATCCAGAAGTCCGTGTTCTTCCCATCATTGAAGCCGGCGGCCTCGCCGTATTCCATGTTGTTCTTGTAGCCGAGCGGCTGCAGGGCCTCGATATAGAAGCTCTTTGAGCGCTTGTAGTCACTGATCGCGAGGGACGTGTGGGCAATCATTGGGGTGGACTCCTCCGTTCGTCCACGAGCGGCAGCATCAATCGTGCCGCCGCCCGGAAGGGCCCAAGCTCGTTATCGCTTTGGAAACTCGGTGAAAACGTAGTCGCGGTTTTTCACGACGGTGTGGCAGGCGGCGCCGCATTTCGCATCATTGCCCTGCGGTGGCGCGTCTGAGGTGGTGGCGGGCCGGAAGGAGTCGCCTTCATACTCAAATGCACCGTAGCCCCAGCCTCCGCTGTCAGAGTACTTCTTGCTGTCCTTCACCATGAAGTCGACGTCGTGCAGTGCGCCGGCCACCAGGGGCGTGCCTGGGTAGGTCTCTTTTTTGGTGGCCACCCAGTGGATCTTGGCCATCCTGGCGCCATCCGGGAACGGCTTGCCGTTGTCCGGAATGCCGGCTTTGAAGGCCGCAATCATGGCTGGATTGCCGGTGATGACGGCCAGCTTATCTCCGTTGTGGCTGATCGAAATGACCTGCCATGTCTCATAGCCGCGGAAGTCCGCAAACGCGAGTCCCCCCGGCACTTTGACCGTGTATCGATCCTGTGCGGCCAGCGCCACTCCGGCGGCCACCGCCGCAACACCCAACCCGATCAGCAGGCCCTTCACCTTCATGACGCCACTCCCATTGTTCTTGATGCCGGAAAATTGCCATGCCTGCGTAGTTCGAGGCCACTACACCAAGGTATTATTGCCTGGAGGCGCAGCTTCGTACGAACTCCCTTGCCTGATTCTTCGGGAGTCCACCGTGAGCTCACTATCGATGCTGGCGTGGCAGGTACGGCGGGTACAAGACTACATCGATCGCAACATCACCGAGTCGATCAAGGTGAGCGAGTTGTGTGCGCTCGTAAACCGCACCCCTTCGCACTTCTCACGGACATTCAAGCGGACGGTCGGGCTGAGCCCGCACGCTTATGTGTTGCGGCGGCGGATTCAACTCGCTTCCCAACTTCTGGCGAAAAGCGAGATGTCATTGAGTGAGATTGCCCTGAACTGCGGGTTCGGCGATCAATCGCATCTGTCCAACCGATTCCGTGAGCACAACGGCATGAGCCCGGCGGCCTGGCGTCGGGCCCATCACTTTGAAACGAGGAGCTCGTTATGAGCGATATGAGAGTCGAGGTGGTCGTCATTCCGGTGACCGACGTGGATCGAGCCAAACGGTTTTATGGGAACCTGGGGTGGCGGCTCGATGCCGATTTCGCGGCCGGTGATGCGTTTCGGGTCGTGCAGTTCACACCGCCCGGCTCGGCCTGTTCGATCCACTTTGGTGTGGGAGTGACATCGGGTGTAGCAGGCTGTGCTCGCATGTACCTCGTAGTGTCCGACATCGTGCAGGCACGCGAAGAGCTCGTTGCCAAGGACGTTGAGGTCAGCGAGGTGTCGCATCGTGTCGCGTTTGGGAAACCGAATGCACCTGGACCGCATCCACAGCGCCAAAGTTACTCCTCGTTCGCGTCATTCAATGACCCGGACGGCAACACATGGGTGATGCAAGAGGTCACCGCACGACTGCCCGGTCGCGTCGACTCGACTGACACAACATTCGGCTCGGCGAGTGAGCTCGAAGCCGCTTTGTTGCGCGCTGCAATGGCTCACGGTGAGCACGAGAAGCGCGCCGGCGGCAAGCACGATGAGCAGTGGCCGCACTGGTATGCCGAGTACATGGTCAGCGAGCACCTGGGTAAACCGCTCCCGACGTAAGGATATGCGTATCTATACGCATGGGATGCGCTGGTCAGTTCGCCTACGCTTGGAGGCATGATCAGCCCCTGAGGCCGACGGCCTGGTCTGGTCCTGCTCAACCCGCCTGGTGGCGAGCCCCAAAAGGCCGCTACTTTTTGCGCCTGATCGCAGCCTGCTTCGACCGTTACCTGGGCTGATTGCAGGGTTCCCGCCTCGTGTAGACTCGGCCTGCTGTCAGGGAGACGCAGGCTTGATCACAACGCTCGCGATCGCGAACTACCGCTCGATACGTCAAATGGTTCTGCCCATGGCGCGCCTCAATGTAGTCACCGGCGCGAATGGCTCGGGCAAGTCCAATCTCTATCGGGCGTTGCGCCTTTTGTCTGACACAGCCCGGGGCGGTGTCATTGCGACGTTGGCGCGCGAGGGCGGATTCGATTCGACCCTGTGGGCGGGCCCCGAAGTCATCTCGAGAAGAATGAAGTCCGGGGAGGTGCCGATTCAGGGTGGCCCACGGCGGGAACCGGTGAGCCTGCGGCTCGGATTCTGCGACGAGGACGTGGGATACGGGATCGACGTCGGTTTGCCACCGCCACAAATTCCGCCGCCGGACCCGCCATCTGCGTTCGAACGCGATCCGGAAATCAAGCGCGAGTGCATATTCGCAGCTCCCGTATATCGACCCAACTCGGTGTTGGTCGACCGGCGCAATGCAGTCGTCCGGTTGAAGGACGACGCGGCCGGTTGGACTACGCTCACCGGCAAACTACGGAGCTTCGACAGCATGCTGTCCGAGTTGAGTGACGCGCGCCGTGCGCCCGAAATCACTTCTATCCGCGACACGGTACGCGCATGGCGCTTCTACGATCACTTCAACGTCGATGCCGCTGCACCGGCTCGACAGCCGGTGGTCGCGACCCGTACGCCGGTGTTGGCGCCCGATGGCCGCGACCTGGTCGCAGCCCTGGAAACCATTCGGGAAATCGGCGACGGCCCTGCGCTGGACAGTGTGATCAGTGATGCCTTTCCCGGCGCGACCGCCGGTTACTCGGGTGTTGACGGGCGTTTGAAGCTGGAGTTCCGCCAACCGGGACTGCTGCGGTCCTTGTCAGCCGCAGAGTTGTCAGACGGTACGCTTCGATATCTCCTGTGGTGCGCAGCCCTCATGACACCGCGACCACCCCCATTGATGGTCCTCAACGAGCCCGAAACCAGTCTGCACCCGGACCTGCTACCCGCCCTGGGCCGCCTCATCCGCCGCGCGGCGGCCAACACACAGGTGTGGGTAGTCTCACATGCATCCCGACTCATTGCCGCGTTGAAGGAAGATCCGGCCTGCAACGCCATCGAGCTCGACAAGTCGTTCGGCGAATCGGTGATTGCAACCCAAGGCTCCCTGGAAGATCCGATCTGGAAGTGGCCTGAGCGCTAGATGCATGCCCCTGCGGCCGGAGGATGAGCAATGATCAGAAGAATGCTTGCTCTGATGTTGGCGGTCGCTGTTGCGCAGGCGGCGCCGCGCAACGAGGAGGTCTCGTTTGAGAACGAGACGGCTCACATCCAGCTGGCTGGAACCCTGAGCCTTCCTGAAGGGAAAGGACCGTTTACCGCCGTGGTCCTCATAGCCGCTTCGGGTCCCATGAGTCGGGATGAGAATGCTGAGGGGCATCCCGTGTTCGTGGTCCTGTCAGATTACCTCCGCGGTCGAGGAATTGCGGCCCTCAGATATGACAAGCGTCGGCACCCTGTGCCACAGCATCTTCAAGACCGTCGCTCAGACCAAAGATGACACCGAAGCCGGCAGACGCATCCACGAGTTGGTGTTGAAGGCCAAGGGCGACGAGGAGCTCGAGACGCTGCTGACGCCCACGTTTGTTCGCCAGGAGCTCACCGACGATCCGGTGAAACAGTGCGAACTCGGGCGCCCCGAGGCAGCCTCCAGCAAGCGGACGAGCGCTGATACGCTCATGTCGGGACTGGTGCCACTAAAAATGTAACTTGTGAGTATCATTATTAGGGCTGCGGCGTCTCATGCTACTTGCGAGTATCTTCGATGAGGAACCGCCTGATCAGGGCAGCGGCCGCATGAGCCTGAGTATCCAGCACGAAGTGACCGCCATCGAGTACATGCACTTGCGCAGTCGGGACATCCCGTCGGTAGGCCTCCGGCTCTGAAATGTCGAAGGAGGGATCGAAGCGACCCCACAGCACCAACAGTTTCGGTTGATGCTTGCGCAACCATTCCTGCCAGGTGGGATAGGACTGCACGTTGGTGCGGTAGTCATAGAACAGGTCTGTCTGGATGTCGGCCTGCCCCGGTTGACTGAGAAACGCGAATTCGTCGGTCCACAGGTCCGGGTCATACAGCTCCACGTTAGGGTCACTGCCGAGGTGGCGCCCGCGTGTCGTCTCCAATGAGAGGAGGTTCTTGCGCAGAGCCGCTTCGTACTGCGCACGGTCAGCCCAAAATGCGCGCCGTGTATTCCACAAAGCGCCCAGCCCCTCATTGTGGGAGACGGCGTTCTGCACGATGAGTTTGTCGACCCGTTCCGGGTGCGCCAGGATCATGCGGAAACCCACCGGGCCGCCGTAATCCTGCATATAGAGCGAGTAACGGGTGAGGCCCAACTTCTCGGTGAATGCGGTCATGGTCGCTGCGATGTGGTCGAACGTGTATTCGTATTGTGCGGGGGCCGGCCAGTCGCTGTGGCCAAAGCCGGGATAGTCGGGCGCGATCAGGTGGTAGCGATCGGATAGTCGCGCGAAGAGCGGTTCAAACATCCGTGAAGACGAGGGCAGCCCGTGTAGCAACAGCAGCGTGGGCGCATCCTTCGGACCTGCCTCGCGGTAGAAGATGGAAATGCCTTGGATGTTGACGGTGCGGTACAGGGTCTGATGGCTCACGGGCGTCTCCTGTTTGACTGCAGCAGCGGAAGGCGCCAGCGACGCCGTCAGAAGGACGATTATTGCGACGGGTAAAATTTTCACGGGGATAAGTGCCAGAGGTCGGCCCGATCGCGCTCCAGCACGGTCGGGTGCAACCCGAAGGGTTCCGGCGTGACGCCGCGAATCCAGAGCCGCATGAGACTCACTTCCACCGCAACGAAGGTTGCATTCGCGCGATCGCGCTCAGTTGGAAAGTAAGCCTCGTAGGCGTCCTTCCACACAACCTTGTCCAGTCGAGCCGTGCCTGCCAGCGCCACAAACGCATCCTGCGCAGCATCTTGAAAGATGAGTTGCACCGCGGATGACTGTTGGATCTCCGCGACCTTGTCCGATCGAAGGTCGGCAACAAACTGCACCGCCCAGTCTTCTCCTGTCAGGATGCGGCCCATGGGGCGCGCGCCTGATTGAGTCACCAACCAGCAATAGGGGACCGGCGCCACCACGGCGGCTGCGGCGTCCTGGAGGGTTTTCGTGTCCATGGGCCCACCTTAGGCGCTATTGACCAGAAAGTCTAGACCAAATAGTCTAGAACTATGGGCAAGGCAGCATTCGATC
>Ga0268266_10002700_pt1 | contig 18621 bp, 12 predicted proteins | sample KBSS13metaG_FD_190356 | JGI IMG/M metagenome (GOLD analysis project Ga0268266, IMG submission 190356) | Switchgrass rhizosphere microbial communities from Kellogg Biological Station, Michigan, USA - KBS S1-3 metaG (SPAdes) (version 2) | ecosystem: Host-associated > Plants > Roots > Rhizosphere...
TTATGGGCATCAGCAGTGGATTCACGCAGGCAAATACGAACCCTGTGAATGACATGTACTACACCACGGTTGCGGGCTACGTTCAGGACAACTGGAAGCTGCTGCCAAGATTAATGCTCAACCTGGGTCTGCGTCTTGACCACGTCGGGCGGTGGCAAGATAGAAGTGGCGTTGGTCTTGCCGTGTGGCGTCCGCAGAACTATGCCTCCGAAGTAGGAAGCAAGCTCTATCCCGGAGTAAGCTGGCACGCGATCGACTCCAGCATTCCAAACGGCGGCTCGCCCGTACAAACGATCTTCCTGGAGCCACGACTTGGTTTTGCGTATGACGTGAAGGGTACAGGCAAGACCATCCTGCGCGGTGGCTGGGCTTCCTACCGATGGAATGACCAATACAACGACTATGCCGGGCCTTTGGGAACCGCACAGGGAATCAAAACCTACAATTCTCCCAACGGACAGGCTATTACTCTGGCGGAGATCAATGCGCTCGGTAAAAGCAGCTCCGGTCTCGGCGCCGGCGCGTCGAGTGTGTATGCGACGAGTCAGAGCGACGATCAGGTGGGCAACACCTATGCTTATAACTTCACCATTTCACAACGCATTGCTTTCAACTCCTTACTCGAGGTTGCCTACGTCGGCAATAACAGCACGAATCTACTGATGGGCGGTCAAAGTGGTTCGTCCGGGATCGGCGGATCTGGTTTCATCAACCAAAACAAGATTCCGATCGGAGGGCTCTTTCAGCGTGATCCTGTCACTGGGGCCCCCGCACCATCGGACCCGGAGAACGTTCCGAACAGCGTGAACTATTACCCTTATCGCGCAGGCTATGGAGCAAACCCCGTCTACGTGGGGACACACGTAGGATATTCGAACTACAACGGCGTACAAGCCAGCTGGATGAAACAGACTGGCCGTCTTTCCTTCAACCTGAACTACACCTATTCCAAAGCACTTGGCATCGTGAACAGCACGGTCGATGCGTTCTCCGTGCATGGAAACTACGGCATATTGAATATTGACCGTCCCCACGTATTGAACACGTCCTATGCGTTCGATCTGGGGCGCCCGGTACGCGGTAACAAGCTGCTCCAGGGAGCTCTGAACGGCTGGACCATCTCAGGCATTACTACATGGCAGGCGGGCGGAAATCTGCAGGGCAACTCCACGCAGAATCTCGGCCTCACCATCTTAAACACGACACTCAACCACAGTGTTGGCTCCTCGACGTACTTCGGAAGTCCAGCTCAGTCGGTTCTTCCTGTTCTGACCTGCAACCCGACTTCCGGATTGAAGGCGAATCAAAAGGTCAATTTGGATTGCTTCAGCGCTCCCCAGATTGGATCGCAAGGCATTCGTCAGGCACCCTACCTGAGCGGAGCGCCCTACTTCGATACGGACGCCGGTATCTACAAGACGTTCCACATCAGCGAGCGAAACTCTCTGCAGTTCCGCGCACAGGGATTCAACTGGCTTAATCATCCGCTTCCGGGATTCAGTAATAACGATCCGATCACCCTCAAGCTACAGACGGCTAATAACAGCACCTTCACGTCACAGGTGAACAACAGCTCCCGCGGAATCACCGATACGAAGTTCGGACAGCGTGTGGTTCAATTCGCACTCAAGTACAACTTCTAGTGATCCATTGGAAATAATCTTTAGATCTTCCTTGTCAGCTTGAATCAGCCGAAGATCGATTCAAGCTGACAATCTGATCATTCGTATCGATCTCCTATGCGCCGACAGCAGGATATGCTGGAGATCGCATGGATCCTGTTACACACCTTATGACCGGCGCCGTCCTTGCGCGCACCGGCTTCAACCGGAAGGCCGCTTATGCCACGTTGGCGATGACGCTTGCCGCCGAGGCTCCTGACCTCGACGTTCTATGGTCCTTCAAGGGACCGGTTGCAGCGTTCGAACATCATCGTGGATGGACGCATTCGTTTCTTGGTGTTCCTTTCGAGGCTGCTGTGGTGACCGGCGTTGTGTGGCTGGGGCATCGATGGTTCGAGCGGAGACGGTTGCACAAGAGACAGTTTGCAAGAGAATCGACTGCAAAGGCACCCGTTCACTGGTGGCGAATCTATCTCTTTTCGGCCGTCGCTTTGCTCTCCCATATTCTGCTGGACTGGACGAATAATTATGGCGTCCGTCCGTTCTTCCCGTTCAACCCGCGATGGTATGCGGGGTCGTTCATCTTTATCATCGAGCCGGTTATCTTCCTTCTGCTGCTGGCGGCCCTGATTGCGCCCGCTCTCTTCGGACTTGTAGGAAGCGAGATTGGAGCCCGGCGCGTGCGTCATCGCGGACGGGGATGGGCGATCGCGGCGCTTACGGGAATCGTCGCCTTCTGGGGCTGGAGGTGGATCGAGCGGGAGAAGGCTATTGAGTTGACTCGCGCGGCTGGGATTACGCAGGAGAGGATTCTGCGCATCACCGCCGATCCTTATCCCGTGAATCCATTCCGCTGGCAGACGCTCATCGAGACTCCGCTGGTCTACCAGATCGCGACTGTCGATACCCGGAGCGGCGAGGTCACTTCAAATCCGCAGGCGGATGTCTTTCACAAACCTGCCAGTACGCTTGCGGCGCTGGCGGCCAAACGAAGCTGGCTTGGCCATGTCTATCTTGACTGGTCGCAGTTCCCGATCGTGAACGATATCGGAGCGACGCCGACCGGCCTGACGACAGTCACGTTTCGTGATCTCCGCTTCATCTATAGCTCTCCCGTCCTTGGCAGGGATGGGACGGCTCCTCTCTCCGGGATCGTGGTCGTCAATGACGACCGCAGGGTGGATTCGATGGAGATGGATGGGCGGGTTCAGCATTAGCCCCCCATCGCTTTTTCGTCATAATCTTGATTACAAAAGGTTTAGCTTTGGAACTAAAGCGTATATTATTGCAAATAAACGGTTTACTGGTAAAGTATTGATTTTGAACACATCAGCGAAATCCGGCGGTTTTCCGTTTCTCTCCTTCTGCTTTAAAGTTAGCAAACTGGAGGTAGAGAATCGGCAAGTCTATGTGTCTGTATCTGTTTGGCTTAGGTGGTATTGGCGCTTGACAGGTTTTGGGGCGCGCCGGGCAGAATACGGGGATTCTTCGCTTCGCTCGGAATGACACCTTCTGGGGGGGTGTGCTTTTGATCGCATTGGTGACGCGATGAGCAAAAATGCGGGTTCCTCGACTGCGCGGCTGCGCCGCTTCGCTCGGAATGACACCATCTGGGGGGAATTTGCTCCCCGGGGTGACCTTACCTGGAGGACCTTACCTGGAGGAACTACTTGGGTGAACTTACCTTGAGGGACTTACCTGGAGGAACTGTGTTTTGTCTTGCTCCGGGCAACGGTTATGACGGCGCTATGCCCTTGGCGCGGAATGACAACTTAGTCGTGCGCTTCGAGCGAAGATGACGAGTTGGCCATGCTTCGCTCAGAAATGACGAGTTAGCCATGAATGACGAGTTAGCTATGCGCTCAGCAATGACGAGCTAGCCATGCGGTTCGCTCGGAAATGACTAGAGAAATGACTAGTTGGATATGCGGTTCGCTTAGAAAATGACAAGTTGGGGTTTGGTTTTGGGCTAAAATCAGGGACTGAGGTTTTTATGGCCGCCTATTTTGCAATCCTTCTCGCCATCCTGAGCCGTGTGCTGCCGTATTCGTTTCATACGACCAGTGTCGGTTTTACCGCTGTTGGCGGCAGTCTGCTTTTCTTCGGCGCACGCCGCAGCCGCTGGCAGACGATTCCAGCCGTGCTTGCTCTGATGGCTACTGATTTTTATCTGACGACCAGGGTCTTCAACTATCCGTTCCACGCGAGCGACTACGTTGTGACCTGGCTGTGGTATGCCGCGATCTGCCTGCTTGGGCACCAGATGCTTGCCGGTAAGTCTTCGGCTCTTCGTGTTGCCGGAGCTGTGCTTGCGAGCGCGACTTCGTTCTTCATCGTAAGCAACTTCGTGGTCTGGGCGACAGGCGGATTGTACCCGCACACCGCTGCCGGATTCGGAGCGTGTTTTGTCGAGGCGATTCCGTTCTATGCCAATGATCTGATGTCGACGGCGATTACCGCGGGAGCGCTGTTCGGAGTTCCGGCTCTTGCGCGGAATATCTCTGCGAGCGTTCGCGAGGGATTGCATAGCCAGCGACCTGCTTAAAAGGATTCGAGAAAGTTGAAGGGCTGCGGAGTTCTCCGCAGCCCTTTTTTGCGTCCACCCACTTGTTATTCCGGGATGTTGCCGGTCTCTTCTTCCACGGGAAGCTTTACTCCCTTGCGCGGGTCGAAGAGTTTTTGAGCGACCCAGAAGGCCAGCAACAGAACCAGAATTCCGCAGACTGCCAGAACATATCCCAGATGATTCTGCAGTGCTGCTGAGATCGTTCGCATGATCGCAGGCCCATAGAGAATGGTGATGATAGCCCAGGTGAGGAAGCGAAGAAACTTTCCGAGCAGCATGGCGCTGAAGAAGGAGACGGTCCTCATTTCGAAGACTCCAGCGGCAAATTCGAAGAGCTTGACGGGCATGGGTGGGGGCATCATGGCCGGGATCATGATGGCGAGAAACTCCTGCCGCTCGAACTTGTCGCGAAGCTGCTCGTACCGTGCCCGGTTAATTCGCTTCAACAGGAACAGCTCACCGCCGGCTCTTCCGAGATAAAAGGGCAACAGGCTTCCCAGAGCGGAACCGAAGGCAGCCATGAAGCAGTACAGCAGGAATTTTCCATGATCGTGTACCACGTAATCGATGACGATGGCATCGATGGGCATGGGAATTGCAGCCGAGTCTATGACTGAGAGGCCAAGGATTCCCCAGGCGCCAAACGGCGCCATGGCCGCGAGCAGCGCAGCGTTCCACTTATGAAAGAGAGCAACAGGGGAGATCTTCACGGTGTAGTTCTATTTTACCTTTGCCGGTGTTGCGATACCGTGAGAATCCGAATCGTGATCGGTATGCCCTCGCAACAGTTGGAGCGCATGAGGAAGCAGGGGGAGGATAGCTTCGAGCGACTCCTGAGCTCCTCTCGGGCTTCCGGGCAGGTTGACGATCAGGGTACTGCCAACGTTTCCGCAGACGGCGCGACTCAATGCTGCGAGAGGAGTGTGCCTAACTCCCACTGCGCGCATATGTTCCGCCAGTCCTTCGATGAGACGCTCACAGACCATCCGGGTAGCCTCAGGGGTAACGTCCCTTGGGGCGAGCCCTGTACCTCCCGTAGTGACAATCAGGTCGGAGGTGAAGGTCCCCCGCCGCAGAGCTTCTGTAATGAGATCGACCTCATCGGGAACTGTTTCACGAGCGACGACAGGAAATCCCGTCCGCTCCAGGAGATCGGCGACGGCGGGGCCGGAGAGATCCTCTCGAAGTCCCTGAAAACAACGGTCGCTAACGGTTAACACCAGGGCGCGCAGGCTGAGGGTATCTCCCAGGCTCATCTGGTCAGTCTACGATTTTTCCACTGAAATATTTACCCTTCCCGTCTGTTTTGTTCGCAGCCGGGTAGTTCCACGATCCTGCGTGGCGCAACGAACAAAATGCGGGGTTCCTTCCACCCCAACGAGCAGGCTCGTTGGGGACCCCGGTTCCTCGACTACGGCAGCTGCGCTGCCTGCGCTCGGAATGACACGTTCATGGAGAAGGGAGACGATTCTGCGAGAGGATTTCCGCAAAGAATGAGAAAATAAAGGATGACGAAGCTGGAACTCGCCTTCCCTGGGTGAGAAAGCATCTCTCTAGTAACAGAAACTTTAGTGCCCGTCAGCCGTCTGACCAAGATACGCGATGCCTTCTCTCGAGACTCCTCCTAACTCCGCGCCGCCATCGTCTCCCAACAGGGTGCGGACGAATCGCTATGGCGATCTCGAAGAACATGAGCTGATCCATCTGTTGGATGCTCTCGATGATGAACGGGCTCGCGCTCGTTTTCGCGAGTCAGTCTATATCTCGATCATCATCTGGCTGGCGATCGGCTGGTTCGTGCTCTATGGACCGCAGGTCATCTTCCATCAGCCACGTCTGATCAATCCTGCCGACGTGCTGAAGGAGCGGGACAAGCAGCTGACCTATCTGGATATGCCGAAGGATATCGGCAAGCAGCTTCCGAAGAAGCCTACGAATACCATCAGCGATAAGGACCGGGTTCAGCAGACGAGAAAGCCCACGATCGATCGCAAGACCCTGGAGCAGTTGCAGGCGATGCGCAAATCTGGCGCTCCCGGTGCCAATGCACCGACGGCGCCCACGCCTCTCGCGCCTGCGCCGCCGCAGCCTCAACAGCCCCAGCAACAGGTACAGCAACAACCACCGCCGCAGCCCCTGCCTCAGCATCCGCCTCAGCAACAGGCGGTGGTCGAGGCACCTCGCCCAGCGCCTACGAAGCCGAACTTCGGCAACCAGAGCTTATCTGCGGGCGATGCCATTCGGCAGGCTGCCCAGCAGGCTGCGCAGAACCCCGGGCAGGGTGGGGACTATGGGGCGAATATCCCCGTCGAGCACCAGGGGATGAATACCGGTGTCGATGTTCTCTCGGACACGATGGGAGTGAATTTCAATCCGTACCTCCAGAGGATTCTGCGCCAGATCTACAACACGTGGCTGCCGCTGATCCCTGAAGAGGCGCGGCCGCCTTTGAACAAGTCGGGCGAGACCCTGATTCGGTTTTCGATTCTTCCGGATGGCCGCATCGGCGCGATGCATCTGGATGGCTCGACCCAGGATCAGGCGCTGGACCGCGCGGCGTGGGGTTCGATCATAGGTGTAGGACAGTTTCCTCCGCTGCCGAAAGAGTTCCACGGACCAAACCTGGAGCTTCGGATCCATTACCTCGTCAACAAGAAGCCGGAGTAGCTGCGGTCGATGGCAGTGTCGCTTCCTGAACGATTTCGCATAGAGCGCAGACGCCAGCTTCGCGGGCTGATTCTTTTGGCGATTGCGGTGCTGGTGTTCAGCATCTTGCGCGTTGGCGTGAGCCATGTCTTCACTGCCGGATGGTGGAGACTGTGGTGAGCGACGACCACTCTGAGCCGACAGAGAGACCCATGATTGTGCTGGCCGGTCCGACGGCGAGCGGGAAGACCCACCTGGCGATCAGGCTTGCGGAACAGTTTGACGGCGAGATTATCTCGTGCGATTCGGTGTCGGTTTATCGCGAGATGGAGATTGGGACGGCGAAGCCCTCGCGTGAGGAGCGGGCTATGGTCCCTCACCACATGATCGACATTGCATGGCCCAACGAGCAGGTGACTGCGGGAGACTACAGCAGGCTGGCGCGCGAGGCGCTGCGGGGAAGCTCGGAGCGAGGAAGGCTGCCTATCGTGGCCGGTGGCACGGGATTCTATCTGCGAGCTTTGATCGATGGGCTGTTTCCCGCTCCTGAGGCCAGACCCGAGCTGCGTAAACGTCTGTGGGCTCGGGTGGAATCGCTCGGCCCTGAGCGAGGAGCGGAGCATCTTCATCGCGTGCTTGCCCGGCTGGACGCTGCGGCGGCGAAGGCGATCCATCCCAATGATGTTCCCAAGACGATTCGCGCGATTGAGGTCTCGCTGGCTTCCAGCGGTAAGGACGGGCGCGCTCCCATGACAGAGCAGTGGAAGAAGGGGCGCGACCCGCTGACGGGGTACCGTATTCTTCGGCTGGGGCTGAATCCTCCACGAGCACGGCTGTATGAGCGTATTAACCAGCGCGGTGCGGCGATGTTTGATCGCGGGCTGATCGAGGAGAGTTCGCGGTTGATGGAGCGTTATGGGCGCGAATGCCGCGCGCTGAGCTCGTTAGGGTATGCGCAGGCGATGGCCGTTCTTGCTGGGGAGATCACTCGCGAAGAGGCGGTGGCCCAGGCGCAGCAGGGACATCGTAACTATGCCAAGCGCCAGATGACGTGGTTCCGGCGGGATTCCGAGATGCATTGGCTGCCGGGTCTGGGCGGAGAGGAAGCGGTGACGGCTGAAGCTATCAGCATGGTGGGGCGTTTTCTGGGAGCGCGGGAGTCTCGCAACTAGAATGAAGTCATGAACTACTTTGAGGTGTTCGGTCTTCCTGAAAAGCTCTCCATCGATACAGCGGCTCTTGAGAAGCAGTTTTACGCGCTGAGCCGAAGGTTGCATCCTGACCGCTTCGCCTCGCGACCTGCGGCGGAGCAGGAGGAGGCACTGAAGCAATCCTCGTTGCTGAACGATGCGTACAGGGCGTTGAAAGATCCTATCCTGCGGACGCAGTATCTGCTGAAGCTTCACGGCGTCGAGCTTGAGGAACAGTCCAAAGCAGCGACCGATGCGGCGCGGGAGAGTGGGGGACAGAAGAAGCAGATTGTGCCGCCCGAGCTGTTGGAGGAGGTGTTCGAGCTGAATATGCAGCTGCAGGAGATGCGCATGGCAAAGCAGATGGGCGAGGATGAGCCTGAGCTGCGACGTGATCTTCTGACGGCGAAGGATACCTTCGATGCCAGAATGGTCGAGACGCAGGCAGAGCTCGAAGGATTGTGGGAACGATGGGATCGCGCTGTCGACTCTGGTGCGGAGGCAGAGAAGGCTTCTAGTCGGGAGGCTATGGTGGGGCTTCTCAATCGAAGAAGCTATCTGCGCAATCTGGTCCGCGATGTGAATGAGGCGCTGGAGTAATTGGAGCTGAGAACTCGCTGCGGAGATAGATCTCCCCGCAGCGAGATGAGGCGATCCGCTGTTATTGAGCGGGTGCGGGTTGGTGTTTTGTGGGAACCGGCACGCACATTTTGAGGTTGCCATCGCTCAATGACGGCGGCAGCGTTGTGGTGCCCCATTTAGAAGGTGCAGATCCCATCGTTAGCACGAGCGTGGCTCCGTCTTTGATCTGAGCGTGACGGAACCAGTTTGTCTGGAGATCCTGTCCGTTGAGGGTTGCGGATTGGACGTATCGGTTGAGGCCGGAGGGATCCAAGCCCTTCGCGACGATGTGCAGGCGCTTTCCGTTTCCTAGTGCCAGCGAAGCTTCCGGAACAGAGGGCGAGCTGATGAGATACACATCCTGACCGGCGACCGGGAAGATTCCCAGCGACTGGAAGAGCAGCCAGCTCGACATTGCGCCGGAGTCGTCGTTGCCTGGGATTCCGGCGCGTGTGTCGCTGAAGGCTTTTTCGAGCAGAAGGTGGACGACGTCGGCGCTCTTGTCCGGACGACCGGTGTAGTTATAGAGCAGAGGCATCAGGAAGCCGGGCTCGTTTGCGATGTCGAAGTGTCCGCGCGAGAAGATGAAGTCGAGACGATCGTTGAAGCGCTGGTCGCCGCCGGCCATCTCGATCAGACGCTTCATGTCCTGCGGGGCGTAGAGGGAGTAGGTCCAGATGTCGCCTTCGTACATGAAGTCCGGCCAGGTACCGCGGATCGTGAGATAGGGAGCGGCCCAGGTTCCGTCGGGGTTTTTGGGACGGAGAAATCCCTTGAAGCTAAGGACGGTCATGTTGGGGTCCCACAGGTTTTCGAAGTTGTGTGTGCGGGCGAGAGCACGTGTTGCCTGCTCCTTTTCGCCGAGCCCGCAGGCGACCTCGGCGATGGCGAAGTCGTCGTAGGAGTACTCGACGATGCGTGAGCCGGCACGCTCGTCGGCGGTGGTGATGAAGCCGCGTTCGTTGTAGTCCTTCAGGCCTCCGCGGCCCTCTTTCTGTGGGTTCTGTGGAGGCACTTCGGTGTCATGAATCATCGCCTGCAATGCGGTCTTGTAGTCGATGCCGGAGATGCCTTTCATGTAGGCGTCGGCTACGACGACGTTCGCGTTGGAGCCGCCCTGCGTCCGCCCGTTGTCGTTGCCGCTACGGGCGTCCGGCATATAGCCGGTGTGGCGGTAGATGTCGACCAGCGAACGAACGATATCGCGTTCGCGATCGGGAGAGATCATGCCGAGCAAGGGATTGGAGGTGCGGTAGGTGTCCCAGATGGCGTAGTAGTCGTCGTAGTAGGGTTCGCTTGATGTCCAGAGCGGATTCTCGCCGGTGCGATCCACGGGCATCATCATGATGTGGTACATCGCGGTGTAAAGCTCGCGCCGCTGCTTTTCGCTTTCGCCTGTCAGCTGAAGCTTGCCGAGCTCGGCGTTCCAGAGAGCGTTGTTGGCGCGACGGACGGCTTCGAAGTTCCAGCCGGGGATCTCTGCCTGAATGTTCTGGCGTGCCTGCTCGGCACTGATGAAGGAGATGCCGACCTTTACCTGCACTGCCTGTCCGGCATGGGTGGGAAGATCGAAGGTTGCACCGATGGGCTTGTCTTCTGTTACCGTCGCATCGTGATTCTGTGTCAGGGTCGAACCGGTCCATGTCTGTACGGCTGTGGCCGGCGTATCGAGAAGCATGCTGAAGAACACACGGTATTCGCCGCCCATGTTCCAGCCACCGCGGAAGCGGGCTACGCCTTGCACCTCGTGGTTGTTGAGGACGTGGGCCTCGGCTCCGAGAAAGTTCTGGGACTCGCGTCCGGGACCGAGCCCGAGGGCAGAGGCGAGGTTTACGGTTACGTGTGAGTCGCCTGCCTTGAGGAAGGTGTAACGATGGAAGCCGACGCGACGGCTGCTGGTGAGCTCGGCGCGAACGTTGTAGCGCGAGAGTGTTGAAGCGTAGTAGCCCACCTGAGCTGTCTCGTCGGTGCGCGGTGACTTGATGTCGGCGATATCGAGCGGGCCTGTGACGGGTGCGACCAGAATGTTGCCGTACTTGCCCGCTGCGCCGCTGAGATGAACATGAGAGAAGCCGAGGATGAGGCCGTGACTGGAGTAGCCGAAGCCGGAGCGGCGTCCATCGAAGGTCTCCATATCGGGACCGACCTTGAGCATTCCGAAGGGGACGGTGGAACCGATGAAGGTGTTGCCACCCCAATCGACGCCGATGAAGGGATCGACGTTGCGGGTGTAGTCCATTGCGGATGGTTTGCTGTGTGTGGCCGTCTGGGCAAGGGAGGGCATCGCGAATCCCGGAGCGAGGGTGAGAAGCAGGGGAAGCGCGCGGAGAAGAGAACACGGTTGACGCATCGAGAGATCTAGCCTTTCTTTCCGTTGTACCTATCTGTTTGTGATAGCGAGTTCTTTGCCCGCACATCGTTCACGTCAAGAAGAGACGGGAGTGAAGATAAGATCTCCACTCCCGTGTTGTTGTTCGACCTGCGCGTGAAAGCCTAGAAAGTGTAGCGCAGACTGGCTTGCATGGATCGCTGCCCGGTCTTGCTGGTTACACGTCCGAAGGTTGAACTGGTGGGATTGACGTCCAGGGTTGACAGGTTCGGGTGATTGGGGAAGTCGAAGGCTTCGAAACGGAAGGACAGGTACTGCTGCTCGAAGGTAGCGAAGCGCTTCTGCAAGCCGGCGTTGAAGTTCATCAGTCCGGGACCGCGAAGGATGTTGCGATTGTGCTGCGAGGTGAAGGTGTTGTTCGACGGTGCCACGAACGCTGCCGGGTTGAACCAGAAGTTCTGATCCGAGGTTCCCGCTGAGAACTTGCCCGCTGCGTTCAAGCTGACGCCATCCTTCGTGGAGTAGAACTGCGCCCCGCCGCCGGTTCCTACACCAGCAATATCCGCTCCGGTCGTAACCGAGTAGGGAACGCCGGTCTGGAAGTTGTAGATCTGAGAGATCTGCCATCCGCTAAGGAATTCGTTAGCAAGGCGGCTGTTGCTGTGGAAGGGGATTTCAGTGATCGCGTTGATGGTTACGGCGTGACGGATGTCATAGTCCGCCGTGCCACACAGGTACTTCGGATCGTAGTAGTTAGGCAGGAAGTTCTTCTGGAACGATCCGCAATCGGTTGCGTGAGCGAAGGTGTAAGCCAGACCGAAGCTCATGCCTTTTTGGAAGCGATGGTTGAGATCGACCTGCAGACCGCTGTAAGCAGAGCCGGAGCCCTGCGCGACGATGGTGATGGGACCATAGCCGGCATAGGGGCGATAGGAGTTGATGTTAAGGTGTGCTGCACTCGCCTGAGCGGATGAGCCGATCGGCGCCTGATTGAGGTTTGCCTGGAACTGACCGTGCAGACCGCGGCGGCCTACATAGGCCACTCCCAGCACGGTGTTGAGTGGCAGTTCACGTTCGACAGAGACATTCCATACATAAGACTCCGGCTGCGGCGAGCTGCGATCCACGCGTCCGGAGATGGTCGGGAAGGAGCCCGCTGCACCTCCGCCGGGATTGTCAGCGCTGCCGCCGCTGATTCCGGCGTAGGACTGCAGGGGCGGTGCGCCACCCTCGAACACACCGTCAGAGACGCCCTGACGGCTCATGTAACGACCAAACCCGGAGCGCAGAACCGTTTTGGAGTTGACGGCATATGCGAGACCGATGCGCGGCTGGAAGGTTGTGTAATGAACATCCATGTAGCCGCGAGGCAGGTTATGGAAGAGACGATCGGCCTCGCCGGTGCGAGCGAGAGCGACGTGATCCTTTGCGCTTTGGGTAAACCCGTCGCCGAAGAGAACGGTACCGTTCAGAGGATCGCCGGAGCCCGGGATGGGATTGCCTTTGCTGTCGAGCTTCACAGCGTTTGCAGAGTTGTAGAAGGCGGGATCGAAGGTTCCGATATTGTTCCAGAGGCTGTAGAACGGACGGATGATCGAGTAGCGCAGACCGTAGTCCAGATGCAGCTTGGGAGTGACCTTCCACGAGTCCTGCGCGAAGAAGTCGTACATGTTCGCGCGATAGGGAGTCTCGGCGCGCGCACCGACCTCGGCATAGCTCTGGAAGATTCCCAACGCGGCGTCAGCCAGATCGAAGCCTGTACCAGCGGTATTCTGCTTGGAAAACTCAAACTTTCCGTTCTGGTTGTTTGTCTGTCCGGGAACGCTGTTCTGACCGGAGATCTGGTCGTTGTCGTTGTACTGAGCGCGTTCATACAGTGCACCAAAGCGCAGGGTGTGGTTGCCGAAGATGCGAGTGAACGTATCTGCGTAGTCGAAGACCGCACCCTGAGAGTGAGAAGGATAAGCGCTGCCATCCATGGTGGTGATTGCGCTCTCGTCGAACTGCACTGTCGGAATCTTGTTGGGAAGGTCCTTTCCTTCGGGGAAGAGGAACGGATAGTTGACGCCGTACTTTGTACGATCGTAAAGACCGCTGCTGGTGTCGATGGAGAGACGGTCGGCACCATGTGCCACCGTGATCAGAACCTCGTTCATCGTATTGGGGCTGAAGGTGCGGACCCAGTCTAGCGATGCGGTCTGGTTGGGACGGTTGAAGATACGCGGCACGAGATCATACGCCGCCGAAAACGGATTGTTCTCGAAGTAATAGAAGTGCGTTAGACGAAAACGGATGTAGTCCTTATCCGTCGGAATGATATCGAGGTTGCCGCTGTCGATCTGCTGATTCTGCGGATGCTTCGCAACCTGCAGGAGGTTCTGGGTTCCGACGAGGAAGCCGGGTGTGGGCGTGGGGAAGATGGAGAGCAGGCCTACGCCGTTGGCGCTCAAACGATCTTGCGGAATGATGTTGCCCGGAAAGCAGGCAGGGCCGCCGTTCTTCGGATCGCATACACCGGTTGCCTTCGGGTCGCGTATATGGGTAGCAACCGAAGAGAAGTCGCCGGTGCGGAAGGCCGGGTTCGGCACGGTGACGGGCGCAGTGTTGGTTGCGGGATAGTGAACGAAGGCCTCCGAGTAGAGGAAGAAGACCTTGCCCTTGGGCAGCACTTTGGGGATATACACCGGTCCATTCACGCTGAAACCGAATTGGTTGTAGGTGAAGGGAGCTACGTAGTTGGACTTCACACTCTTCGGGAGGGTCGGATCGTTGTTTGCTGTGGCGTGATTGCGTACCCAGGTATTGGCGTTAAGGATCGGGTTCTGCAGGTACTCATAGACCGTACCGTGAAAGTGGTCCGTTCCGCCCTTGGTGATGATTCGGACCTGTCCGCCGATCGACCGGCCGTATTCCGCGGGATAGTTCGAAGCCAGAACCTGAACCTCCTGGACATTCTCGAGGTCGACTACACCTACGGAGTCGCCGCTGGCGCGTACACGCACTGCCACGGCACCGTCGTAGGTCAACAGATTGTCACGTTCACGGGCGCCATTAATATTGAGCCCGCCGAGGCCCGTGCTGAATTGAAAGTTGGAGACGTTGCCGCTGGTGCTGGTGACGCCGGCCTTGAGCAGCGCTAGTGTGATTGGATTTCGGCCGCTGAGCGGAAGCATCTCAGCCTGCTTGCTCGTGATGACCCTTCCGAGGACCGTGCTGTCCGTCTGGATCGTCGTCTCCTGTGCGGATACCTGCACGACCTCGCTGGTGCTTCCGATGTTGAGTTGCAGATTGGCCGTCGTGGAAACGTTCGGGTCGAGATTGTTACCGCTGCTGGTTGTCTTTTGGAAGTTCTGCGCAGCGACCTCGATGGTGTAGCGCCCGGGAGACAGACTCGGTATGGTGTAGTACCCGGAGTCATTGGTTGTGGTGGAGTGTTCGATCTTGGTCGCCTCATCGGTTACGGTGACTTTAGCGCCGCGAACAATCGCACCCGACTGATCGGTAATCGTTCCGGAGACTCCTGACAGATCGGATTGTGCAAACAACACGCTGGAAGATGCAAACATGCATGTCAGGAGCGAAAACGTGCAGAGCATCCGGTTTCGCTGTTGACGAGCAAAGAAACGCCAGAACTTCATCATGAATTTTGGCCTCAGTGGGAAGAATTGCGCAGTCGCAGACAGTTCAAAGTGGATGTTCCGCCTGCTCGTGGGATTATTTCGATCATCGGGAAGCGCAATAGCTCCTACAAGGGGTTCAGAGCCGTGTAAAGTACACACACCTGTGTGGAATCGCTGTAGATGAAGCACTTATTGATGGTCGGTTCTCGCAATATTCATCGAGGCATTCGTGCTTTGAACACGGTAAGTACACTCGCTTGAGAGCGCGTTTTTCCTTATGCCAAAATCACGGTCTGACTGATGAAAGACAGCGTTTGCAAAAGATTTATTGGCGGTGATTACAACGGATCTAAGAAGGCTAAGATCCCCCGATTCGTTCCAGCACCATTTGGGGGGCAGATGCGTTGGACGCGACATTTCCGGCGCCTATCAATATCTCGAAGGGTCGGAAGCCTCCACCGCGTACGCTCGCGCGCTGAAGCGTCGGTGCCATCAGAGACGGCGTGAGCAGGAAGGTCGCGGCAGCCTGAGTGCCAGCTGTATTCAATCCGCCGACGATTAAGACATGTCCTGTTGAATTAAGGTTCGGGACATAGGCGATAACGCCATAGGTGTGATTCTGATCGGGAGTGCCGTAGATCTGGTTTTCTCCCGCTCGTGGATGCGAGTTCAAGATTCCTGAGGGTTTGTCGGAGCCAGAGTTGAAGCTGAAACGGAGGTTCATCTGTGGCTGAAACAGTTCGATCCAGGGATTCGCCTCAGTGGAACCGATCAGGATGGCATTTCCATTGCGGAGATCGTCCATGCGCAGATCCCGCGCGTATCGGATTACCATGCGCTCCGGAACAACTTCGGCTAATTGCGCGAGGTGCGAGGCGAGATCGAGATCAACCACGCTGGTATAACGTCGTGCGCCCAGCTTGAATATCTCTGCGTCGGCAGGAGTTCGGTCCGTGTTGACGCTGGCGCGATAGGTTCCATTTACGTAACTGGCGAGGGGGACCGGCCGCTCGGTAAGTCGTTGCATAATGACGAGGCCGTCGTCTGAAGGGACGATAAACGTATCACTCTTCCTGCTGAAGAGCTGCAGCCAGAGCCTGGTAGATTCGGAGCCGGTCGCGGAAGAGATGAAACGCTTGAGGATTGTCCCGGGAGAGAAAGATGCGACAAAAGCCCCCAGAATGAGGCCGATGGCCAGAGCGAAGAGCGCGGAGTGTTTGTGGATCTCCTTCGCTATCTTCAGGGGCCAGCCTGCGGCGACGTTTGTTTCCGAAAGAGAATCTGATTCGGGAACGTTCTGGCTTGCAGGTGAATTCGGTGGAGCAGAGGAGTCGATTCCGATGAGTGCGCTCTCGGACAGATTGTCACGAGTGAAGTCCTTCGATTCACCTACGAAGGAGTTGTTTTTCGACAACCGTGCCGAAAAGATGGGGGCGTAGCCTCCGCGTGGAATCTCCAGTAACAGATCTTCCGTAATCCCTTCGCGGGTAAAGTATTCATCGATGCGTTTACGCAGGTTACGAGCGTAGCTGCGAACGATGTTGTCTTCGTTGGTGTCGTAACCTTCGGGACGTCCGAAGACCAGAACCCCAATCTGCTGCTCTGTGATCTCATCGACACGATCCTGAATAGAACGATCGACGACATAAAAAAGGAAGTCCACCATCAGCCGCGAACGCCCAAGACTGCTGCTCGAGGCAATCCGCAGGGCAAGCTGCCAACGTGGATCATCGCTGCGGCCACGCAACCGAGCGCTAGACATGCCTTGCTTCGGGAGAGCGTTTCCCACAGTGACCCTGTGTGAGGACTCAAGTGTTTGCATGACTTCGGGAGATCACTTAAATAAACTCTAAGGCATCTTCATGAATGGACTGTAACTACAGATTGCAGTTGTTACGTGGTGTAACGGGCCCGTGTTCGATTCATACACGTGAATGAAAAGATATTCTCTTTCAATAAGATCGGCATACGCCCTTCAGTGTCGGGCGATCTTTGGCTCGGCGATACTTTCTAGGAACTTTGGATGAAACGCATTGCTTTGTTTATCGCTGCTGCAGCCGTGGCAGCCGTCGTCGCCTTCACGGCTCACGCATCCGGACAGGCCGATCAAGTGGTCCCGGTCTTCGGTGTCCCTCTTCCTTCGGACTACCGCAACTGGAGATTGATCTCCGTAGCCCACGAGGCTGGCAATCTGAATGATCTGCGCGCTATCCTCGGCAACGACATCGCGTTCAAGGCTTATCAGGAAAAAAAGCTTCCATTCCCGGACGGAGCCATCATCGCTCGCCTGGCGTGGAGCTACATTCCGTCGGAGGAGAACAACAAAGTCTTCGGCCGCGAACAGTCGTTCGTCGCCGGTTCGGCCACCAATGTTCAGTTCATGGTCAAGGACTCCAAGCGATACGCGGCAACCGGTGGTTGGGGATTCGCACAGTTCAAGGATGGCAAACCGGCTGACGAAGCGGTCCACAGAACCTGTTTCTCCTGCCATGAGCCAGTCAAAGAGCGCGATTTCGTCTTCACCCACTACGCTCCTACTCCCTGAGGAGATATTTGTTAGGCGCGCGGCGAAGAGGAGACGTACTTCCTCTTCGAAAAGGGGCTCTGGTCCGCTAAACTAGAAGTTCCCTTGGCGGGAAGCCGTATGCCAGCTGAAATCATCCTCCAGCAGACCCCGGACGACATCGACCTTCTCGACAAGCGCGAGCGACTGGCTGCCGTTCGCACGCTGCTTGCCGAGCGTGAAGCTGAGCTTGCCCAACTCCGCGCTCAGCTGAAGACCTTCGAGGGCCGTTACCTTCGCCAGGTCGGCATCCTTTACGCGGAGCTCGACGATATCGAAGCGCGCATTGCTGAGCGCGAAGTCGACCTCTACGACTCCGAATCCGCCCGCCATCGAGCCGAGGAGGCCCGCCAACGCGCGCAGGAGACCCATGATGCCGCATTCGCCGATGCTCGCGAAGCCGAAGAGTTCGATCCACCGCCCAGCCTGAAGACTCTTTTTCGTGAGGTCGCCAAGCGGATTCACCCCGACTTCGCGCGGGACGACGCCGAGCAGAAGCACTTCACTCTGTTGATGGCGCGCGCCAATCAGGCTTACGGGCGCGGCGATATCGAAACCCTGCAGCATCTTCTCGACGATTATCGCGAGATCCACGCGTCCATCGCAGGCGAAGGTGCAGCGGCGGAGATGCTCCGCATCCTGCGACAGATCCAGCACGGCGAACGCGACATCGCCAATCTCGAAGCCGAGCGCCACACACTGTTAGCGAGCGAAATCGCCCAACTGCATCTTGAGGCCGAGGCTGCGGCCCGCGAACACCGTGACCTGCTCACAGAGCTCGCCACCAACCTGCGCGAGCAGGTCGCCGACGCACGCTACCGTCTTGACTTCGTCAACCGGCAGGTCAGCGCCCAGGGGCGATAACGCGATGCACGAGAAGGCCAGTTCCAGCCTGCAGCACATCCCTACCGGCACCGCGCTGTCGCTGCACTCCACGCGCTCCAGCATCGTCGCGCGCGGCCGTCGCGACGCCGCCAACGCAGCCTCGAACCCTCACTACCGCCAAGCCGTTGCAGACTACAACGCCGGCAAGTTCACGGAGGCCGCAACCGGTTTCCGCCTCGCCGCCGAGCAGGGCCACGCCGAGTCGCAGTACCTGCTCAGCACTCTGTACGACGAGGGCAAGGGCGTGCTGCGCGACGAAACACAGGCCTCATACTGGGAGCGCAAGGCCGCCGAGCAGGGCCACGCCTATGCGCAGGCCAACCTGAGCTTCCGCTACTACTCGGCCAACGATTTTGCCGAGGCGTTTGCCTGGTGCCAGCGCGCCGCTTACAGCAATCTCGCCTGGGCGCAATACAACCTCGGCCTCATGTATCGCAAAGGGGAAGGCGTTGCGGAGAGCGATGTCGAAGCTGCCTACTGGTATCGTCTGGCCGCTGTGCAGGACTTTCCCGAAGCTCAGCAGAAGCTGGCCGATCTTTACTACTTCGGTCATGGGGTTCCACTTAGCTATAAACAAGC
>Ga0268266_10002701_pt1 | contig 18613 bp, 15 predicted proteins | sample KBSS13metaG_FD_190356 | JGI IMG/M metagenome (GOLD analysis project Ga0268266, IMG submission 190356) | Switchgrass rhizosphere microbial communities from Kellogg Biological Station, Michigan, USA - KBS S1-3 metaG (SPAdes) (version 2) | ecosystem: Host-associated > Plants > Roots > Rhizosphere...
GTCGCGCAAAACATCCAGGTCCGCAACCGCGGCATACGCGACCGAAAACCAAAATAAAAGAACCACCCAACGCATCACTCTTCCCGTATATCCGCCGCAATGGTCGCAACCGCCACCCGTCGTGCCGGATACAACCCCGCGACCAACGCAGCCACAATCGCCAGCACGAGCGCATTCGCGAACTGTTCCCACGACAGATGCACATCGATCCGCCACCCGAACGCCCGCCGATTCACCACATCGATCAACAGTACCGCTGTCAGCAACCCGGCCGGAATCGCAGCGATCAGCGCAACCAGCCCCATGAACCCGGTTTGCCCCTCAATCAACCAGCCGGCGCCACCGGGAGTGAGGCCGAGCGATCGCAGAATGGCAATCTCGTGGGAGCGCTCCAGCTCCCAGGCCAGCAGCGCACTGACCAACCCGATGGCGGCCACTCCCGCCGCGAGCCAATACAACACCCGGGTAATCACGAACGTCCGCTCGAAAATCCGCATCGACAGATTACGCAGATCCGCGTTCGCGCGAATCAACAGCGCCTGCTTGCCGCGGGCCACCTCTCGAAAGCGCGCCATGACATCGACCAGCGAGGCTCCCGGGGCCAGATAAAACCCCATGGCCGTAATCGCCTCGTCGTGCCAATACCGGCGATACACCGGCAGGCTGATCCGAACGGTGCCGCGATCGTTACCGTACTCCCGATAGACACCGGCGATCCGGAATGCGCGCGGCCCGGAGTCCGTCGGCAGCGTCAGTGAATCGCCGACATGAAGTTGGCTTCGATACGCCAGCGGATCAGAGATCACGATGTCACCGCGCTCAAACGCAGGCCAGGTCACAGCTGGATTCCCGGCAATCAAGACGTCGGTGACAGCACGCCGTGCAAACTGCACAGCAGCGAGCGGAACGGGCCCCTGAGGCAACTCCACCGTTACCGTCCTAGTCATCGCATAGTCGACGACACCAGCAGTAGCGATCATCTCCCGAACCAGCCCGTCGTCGATCTTACGCTCAGGCCGCCCCGCACCGGGGCCCGGCGCTGTCACGTAAATATCCGCGCGCAGCGTCTGACCGAGCCAGTCCCGCAGCGATTCACGGAAGCTCTCGACCATGATGGACACACCGATCATGGCGGCAAGCGCCATTCCAAGCGCCGCAACGGCCACTCCCGTCCGACTCAATGAAGCGGCAACGTCTCCGAACACCAGACGAGCAATGGGACTGACGTGCCCGGCAAAGCGCGCGGCAACCTGTGCCAGCATTCTCAAAACGGCCGGCGTCAAAGTCGCCGCACTCAATAACAACAGAAACAGTGCAGTGAACCCCGCGAACAAACTGCGACCCGATGTCACGGCCACAACACCGGAAGCAACTGCCAGTCCACCGCTGGCAAACAACAGCTTGCGCGCCAGCGAGACGGCACGCGCCTCCAGGACTGATCGCCGCAAACCGAGTTGCGGAGCGCTGCCCGCAACCTCCAAGGCCGGAAGCGATGCCCCCGCGAGCGCGGTGCCGAAACCAGCCAAAAGCGCCTTGAGAATCGAGCTGGCCGGCAAAACCGTTTCATTGACCGCGACCACGAAGTACAGGTCATTGATGGTTTGCGAGACCAATTGCACGAGGCCGTGCCCAATCACCGATCCCAGCAGCAAACCCAGCCCGGCACCGACGACACCGAGCACAGCAGCTTCAGTCAGGACGATCGTGAACACATCGCCCCGGGTAGCACCCAGCGCGCGCAAGATCCCAATGATCCGGCGCCGCTGCACCACCGCAAAACTGATGGCCCCGTAGATCAGCAAAGTGCTCACCATCAACGCCAACAGACTCATGGCCTGCAGGTTGGTCGTGAACGCGGTCGTCATGTCGAGGCTCTGCTGGGCACGACCTGCGGCTTTTTCGAGCCGGACACCCGGCGCCAGTCTCGCACTCAAGTCCGCGGCAGCAGCATCGTCAGCCCGCACATCGATACGTGACAACTTGCCGATCGATCCCAGCCATTCCTGCGCCTGCGCAATATCCGTCAGCACCAACGAGTCATAGCCGGCCTGGTCCCCGGAAACAGTCCCGATGAGGACTGCCGAATAACTTCGCCCTCCGATGTCCAGCGAGAATGTCTGGTTCACGCGTAGACCCAGCTGCTGTGCCGTGGCCGCAGCCATCACGACAGCACCCGGCTGGGTGAACCAATTGAGCGCCGGTGGGTTGCCGCCGCGCCCCGATCTATCCAGGCTCGCGCTGGCAAAAGGATCGACACCAACGAGCTGCAGCGTGCGCTCGCCCACGACGACGTATCCCTCCACGACAGGCGCAAGTGTCGTCAACCGCTTGCGCAAGCCAACATACAACTCCTCATCGATCCCCTGGGCACCACCCACAATGGCATGAGTAGCCGCCCCGTTGACCGCCTGCATCGACAATTGAAAAGCACGTCCCGCGCTCGCCGTCGCGATATCAACAGCAATGATGGTCCCCACACCCACCGACAAACCGACGAGCGCCAGAATGAGTTGCGCAGGATGACGCAACAGGTGCCGGAGACTGGCCGCCCACAGAAGCGGCATCAGGGCAGAACTTCCTGCAGCCGTCCGTCACGCAGCTCCAGCATTCGATCCGCCGAGCGCGCGAGCCCCGTGTCATGTGTGACTATCAACAACGTCGCGCCGCGCTGGCGCGCCAGCGACAGGAGGACAGGCAACACCTGGCGTGCCGTTTCTTCATCGAGGTTGCCCGTAGGCTCATCAGCCAACAGGACCGGCGGGCGATGCACGAGCGCGCGTGCAATTGCCACTCGCTGTTGTTCCCCGCCGGACAGCGTATCCACCCGGCTGTGCAGACGATTGCCGAGCCCCACTTCGTTCAGCATGCCAGCGCTGCGCTCGCGCGCTTCTGCGCCGCGCACGCCATTGAGCTCCAGGACCAGCCGGACATTTTCCTCCACATCGAGTGTCGGAACCAGGTTGAAGAACTGGTACACGAAACCGATGTGCTTGCGGCGAAACAAGGTCAAATGCGGCTCGGTCAATGCCGTGACATCGAGGCCGTCGATGCTCACCGTCCCGCTGTCGGGTCGGTCGATGCCGCTGACGAGATTCAGAAGCGTAGACTTTCCCGAACCGCTGCGACCGATGACCGCCACCACTTCGCCATCGGCAAATTCAGCCTCCGCATGCTCGAGAACCCGATGCTCGCGCGCACCTTCGCGGAAACTGCGACACAAATTCTTAACGCTCAGCACCGACACTGCTCCAGCTGACGTCGCCGTTCCGCGACTCTTGAACATGGCTGCCAACAGCAAAAAAACGCAGCACATTGCGTGCTGATAGGCCAAACTGTCGCCCGCTGCGGTTTCACGCTGTGCTTGCCTGCACGGCCCGCGAGCCCGAGGTGCCTCATGAATTCTGCTGTTGGTCCCAGGAAGGTCATTGCGCAGGAGCGCTTCTTCCACAATACGGCAATTGCCGTCGTCGCGCTGCTCGGCTGCGCGCCCCTTGCCTGGTCACAGACGACTCCAGCCGACAAGGCCTCGCAGCCCAAGGCCACCGCTCCCGCTGCCGCTCAGCCGAAAAACGCAGCCGCCCCTGCGGCCGCTCCCGGAGGTGCATCTGACGTGAAAGCCCCTACCAACGCGAAAGCACAAGCCAGCTACAGCCTCGGCGTTTCGATGGGTGACCAGCTGCATCATCTCGGGCTCACTGCCGACTCCATCGCCACCGAGCGTCTCACGCAGGGCTTGCGAGATGCCCTGTCCGGCAAGGTGGCCATGGGCGCCAACGACCAGGAGAACATCGCCAATTACGTGAAGACCGCACGTAACGCGCTCGCCGACAACAATCGCACCGCGGCCAAGACCTTCCTCGCGCAGAACGGGAAGAAGCCGGGCGTGGTGACAACGGCCAGCGGTCTCGAATATCACATCGTTTCTGAAGGCAACGGCACACCGCCCAAGTCCACCGATGAAGTGACGGTGAACTACAAGGGCACCCTGCTCGACGGAACCGAATTCGACAGTTCCTACAAGCGCGGTACGCCCGCGACCTTCCCGGTGAACGGCGTCATTCAGGGTTGGCAGGAAGCGTTGGTGCTCATGAAGCCGGGCTCGAAGTGGGAGCTGTTCATTCCCCCGAACCTGGCCTACGACGTCAACTCACCGCCGGCCATTCCGCCGGGCTCCCTGCTCAAGTTCGAAGTGGAGCTGATCAAGGTGAAGCAGCCGGCGCCGGCGACTCCGGGCGCGCAGGTTCCGAAGTCCCAGTAGTTCGATATTACGCCGGCCCCGCTGATCCATCACCGGGGGGGCCGGCGTTCGCCCCAGGCATGAACCGCATGTGCTTGGTCACGCCCATGCGCGACAATTCGCGCAACAAGCCCTCGGCCAGCTCCTTGTAGGCAGCCCGGTCAAACAACGGCGCCGCGCCCCAGTTGTAGACCCAAGGATGATCTGCTCGATGCTTTTCAGGCTCATCGGCATAACGTGGGATGACGTGCGTGTGTAACGCCGGTTCCTGATTACCGAAGATCGCGTAGTTGATCCGCACCGCGCCTGTCAGCTTCAGGATGGCATCTCCCAACCGACTGACATCCGCCATGTAAGCGGCGCGCTCCTGCGCACCCAGTGCGTTCAATGTTGGCACCACCGGGTCGGGTAGTAAGAGCGCATACCCGCGCAGAAACTGGCGCTCCCCGAACAGAGCCCACCCCGAATACAGCCGCGCGATGACCCGCGGCTCGCGGCCCTCCCGCGCTGCGGCAACCAGTCGGTGAATCGCGGTTTCCGGCTCGAGAGCCGATTCGTTTTTCATGGCTCGGCCACCTCACTCCTCCCAGGAGCGCACCCTGCCCGTATCAATGTGAACGAAATTCGAGCGTGGATAAAACCCAACCCCGCCGCGTCCGGCCGCCAGGGCCAGATCACGGAGCTTCGTGAGCGAACATCCCTTCAGCCGCACATCCATTGCGTGCCCCTCCATGTGCTGACTCTTCTCGGCCACGGCATGTCCGGCGGCACGCAGCTTCGCATTGGTCGCGGGCGAACGGTAGCCCGAAATGACCTCATATTTCGCCGGCACGCCACATTCACGGGCCAGATCGGTCAACTGAATGTACAGCCCGGGGTCGATGTCGTGTTCTTCGTTGACCCGATAGTCGCGCAGCAGATGCCGTAGGGCCCCCAGTGCGTCCGGCGCAATGTCGTGCTCATTGTGGAAGGTCACGGTCAGCTTCTCGCCGCCATGCAGGTTTGTGAGCTCGAGCCGGCGCTCACTATCACGGTCGGCCGCGGCGCGCAGGGCCAGCGCCGGCATTGCCAACAGGGCTGCAGCCGCGATCAGCGCCAGGCCGCCCCTCATAGAGCCGTGACGCTCCCCTCATCCCCCGGCTTCGTGTTGACCGCAACGACCGTGGCCTTCGGGAAAAAGTTGAACTCCGAGGCGCTGGCCCAGGTGTAGGCGCCCATGGCGCGCCCGACAATCAGGTCGCCCGCCTTCATCTCCGGCAACATCAGGTTTTCGGCAATGACATCGATGCTGTCACAGGTAGGACCGGCCAACACGGAAGGCAGCCGTTCCGAGCTGTCGCGCAACGGCTCAACCGGATAGCGCGCGTGATCGTACATCTGCCCGCTGTAGGAGCCATACACACCATCGTCGAGGTAGTACCACCAATGACCTTCACGCTTGGCGCGACCCATCACTGAGGCGACACCGATTGTCGACGGTCCAACGATGAATCGACCCGGCTCGGCGATGACCCGTACCCGCTTGGGCAACTTCGTCAACGCTTCCCGGATCGGCTCACAGAACCGGCTGATATCCGTGACCGGATTTGCATAGTCGATTGGAAAGCCGCCGCCAATATCGAGCGTGTCGAATGCACCGAGCTTTTCGCGACGCGCAGCCGCCATCAACTTCACACACGCATTCAGAGCTTCGACGTGCTTAGCCGAATCCGCGGCCTGTGAGCCGACGTGAAACGACAAACCACGCACGTTGACACCCACCTCGGCAGCCAGGCGCGCAAGACTCAACAGGTCTTCCGGATCGCAGCCGAATTTGCGGGACAGATCCACCACCGCTCCCGGACTGCGGAACGACACACGCAGCAGCAGCTCGGTGTTGTCGGTGTACCGGGCAAACTTCCGCACTTCGTCAGGATTGTCGGCGACGAAAGTACGCACACCGAAGTTCACGGCGTTGCGGATGTCCTGATCCCGTTTGATGGGATGTGTATGGATACAGCGCTTGGGGTCTGCGCCCAGCCGATGGACCAGGTGGACCTCACCCGTGGTCGCAAGATCGAGCCAGCCACCCAAATCCATCACAGTCGTGACGACAGCGGGATGCGGCATCGGCTTCAAAGCATAGTGGAGGTCTACCCCGGGCAATGCCTTACTCAATTTCCGGTATTGCACACGGATGCGCTCACAGTCGACGATCAGTAACGGTGAGCCGAATTCCTTCACCAGGCGGCGAATGTGGGCAGGCTGAAAGGGGTCGATGCATCGGGGTCGGGTTCGCATTAGCCTATTTACCGGTTTCGATGTCTTCATTGTTAGAAAAACGTGACGGCGTGACAAGGGACCACGGCCAGTTCTGCTACATTCCGGCCACATGAGCCCCCCTACCGTGCCGCAAGATCCGCGCCGCGAGCTGGAAATGCTGCTCGCCTCGCGCTTTGCGCTCATTGTCATCGAGTCCCGCGAAGAGGCACGCGTCCTCGCGCTGGTGCGTGAGTCGAGCCTGAAGGCCCGCCGCGGACGTGGCTGGGGAGTATTTCAATGGACTGTGACGGAAGGGTTGCAGCGGATCGATGTCGACATGGGCGCCCCATCGCGCATGCTCGCCGAGCCGCCCCAGTTGCTGCGCCATCTCAAGGCGACCCCGATGCCGGGGATCTACGTGCTCCTGGACTTCCATCCGTATCTGTCCGATCCCATCAACGTGCGGATGTTGAAGGATGTGGCCCAGGGATACGGACAGGTGGAACGCACTATCGTCCTCATGAGTCACGAGGTCACGCTTCCCGAGGAGCTCGAGAGCTTTGCTACGCGCATGCACCTCGCGCTTCCCACGGTCAATGAACGCCAGATGATTGTGAAGCGCGTGGCCCAGGATTGGTCCAAAGCCAATCCGGGACGCCCGGCGGTCATCGAGCCGGAAGCGCTCACCAAACTCGTTGACAACCTGGCGGGACTCACCGCCGGTGATGCCGAACGCCTCGTCCGCCAGGCGATCTTCGACGACGGCGCCCTGACAATGTCGGATCTGCAGGGTGTGCTGGCCGCCAAGTACCAACTGCTCAACCGCGGCGGGACTCTGACATATGAGCCGGATACTGCGAAGTTCGCCGATGTCGGCGGCATGCAGAATCTGCGCACCTGGCTGACGAGCCGCAAGCCCGCCTTCGATGGCAAGGCACCCGAGTTGGATCCGCCCAAGGGCGTGCTGCTGCTCGGTGTGCAGGGTTGTGGAAAGAGCCTGGCTGCACGAGCGGCGGCGGGCATCTTCGGCGTGCCGTTGTTGCGACTGGACTTCGGCGCGCTGTACAGCAAGTGGCATGGCGAGTCCGAGAAGAATCTGCGCGAGTCACTCGTTGCCGCGGAAGCACTTTCACCGTGTGTGCTGTGGATCGATGAGATCGAGAAAGCGCTCGCCGATGGTGAAGGTGACAGTGGTACTTCGCGACGCGTGCTGGGTACGTTCCTCACCTGGCTGTCCGAACAACGCTCGCGAATATTCGTGGTCGCTACAGCGAACGACATCTCGGCGCTGCCGCCGGAGTTGATTCGCAAGGGACGGCTCGATGAGATCTTCTTCGTCGATCTGCCGGATGAAGCCGCGCGGGCCGCCATCCTGGCCATTCACGCACGCAAACGTTCGCTGCAGATCACCCCTCAAGAAGTGCTGGCGCTCGCGAAACGCAGCGCGGGTTTCTCAGGCGCGGAGCTGGAACAGGCGATTGTGGCCGCGCTCTACAGCGCACGCGCCAGCAGCCAGCCAATCACCGCAACCGCCATTGCCCAAGAACTGAAGACCACCAAACCGCTGTCAGTGGTGATGGCAGAGAAGATCGACGCGTTACGCGCCTGGGCGCAAGAACGAACGGTGCCTGCCGACTAACATCCGCGCGGCCAGTGCCGCGCCAATAAAACTACGGCAGTACCGCCATGGCGCCGGCGTCCCCACTTTCGCTGATGCTGGACGCTGCCCGCATCAATCGATCACGGATCGCATCCCACTTCTCCCCTTCCGGCACATCCTGCACGAGGATCTGTTGGCATCCAGCCTTATCCAGCGTACGCAGATTCGCGTAAAGGTCGTGGCCATACTGCTCCGGACGGCGCCCGGCGTTGATCCACGTAACGTACTTATGGGACTTCAAAGGCAAGCGCTGCGCGAGCACCGCGATTCGGCGGCCACCCTCCGAAAGCGAAGCGGCATGCGCATCGATCTCTCCAGCGGCGACGATCGTCATCTGAGTCGTTGGAGCATAGTGCGATGAAGTGCTACCCGGAACGCGCGGCGATTCCGTGTTCGCACCGATCAACAGCTCATCGCCGATGACCGTTCGGATCTGCCCCGCCGTAACCGCGCCCGGCCGCAGCAGCCGCACGTTGGCGCCCTCAAACGTGATGATGGTGGACTCGAGACCGATCTGGGTCTCGCCCCCATCGAGAATCGTGTTCACGGAATCGCCCAACTCATCGCGCACGTGCTCGGCGCGCGTCGGTGACAACCGGCCGTAGCGATTCGCGGAAGGGGCTGCGATACCACCGCCAAATGCGGTCAGTAACTGTTGCGCCATCGGATGCGAGGGCACACGGATCGCGACCGTGTCCTGGCCACCGGTCACAACATCGTGAACGTTGGCCGCACGCGGCATCACCATGGTCAACGGACCGGGCCAGAACCGTTCAGCGAGCTTATTCGCGGCCTCTGGAACCTCACGCACCCAGCGATGCAGGAAGCGCGGGCTATCCAAATGGACAATGACTGGATGGTCGGCCGGCCGCCCCTTGGCCGCAAAAATCTTGCGCACCGCCGCCGGATTCTGGGCATTGGCACCGAGCCCATAGACGGTCTCGGTGGGAAAGGCCACGAGCTCACCGTCGCGCAAGGCCTGCACGGCAGTGTCAATCTCAACCTGGGTTGCTCTGACGACTCGAACCATAGGCGCGAAGTCTACCAGCCATCCATGAACGGGTAGGGTTAGTTGGGCCCAGAAAGTGAGTCCAGGGGCGCGACGGCCATCGCAAGTTCTTGCAAAGTCAGGGGCGCGGACCCCTCCGCGTTGTTGGCTGCCAGTACGTACACGTCGCGCCCGGCCGACAGACCCCGTCTGACCAAGCCCGTTATACGGCTGCGGCTGAGCTTATCGGGGGCCAGGATCCGATTGAAAGGCGCAAACCGGGCACCCGCGCTCGCGTAGTCGTCGCCCTGCTGAAGCATCCAGCGGATCATCAAAGGCCTTGCAGCCTGCACGGGCCCCGCTCCCCCTTCGGTCACCTGGCTGTCGACCGGCGGCATGCGCGAATGCACAGTGGAGCAATGCACCGCGCCGCTCGCGGCCAGTGCCTCTTCGTAGTGCGAACCGAGTATCTCCGGATCGCGCAGCTCCAGGGTGTACACCGGGCCACGCGGCAGCGACAAAAGAAACTCACGCAGCTGGGCGACAAACGTCTGAGGGTGCTGGGTGTACCGGAATCCCAACGGAGAGAATTGAAACAGCACCGCCCCGAGCTTCGGACCGAACGCCTGCATCAGGGGCCTGATTACCGCCCGCTCGGCAAAGGCGGAATCCAGAAATACAGGCTCGATCCCCCGCTGACGGGCTCGCGGGGTATCCGGGGCCGTGGTGAGACCCGTGTAAGCCTTCACCACAAACCGGAAATCGTCAGGTACCAGGGCCGCCTGTTGAGTCAGCAGCTCCACATCCGGCGGCTTATAGAACGTGCTGTCGACGTTGAGGGCATTGAGGAGAGGGTGTTGGGCATAGGCACGTAGCCCATAGCGCGCCAGCACCGGAACCCGGTACTGCTCCGCGTACACAATGCCTGCCCAACCGGGAAACGACAGGCTCGAAGTCCCCATGTGCAGGTTCTTCGGCAGCCGCTTCGCAACCTGCACGATCTCGGGGGACGGCACCGCCGGACGCACAATGTCTGCATCCGGCGGTGGGCCACCAAACAGATCCTGCTGGGACGTGCGGGCTTACTCCAGCGCCTTGCGCTCCCAGCCCGCTGTCGTGTGTGTCAGCTCGTAGGCCGGGAAATAGTGCTTGTCGAGCTTCAAGGTGATCACTTCAGGCGCGTTGTTCCAGGTGATCGTCTTCAAGCGCACGGAAGCGCGATCCGGGCGTCCTGTGACCGCCTTCAGGAAGGCATCCAGATCCGGCGTCGGTGTTCCATCAACCTCCACGATCCGCCGTCCGGGATATAGACCGTAACGGGTAGCAGGAGAGCCGTAGGAGAAGTAACCGACATACACGCCGACGGGTGGGATGCCACGCTGTGCGCTCATTGCACGATGCGGCGACTGCAAGGTCGCACCACCCCACTCCACCAGTCTATCGATGTCGACTCCGGGCAGCTCCATGGTGTCGACGTCCAACGTTTGAACGCTGTTTCCGCGCCAGACAGCCACCTTCACAACGTCCCGATCAGCGGCCGCCCGCTCAACTTCTCTGAACTGTGTGACTGTCTCGCCGTCGATCGAGAGTACCAGGTCACCCTGTTGGAGCACCTGGGATGCGGGCGTACCGCCCACCGTACGCACGACGGTCAGCACCTGACGCTGTGTGGGGTTCTTCTGCGACAGCTTCTGCACCCACTCATCCGGCAGGCCGATCTCGCGAGCGCTGGCCAGAGGCTGCACACCAAACTCCGCTTCCAGCGAGTGCAGCGGCTTGTTGTTCCTGACACGGTCGAGCATGTCGGCCACGAGATCGATCGGCACGCCGCGGTTGTCCTGCGCAACCTCGCGACCGCTCTCATAAGCAAAACTCGACCACAGCCCGAGCACATTGCCGGCCTTGTCCGCGAGCACACCATCGAAGTCGAGCGGCGGATTCACCAACTGCACCGCTTCGAGGTTGCTGTCGCGAAAGCGCATGGTCCGTGACAACGGCAGCTCCAGCGGATCGATGCTTGCGATCCCGGTGTTGCGCGAGCGCAGTGCACTGTCCGTCCCGAGGCCGACCACCCAGATCGATTCGCCGGCCGCCAGGGCGCGGACCGCGAGCTTCGCGGACTTGACGGGCGTGCTGCCAATCAACTTCGGATCGTAGGCAACCATCGCCAGGTTGTGCTGCGGATGGATGTAAACAACCCTGCCGGGCACCTGGACGGTACCCGCGAGCGTAATCGTGACATCGCCGATGCCGACCGGAACGGTGTTGCGATCGACAACCACCAGCCCACGCTGGGCATCCACGATAAGGCCCGTGCCATGGTAATTGCGCTCAGTGATCCCCGAAACCGAATACGGCATGTCGAAAGCAACCATCGCGAGCGAGGGCGCCAACGCTTCCAGTCGTGGATCCTTGTACTTCGGAAATTCCGTGGCGGACACCTTGATGGGCTTCGGTGCCGGGCCTGCAGCGAGGTCCTTGCAATCCCACAGTCCGGCACGATCGTCCCGCTCGCAGTGATGAGCCGGGAACCAGCGGCGGTCCATGCGGATCGAGCGCAGCTGACTGCCGTTCGGATCATCGATGGTGATGAAGCGAACCGTGGAGCGATCGCCATCGCCGAGCTGGGCAATGTGTTCCTCAACATCGGCCAGCGTGTTGACCTGCTTGGAATCCATCGCAGTAATGACCGCGCCGCGCGGCACCCCTGCGGCGGCAAACATGTAGCCCGGATTTGCGACATAGACGCCGCGAACCGGCACGTTGAAGTGACGTGCCTGTTGGTACGACAACGCATTCAGCACCGCATCACCAAACTCCGCGTAGGCGCTCGGCGTGATGGAATGCAGGTCGCCCACGGGGAGCTTGGCGGAGATCGGCTTGCCGCCGCGTTCGAGATCCAACGTGATCTGGCCGCCCACACTGCTGTCGACCACCTCGTCCAGGGGCTCAAACTGAGTCACATACTTGCCGTTGACCTTGACCAGAACGTCTCCGGGCTGAAGCACGTTCTCGCTCGGGGAGCCCGGCAGCACTTCGGTCACGACCAACATGCCGGTGTACTGCGGGAAGCTCTTGCGCACCACGGCCTCGGTCGAAGCATTCAGGCCCAGGCGCGTCAGCTCGTCATAGGGCGTGTAGTTGAAAACGGTATACAGAGTGCCGCGGGTGACGGGCTTGCCCTGTTGTATCAATTCGAGCGCACGACGCACGCGCCCCAGGGGCAGATAGAAACTGGAGGCATTGCCGTTCGCGCCACCGGCATTCAAGGCAACGACACGGCCGCGAATATCGATGACAGGCGAGCCTGAGGAGCCGCCGGAAGTGCCGGAAGCAGCCTGGTAGTAGAACGTGTTGAAGTCGTTGTATTTGGCAATGCCGTATTCCGGCGCATCGCGGTCGAGGCGGGCCAGGGTGCCTGCCAGGATGGAAAGCTGCTCACCGGCGTTGTTGCCGACGACGCGGATTTCACGGCCGATCTGCGCGCCTTCCGGGTAGAGAGCGAGGGCCTTCGGCTTGATGAAATGCAACTTGCTCGGATCGTAGCGATACAGTCCGAAGTCGTGCACGGGGTCACGATAGACCGGATAAAGCTGCACCTCCTCGCGATTGAGAAAGGTGGCCTCCGCCGTCACCGGTCCCGGGGTCACGACATGGCGGTTGGTGAGGATCAAACCGCGCTCGGCGTCCACCACGAACCCGGTGGCCTGGGCCGTTGAATTCCACTCGGTATCGAAGGCGCGGGTGGAGTCCACATCAATGGACACCACGCTGCTCGCGATCCGCTCCAGGGTCACGGCCCAATCAGGATTGCCCTCAACGGCCGCGGCCTGTTGGGCGACCTGCGCATTCTGTTCCGCGGCAGCCGGCGGCGGCGTTGGCGCGGTCTGGACAGGAAGCGGCGTGGACGGGCCCTGCTTGGCGGGCTCCTGGACGGCCGCTGTGGTCTTGGCGGGGGGAGGATCACGCGCTTCCGCGAGAGGCGAGAGACAAAGAAGCAGGGACAGCCAAAGCAGTCTCGACGAGCGCATAGGACTCCTGAAGTTGAGGGCCTACGGCGCCCCGGCCCCGTAGTTTAGCGGCCGAGCAGAACCAGCAGCCAGACCACGCCCAGCAGAAACAGCGACATGAGGACCGCCGCCGAGCCAATATCCTTGGCCAGGCCGGCGAGGACGTGCCGCTCGAAGCCGATCCGGTCAACCGTTGCCTCGATGGCACTGTTGATGAGCTCCACGACCAGGGTGAGCAGCATCGGGGCGATCAGCAGGGCGCGTTCAATCCCCGTGTGCCCCAGCCACATCGCCAGAGGTATGACGACCACAGCCAGAGCAAGTTCCTGGCGGAAGGCGGCTTCCTCGCGGAAAGCGCCCCGCAGGCCGCGCATGCTCGCGCCCAGGGCGCGCCACATGCGAGTGGCGCCCCGGGGCTTGAATCGATCCAGGACTACGCTGTCGGCTTCCATCTCAAGTCCAGTTGCTTCGCCGCCCGCACGTCGTCGAGCCGCCGCACCGGCATGGTATGCGGTGCGCTCGTCACCCGCTCGGGTTCCTGCTCGGCCTCCTGCTGGATCTGGGTCATCGCGGTCACGAAGGCGTCCAATATGTCCTTGCTCTCGGTTTCCGTCGGCTCGATCAACAGGCATTCCGGCACCAGCAGCGGGAAATAAGTAGTCGGGGCGTGGAACCCATGGTCGAGGAGACGCTTGGCGAAGTCCATGGCTGTCACATCAAGTTCACGTGCCTGGCGTTTGAGGGTGATGATGAACTCATGACTCGCCCGGCGGGAAGGGTACGCTGCATCAAAACCGGCACTTTTTAATCTCGACAGCAGATAGTTGGCGTTGAGGGTCGCGTATTCGCCCACGTGGCTCATCCCTTCACGGCCCAGCATCCGCATGTATATGTACGCTCGCAGCAGCACGCCGGCGTTACCCATAAACCCTGACAAACGCCCGATGGACTGAGGAAAATCCTTCTCGGTGAGCCACCGGTAGCGGTTGCCCTCTTCCAACCCGACTATCGGAAGCGGCAGAAACGGCCGCAAACGCGCGCTCACACCCACGGCGCCGGCACCAGGCCCTCCTCCGCCATGAGGCGTTGAGAAGGTCTTGTGGAGGTTCATGTGAATGACGTCGAAGCCCATGTCACCGGGGCGGACTTTCCCGAGAATGGCGTTGAGGTTGGCTCCGTCGTAGTACAGCAGGCCGCCGGCCGTATGGACGATCCTGGCAACTTCCTCGATGCGCCGCTCAAACACACCCAGGGTCGACGGGTTGGTCAACATAATACCGGCGGTGTTCGGGCCGACCGCGGCCTTGAGCGCCTCCAGGTCGATATCCCCCTCATCATTCACGGGGATCTCCCGTACGACGCAACCGCACATGGTCGCAGTCGCGGGGTTGGTGCCGTGTGCCGCTTCCGGAACAATGATCTCGTTGCGGGCAAGATCGCCGCGCGAGCGGTGGTAGGCACGAATCATCGCCACCCCGGCAAACTCGCCGTGCGCACCGGCCATGGGGCTCAGTGCAACCGCCTGCATGCCGGTGACCTCCTTCAACATCTCCTGCAGCTCATACATACAGGCGAGGAAGCCCTGCCCGTGCGACTCCGGGGCCAGCGGATGCCGGCCCAGGAACTCCGGCAGCATCGCGTACTGGTTACAGGCTTTCGGGTTGTACTTCATCGTGCACGACCCCAGCGGGTAGAAGTGCGTGTCGATGGAGAAGTTGAGATGCGACAACCGTGTGAAGTGCCGCACAGTCTCGAGCTCGCTCACCTCCGGCAACACCGGGCGCCGGGTGCGGCGCAACTGTTGGGGCAGATCCGCAGTAGCGGATGCCGGCAACTCCTCCGGCCATTGATCCGTGGCACCGCGCCCCGGGTGCGAATACTCGAAGATCACCTTTTCGTGATTTCTCTCTTGGGCTCGCATTGGCAATTCCTCAGGCGGCGCGTACGGCGGACTGCATCGCATCGCCGAGCGCGGTTACATAACTGTTGATATCGCTGAGCGACTTCGTCTCGGTTGCGCAGACGAGCAGCGCGTAGCCCAACTCTGGGTAGATCTCCGAGAGATCGAGGCCACCGAGGATTCCGCGGCTGGCCAGCGCGGTCAGGATGGGAGCTACAGGGCGATCGAACAACAGGACTGCCTCGTGGAAGTACGGTCCGGTAAAGGCACGACGGACGCCTTTGACGCTCGACAAAGCTGCCACCAGATCTTTGGCGCGCGCATGCGAGGCGGCAGCGGTCCGCTCCAGACCTACAGCACCCATCAAGGACATGTAGATCGTTGCCGCCGTCACCAGGAGCCCCTGGTTGGTGCAGATGTTGGAGGTGGCCTTGGCGCGGCGGATATGCTGCTCGCGGGCCTGTAAAGTCAGGGTAAAACCTTCACGGCCATTCAGATCGACCGTGCGGCCGACGATCCGTCCCGGCATCTGCCGGACATACTCGGTTCGCGTCGTCATGAAGCCGAAGTAAGGACCACCGGAGGACAACGGCACTCCCAGCGGCTGGCCGTCGCCGACCACAATGTCAGCTCCCTTACCGGTTGTGCCCCACTCACCCGGCGGGCGCAACAGCGCGAGCGAGGTCGGATTGACGACCGCAATCACGAAGATGCCATGACTGTGGGCCCAGTCGGTGAGCGCATCGACATCCTCGAGCTGACCGAAGAAATTGGGCTGTTGGATGACCAGCGCCGTGATGTCCTCGCCCTCGTACTTCTTCAGAGCGTCGACCGGCGTGAGCCCGCTTTCGGGACTGTATGGAACATCCTCGAACCGCAAGCCCTGGTTGCCCGCCGTTGACATAGCAACACGGCGATACATCGGATTCACCGTGCGCGGAACGAGCACGCGCAGTGACTTCGATTTCCGATTCGCGCGAACCGCCATGAGACTGGCTTCGGCAACGGCGGATGCGCCGTCGTACAGCGAGGCGTTGGATACGTCCATGCCCGTCAGGCTCGCGATCATCGACTGATATTCGTAGATGAGCTGCAGCGTGCCCTGGCTCGCCTCTGCCTGGTACGGCGTGTAGGCGCTGTAGAACTCGCCACGAGTGGTGATGGCCCAGACAGCGGAAGGGATGTGATGCTCGTAGGCGCCGGCCCCGATGAAGCACAGAGGCCGTCCATCGATGCGTGCGCGTTCGCTCATGAGCCGCCCGACCTGCATCTCGTTCAGTCCGACCGGCACGCCGGCCAGTGACTTCACGCGGAGCGAGGCGGGAATCTCATCGAACAGCTGTTCGATGCTGGACACGCCGATCGTCGCGAGCATGGCCTCGACGTCGGCGGGTGTATGGGGAATGAATGCCATCAGGCGGCCTCCGTCTGGAGTAACTTCTGATACTCGGGCGCTGACATGAGTTCGGCAGTCGTGCCACCGGATGCGGGACGCAAGCGCATCAGCCAACCCTTGCCATAGGGATCGGTGTTGACTGCTTCGGGTTCCTTGGCGAGCTCCGGATTCCCCTGGGTCACTTCACCGGACACGGGGGCATACACATCGGATGCGGCTTTCACGGACTCGACCACGGCCGCGGGATCACCCACCTTCAGGGCGCGGCCGGCCTCGGGCACATCAACAAAGACCAGGTCGCCCAAAGCATGTTGGGCGTGATCGGTGATCCCGATTTCCACCGTGCCATCGGGCAAGCGGCGCACCCACTCGTGGGTCTTGGTGTACTGCAGATCGGGAGGAACATTGCTCATGCGAAAACACTCCGGTTGAATCGTACAAACGGGGGCTTCACCACCCGTGCGTTGAGAAGCTTTCCACGGATATCCACCTGCACCTGCTGCAAGGCGCCGGCGGGGACGCGGGCGAGCGCAATCGAGCGCTCGAGAGTTGGAGAGAACGTGCCACTGGTTATTTCGCCAGGCCCCGCGGGGGTGACTACCTGCTGATGCCCGCGCAACACACCGCGGTCTTCGAGCAGCAATCCCACCAGCTGGCGCGAGGGAGTTATGTTTTCGAGGGCGGTGCGCCCGATGAAGCGCCGGTCGGCAGGCGCCATTGCGACTGTCCAAGCGAGGCCCGACTCGAAGGGATGAGTCTTCTCATCCATATCGTTGCCATACAGGTTCATCCCGGCCTCGAGCCGAAGCGTGTCACGCGCTCCGAGGCCGCACGATGCAACACCGGCGGCATTCAACTCGCGCCAGATGCGCACCGCGTCCTGCGCGGGAATCATGATTTCGAAGCCGTCCTCGCCGGTGTAACCGGTGCGGGCGACGAACCAGTCGTCGATTTCACGACCGAAGAACGGACCCAGTGCCAGAGCCGCATCCGCGCCGGAGGCGGACAACAAAGCAACTGTCTTGGCACGCGCTTCGGGTCCTTGAATCGCCAGCATCGCGAGATCGGTCAGCTCGGTGACCGTGACATCAAAGTGCGCGCTCTGCTGGCGGATCCACACGAGGTCCTTGTCCCGCGTGCCCGCATTGACGACCAGTCGGAACCAGGTGTCGGTGAGGAAATAGACGATGAGATCGTCCAGCACACCACCCGACTCATTGAGCATGCAGGAATAGAGTGCCTTGCCGGGACGCGTGAGCTTTGCGACATCGTTCGCGAGCAGATGCCGCAGGAACTCGCGGACGCGTGTGCCTCTGATGTCGATGGGGCACATGTGGGAGACATCGAACACTCCGGACGCGCGACGAACGGCGTGGTGCTCGGTGATCTGAGAAGCGTATTGAACTGGCATGTCCCAGCCGCCGAAGTCGACGATTCTGGCGCCAAGCTCCTGGTGAAGCTCGAAAAGAGGTGTTTTACGGCCCATAGGTCCTCCAAGACAATAGACAGCACTGCCATGCACGTGCCGCCCTTCTGTCCTTGGACCTGAGAGATCAGACGCAATAGCTGCGCCGCTCCCCTTCGGTGGGTGTCTCAGTTCAAGGAGACACCACTCTCCAGAGCCCGCTCGAGGCGCCTCTTATGTCTATTGAGGCGCCCACTGAGGTCTGCCGTCCTGTTGCCTGAGCGTTTCCGGGCGGAAACTTGCGCCTTCGGCGTTCCGGTGGGTGCCGGACTCTCTCCGAACAGACCCCTGCAGCGAGCGGCGCGATCATAGCATGTAGAATAGGGAGCACTCATTCCCGACCCCCTACCTAATACTTATGGCATCTCCACGTAGAAAATCCGTTCAGGTTTCCATTGGCTCCGTCCGCGTCGGCGGCACCGCCCCCATTGTCGTGCAGTCGATGACGAACACTGACACGGCCGATATCGAAGGCACGGCGCAACAGGTGAAGGCACTCGCACGCGCGGGTTCCGAGATGGTGCGCATCACCGTCAACACCAGCGAAGCCGCCGCTGCAGTCGCGCCCATAAGGGATCGACTCGCGCAGCTGGGAGTTAATGTTCCGTTGGTCGGTGACTTTCATTTCAACGGCCACAAGCTGCTGCGCGAGCATCCGTCCTGTGCGGAAGCGCTCGCGAAGTACCGCATCAACCCGGGCAACGTAGGTCGCGGCA
>Ga0268266_10002702_pt1 | contig 18611 bp, 17 predicted proteins | sample KBSS13metaG_FD_190356 | JGI IMG/M metagenome (GOLD analysis project Ga0268266, IMG submission 190356) | Switchgrass rhizosphere microbial communities from Kellogg Biological Station, Michigan, USA - KBS S1-3 metaG (SPAdes) (version 2) | ecosystem: Host-associated > Plants > Roots > Rhizosphere...
AAGACGCGATCACCCTTGCTCAGCACGTTGGTGAGAGAGGCTTCCCAGGCGCCATGACCGTTGGAGATGTAGATGTAGGCACGACCCGTGGTGTTGAAGACCCTGGCGATGTCGCGCAGCAACCCGTCGGTCAGCGCCAGCAGCGGGCCGGAATAGATGTCGACCGCCGGACGATGCATCGCCCGCAGCACCTCGTCGGGCACTGTCGTCGGGCCGGGTATCGCCAGGAATTCTCGTCCCGCACGCACGCTCATGTCTGTCTTCCTTTCATTGCGCACCCTAGCATGGATACAATCGGGCATGATCACCCGACGTTTTCTCATGGCCGCCACAAGCGCACTTGCGGCGCCCAGCCTCGCGCGCGCCGACAGCTTCCCCAACGGACCGATCCGTATCCTCGTGCCGTTCGGCCCGGGCTCGGCGACCGACCAGTCGGCGCGCGCCGTCGCCGACGGGTTGAACCGCATCTTCGGCGTGCCGGTCGTGGTCGAGAACAAGCCCGGCGCCAACGGCGCGATCGCGGCCGACCTCGCGGCCAAGAGCAAGCCCGACGGCCAGACGATCTTCGTCTGCTCCAACACCGCCGCCGCCTCCAACGTCGCGCTGATGAAGTCCCTGTCCTACGATCCGCTGCGCGACTTCGATTCCGTCACGATCATCGGCAAGGCGCCGGTGTTCATGATGGTGAACCCGAAGCTCGAGGCGAACACCGCGCAGGAATTCGTGGCGCTGGCCAAGAGGCAGCCGGGCAAGATCAACTTCGGCTCGGGCAGCTCCTCGACCCGCATCTCGGGCGAGCTGCTGAAGGCCAAGGCCGGCATCGACATGGTGCACGTCCCCTACAAGAGCACGCCGCTGGCGCTGCAGGACACGATGAGCGGCCATGTGCAGATGTGCTTCACCGACCCCGTCACCGGCCTGCCTCAAGTCAAGGCCGGTACGGTGCGCTGCCTGGGCGTCGGCAATCGCGGCCGCTACAAGCTCACGTCCGACATCCCGACCCTGATCGAGCAGGGCATTCCCGACTTCGAGCTGATGACCTGGACCGGCGTGCTTTTCCCCAAGGGCGTGCCGCAACCGGTGTTCAAGATGCTGCGCGAAGCGATCGTGAAGACGATCACCGAGCCCTCCTACGTCGAGCGCCAGGCCGTCGGCGGCTCCGAGATCGCGCCGACCACGCCGGAGGAGATGCGGCAGATCCAGGTCGCCGAGATCCAGCTCTATCGCGACATGATGAAGGTGGCGGGCATCGAGCCGGAGTAAGCGGCTGGGGGCGCGCCACTCCAGTGGCGCGTCTTCCTCATCGTTGCAGCACTGCATGACGCGCCACTGGAGTGGCGCGCCCCCAGCGTAAGACCTTTTGAAATCAAAAACTCACACCCTCTCAGCCCTCCGCGATCAGTCGCGCCAGGGCCTTCGGTTCCGTGAGCATCGGGTAGTGGCCGGTGTCGAGCTCGTGCCAGCGGCCCTTCAGCCGGTCGGCCGTGCGGCGCTGATGGGCTTGCGGCGGATTGGAGCTGCGCTTGCACCAGATCACCGACGCGTTCCACGGCTGGTCCCAGAAACGCTCGAGCCGGACCGGCGCCTGCATTGCGGCGATCGGATGCGGCGTGCAGCGTTCGATCGCCCAGCGTCGCGTCTCGGGATCGAGATCGGCGAACAGGCGGGTCTCGAAATCCTGGCGCGACGGACCGCTGGTCAACTCGGTGTTCACGGCAGTGGGGCGCTTGACGATGTCGGGCAGCGCCTCGCCGTCGAGCAGCGCGAGTGCATCGGCGAACACCAGCCGCGCGATCCTCTCGCGCGCCCGTTCGGCCGCGGCGGCCATCACCATGCCACCGGTGCTCGTGCCGACCATCACCACGTCGGTCAGGTCCTCGTAGAACAGCAGCCCGGAAATCTCGTCGGCATGCGTTTCAGTAGTGATGCCCGGGCGCACCTGGCCCTTATGCTCGGCACAACCGTCGAGCGTCGGAGCCAGCACGCGATGGCCTGCGCCCGTCAGCTCCGCGGCGACCCGCTTCCAGATCCAGCCGCCTTGATAGGCACCGTGCACCAATACGAATGTCGTCATTTGCCCGCTTCCTCCCTTTGGACGGAAGTCTCTTACGCGGGGCACACGCCGTCAAAGTGACGGGAACGACCCGCCCTGCATGCAGGGCGGGTCTTCGCGTCTGATCAGCCGACGGCCTTCAGATTATCGGCGGACTGCTTGCCGCTGCGGCGGTCGGTCACGAGCTCGAACTCGACCTTCTGGCCTTCGTTGAGCGTGCCGAGGCCTGCGCGCTCGATCGCGCTGATGTGGACGAAAGCGTCCTTGCCGCCGTTATCGGGCTGGATGAAGCCGTAGCCCTTGGTGGCATTGAACCATTTGACGGTTCCCGTGGTCATGGGAATACCTTTCACGAACGTAGATATGCTGGCCAGCGTGCCGCTTGGGGTGCGGAACGCCGGTTGTCGAAGGCGCATTGATTTTCGGGATGGAGTCGGGGGCCACGTAGACTTGCACAAGGCGCGGCCAAATCATCTATCCGTCTTTCGACCGCGACTGTATGGAGCCCGGCCAGCGCATTTGCAAGTCTGGTGGGAGTGCCCGGGTACCTCAAAAAACAGCAATCCATGCAGAGATTCGCCGCACTGCCGCCACATTTGCAGGGCGCGAGCGCGATTGCCGTGAAGTCCTTCTCAGGGCTCGGAACGGCGAGAGAACGCATCCCAAACCTTGCCGGAGCGCCACCCGATGCAAGACGCTGATTCTGCCTTGTTGCCAATAAGTTGCTCTGCTCTTCTCACCGATGCAACTACTGCCCTCGTCCGGTGTTAGTGCAGTATGCGTATCGAGCAAGTACATCCCGCAGCGCTGGGCCGGCAGCTCGCCGAGTGGCGCCAGCCTCTGGACGCCGATCCTGCTGTCGACGAGGCGGTGATGCGCATGCTGAGCGCCATAGACGGCCACTTGCAGCGCCGGCAGGAAACACGCGAGCCGAAAGAGGCCTGAGCGTCGTCCCGAGCCGAGCAGATATCGAGCGCCGCGGCTACGCGCGAGAAGGCCCCTTCGACCTACTCCAGCTTCAACCCGATCTTTCGGATCAACCCGCCCCAATGATCGGCTTCGGCGCGGTAGGAATCGCGAAAGGCGTCGGGGCTCAGCGGTTCCGCCGCGACGGCTCCCATGCCGATCACGCGCTCGCGATAGGCCGGATCGGCGATCACCGCGTTGAGCGCGCGGTTGAGCTTGTCGACGATCGGCCGCGGCGTGCCTTTGGGTGCGAGGACGCCGTACCAGCCGGCCACGTCGAAGCCGGGAAAGCCCTGTTCCTCCAGCGTCGGCACGTCGGGCAAGGCGTCGAGCCGTCTGGCCGTCGTCACGCCGAGACCGCGGATCTTGCCGCCGGCTATCCCCGCCTTTGCCTCGCCGATGGGCGCCACGAATACGTCCATCTCGCCGCTCGACAGCGCCAGGATGGTCTGCGGCACGCTGCGGTACGGGACCATCTCGGCGCGGCCGCCGATCTTCTGCAGCCACTGCTCGCCGACGAGATGCGCCAGGCTGCCGGGCGACACGTTGGCGAAGGTCACCTTGCCCGGATGGGCGCGGACGTAATCGGCCAGTTCGGGCATCGAGCGGACCGGCAGGCTCTCGCGTGTCAGGATTGCAAACGGCGCCCAGGCCAGCAGGGCGACCGGATCGAAGTCGCGTTCGATGTCGTAGAGCGTATTGGCATACACGAACGGGTTGGTGACGATCAGGCTGGCGATGCAGAACAGCAGCGTGTAGCCGTCGGCCGGAGAGCGCGCCGCCGTCTGCGCCGAAATGCCCCCGCCCGCGCCCGGCTTGCCGTCGACATAGAAGCGCTGGCCGAGCCGGTCCGACAGCGCCTCGAACACAATGCGGCAATGGGTGTCGGTGATGCCGCCGGTCGACGGCGACACCACCCGCACCGGCTTCGACGGCCAATCGGCCTGCGCTTCACCGCGTCCTGGGAACAGCAGCGGCGCAGAAGCGATAAGGCCGAGCGCATGCCGCCGCGTTTGTGCGTTACGATGCCCGCGCGAGTCCCTCCCCTGCGTCCTCATGGTCGTTTCCTCCCTCTTTTGTTTTCAGAAAGGCGATGACCTCGCGCGCCACCACATCGGGTGCCTGCAGGGTGGCGACATGGCCAAGTCCCGGCAGGGTCGCGGTCCGCGCGTGGGCGATCTCGTGCGCCAGGGAGAGCGTGTGCGCCGGCGGGATCAGCCGGTCGTCGGCACCGACCAGCATCAACGTCGGCGCCGCGATCGACGCGAGGTCGCAGGAAACCGGTCGTGCGAGAATGCCGGCTCGGCGCTGGCGCTGCTCGGCCGTGCGGCTGGTGCCATTGAAGATCTCGATGACCTCGGGGTGGGCAGCGATGTGCACCGCTGGAAAGAAGTAAGTGGCGATCTCCGCCGCCGTGCCGGGCAGGCCGGCACGCAAGGCAGCGAGCTTGGGAAACACATCCGGATTGATCGACAGCGGCGGCACGCCGGCGCGGAAGGTGCTCGACAGCACCAGCCGGTCGACCCGCGCGGGATGGCGCGCCGCCAGCACCTGCGCGATCACGCCGCCGAGCGACGTGCCGAAGACATGCGCGCGATCGTAGCCGAGCGCCGCGATGAGTGCGGCGGCATCGTCGGCCATCTCGGCGAGCCCGTACGGCATGGGCGGATTGCGCGTGCCGCCTGAATCCCGCTGGTCGTAGGCGATGACGGTGAAGTGCTCTGCGAGCGACGCGCCGAAACCGTCGAACATCGAATGATCGGCCTCGGCGCCGTGGACCAGCACGACAGGCGCGCCCCCGCCGCTCACCTTGCAGGCGATCGACGTGCCGTTGGCGTCGATGCGGCGCACGGCGGCGCTCACTGCAGCAGCGCGCCGACCGCGCCCGCCAGCTCGCGCGCCGGGTCGGCCGGAACGTAAGGCATGCGCCAGGCGACATGGCCGTCGGGCCGGACCAGCACGGCGCCGCGCGGTCCCATCTCGATGCCGTCAGCGGGATGGGCGTGGGGCAACTGCCGCAGCCCGAGCGGCATGCCGAGCTTGGCCGAGACATCACGCCCGGCCTCGAGCCAGGCGTCGCCCAGAGGGCCCGCGACCACGGTGAAGTCCTGGTCGAACCAGTCGAGCGTCGATTGCCGGCGCGCCGTGTCGAGCCAGAGATGCGGAAAGCGGCCGCCCGGCCGGTCGCTCGGCGTGTAGGTGCGCGTGAGATGGCCGCCCTTGGCCGTGCCATCGGGAATCACCGCGCCCTCCTCGTAGATGAAGCCGAGCGCCTGGCCGATGCTGTGCAGGTGGTTGTCGAGATCGTTGATCCAGAAGCGGATGTGATCGTCGTTGCCAGAGCGGATCGCCTGCTCGATGCGCAGGAAGCGCGTGCGATTGCCGACGCTGAAATCGGCATTGGACTGCGCCACCGGCCGGCGCTCGACGTCGTAGCTGTCGAGCAGCTTGTCCGACGCCCAGCCGCGCAGCACATAGACCAGTTTCCAGGTGAGGTTGTGTGCGTCCTGCATGCCCGAGTTCAGGCCGAAACCTCCCGTCGGCGGGAAGCGATGGGCGGCATCGCCGACCAGGAAGACGCGCCGCCGGCGGAACGTCGCGGCGACCTGCCGGCTCATCCGCCAGATCGAACGGTTGAGCAAGGTTACGTCGAGGTCCGGCACACCGACATGCATGCGGATCATCTCGATCGTCTCGGCGTCGGTCCACGGCCGCGGCCGGTCATCCTTCTCGTGGCCGATCTGGATGATGCTGAGCCAGCGGTCGCGGCCGTTGGTGTTGAGGATGCCGGCGCGCGGCACGCCCGGCGTCTTCGAATAGACCTGGTAACCCGCCGCCTCGCGGGCGAGCGGGAAGCGTGAGAGGTCGCCACGCCAGTATTCGTTGAGCAGCACCGCCATCGACGCCGGTCCGATCATGTCGATGCCCGCCTTCTGGCGCGTCCGGCTGCCCGCGCCGTCGCAGGCCAGCAGATATTTGGCGTGCCAGCGCTCGGTCTCGCCGGTCTCGACCGAGCGAATCTCGCATGTGACGCCGTCTTCGGTTTCCTCGAAGCCGACGAACTCGGTCGAGAAGCGCACCTGCACGCGGTTCGAATGCTCGATGACGCGATAAATCTCTTCCTCGACCGCGTCTTGCGCCACCAGGCACTTCCAGGCTGGTGTCTGGCCGAGATTGGGCTCGGGCCGCGAGCGGCCGATCTCGCGTCCGGCGATGCTCTCGACCTGGACGAAGATGTCGGAATTCTCCTGCAGGCCACGGTCGCGGATCCGCTGCTCGATCCCCCACTGGCGGAAGATCTCCATGGTGCGCACCCAGCAGCCGCGCGACTTGGGATGATCGGTCGTGGTCGGGCTCTTCTCGACGATCACCGCGTCGATGCCGAAGCGATCGAGCAGCAGTCCCATCGCCAGTCCGACGGGTCCGCCGCCGACGATGAAGACCGACGTGCACCGCTGAACGTCCGTGGCTTCGGGCATGCGCTTCCTCCTGCTTTGTTGCCAGGATTTTCCACGCCGGCTTCCTATCTCGCCAGAATATGTTTGATATGCTTCTGATCTCGTTTCGAGATCGTGAGGGTTCGATGGATCTGCGCCAGCTCCGCTACTTCGTGGCCGTCGCCGAACGCGGCGGCTTCGGCGCGGCGGCGAGCGCGCTCAACGTCGCGCAGTCGGCGCTCAGCCGGCATATCCGGCTGCTGGAAGAGGAGCTCGGAGGAGCCCTGTTGGTCCGCGGCGCGCGGGGCGTCTCCGTCACCGAGTCGGGCAAGGTGCTGCTCGACCGCGGCCGCTGGCTGCTCGGCAGCCTCGACGACATCAAGGCCGAGGTGCAGACCGAAAATCGCGAACCGAGCGGTACGGTGCGGCTCGGTGCGCCGTCCAGCCTGGCCGACATCTTCTATGCGCCGCTCGCCCGCCTGTTCGCCGCGCGCTTCCCGCGCGTGCAGTTCGAGCTGAGCGAGGGGCTGACCGAGGAGATGACCGACCGGCTGCTGCGCGGCGAGATCGACGTCGCCCTCGTCTCGGCGCCGCGGCCCAACGACCATCTCGACTACGAGACGCTGGTGGTCGAGCAGGTATTCGTGATCGGGCCGCCGGGCGATCCGCTACTCGAGTCCGGCACGATCACGCGCAAGGCGTTCGATGCGCTGCCTGCCGTGGTGCGTCCGCTCAGCCGCAATCCCTTCCCGCACACGACGCCGTCGGCCTTCCGCGTCGAGAGCATGACGCCGCTCAAGCAAATGGTGATGGACGGGCTTGGCTACGGCCTCCTGCCCTTCTCCGGCATCCACCAGGAAGTGGCGAACGGCAGCCTGTCGGCCGCGCTCGTGCCCTGGATGCGCGCCGACCGCGTCCTCGCCCTGCCGCGCGGCCGTCCGGTAAGCCGCGCCACGCGTGAGACGGTGACGGCGCTGAAATCGATCTGCCGCGATCTCATCGCCGACCGGAAGATCCTGACAGCGACGCGATCCGGGCGGTCGTGACACTCATGATCTGAAATTTGAACCAGCCTCCGGGTCGCCTTCCCCCACCCAGCCTCCCCCGTCTGACGGGGAGGTGCCCGAAGGGCGGAGGGGGAGGGCCTCAGTCGAAGCGATGGTCCGTTTCAGATCATGATCTCGAGAGCAGAGACTTATGCGTCCTACGTCGGCGTCGAGCGGTAGACGGCGTTCTCGGCGCGGGTGTCGGCGATCGAGAACCAGCGGTGCTGGTTGGCGCGGAAGCCGCGCCAGTGGGTCAGGATCTTCTTGAACTGCTCGTTCGCCGCCGCTTCCTCGTCGAGCACCTGCTCCAGCGCGACGCGAAGCGCCTTGATGATCTCATCCGGCAGCACCGAGAGCTGCGTGCCCGCGGCGACCAGACGGGCGATCGCCTCGGCGTTCTTGGCGTCGTAGGACGCCAGCATCTCCTGGTTGGCGATGGCGCCAGCCGCCCGCATGGCCGCCTGGTAGCGTGGCGGCAAGGTCGCCCACGCCTTCTTGCCGATCATGAGCTGGTTGGTCGCCTCGAGCTCCATCACGCCGGGCGTGTAGTAGTATTTGGCGACCTTGTTGAAGCCGAGCTTCTCGTCGTCGTACGGGCCGACCCATTCGCAGGCATCGATCGTGCCGCGCTCGAGCGACGGATAGATGTCCCCACCGGCAATCTGCTGCGCAACGACGCCGAGCTTGGCCATGACCTTGCCGCCGAACCCGGCGGTGCGCATCTTCAGGCCTTCGAGATCCTTGGGCGTCTTCAGCTCCTTGCGGAACCAGCCGAACATCTGGCCGCCGGTGTTGCCGGCCGTGATCGCGACGACACCGAAGCCGTCATAGAGCTCGTCGACCAGCGCGCGGCCGCCGCCGAAATTCAGCCACGCGGCGTGCTGGCGCGGCGTCAGGCCGAACGGCAGCGAGGCGTCGAAGATCGCCGCCGGATTCTTGCCGATGTAATAGCCCATGTAGGTGAAGCCGGACTCGACGGTGCCGTTCGCCACGGCATCGAGCACCTGCAGGCCGGGCACGATCTCGCCGGCCGCGAACGGCTGCAGTTCGAACTTTCCGTCGGTTAGATCGCTCACCGTCTTGGTGATGGTGTTGACCGCGCCGAACAGCGTGTCGAGACTCTTGGGATAGCTGGCGGTCAGGCGCCACTTGATCACCGGATCGGTCTGCGCGATCGCGGGCGCGGCCAGCGTGCTGGCAGCCACCGTCGCGGCAGCAGCGGCAGGCAGGAATTTACGGCGGCTAACGGTCACTTACGGTCTCCTCCACGTTTGTTGGCGGGAGACTACGATGCGCTCCAACCGCCGTCGACGGAAATGGCAGACCCTGTGGTGTCGGCGCCGTCCGGCCCGCACAGGAAGGCGATCAGACCCGCGACGCGCTCGGGCGACACGAACCGGCCGGACGGCTGACGCGATCCCATGAAGGCCTTAACCGCCTCGTCGCGTGGCAGCTTCTCCCTGGCCATGAAATCGGCGAGGCGCTGTTCGATCGCCGGCGTCGGTGACGAACCGGGACAGATCGCGTTGCAGGTGATGTTCTGCGCAGCGGTTTCCAATGCCACTGCGCGAGTGAAGCCGATCAGCGCCGTCTTGGTCGTCACGTAGTCGACGCGGTTAATCGCGGCGCGCAAGCCGAAGATCGAGGAGATGTTGACGATGCGGCCGAAATCGCGTCGCCGCATGCCGGGTAGTACCAGGCGCGTCGTGTGGAATGCCGAGGAGAGGTTGACCGCGAGCGCGCGGTCCCAGTCTTCCGGCTTGAAATCCTCGATCGGCGCGAAGTGGCGGACGACGGCATTGTTGACCAGGATGTCCACGCCCCCGAATTCCGCCAACGCCACCTCGATGAGCGAAATGATCTCGGCCGGCTTCGAGAGGTCCGCGCCGTGATGCAGCACGCGTACGCCATTCGTCTCGGCAATCCGCCGGCGGTTGGCTTCTATCGCGTCGGCGTTGCCGAGGCCGTTCATCACGATGTTGCAGCCGTGCGATGCGAGCCGTTCGATCGTCGCCAGCCCGAGTCCCTGCGTCGAGCCGGTGACGAGCGCGGTTTTACCTTTCAGCATGCTTCCTCCCGGATGCTAGCTTAGCAGCCGACGCGAAAGTGGAGGAAACAATGGCGGTGGTGGGCTTCGTCGGCGTGGGACGGATGGGCGGGCCGATGGCCTCGCGTCTGCTCGATGCGGGCTATGAACTGTGGATCTACGACGTCTCTCCGGAAGCCATGAAACCCTTCGCGGCGCGCGGAGCTCAAGTCGCCGCCTCGCCCGCCGAAGTCGCTTCGCAGGCCGAGATCGTGCTGGTCAGCTTGCCGACGCCCGACATCGTCCGCGAGGTCGCGCTGGGCGGGAATGCCGGCATCATCAACGGCTCGAAAGTGCGGCTGATGATCGACCTGTCGACCACCGGCCCGGGCGTCGCCACGGAAGTCGCCGGCAAGCTCGCCGAGCGTCGCATCGGCTGGGTCGATTCGCCGGTGAGCGGCGGCGTCACCGGCGCCAGGGCCGGGACGCTCGCGGTCATGGTCTCCTGCCCGAAGAAGGTCTTCGGCGAGATCGAGCCGATGATGAAGACCTTCGGCAAGCTCTTCTTCGCCGGCGAGAAGCCCGGCATGGCGCAGACCGCAAAGCTCGCCAACAACCTGCTGGCGGCGGCGGCGATGGTGGCGACGTCCGAGGTCATGGCGATGGGCGTGAAGGCCGGGCTCGATCCCAAGGTGCTGATCGACATCATCAACGCCTCGAGCGGGCGCAACAGCGCGACGCAGGACAAGTTCCCGCGCGCCATCCTGCCCCGCACCTTCGACTTCGGCTTCGCGACCGGGCTTTCCTACAAGGACGTCCGCCTGTGCGTGGAGGAAGCCGAGGCGATGGGTGTGCCGATGGTTGTCGGCGGCGCGGTGCGCGAGATGCTCGCCGTCACGCGTGCCCGTTTCGGCGCCGACTCCGACTTCACCCATATCGCCAAGGTGCTCGAGGAATGGGCCGGGGTGGAGATCAAGGGCTGATCATGTTCCTCCATGCGCGCAGCGCGGGGAGGAATTCAAGATGGTTCCATACTGCGAGGCATGCATCTTGCACCGCGTCAGGGCATTTGGGACCATCGGTTCGTCCGGGGCCTGCCGCCATACGGAAATTAGAGGGAAAGATTCATGAAGCGTCGTGATGTGTTGGCAGCAGGGCTGGGCGCGGTCGCCCTCACCGCCCCCGCCGTCCGCTCGAGCCGGGCCCAGACCAAGACGCTGACGATCGGCGGCTCGGTACCGCTCACCGGCGCGGCGGCGGAGACCGGCCTCAACGTCAACAACGGCTACATCACCGCGGCGACCTACATCAACGACGTGCTGGGCGGGGTCGAGATCGCCGGCGACAAGTACAAGATCCAGCTCAAGCTGTTCGACGATGCAAGCGACCCGGCGCGCGCAACGACCCTGATCCAGCGCCAGCTCGACGAGGGCACGGATTTCTTCCTCGGTTCGTTCGGCTCCAACATCGTGCTGCCGACCGTGGCGATCACCGAGCGTGCGAAGAAGCCGATGGTGCAGACCGGCGGCGGCTCCGACGCCATCTTCACCCGGGGCTTCAAATATTCGTTCGGGATGTTCCCGCGCGCCACGCGCCAGTTCGCGGCCGCATCGGCGCTGTTCAAGACGCTCAATCCAGGTCCGTCGACCTACTCCGTCGTCTACAACAACGACGCCTTCTCCAAGACCGCGGCCGAAGGCGTGCGGCAGTCCTGCGACGCGGCCGGCTTCAAGCGGCTCGACTCCTTCGAGCTGCCCGCCAAGGTGACCGATGTCTCGAGCGTGCTCGCCTCGGTGCGCGCCAACATGCCGGACATGCTGCTCTGCGTCGTGCACGATCAGGATTCGCTCCTGATCGCACGCCAGATGGTGGCGACGAACACCAACGTGAAGCTGCTGTACCAGGGACTCGGCCCGCAGCTCGCCTCCTATCGCGAGGCGCTGGGCAAGTATTCCGAGTCGATCCTGTGCTCGACCTACTGGGACGAGGGCGTTCCCTACAAGGACAAGTTCTTCGGCGACGCAAAGAAATTCACCGAATACTACCGCAGCAAGTTCACACGCCCGATCGCCTATCACGTCGCGGGCGCGGCTGCCTGCATCGAGACCTACGTGATGGCGATGCAGGCGGCCAAGAGCCTCAAGCCCGACGCGGTGCGCGACGCGCTCGCCGCGGCCGACTTCGAGACCTTCTATGCGCGCATCAAGTTCACGCCCGACGGCGACGGCGATCCGCTGACGCTCGGCGGCATGATCGGTCAGGTCCAGAAGGGCAAGCTCGAGACCGTATTCCCGGAGGCCGCGAAGACGGCCCCGCCCGTCTATCCGGCGCAGACCTGGGACAAGAAGGCTTGATCAGGCTTCTCATCGCTGGGACCGCGCCACTCCGTGGCGCTCATGATCATGAGCCGCCACGGAGTGGCGCGGTCCCAGCGAAGATCATGAACGCACAATGAATCTCATCGCACAAACACTCGCCGACGGCCTGGTGCTGGGCGGCATCTACGCGCTCGCCGCGGTCGGCTTCTCGCTGATCTTCGGCGTGCTGCACGTCATCAACCTCAGCCACGGTATCCTCGTGCTGATGGGCGCCTATCTCGCGCTGATCTTCTCCGAGGCGCTGCACATCGACCCGCTGCTCTGCATCCCGCCGGTAATGGCGGTGCTGTTCTGCGTCGGCTACGCCTACCAGCGCTTCCTGATCCAGCACGCCGTCGATCGCGCCTCGGTCAACTCGATGCTGCTGACCTTCGGCGTCGCGCTGATGCTGCAGAACGCCATGATCTGGGTCTTCTCGCCCGACATGAAGAGCATCACGCCGAGCTACGCCTTCACCTCCCTGAAGCTCGGGCCGGTGAACCTCGACGCAGTACGGCTGAGCGCGCTGGCCGCGAGCCTGATCCTGCTGTCCTGCCTCGCCGCCCTGCTGCGCTTCTCGCCGCTCGGCCGCGTGATCCGGGCCACTGCGCAGCAGACCATGGCGGCGCGCCTGTGCGGCGTGAACGTGCGGCATGTCTATGCGCTGACCTTCGCGGTGTCGGCGGCGTTCGCGGGCGCGGCCGGCATCGTGATCGGCATCATCCTGCCCTTCTCGCCCAACGACGAAGGCGGGTGGACGCTGAATGCCTTCGTCGTCGTGGTGCTGGGCGGCGTCGGAAGTCCCGCCGGTGCGCTGATCGGCGGGCTGCTGCTTGGCATGGTGAGCACGCTGACGGCGCAATACGTCGGCCCGGCTTTCCCCAACGTGACGATGTTCCTGCTGCTCGTGCTCCTGCTGCTGGTCCGGCCGAACGGCCTCCTCGGCAACGCCTTCGCGCCCTCCCGATGAAACTCAATCAAACGCAGGTCTTCCTGCTGGTTGCTGCCGCCGTCGTCGTGCTGGCCGCCGGTCCGCTGTTCCTCCCGCCGTTCTACGTGAGGGTCGGCCAGTTGATGCTCTACTCGGCGGGGCTCGGCCTCGCCTGGGCGATCCTCGGCGGCTTCGCGGGCTACACCAGCTTCGGTCACGCCGCCTTCATCGGCGTCGGCGCCTTCACCGCCGGCCTGGTCGAGGCCAAGCTGTCCAGCCTGCCGACGGTCTTGCTGCTGCCGGTCGGCCTGCTCGCCGGCGCCGCCTGCTGCGCCATCCTGGCGGCGCTGATCGCCTATCCGATCCTGCGCCTGCGCGGCACCTTCTTCGCCATCGCCATGCTGGGCGTCAGCCACGTCTGCGCGGAGGTGACCAACAACGTCGACTTCTTCCAGGGGTCGATGGGCCTCAATTTCCCGCCGATCGCGCCGCCCAGCATGGATCCGGCCAACTTCTTCTACGAGATCTATCTCGTGGCCGCGCTCTTCATCCTGCTGGTCTCCTGGCAGATCCGCCGCAGCCGCTTCGGCGCGGGCCTGCTCAGCATCCGCGAGGACGAGGATACGGCGCGCATGCTCGGCGTGCCGACCGAGCGCTACAAGCGCCTGGCCTTCGTGGTGAGCGCCGTACTGACCGGCGTGACGGGCGTGATCTACGCCCATTCGCTGGGCTACATCACCACCGACTCGGTCTATCGCGACGACACCAACCTCAGCCTGATCGTCTATTCGCTGCTGGGCGGCATGGGCACGCTGTTCGGACCGGTGATCGGCGCCTTCCTGCTGGTCTTCATCACGCAGGTCATCCTGGGCCGCCTGCTCGACTTCCACCTGTTCGCGACCGGCCTGTTGCTGGTGATCCTGGTGCTTTCCGCGCCGGGCGGCATCGCGGGGCTGCTGAAGCGAAAGCGGGCAGCGCCATGAGCCTCCTCACAGTCGAGCGCCTGTCGAAGAACTTCCGCGGGCTGGCGGCGATCAGCGACGTCTCCTTCGCGATCGCGGCCGGCTCGATCACCAGCATCATCGGCCCCAACGGTGCCGGCAAGTCGACGATGTTCAACCTGATCACCGGCTACCTGCCGCTGACGGCCGGCGAGATCAGGTTCCGGGACAAGCGCATCACCGGCATGGCGACCAACCGCATCGCCGAGCTCGGCATCGCCCGCGCCTTCCAGATCGCCCGGCCGTTCCGCGACCTCACCGTCTTCGAGAACGTCCGCGTCGGCGCCCTGTTCGGCAAGGCCGGCCCGCGCGATGTCGCGGCCACGACCCGCCGCGCCTTGGAGCTGGCTGCGATCGCCTCGCTGGCCGATCAGCCGGCGAGCAGCCTGACGGTCGGCCAGCTCCGCCATCTCGAGGTCGCACGCGCGATCGCCACGCGCGCCGACCTGCTGCTGGCCGACGAACCCTGCGCCGGCCTCAATCCGACCGAGACGGCGGCGATGATCGACGTGCTGCGCCAGGTTCGCACCAACGGCGTCACTGTCGTGCTCGTCGAGCACGACATGCCCTCGGTGATGGAAGTCTCGGACCGCGTGCTGGTGCTCGACGCCGGCCGCCTGATCGCCGACGGCGCGCCGAAAGTTGTCGCCAACGACCCCAAGGTCATTGCCGCCTATCTCGGCACGCCCGACGCGGCTTGATCTCTCTTATGCGGGGAGCGCGGCTCTCCAGAGCCGCTCTTCCTTCAGATCGACACATCCCATGAGCGGCTCTGGAGAGCCGCGCCCCAGCTCAATGCCCGAGGAAGGCCCGCCGCACGTAATCGTTGGCCAGCAGCTCTTGCCCCGTGCCGGCGAGCACGACGGCGCCCTTCTCTAGAACGTAGCCGCGGTGGGCGATGCGCAGCGACTGGTGCAGGTTCTGCTCGACCAGCAGCACGCTGATGCCGCGCTTGTTCACCGCCTCGATCAGCCTGAACACCTCCTGGACGACCATCGGCATCAGCCCGAGCGACGGCTCGTCGAGGATGATAAGCCGGGGCTCGGCCATCAGGCCGCGCGCGATCGCCAGCATCTGCTGCTCGCCGCCGCTCATCGAACCGGCGAGCTGGCTGCGCCGCTCGGCAAGGCGCGGGAACAGGGCGAACGCCTGCTCGACCAGCGCGGCGACTTCATTGCGCTGCTTGATGTGCGCGCCGAGCTGCAGGTTCTCCATCACTGTCATCTGCGGGAAGACCAGCCGGCCTTCCGGCACCAGCGTGATGCCGCGGCGCACGACATGGTGGCTCGGCGTTCCGGTCAGCGTCTCGCCGTCGAAGCGGATGGCGCCCTTCTGCGGGCTGAGCACACCCGCGATCATACGCACCGTGGTCGACTTCCCGGCTCCGTTGGCACCGAGCAGCGCCACGATCTCGCCAGGCTGCACGTTGATCGACACGTCGCGCACAGCGAGAGCGCCGTCGTAGGCAAAGGCGAGGCTCGTGACTTCGAGCGTGCTCATGCGGCGGGCTGCTGCCGGTAGGCGTAGTTCTTGTCGAGCCGCTCCATCAGATAGTCGCCGTAGCGCACGGCCGGATGCTTCGCCGGCCGGCAAGTCGGCAGCACCTCGACGATGCTGTCCATCGCCATGTCGAAGAAGTACGGGCACGAATAGCGGTCGCTGCCCGACAAGTTCGTCACGCGATGCGGTGTCGACTGCCAGCGTCCATTGGTCCAGCGCGACAGCATGTCGGCTACGTTCACCACCCACGTGCCCTCGAGCGGCGGCGCGGCCAGCCAGGTGCCGTCCTTGCGCCGTACTTCGAGGCCGCCCTGCCTGTCCTGGGCGAGGATGGTGATGAAACCGTAGTCCGTGTGCGGCGCCGAGCCGAAGGCATCGTCGGGCGCATCCTTGGCGTGCGGCGGATAATGCAGCAGGCGCAGGAACGTCGTCGGCTGGACGAAGTGCGGGAGGAACCAGTCGCGCGGCAGGCCGAGCGCCAGCGCCATCGGCGACAGCAGCCGCAGGCAGAAGGCGTGCATCGCCTGCTCGTAGGCTTCGACGGGTTCGCGGAAGCCCGGCAGGTCGGGCCACAGGTTCGGGCCGTCGAGCGGCCGGCCGTAGCGCGGATCGTCAGGGGGCACCTCGTGCATCAGCATGAACGATTCCGAATCGTTCGGCTTGGTGACCGTCGCGACCGACGAGGTCTGGATGATCGAGGTCTTGGGCGCCATGTAGCCGCGATGGAAGCTGTTCATCGCGATCGCGTCCTTGGCCGCGCGCGGCTGGGCATGGAAGCGCCGCGATGCTTCGAACACGCCGTCGACCAGTGACCGGTCGACGCCGATGCCGCGGAAGTAGCAGAAGCCGATGTCAGTGAAGGCCCGGTCGAGCTGGCGCGCCAGCGCCTCGTCGGTAGCGCCGGCGAAGTCGATGATTGGGAGCGTCTGGGCAATCATCCGTCGACCTCCCTATCGGTCGTCCTGAGCGCAGCGAAGGACCTCACGCCAGCCCCACGGTCCATGCCTGATCGCTCGGGGAGATCCTTCGCTGCGCTCAGGATGACAAAATTGGACGTGGGAGACATTCCCTGCGCCTTAGCAAGACTCAGGCCGCGTACTGGCTCGAGGTCAGCGCGGGCCACAGTGCCTGCGGTCCCGCCTTGGCAAAGGCGGTGCCGATCTTCTCGCCCCAGAAGCTCTCGCTGCCGAAGTCGCGCCGCCACACCCAGAGCCGCCGCGTGTAGTGATGCAGGATGTGCTCGTGGGTGAAGCCCATCGCACCCATCGACTGATGCGCGATGGCGGCGATGCGCTGCGCGAATTCCGATGCCTGGCTCTTGGCAGCGGCGATCGAGAAGCGGCCGCCGTCGGCCAGCCCGCCCTCGTCGGCGTCGCGTGCCGCCGCCTCGGCCGAGGCGATGGTCGCCGCCACGCAGCTCGCGAGCTCGGCCAGCATGTGCTGGATGGCCTGGAACGTCGAGATCGGCCGACCGAACTGCACGCGCTGCTTGGAATATTCCACGGCGATCGCCAGCACCTTGTCGGCGGCGCCCGCCATCTGCATGGCACGCACCAGCGCCGCCAGCTCGACCGCGCGCTCGAGGCTCACCGGAGAAGCAGCGGCGAACTCGCAGGCCGGGTTGTCGAACGTCACCGTCCCATAGGGCTCGCCGGCATGGGTCGGCACCTCGTTGATGCTGACGTTGCCCGCCGCGACGACCGCGACCATCGGCTTGCCGTTGGCATTGGCCACGGTGACGAAGCGGTCGGCCACCGCCGCGAACGGCACGCGATCGACCTTGCCGCTGAGGCGATTGCCGTTGAACGTCACCTTGCCGAGCGCCAGCGTGCTGGTGCCGGTCGCCGGCACGCCGTCCGCGGCGGACACCAGCAGGTTGGCGAGCGCGGTCTCGGCGAGCGGCACCGGGACGGCGTGCGAGCCCGCCAGCCGCAGCACGGCCAACATGTCGGCCAGGGTGCCACCCGCGCCGCCCTTGTCCTCGGGGACGGCGATCATCGGCAGGCCCATCTCCTCGATCTCCTTCCACAGATCGACAGGCCACACGCCCTTCTCGACACCGTTCACGATGTCCTTGCCGCAGCGCTCCGTGAGGAAGCGGTCGGCGGTCTCCAGCAACATCTCGCGCGTTTCGCGGTCCATTCAAGAGTCTCCATCAATAGCTCCCTCCCCCGTCGTCGGGGGAGGTGTCGGCGTCTTACGCCGACGGAGGGGGCGTTGCGCACGATGGTGCATCACGACCCCTCCGCCCGCGCAGACGCGGGCACCTCCCCTTCGCGGACTCCGCGAAGGGGAGGAGAAGAAACCAGGTGTCACCGCAACCCGAGCCCGCGCGCGACGATGCCGCGCAGGACCTGGGTGGTGCCGCCCTGGATGGTGTAGCTCGGCGCCATCATCGTGGCGTACTGCGCCACGTCGAGGAAATCGGCCATGTCCTCTTCCGTCGTGGCGTCGCTTTCGGCGAGCACGCGGGCGATCTCCGGCAGGTCCTGCTGGTAGATCGTACCGAGATCCTTGACCAACGACGCCTCGATCGCCGGCGACTTGCCGCCCTGCATCATGCCCGCCACTGCAACCGACATCTGCCGCAGGGTCCACAACCGCGCAATGATGCGGCCGAGGATTGACGCGGCGCGCTTGGCCGGCTGGCGGCCCAGCACGCGGACCAGCTCGCGCAGGATGTAGTAGTTCTGCATGAAGCGCTCGGGGCCGGAGCGCTCGAAGGCGAGCTCGCTGGTGACCTGCAGCCAGCCGTCGCCTTCGTTGCCGATCAGGCAGCTCTCGGGAATGAAGGCATCGCTGAAGGTGACCTCGTTCCAGTCGTGCCGGCCGGCGAGGTTGATGATCGGCCGGATGGTCACGCCCGGCGTCTTGAGGTCGACCAGGATCTGGCTCAGCCCCTTGTGACGGTCGCCGTGCTGGCCCGACGTGCGCACCAGCGCGATGCAGTAGTGGTTGCGGTGCGCGCCCGAGGTCCAGACCTTGGTGCCGTTGACCCGGAAGCCGCCCGGCACCGGCTCGGCGCGCGTGCGCACCGATGCAAGGTCGGAGCCCGAGTCGGGCTCGCTCATGCCGATCGAGAAGAAGCACTCGCCTGCGGTGATTCGCGGCAGGATCGCCTGGCGCTGCTCCTCGTTGCCGAAGCGCAGCAGGAGCGGGCCGGACTGCCGGTCGGCGACCCAATGGGCGCCGGCGGGCGCACTGTTGCCCAGCAGCTCCTCGGTGATGACATAGCGATCGAGGAAGCTTCTCTCCGAGCCACCGTACTGCTTGGGCCAGGTGATGCCGATCCAA
>Ga0268266_10002703_pt1 | contig 18604 bp, 20 predicted proteins | sample KBSS13metaG_FD_190356 | JGI IMG/M metagenome (GOLD analysis project Ga0268266, IMG submission 190356) | Switchgrass rhizosphere microbial communities from Kellogg Biological Station, Michigan, USA - KBS S1-3 metaG (SPAdes) (version 2) | ecosystem: Host-associated > Plants > Roots > Rhizosphere...
CACAATGGCGTCCTCGCCGGATGAGGCGAGAACGTGGAATTCCTGCGACACATCGCCGCCGATCGCACCTGAATCCGCGCGAACTGCGCGGAACCGGAGGCCAGTTCGCGTGAAAATGCGCACATACGCGTCGTACATCGCGCGATAGCCTTCCCGCAGCGAGGGCTCGTCGATGTGGAAGGAATATGCGTCCTTCATGATGAACTCGCGCGCACGCATCACACCGAAGCGGGGCCGGATCTCATCCCGGAACTTCGTCTGGATCTGATAGAAGTTCACGGGCAGCTGCCGGTAGCTCTTCAGCTCGCGCCGGGCAATGTCCGTGACCACTTCTTCGTGCGTGGGGCCGGCTACCATGTCGCGCTTGTGGCGGTCCGAGATACGCAGCAGCTCGGGGCCGTAGGCCTGCCAACGCCCTGACTCCTGCCAGAGCTCAGCGGGCTGGATCACCGGCATCACGATTTCGAGGGCACCGGCGCGGTTCATTTCCTCGCGGACGATGCGCTCGACCTTCTGCAGGACGCGCAGGCCAATCGGTAGCCAGCTATACAGTCCCGCGGCCAGGCGGCGGATCAGACCCGCGCGCAGCATCAACTGGTGGCTGATCAACTCCGCCTCGGCAGGAATTTCCTTGAGGGTGTTGATGGGGTATTGCGAAAGCCTCATCGGTTACGTTCGGATCCATGTCAGAGATGGGGGCGGGAATATTAGCATCGCCTGCTAAGATGCCCGACTTCACCATTCAATGAGCCGGATACGCCCAAGCACATGGAAGCCGAACCTGAAGTGGAGTTGAAGCCGCGCCGCAAGGGGATCTACCTGCTGCCGAACCTGCTGACCACCGGGTGCATGTTCTCGGGCTTCTACGCCATTGTCGCTGCGATCGACAAGAACTTCGCCCCGGCGGGTGAGGCTATTTTCGTGGCCATGCTGTTCGATACCCTCGATGGTCGGATGGCGCGGCTGACCAAGACCGAGAGCGCCTTTGGCAAGGAGTACGACAGCCTGGCCGATATGGTGTCGTTCGGTGTTGCACCTGCGATTGTGGCGTACCAATGGGGCGTCGTTCGCATTGCTGAGTTCGGCCACTACTGGGGCCGGTTCGGCTGGCTGGCTTGTTTCTTCTATACCGCGGCTGCCGGTATGCGCCTGGCGCGTTTCAATGTGCGGGCGGCCGCGGATAAGCGTTATTTCGAGGGGCTGCCCAGCCCGTCGGCTGCGGCCAATGTGGCCGGGTTTATCTGGTTTTCGAGCCATTTCCACGAGCCCGGGCTCGGTGGCCTGATCACCGCTCTGCTCGTGACGGCCTGCGCCGGGGCGCTGATGGTGAGCCGGTTCAGCTACCCGAGCTTCAAGCAGTTCAATCTGGATAAGCGGGTGAAGTTCGTTTATCTGCTGATTGTGCCGCTGTTTTTTGTGCTGATCGCGCTCGATCCGCCGGCCATGCTGCTGGCGATTTTCGGTACTTATGCGCTGTCCGCGCCGGTGCTCTGGGTGGGCCGCCGCCTGCGGCGCTTGTTCCGCGGACCCCCTGTTGCTGGTCCCGGCCCGGGTTGATGGACGCGCTGCGACGCAATCAGTACCTGCAGACGATGGGGGTGGACGTCTGGGTTTCCCGGCGCTCGGTGTCGGGCTCCGCCGTCGCTCCCGCGTCGGCCGCCGAAGACCTACCCACGGAGGCCATCGCGGACACGGCGCTGCACGCGGCACCCGCTGCTAAAGTTGTCGGCGCTGCCGCCAGGGTCATCTCGGTGCCTCAAGAGGCCGCCGCCATTGTGCCGAATGTGGCTGATGCGCCGACCCGGCGCGGCCCCTCCGACGTCGGTGTCACCACTTGGGAATCGCTGCGCGCGGAGGTGCTGGCGTGCACTAAGTGCACCTTGCACGGAAGTCGGACACAGGGGGTTTTTGGCGTCGGTAGCCGCGAAGCTCAGTGGCTGGTGGTGGGTGAGGCCCCCGGCGCCGAGGAGGACCGGCGCGGTGAACCGTTTGTGGGCCGCGCCGGGCATCTGCTGGACGCCATGCTCAAGGCAATTGGCCTCAGTCGCGGCAGCAACGTCTACATCGCAAACGTGTTGAAAAGCCGCCCCCCGGGCAACCGCGATCCCAAGCCCGAGGAAGTGGCTGCCTGCCTTCCTTACCTAATGCGACAGATTGAGCTTCTCAAACCCCGCGTTATGCTCGCGGTGGGACGAATTGCAGCGCAGAACCTCTTATCCACAGACGCCCCGTTAGGTCGTCTGCGTGGAAAGGTTCACCACTTTGGCGAGCTTAATACTCCACTGATTGTGACGTATCATCCCGCATACCTCCTGCGCACTCCGAGCGACAAGCGCAAAGCGTGGGAGGACCTGAAGTTCGCACGTAGCGTATTTCAGGGGCTCAACCCAACCTAAAAGGTCACGTGGGATTCGATGGCAACTGCGCCTGAGATGCTCAACCCGGTCCCTGACATCCTCATTCGGCCGATGTCCGAAAACGATGTCTCGGAAGTCATTGCCGTCGAGCGAGCGTCCTACCAATTTCCATGGAGCGAAGGAATCTTCAGGGATTGCCTGAGGGTGGGATACGTCTGTCGCGTAGTGACAGTGAACGACGCCATCATTGGCTATGGAGTCATGAGCGTCGGTGCCGGTGAAGCTCACATTCTCAACCTCTGCATAGGTGACGCATACCGCTGCCGAGGCGTAGGCAGGCGTCTGCTGACATATCTCATCGATCGAGGTGCAGCCGCGGGAATGAGTGAGGCCTTCCTCGAGGTACGTCCTTCAAACACGTCCGCCATACGCCTGTACCTGTCTGTCGGGTTTGAACAGGTTGGTATGCGACGTGGTTATTACCAAGCGGTGGGTGGACGTGAAGACGCTGCTGTTCTCAAGTTGGCCTTGCGCCCCCGGCGTGGCAACACCCGCTAGACACGTCTTCAAGACGATGCAGTCTCCCGTGGGGAGACTCAAGTTGGTGGCCAGTGACTGCGGATTGGCAGCCATCTTGTGGGAGAACGACAACCCCAGACGCGTTCCCCTGAATATCGTGGCAGAGGAGCCGGACCACCCCATCCTGGTCGCCACTGAAACACAGTTGCGCGAGTACTTCTCGGGCGAACGCCAGACGTTCTCCGTTCCTCTGGATTTCGGCGGGACCGAGTTCCAGAACCAGGTGTGGCAGGCCTTGCTCGCGATCCCCTTCGGCGAAACCCGCACGTACACCGAAATAGCCCGCCAGATCGGCAAGCCCGCGGCGGTGCGGGCCGTGGGGGCCGCGAACGGCCGCAATCCGATCTCCATCATTGCGCCGTGCCACCGGGTGCTCGGTTCGAGCGGCCAATTGACCGGGTTTGCCGGTGGGCTGCCGGCCAAGGCACACTTGTTGGCCCTGGAGTCCGCATGGCCCGCGCCAAAAAACAATCTTTCCACGCCTTATTCCGTCCGCTGAGCGCGCGGGCGCCGACTTCCGCAGAGGAATCGATGCAGGCGATCTGGAGCGTCATCGCCCGTATCCCGCGGGGACGGGTCTCCAGCTATGGTGACGTCGCTCGGGCTGCCGGCCTTCCGGGTCGCGCCCGACTGGCCGGAAAGGCTCTGCGCATGTCGCCGGAGGACATGAACCTCCCGTGGCATCGAGTGATGGGCGCGGGTGGGCGTATCGTTTTCCCCAAGGGCTCCCGGCATTTCCGGGAGCAGTCGCGGCTCCTTCGCAGTGAGGGCGTCGCAGTCAAAGACGGGCGCGTGGACAAAGCCGCGCTGTCCGATCTCGAAGAGCTTTGAATTTCGGAGTACCCATGGACCTGACTATCAACGATCGAACTGTGCAGGTGACTGCGAGTGATGACACGGCGCTGCTGTGGGTGTTACGCGACCTTCTGGGTATGACCGGGACGAAGTTCGGTTGCGGAATGGCCCTGTGCGGAGCTTGTACCGTCCACGTGGACGGCAAGCCGGTCCGTTCCTGTGTGTTGCCGGTTTCGGCGGTGGTCGGAAAGAAGGTGACCACCATCGAGGGTGTGGGTACCACGGCTACGGGCCACGCTGTGCAGGAGGCCTGGAAGAAATTGGCCGTGCCGCAATGCGGTTATTGCCAGGCCGGGCAGATCATGACCGCCGCGGCGCTGCTGGTGGATAAGCCGGCGCCCACCGATGCAGACATCGATGCGGCGATGTCAGGAAACATCTGCCGCTGCGGAACCTATACGCGCATCCGCGCTGCTATCAAACAGGCTGCGGGGAAGAACTCATGAGCGCCGTTTTGAAACCTTCCGCGGGACTCAATCGTCGCGCTTTCATTGCATCCTTGACCGCCGCCGGTGGCCTGGTCGTTATCGGCAGCGCGACGCGCGTGCTCACCGCGGCGGAAGCCGAGAAGTACGGCGCTGATGGAATGCCCCACGGCACTATCGACAACCCGTTGGTGTTTATCGCCATCGGCGAGGACGGTCTGGTGACCATTGTCTGCCATCGTTCCGACATGGGTCAGGGCGTGCGCACCGGCATGCCGTTGATTGTTGCCGATGAGCTGGAGGCGGACTGGAGCAAGGTCCGTATCCAACAGGCACCGGCGGACGAAGAGAAGTACGGGAATCAGGATACGGATGGCTCACGCAGCACTCGGCACTTCATCGATCCGATGCGCCGCTGTGGTGCGGCTGCCCGGGCCATGTTGGAGAAGGCTGCCGCAGACACGTGGAAGGTGCCTGTGGCGGAGGTTCATGCGCTGAACCACGAGGTGGTGCATGAGAAGACGGGCCGCAAGCTGGGTTATGGTGCGCTGGCACGTAAAGCCGCGAAGCTTCCCGTGCCCAAGCCTGTGTTGAAGACGGCCGACAAATTCAGGTATATCGGCAAAGAAGGCACGTTGCTCCTGGACGGTGACGACATAGCCACCGGTAAGGCGCAATACGGCATCGATCCCTGGTTCGAAGGCATGTTGTTCGCGGTCATCGCCCGCTCTCCGGTGTTGGGCGGGAAGATCAAACACTTTGATGGCGCAGAGGCGCAGAAGATGCCCGGCGTCGTCAAGGTGTTGGAGATGCCTGCGACCGTGGCGGACGCACAATTTCACACGCTGGCAGGTGTTGCGGTCATTGCCACTAACACGGGCGCCGCGATCAAGGCACGCAGCGCTCTGAAGATTGAGTGGGATGACGGTGCCAACGGTGACTACGACTCCGATGCATATCGCGCCGAGATGGAAAAGGCTGCGCGCAGTCCCGGCAAGGTCGTGCGCCAGGATGGAGATTTCGATGGTGCCATCGCGAAGGCTGCTCGCAAAGTCGAGGCCGAATACTATCTGCCGCACATCGCGCACGCGACAATGGAGCCGCCAGCGGCCGTGGCGCGGATCGTCGATGGGAAGGTGGAAGTTTGGGCGCCCACCCAGGCGCCGCAGGTTACCCGGACTGATGTCAGCAAACATCTGGGTATTCCGTTCGAAAACGTCACCGTGCATGTGACGATGCTCGGGGGTGGGTTTGGACGGAAGTCGAAGCCTGATTATGCGACTGAGGCGGCGGTGCTTTCCAGGGCGATGGATGGGCGGCCCGTCAAAGTGACGTGGACCCGTGATGACGATTTGCACCACGACTACTTCCACACTGTGTCGGTCGAGCATCTGCAGGCCGGCCTGGATGCCAACGGCAAGGTGACGTCGTGGCTGCATCGGAGTGTGGCGCCGAGCATCGGCTCCATCTTTGGTCCGGATCCGAAGCACGAGCTGCCGTTTGAGCTCGGCATGGGGCTCGTCAACCTGCCGTACGATATACCCAACATCCGGTTGGAGAATCCCGAAGCAGCGGCGCATACGCGCATCGGGTGGTTCCGGTCAGTCTCCAACGTGCCGCATGCTTTTGCCGTGCAGTCGTTTGTAGCTGAGTTGGCTGCTGCTGCCGGCAAAGACCATCGCGACTTCCTGCTCGATCTGATCGGCGCGCCGCGGCTGATCGATCCGGGGAGTCAACACGACTCGTGGAACTATGGCGAGTCGCCGAAGCGCTACCCGGTGGACACCGGCCGCCTGCGGCGCGTGATCGAAACCGCGACGCGTGAAGCGGGGTGGGGAACCAACAAGGGTCTCGGCTTGGCCGCGCACTATAGTTTCCTCAGCTATACCGCTGTGGTGGCGCAAGTGGAGGTCGACAAAACAGGCTACCTGCGCATTCCCAGAGTGGATATCGCTTTTGACTGCGGGCCGGTGGTCAATCCGGACCGCGTGCGCTCACAACTCGAGGGCGCGGTGATCATGGGGGTCAGCTTGGCGACCTTGGGCGAGATCACCTTCAAGCGCGGTCGGTCACAGCAGGATAACTTCCACCAGTATCGGGTGACGCGCATGGACACGGCGCCCAAGGACATCCGGGTGCACCTGCTGCCGGCGACTGACTGGACCATGCCGCTGGGCGGTGCAGGTGAGCCGGGTGTCCCCCCGGTCGCGCCGGCGCTCGTCAATGCCATCTTCGCAGCCACGGGCCGCCGCATTCGCCGCATGCCCATCAGAGAGCAGGCGGGCGCAGTCGCAAGCTGACCTAGTCAGCTCAGGCGCCGGCGTCCAGGTCAGTCGCCACCGGTTCGGCGGGCTCGGGTGTCGGGGTGCGGCCGTCGGAGCGTTGCTTCAGGTACCGGCGCATTGCCACCGATGCCCGGTCGCTGGCGACCGATATCTCGAACGGCTCGTCGACGGTCTCTGCGAGCACGGCCTCGATGGCGGAGAGGCCGTCGACATCTTCAGCAAACGCCGTGAACAACTGCTCGTGCATAAAGCGCGTCATCGACTCATCTTGCAGCGCAAAATTGCGCCCGTGGACGATGAAGTAGTGCGTTGACGTCAGCGTTTCCGGTGTTGGGATGTGCGCCGTCTTGATCATGAACTCCCGCCGCTCCTGCTCAGGCAGGCGGGTATCGAGAAACCGCGCCGTCACAACGTGCAGCGCAGGCGACACAAACTCCGAGTCGACAATCCTCGCCGCCGTGTTCCCCTTGATACCGGTGGGTTCTGCCCAAACAGGCGGCAGCGTCGTCGGCTCGACCCGTCGATGCAACACGAAGTGACCATCCTCGATGGTGGCCTCGTAAGGCGCCTTGGCATAATCCGCGGTGCCGAACGTCGCCGCATGCAGGTAACTCAGATGGGTAAGGTCCATCAGGTTCTCATGCAGGCTGACATAACTTGCAGGCAGAGCGAAGTAACCCTGAGAGCGCGTCCAATCGCCGCTGCCGAGCCACGCTTGATCCGGAATCCGCCCGGCATCGGCCTGGTCCGGATCACCCATCCAGATCCACACCAGCGGCCCTCTTTCGACCAGTGGGAAATTGCGCACGCCGATGCCCCGTGGGCACTTGGGCTGCGAGGGCACTTCGATGCAGTTACCTTGCGCGTTATAGCGCAGCCCGTGATAGCCGCAGACAATGGTGTCACCGTCCAAGGTGCTGCGCGAAAGCGGAAATGACCGATGCGCACAGCGATCGTCCAGGGCAACCGGTAGGCCGGACTCGGTCCGAAACAAGACCAGATTGCGGCCGAGGATCTTCCGCTTGCGCAGCGACCGCGCGAAATCCTCTGCGAATCCCGCGACATACCATTCATCCTGAACGAATGGAGTGGTGCGATCCGCCAGCGCAGAATTGGCTACTTTCGCGGCGCGCAGCACTCCGGCAGAGGGTAATGACACGGTTCGTCTCCTGGCGAGAATACCGAGCATATTGACACCGGGTTGCCCTGTCGTCTGTCATCTCAATGGATGACAGCCAGTCGAAGGGGGAGGGTGATGCAGGTGCCACAGCCGGAATTGTTGGCCGAGGCGGTGCAGGCGCTCGGCAGTGCAGCGTTTCCAAATACGCTGCTGCGCTCAGTGGCCGGGTGGCTGCCGTGTGACCATCTCTCCATCATCGTTTTCAACGCCGATCTGAGTGCCCACGTGGTCGGCGCGGCCAGCCGGGAATCCGTCAACGTCGCCGAGGAAGCCGGGCGATTGTATGAACGCGGACGCTTCTACCTGTTCGATCCGGGTACGCAGCAGATGCGGCCAGATACGGCTGGCGGCCCAGTGTTGCTGAGGCTGCGGGCGGCTGACATCCAGGACTCCGACTATCAGCGCTCGATCTACGGCCGTTTCCAGCTGGGTGAGCGGCTATCCGTCATCGATCGGGTGACTGATCACTGGCTGATGTTGAACCTGTATCGCGAGCGGGGCGCGACCCGCTTCACCAGCCCGCAAGGCGAGCGCTTGCGAGCGATGGCGCCGCTGTTGCTGAGCCTGGTAGGAAAACATCTGACACTGACGGACGCGCAGATTTCGCAGGCACGCAAGAGCGGCACCCGTTCTATCGAGTTTCTGGAGTCGTTGCTGACGAGTCTCGAGGGGCAGCTCACCAGTCGTGAACGTGCAGTGTGCGCACGCGCACTGGCCGGCCTCACTGTTGCGGGGATCGCCGCGGACCTGGGCGTCAAGGCGCCGACCATCGCCACACTTCGCCAGCGTGCCTACTCAAAGCTGGGAATTTCCAGCCTGAGTCAGTTGTTTGCCCTGTGCATCGAGCAACTCGCACGCCAGCCCCGGTAGCGGGGCGATTTGACCGCACCATGCCTGTGCAACTATACTATATTTAGTGCAACAATGTTGAATAACGGTGCCGCATGCATAAGGTCGTCGTGCTCTACAACACGCCCGCGGACCCGGAGCACTTTCGCTCCTATTACGTGACGAAACACCTGCCGTTGATTGCCCAGCTGCCGGGCCTGCTCGCGAGCCGCTACAGCTTCGCAATCCGCAGCCCCATGGGCGCGGCGCCGTTTTTCTGTACCTGGGAAGGCGAGTTCTCCAGTGAAGGCACCGCGCTCGCCGCAATGGGTTCGGATGTAGGTCAACGGGTGGCCGCGGATACGGCCAACTACGCAAGTGGCGGATTGACACTCATGCACTTCACTCCGTCGGAAGGTCCGCGCCCATGAGCGCCGCGCAAGTGGTCGACTGGGTCAGCGCAGCCGCGCGGGTAAAGCTCCCGAAGGGCATGCTCGTGGATGGCCGGCAGGTCGGGACAGACTCGGACGGATCATTCACCGTGATCGGCCCGCGTGACGGCCGCGCGATCACAACTCTCCCGGAGGCCAGTGCCTTGGAGTTGGATCAGGCGGTGGCTGCTGCGCGCCGGGCGTTCGATGCAGGTGTCTGGCGTAATCGGCGGCCGGCGGAGCGTCGGGCCGTCATGGTGAAACTCTCCGAGTTGATTGATCGCGAGAGGGCGAGCCTGGCGTTGCTGGACAGTCTGTGCATGGGTGCGCCGATCACCATGACACATGACCATTGTGTGCAGTGGGCGATCGACAGCTTTCGCTGGTACGGCGAGGCCATCGACAAAGTGTACGACGAGGTTGCCCCTACCGGTCCGGGCGTAGTTGCTCTGATCAAGCGTGAGCCGGTGGGTGTGGTCGGCCTGATATTGCCCTGGAACTGGCCCGCCGGCATGTTGGGATGGAAGGTACCTCCCGCCCTGGCATCCGGCAACAGCGTGGTGCTGAAGCCCGATGAGCAGTCGAGTCTGTCGGCGATCCGCATTGCCGAGTTGGCTTTGGAGGCCGGTGTGCCTCCCGGTGTTTTCAATGTCGTAACCGGGGGCGCCCGCGTCGGTGAGGCGATGGGCCGGCACCGCGGTATCGATGTCATTGCGTTTACAGGATCGACCGCCGTCGGTGCGCGATTCATGCGCTATTCCGGCGAGTCGAATGCGAAGCCGGTGTGGCTCGAGTTGGGTGGCAAGAGCCCCAACATCATTTTTGCCGATGCGCCGGATCTGGCCGCCGCCGCCCAGACCGCCGCGTTTGCCATCTTCATGAACAGCGGACAGGTCTGCGCAGCCGGCTCGCGCCTGCTCGTCCAAAACAGCGTGCTCGATGAAGTTCTGCAGGGAGTGACGGGCACTGCTTCGATTTTCGCCCCCGCCGACCCGCTGAGCGCCACCACGCTCATGGGTCCATTGGCAAAACGCGAACAGTTTGATCGCGTACTCGGCTACATAGATGCCGGACGGCAGGCAGGCGCCAGAATTGCCTGTGGCGGAGCGGCGACCCGTCAGGAGACGGGGGGTTTCTATATTCAGCCGACAATATTCCACGGCGTCAGCAATGACATGCGAATTGCCCGCGAGGAGATCTTCGGCCCGGTGTTGAGTGTCATCGGGTTTGAGACGGAAGAAGAGGCCGTGCGGATTGCGAACGACAGTGAATACGGTCTCGCGGCCGGACTGTGGACGGCGAATCTGGCGCGTGCCCATCGTGTCTCCTCAGCGCTTCGCTGTGGCACCGTCAGCGTCAATGTTTATGGAACGGATGCCCCGGAGCTGACGGTTCCATTCGGTGGCTACAAGGGCTCGGGATTCGGTCGCGACAAATCGCTGCACGCCATCGACAAGTATGTGCAGTTGAAGACGGTCTGGATGGCGACCAACTGATAGTTATGACGGTGGACTGGAAATCGCTCGACGCGCCGCATACGTATCTCTACACGGGACCGATGTCCTGCGCGGGCGAGCGGATCAACCGGTTTGCACTGAGTCTGAAGATTCCCGCGAACCGGCTCGCCTTCCTGGCCGCTCCACGGGCCTATTTCTCCAACTATTCCCTGACACCGGCGGAAATGGATCTCATCGAGCGGCGCGACTGGACCGGCCTGATGCAGGCTGGTGGACACCTGCAGGCCATTCTCAAGATCGCCGCGACAGTAGGGGAGAGCCTGTGGCACATCGGCGCGCATTGCGCCGGAATGAGTGTTGAGCAGATGAAGTCCGCCTGCCCGCGCCGGCGCGACGGTCTGCCCCCCGGATTTCCCTGATGGCACAGATTGTCGGTGGGTTCGGGATCTCCCATTCGCCTTCCATGGGCACGGAATACGATCGTGGCATGGCCGGCCGCTTCGATCCCCGCTGGCAGTTGTGGTTCGACGGTCTGCAGCCGGTGAAAGCGTGGCTGGCCGCGGCCCGGCCCGATCACATTGTGATCATCTACAACGATCACCTGAACCATTTCACGTTCGATGCCTATCCCACCTTCGCGTTGGGTGTTGCCGAGCGCTTTCCGCAGGCCGACGAGGGTTGGGGACCGCGGCAGATTCCCGAGCTGCGGGGCGATCCGGCCTTCGGCTGGCACATGTGCGAGCAGCTCGTCCGCCAGGAATTCGATCTGACAGTCTGTCAGCAGATGCGCGTCGATCACGGCATCTACTCGTGGATGCCCTATCTCTTCGATGGGCCCTGGAACATTCCGGTACTGCCGCTCGCCGTCAACATGCTGCGGTTCCCGTTGCCCTCGCCGCAGCGCCTGCAAAAGTTGGGTGTGGCGATCCGCAACGCGGTGGCGGCCTGGGGTGCCGGCCGCGTTGTTGTCATCGCCACCGGCGGCATGTCGCACCAGATCTCGGGCGCGCGCTTCGGCATGGCCAATGAAGAGCTCGATCGCCGCTTTCTGGACCGGCTCGGTCCGGATCTGGAGCGACTCGTGGCCATTCCCCAGCAGGAGTTGATTCGCGCGGGCGGCACCGATGCAGTCGAGCTGACCATGTGGTATGCGATGCGCGCCGCGCTCGCGGATGAAGTCGAGAAGGTCTATGACTACTACACCTTTCCTCAGATCACAGGCTGCGGCGTCGTCGTTTTCGAACCGGCTCGCCATTCAACAGCTCAACGATGACTTCTGTCACGAGCTGGATCGGGGCGATGCGGACGGGTTTGTGGCGCTCTTTACAGCCGATGCCCTGTACACCAACGGGCCGCGCATCCTGCGCGGGACCCAACAGATTCGTGATTTTTACCTGGGCCGCACGCGCGACGGGCCACGAACGTCACGTCACTTCGTCACCGGGTTGCGCATCGAGTTTCTGAGCGAGGCGGCGGCCCGCGGGTTGAGTGTCTGTATGACCTTCTCGGCGCCGGGCGAGCCGCCGATTGAGTCCACGGTGCCTGCCATCGTTGCGGATTTTGAGGATGTGTACGCGCTCAGGGACGGCCGGTGGCTGTTTGCCGAGCGCCACATCCGCCCGATGTTCAAGGCCGCTGTGTCGAAGTGAGCTTCCTCGACGTAGCCGGTGGTCGATTCCGGTTCGAGGAGGCGGGGAGCGGGCCGCCGATCGTCCTGTTGCACGGTTTCAGTTTTGACAGTGGCCTATGGGATCCACAAATCCAGCCTCTGCGGCATGGTCATCGGGTGTTGAGATATGACTTGCGTGGCTTCGGTGGTTCCGCCGTACCCACGCAGCCGTATCGACACATTGATGACCTGCACGCCATCCTCGCAGAGTTGAAGATCGAGCATCCGATGTTGGTCGGGCTGTCACTCGGGTCAAACATAGCGCTCGCATACGCCCTGGAGCACCCCGACAACGTGGCGGCGCTGGTGTTAGCCTCTCCTGGGCTACCGGGGCATCCATGGGCTGTGCAGCGGCCACCGGAGGCGGCTGCCGCGTATGCGGCCGAGCACGGGATCGATGCGGGCAAACAGTTCTGGTTGGCGCATCCGATCTTCGCCTCCGTGAATTCGAGCCCTGACGTCGCGGCCGCAGTTGCCGGGATGGTGAGCCGCTACAGCGGCTGGCATTGGGCTCAGGCTGACATGCAGTTGCCCGGTCCGGATGTCCGCTCGAGCCTGGAAGCCGTGAAGCCGCCGGTGCTCGTGCTGTCAGGCGAACACGATGTTGAGGGTTATCGCCAGATAGCGGCCGTGATCGCTTCACGAGTGCCGCGTGGGGGCCTCGTGACAGTTGCAGGAGCCGGCCACGTCCTGAATCTCGAGCAGCCTGCGGAATTCAACAGGCGGGTTCTCGAGTTCGCGAGTCAGACTGCGGTTTAGCTACCCTTCAGCCGCCACTGCGGCATCGGCATGACGGTGCGCGTAACGGGCGTGGTCAGTTGGCCCAGCCCTGTGATCTCAACCGTCATCGGTCCGGCAACACGCTGCAGATCGGCGCTGTGCAATGAGCGCTTGGCGCCTTCCTGTTGGCGAAAGGCGGTTCCCATGGAGATGACATCACCCGGCTCCAGGGTCTGGAAGCAGGACAGGTAGGAGAGAATCTCAGCCACCGAGTAAGTCAGGTAGCGGGTGCTGTCCTCAGCCACCACTTCCGATCCCACCTTGCAGGTGACATTCAGGACACCTGGGTCGGGTATCTCGTCGCGGGTCACGAGCCAGGGACCGAGCGGCGCAAACCCATCGGTACCCTTATAGCGTGCCGCGTAGGAAAGATGCTGCTCGCGGCGCTCGAGCTTGGTTGAGTCTTCGGCACTGGCGTAGAGCGCGTAATAGTGAACGCGATCTTCACTGCGCATGGCATTGCCGGTCATGTCATTCATGATCGTATAGCCAAACACGCAATCCAGCGCGTCCTGGGGCGCGATGTCCCTGGCTCGGGTGCCAATCACCACAGCCAGCTCAGGCTCCGGGTGCACGCTGCCGTAGTAGGAACGGATCTGCAACTCATTCAAGTGCCCCAGCAGGGCGCTGCGCGGCTTGAGGAAAAACATCGGATGATTGGGCGCACTGATCTTGCGGGCGTCCGACGCGGAGTTGTTCATCGCAACACCGACGATCTTGCCGGGGCGGCGAACTGGGGGATGCCACGTGACGGCCTCTGTCGGGATCGGAGTGACACCCGCCGGCGGTCTGATGGCCGGTAGCATCGTGGCAGCCTGCTCGATGAGGTCCAACATCGGGTCCGGGCCCGGCGCCAGTCCCAACAGATCGCTCACCGGGAGCAATTGGTTCTCGCCCCAGCGGATGCCGAGAAGGTCGCGGTCCTGATATCGAAAGCTCGCCAGATACATGATGGGTCCTCAGGCCGTAGCCAGGGTGCGCCCGACCATCCGGGCAAGGGCCGCCACTGCGGCGACCTGCTCGGCATTCCCGCTCAGAAGCGAGCCGTCGGGACGTTGAAGGTTGTTTTCGAATCCCACCCGGATGTGTCCGCCCAATCCGATGGCCGCTGCGGCGATTGCCAACTCGCCCGCGCCAAAGGCGCAGACGGTCCAGGCCGGATCAGTGCCCCAGCGCGCCAGGAAGGGCGCGAGATCGTTGGCGCCCCGGTTGTCCGTGTAGCGTCCCAAAACAAACAGAACATCGGGTTTCGCGAACGCAATCACGCCGCTCGCCTGCAACCCGCGCAGTCGATCGATCTCATCCGGGTGATAGAGAATGAACTGCGGCACTGTGCCGATAGCCGCCACAGCCGCAAAGAAATCCCGGGCCTGCGCCTCGGCGGCCGCATCAGGAATCAACTCGCGGATGGCGAAGGAGGCCGCGGGCGGCCGGACCGCCAACACGGTGTCCATTTGGGTCTGTCTGTCAAACAGACCCACGGACTCCGTCGTGATCTGCAGCAATAATCGGTTTCCAACCCGCCGCTGAATTGCGTCCAATGCCTGCCGGTAGATATCGGGTGACAGCGTGTGTTTGCCGCTGGAATCCCGCACGTGCACATGCAGAAGAACGGCCCCTGCATCGGCACACTGCTCGGCTTCGATGGCGAGCTCGGCGGGCGTCAGGGGTATCGCGGGATGATCCTGCTTCGAACGGCGTGCGCCGTTGGGAGCCACCGATATTCGCAGCGGCTCGCTCATTGCTCCTGCTCGGCAAGCGAGCTGAGACGTCTGCGCAACGTGACACCCGCCCGGTCACTCGAAATCGACTTCTCGACGAAGCTCTGGTCCGGATCTTCACGGCGCACGCGCGCGATGTTTTCCAACGCAAACACATCCTCCGCGAAGGCGGCCTGGATGCCCTTCAGGATGAATTCGCTCGCTTCCTTGTCTTCGACCGCAAAGTCCCGCGCCACGATGAAGTGGTAGTGGACCGAGGTGGGATCGCAGGGAGTCACGAGCTGGGCGGTGCGGATGTGATGATCGGTTCTGCGGTCCTGCGGCTCTTCGAGGTTACGAAGGACTACGGCGGAGACAGACAGGCCCGGTGTGAAGTAGGTCGAAGTAACTATGCGCGCCGCGTCCACACCCTGCATGTTGAGGGGATTGGCGTAAATGGGTGGCAGGCGAGTCGGTTGCACCGTACGGCGCACGACGATTGTTTCCGAACCCAACTCGGTCTCAAAGGGCGCTTTGGCGTAGTCCGGAGTTCCGAACGTGGCGGCGTGCAGATACGTCAGGTGGCTCAGGTCGAGCAGGTTTTCGTGCAGGAATACATAGCTGGCCTGCACATTGAGGTAGCTGCGGGAGGTCGCCCAGCCCGAGCCGTCCAACATCCAGGGCGCCGGAGGCAGAGGTGTGCGCTCGGCGATGGTGGGATCACCCATCCAGATCCAGACCACCGGCGCGGTTTCGATCACTTTGAAAGTGGGCACCTGCAAGGCGCGTGGAGCCGCGGCCTGCGTGGGTACGAGCTTGCAACGACCTGCGGAGTCGTAACGGATGCCGTGATAACCGCACACGATCTCATCACCGTCCACCCGACTTGCAGACAGCGGAAATGAGCGATGCGGACACCGATCCTTCATCGCAACTACGGTGCCATCCGACTTGCGGTAGAAGGCTACGTTTTCGCCGAGCAGCTTGCGCCCGAACGGGCGGTTCGGCGGTACATCCTCACTGAAGCAGGCAACGTACCAGGCGTTTCGGATAAACGGCGTGTGCTCATCCGCCAGGGCGTCTTTCGGAACAGGCTGGCTCATAATTCAATATTGTTGCATCTACTGCAGTATAGTTGCACGCCGCAGGTGGGTCAAGGCAGTGGCCAGCAACACCAACGCGCCGATGAGTGAGCCCAGGGCCATGATCGAGGAGACCTGCGCGTAACGCAGTCCCTGCATCAACAGGTAGCCCGACAGGTACGGTGACACGATGCCGCCCAACCGTCCGATGCCGGTCACGAAACCCACACCGGTGGCGCGAACGTGTACCGGAAAGGCTCGGGTCATCAGTGCGTACAAACTCACCTGCGCGCCGAACAAACAGGCGCCGAGGAGCAGGCCGGCGGCCAGGAGAGCCGACATGTCACCCGGCGTGTGCGCAAACACCATGAGGGCCGCGGCGGCACCGGCCAGCGCGCCCAGAGTCAGATAGCGGATCTGCAGTTTCGTGGCGAGCCAGGCGGCAAGCGATGCGCCCACGATCCCTCCGCCGCTGCACCAGGCGGCGACAGAGGCGGCCTGAGGCTGGGACAGACCGAGATCGACGACGATCTTCGGAATCCAGTTGAGCGAGTAGTACAGGGTCGCGCTGTGCCCGGTGTACGCAAGTAACACCGTCAGTGCGACAGTCAGCAGCGCGGGCACCCGCACGAGGTCGGCGATCCGTTGCCGGGTGTCGGCGGCCGCCGGCAGCGCCGCCATGGGCGCCCGCCCCAGTCGCACCAGGATCGAGTTGATCCGCAACAGCGCGTCAACGGGCCGGCGCACCAACAAATGGTCCACCGATTCCGGCACCAGCCACAGCGGCGCCAGGGTCAGCAGGGCGGTTGCGATCCCGCCCGCCACGAAGACCGCGCGCCAGTCAAAGTGTTGCAACAGCACGGCGGAGGCCTGGCCACCGACGAGCCCGCCGACCGGAAAGCCGATAGCCATGACGATGACGGCGAAGTCGCGATACCGGCTGCTCGAGTATTCAGCTGCCAGTGCGCTGATGCAGGGGATCAGCGCGCCCACTCCGAGCCCGGTGATGAGCCGCCCCGTGGACAACATGCCGGTGTTGCCCGCGACCGCGCACAACAACATCCCGGCCGTCATGGCAGCCAGGCTGAGGAGGATCAGCGGGCGCCGCCCGAACCGGTCCGCGAGCGGGGCCACCAACAATGCGCCGGCTGCATTGGCAAACAGGCCGACTGAAATGACGAAGCCGATGGTCCGGGGCGAGAGCGACCAGGCCTGCGTAATTCCCGGTGCGGCGAAGGCGATCGCCAGAACATCAAACCCATCGAGCGCGTTCAGGCAGAACAGAACGGCAATGATCCGGACCTGGAATGAGCCCATGGGCGCAAAACATACCGCCTTGACTCACATTTACGCAAGCAACTATACTTCACACGTGCAATATAGTTGCATGGCGACTCAGCCGGGAGTGCTGCCACCGCCGGCGAGGTGTGAGGCGCGATTGGCTGCCTGCAAGGTGAGGCGTTGCAGCTCATCCTTGCGCTTGGAATTGCGCTCCGTGCGGTAGATGAGCGTAATGGCGAAGCGCAGTCGCTGGGCGGCGTCGAAGATCGGCGCGGCAATGGCCGCGAAACCCGACAAAGTGACTCCAGAGGCGTATGAGATCGGATCCGCATCGGCCACGCGACGCTTGCGAATCTGCTCGGCCAGTGTCTCGAGCGCCTTCACCCGTTTGCGTTGCTCCGGCTTCGACAAGCCGAGCTGCTCCAGCTCCTCCTCGAGGTGCGGCCAGGTCTGGTCGCGCTGACCGAAGGCGAGAAAGATGTGCCCGGTAGCCGTGCTGCCCAGGGACGCCGAGCCGCCGATGTGGAACTGCAACGGCTGCGGCTCGCTGCCTTCGCTGCGCGAGACAATGATGACACCGCGGACATCCCAGGCGCACAGCAGGACCAGTGAGTTGGTTTGCTGTTGCAATGAGCGCATCTGCTCGTTGGCGACTTCCATCAATTCCATCCGTTGCAACGCACGCGTGCCGAGGCGGATGGCGTACGGGCCCAGCGTGTACAGGCCCGTGTCCGGATTCTGGACGATCAGACCGGTCTCCATGAAGCTGATCAGGTACATCCGCGCCTTGCTGGGCGACATGCCCGCTACGGCCGCGATCGTCTTCAGTGACATGGGGGCGTCACTGTCGGTGAGCGCCTGTAACAGGCGGAAGCCGAGTACGATTGACTGAATGCCCTTTGCCACGCTGTGTACCTGTTGCGGACGATGTGTCTGGGCGGAATCTTACGGCAAAGCCTTGAATTGCGGGGGAAGACGATGAAGAAACTGATCAACGAGCCGACACGGGTAACCCGCGAGATGCTGGACGGGATGGTCGCCATGAATCCCACTCTGGCGTTGCTGGATGATGAGACGGTGGTCGTCCGCAGCGATATCGAGAAGTGGCGGCCGCGCGGTCAGGTTGCGCTCATATCGGGAGGCGGCGCCGGGCACGAGCCGGCGCATGCAGGTTATGTCGGCGAAGGCATGCTCACCGCCGCCGTCTCGGGCGAGGTCTTTACATCGCCCAGTACCGATGCGGTGTTGGCGGCGATCCGCACCTGCGCTTCTGCAGCGGGCGTTCTGCTGATCATCAAGAATTACACGGGCGACAAGCTCAACTTCGGCCTGGCCGCCGAGCTGGCGCGGGCGGAAGGGATTGCGGTCGAGGTGGTGATTGTTGCGGACGATGCCGCGTTCGAGCAGGGCGCGCTGAATAATCGGCGCGGCATCGCCGGGACGGTGTTTGTTCACAAAGTCGCAGGCGCGGCCGCCGCGGCCGGTTTGGATCTTGCTCGCGTCAAGGAGGAAGCCGCGCGCGCCGCATTGGCCGTGAGAACCATGGGTGTGGCGCTGTCCGCCTGCACCGTGCCGGCGGTCGGCTCGCCGGGCTTTGAATTGTCGGAAACGGAAGTCGAGCTCGGTCTCGGTATCCACGGTGAGCGCGGCGTCCGCCGCAGCCCCCTTCAGCCTGCGGGTCAAATTGCAGCCCAA
>Ga0268266_10002708_pt1 | contig 18588 bp, 14 predicted proteins | sample KBSS13metaG_FD_190356 | JGI IMG/M metagenome (GOLD analysis project Ga0268266, IMG submission 190356) | Switchgrass rhizosphere microbial communities from Kellogg Biological Station, Michigan, USA - KBS S1-3 metaG (SPAdes) (version 2) | ecosystem: Host-associated > Plants > Roots > Rhizosphere...
ATGAAGTTGTTGAAGGTGTCGCCCGGCGCGAAATACCCGCCGTCATTCAATGTCTGGTTGCTCCCGCTGATGAAGTTGAAGATGTCCGCGTAGGAGCCCCCGGGATAGCGAATCGCATTGAAGCCGCCCGACTTCAGCGATGCGCCGAGCCCGGAACTCAACATGTACCCGTCGTACACGGACGAGTCAACTCCATACCCTTCTGCCGGAACGTTTGCGATTCCTGATGATACGTTGATAGTGACGTTGGCGGATGTCTGCGCCAGCACAGGGACTGCGCCGGCTGCACAGGCAAGGCAGAGCAGGCTCGCGCCGAGCGCGTGCCGCGCGGGGCTGCATTTCCTCGATGTGACGCTCAATCTCAAATCAAGCGATGATGATTCCATAAAAAAACTCCCCTGTTTACGATTCGCGACAACCGATTTCCCGGCCCCGCGCAGCTGGACCACTCCTGGCCAGGTCACGCGCCCAGAAATAACTAAACTGAACCGATGCGAATGGCCGGGGTTAGATAGTAGCGATATCAGGAGGGGAGCGTAATTGTTGGAAATGACATGACACGTATCCAGAATTTCATCCCTGAACGGCACTGGCAACATAACAGTAAGTATGACGGTAGCGCGCTGGAGGTGAATCGTGATAGCGATGTTCCTCTATGGCTCAACTCCGTTGAGTTCAAGAGCACGTTCGGTCCTCGGGTCCGTCGAACGTCTCCGCGCAGCGACACGCCGCGATGCGTTCAGCTTCCTCGCGCAGCAGGCAACTACCGGACCGGTCAGTCAGAAATGTGTGTGGTTATTTACGTGCAGTTATAACGCGACCAGGAAAATGCGAACCCAAACAACTGCGGTTAGGTGCGCCTCGAGCTAGATGCTCGGGAGGCACGATGAGGTACGCGGAGTGACGCCCAGGCAGGTGTTGGACAGGCAAAAGATACTCGAGTTGGCGCCACACCGCGATGTGCGTCATCTTACCGGCCCGTGCAAGCGAAGTGCTCAAGCGACGCCACGAGGACAAGAGGAAGGACCAGGTTTACATCTTCGAGGACAGCGAGCACGAGACACACGGCGCACTCAAGCCGATCACAATGGCAATAGGCCATCGGGCTTCACCTCGGCGACGGAAGCGTAGGTGTGTGTTTCCCTGACGCCTGGTAGTGGCAGGATGACCCGCTGCAGAAAGTCCTGAAACATCGCCATATCTGCAATTCGTGCCTTCACCAGGTAGTCGAACCCACCCACGACCATGTGACATTCCAACACTTCGGGTGCTCGGGTGACGGCTTTCGCGAATCGGTCGAAGACATGTGGAGCGGTCTGGTCGAGGCGCACCTCTATGAACACGAGCGTTCCTCGTCCCAGCTTCTGCGGATCGAGCACCGCCCTGACAGCCTTGATGTAGCCCTCACGGAACAGGCGTTTTACCCGCTGGCTCGTACCGGTGGGGGATAATCCAACACGCTCGGCCAGATCGAGGGTCGTGCGGCGACCGTCCTCCTGAAGCAAGCGCAAGAGTTGCAGATCTACCCTGTCCAGATCAGTCATTCTGAATTCACGCTCGAAACATGAAAATTTAGTGAAAGTCACTTGAAATCGGCTCAAGAGCCATATTTTAACACGCACCTCATTCCAATATCCTGCGCTTACCTCCTGCAGACACGAGGCTACGACGGAGATTGACTGCGCATGATTGGAGAGCTCGACGACGGTAACCGCAGACGTGCCGTGGCGGCCGGCCTGGCAATGGTGGCAATCACGGCTGTCCAATTCGTTGCGGCTCGCTTCAGTCTGCGCGCGCACCTGACTTCGGCCGATATCGCAAGCCTGCGCTTCGCAGGTGCGGGGTTGGTTTTTGTTCCCATCATGTGGCAGATGGGTTTCGCAAAGATGCGAGCGCTTGGCTGGCGACGCGCCTTTACGTTGGCGCTGCTCGTGGGCTTTCCCTATCCCCTGATCATCAACTCAGGCCTGGTCTACGCCCCGGCCTCTCACGCAGCTGCGCTGTGTCCCGCGTCGATTGTTTTGTTCTCTTTCCTACTGTCGCGCATCGTATTCAAAGATCCGATTCCAGCAGTACGGATCGTTAGCATTGTGATGATCATTGCGGGCCTTCTCTTGTTTGTCTCTCCCGCCGCTGGGGACAAAGGGGACCACGTGCTCTACGGTGACGCCCTATTTGCCGTGTCTGGGATCATGTTCTCCGCGTACTCGGTTCTCCTGCGGCACTGGTCGGTCGATCCACTCAGCGCGACGGCGGCTGTGGCATTCCTGTCTTGCCTGCCGCTCCCGTTCGTTCATTTCCTGGCACCGACCGGCCTCGGAGCGGCGTCGGTTATCGAGATCGGTATTCAGATGGTGATACAGGGCCTGCTTGCGGGCGCGGCTGCCATATTTCTCTACGCCTATGCCGTTAGGCAATTGGGGCCGCAGATGGCATCACTATTCCTGCCTTGCATTCCAATCACCACAGCGTTGACCGGCATAGTCGTACTCGGCGAGATTCCGACGCCACGTCAATTTGCGGCGATTGCGATTATGACGGCCGGTATAGCCCTACCGTGGTTGACAAGACAGAGCGCTCCGGCAGCCCGATCTGTAACCGACACTCGCTGACATGGGCTGCGGTTGTTGGTGGAGCGAGGGGTGACTGGCGACGTTACGGGCTGCGCCCCGTACGCCGAATCCAACTGACTCACTCGTTGAGCACCGCGTTCCGCGCCAATTACTGCAGCAGGGCGAGCAGATAGTCGCTCGCCCTGCACCGGCTCCTTCAGCGTCCCTGATCCGCTCGGATCAGAAAGACCCCCTCGGAGGGATCCCGCTGCACCCGGGTAGCCTGGCGATCGCTCGTGAAGACCACCAAGCCGTGGGACAGCGCCGGCCATGTTGCATTGCCTACGCTCGTGAGTTGCGTTGGCGATGACCATGTGGCGTTCGGCAGCAACTTCGCAGTCATGACCTGCCACCGCCAGTCGGCAGAACGCGAGTCGTACCAGATCGCCCGCAGTGACCCGTCGCTATCTTGATCCAGGCGCGGTCTCTGGCTCATGGCATTCGGCTCCTGGGCGATAGCGCCGGGTGGTGACCAGGTCTTGCCGCCATCGACAGAGCGGCTCGCCATGATCGACAAGTTGGCACCGGAGCTCTGCAGCGCGCCGGTATCCCAGGCCACAGTGAAGCCGCCGGCCTTGTCAGCGACGATGCTGGGATGACGGTCCGAGGCGTTGTCGTTGGCACTGATGCGAACGGGTGCTTGCCAGGTGCCCTGTCCGGGTACCCGCAGGCTCGCAAGGATCTCCCAGTTGTCCGGATCGGTCCCGCCGCTCGCCGGCTGACCAGCAGGGGGCGTGTGACCGGTCCAGAGTGGGTCCGGATCGAAGCGATCGTCCTGCCAGGCGATGGCCACAGTCCCCTGTCGTGACACGGTGATCGACGGGAAAAGTGATGCCGGAAAGCGTGGCGAGCGAGCGTCCTGAGCATTGCCCGGATCAGTGGTCTTCCCGACTGTGGAGACATTCACCGGCTGTGGATCGACGCCAATGATCTGTGCGCGGATGTCGAATGGCCCATCGGCCTTGTCCGACCAGGCTACGACCGGGTGCTCCTCCGTGAGCAGCGCAATCGCAGGATGATTGGCTCGACTGGAGCTGTCGCTGAGCTGAGTGGCCCGATCCCAGTGGAGCCCGCCGTCAGCGCTGTGCCGAATGAAGATGGCAGAGGTGTTGATACCGGCAACTTCATCCTGCTGCCAGACGACCCATACCTGCTTGCCGGAAGCAGCGACTCGCGGAAATCGAGCTTGGGAGGCGCCAGAGGTCAGATCAAACAGCTGGCCATCGGCGTGGTTCCCCGGCCGGCCCCCATCCGCGTGCTCGTCGATATGTTGATACACGATCGTGATGCGACCATCTACATGCGCTTCTGCAACAACATGGGCATCGCGCCCAGTGCTGATCGTGTCCGGGAACGCGGCGATGCAGGACCGTGAGCCTGCCACGAATTGCGCACGATCATTGTGTTGGGAAGTTGCGGGCAGCGCGATTTCCGGCGAAGGAGCGGGTAATGCGCCGGTAGAGAAGAAGATTGGCGGGGTAGCCGCTCTGAGCTGATCAGGCAGGTTGGGGTCGGAATCAATGCCGGCAAGCGCGCCCGGGGAACGTAGTTCCACTCGATACCAGCTGTTGCCTGCTGCTACCTTTACAGGAAACGCGAATGTCTGATCCGCGGTAGTCGGTTTGAATACAGTGAGCGGACCCGCAGATCTCCCCGGAGAACCGAAGAGGTAGACGCTGGCACCCGCGGCATTCTTGACGTGCACGCTGAGAGTCGCCTTGCTGCCGGCTCGGGTTGCTACCTCATCGCCACCCATTGCATTGGACGGGTGGGCGGCGCTGATGTCTGCCTGAAGGGTGACGAACGGTCCGGTGGGACTGTTGGATACAGTGGTGTGCCCAGCGCGCATGGCAGCCAGAATTCCTGGCACAGAGCGATCAGCAGAGAATACCCATGTCGTGGGCATGCCTGGACTGTCAACGTTCCACAGCTCGCGGAAGTGATCGTCGCTTGCCCCGCTGATTCCGAAGCGGAAGCCGTGGTTCCAGCGATTTTCTGCGTAGTCGATCTCTGTGTCAGGGTTCGAAGCCACGTTGAAAATCTCTACGGCATTGACGCCGACGACACTCGCATTGGCGTTGACGACACCAGCGTCAAACTCCCCGTCGTCCGGGTGAGCTACTTGCCACACGGCACCTTGCGCGTGGGCGTCCCAGACCGACTGTTGCACGTGACGAAACGCAGCGGAGTCGGGGGGATTGGCGCCATCGACGACCACGTCCGAAGCGCCGAGAACGATGGCATGCGGTGAGCCGTTCGCTTCTTCGCCCGGTACGAGAAGCAGCTTGTCGGACCCGTACTTCGGATCCCAGTGCTGATCGAACGTGCGGTGATCAGTCAGGGGCACATAGTCCAACCCCATTTGCTCGGCTTGCCCGATCTGGTCATTGACGGGGAGATTGCCCGGCTTCGTCTGCTTTGACGTTTGCCGCGGCAGGCTGCCGTCGGAGGAATGGTCGTCGTGAACATGGGTATCGCCCGCGAGCCAAATGCCTCCGGACGGGCCAGCCTGGAGCGCGCCCGAATTGTCGAAGCCGCTCCCGCATTCGTGCGGAGCTAATTCGAGGAACGTTCCGTCGTGTTTCGAGTCGTCACCGTCGTGCGCTCCCGCGACTACGACGTTGAGGATGGACGCGATCGCGACGGCTACTCTTGTGCCTAAGTTGGTCATGTGAACGGGCCTGTTGCATGTGAGCAGCAACGTTGCTGCGACTGCAGCGGAGGCTGAGAGTGCGAAATTACGGTCGCGTGACCGCTAGATGAATTTCACCGTTAAGACCAACTAAACATCGCAAGTAGCCGTTCCCGCTGTCACACACTATTCGCAAGCCGATTCCGATACTCGCGCGGCGGAATCCTCAGAATTCGGATGAACGCGCACCGCATCTGTTCTAACGCCTTATGCATCCACGTTGAGGTGTTGAGGTCGCCGGAACCCTTTAGCTTGACGGCACCACGGCCCGGAAGACGGGCAATGAGTTCTAGAGAGCCGCCCATCGCCTCGATATAGCTGCGCAGGGTTGATATCAGCATATCCGTGCGCTTCTCGACCTTGATACGTTGGCCTGCTTCAGGTCGAGAGGCTCGGCCATTAATTGCTGCGTGAGGCTCAGCTCCTTGCGCAGTTGCTGCAAAGTCAGGTGCTCCCGGATCAACTCGCGTGCACGCTGCTCCACTTTCCGCCGCCGCTCGACTGGAAGTCTCTTCATGACCTGAGTCAATGACTTCGGCATGGTGCTGGTTCATCCTCAGGGAATGCAGATGCCGGCCAAATCGTTCATCGGCCTTCCTGATCAGCGTTTTGTAGAACCGCTTTTCGCTGACGCCCGACTTATCACCGAAAATCAGCAATAAGGCCCCCCTTCTGGATCGAACGCGAAAGCAACTCGCCATACACCGTCGTCTGCCTTGAAACGCAGTTCCCTCGTTTTGCATGCTTCTATCCTTTCAACGTATCAACTTGGCGCCTTCCCAGGTTCCCGTGCGGCGCGGGCATTCAGAAGTGCTGCTGTCCTCGCTTGAACCCGTCTGCCCGGATCTGTGCTTTCCATTGATCAGACACGTTGAAATGGCGTCCCTGCTGATTGCCAATTTGCGGCTTCCTCGTGGTTGCATACATGCGCGGACGCCCGGGCGCGAAGGCGTAACGAGAGACCACACATCAATAGTGTGTATCGCGTGGGACGCAGTAGTCCGCCAATTGGCGTTCGATGATATCCCGAACTAGGAAGCGCTCATCGAGCAGAGCGACTAAGCCTCGCCGCTAACCCGTCTGAGCCCCATGACCGCGCCTCCGCAGCGTCGACCCCCGCGATCCGACAACTGATGTGGGGTCCCAATCAGCAACTCCCCGGCTGCGCCGTATTGGTCGTCTTGGGCGCCTCCGGACAGAACTCCGGACCACGCGTAGCTATGGTTCGGCTATATTTGCACGGCAACGATCTCTGGCGTAGTCCCAAGACTTGAGAGCAGGCAATCGCGAAAATAGCTGTAGCGATGAATAAAGTAGGGAGAAAATAAATGGAATATGCGCAATTACCGGAATTCATTCGGAAGAAGTATGTTCTCAATACGACAGTCGTCAAGGGTACTGACGAAAAGGCACGGTTCACTGAAGAGGCTGCAATAAAGTGCTTTTACGATGTTCTGACTACTCTTGATTCAAAAGCTTCAGCACTGATGCGGTTGAACGGAGTACTGATCGCGGCCTCAGCCTTTTTGTTGGGCAATAGGGCCGGCGGAACTCTTCTGTCGACGACCCACTTCGATGCATTGCTGGTTATCGGCTGCGCCGTATTATCGGCGGCTTCGATCTTCGCGTGCCTGTTTGTGGTGAACGTTAGCTGGCGCTTCCTAGGCAAAGCCGACTTGGACCCATCATCTACCAAATGCGAAATTACTACAGAGGTGCTCGCCTTAGAGAAAGCAAGCGAGTTTCGCCAAAAAGCGTACCGTCTGGCATGGCAAATATCTTTCGTTGCGTCGATTGGTTTCCTGCTTGAATTCCTTTGGCAGGCGCTGCATGTAATTGAATCGCTCTAGTCGGAGAATGTGAATGGCCAAAGTACCTCGTCGGGTGAATGCGGGACCGCGCAAGCCGGCGGGTTTCCCAACGACGCTTTTCTCGAAGGCGCGCGACGCAGCGCGATATGCATACGCTCCGTATTCCCGCTTCGCCGTTGGCGCGGTGGTCGAGACGACGGACGGGAAAGTCTTTACAGGTGCGAACATGGAGAACGCGTCGTACGGGCTCACCATGTGCGCCGAGGTGGGCGCGCTTCAGGCGGCTTCCTCAAGTGGGCGTTTGGGTAACGTAAAGCGCATAGTTATCGTCGGTGGACCCATAACTCCCGACATTAAACACAAACCTCAGGCGACGGCGCCCTGCGGACGGTGCCGCCAGCTTATTTCCGAGGCAGCAATGCTCGGAGGGCGGGATATCGAGGTGTGGTTCGCCGACCTCAAGGGTGGTCAGCCTAGGCGGACGACGATCTCGAAGCTGCTTCCGCATGCTTTTGGACCGACGAATCTGAAGTAGACTCCTACGACGGACATCGGATCCGCGTGAGCAACAGAGCAGCCACTCATGTTCAACAAGTTTCCACCGCTTGTTTTTTTCGACCTTGAAGGGACGCTTTTACAGAAGTGCTATAGGTTGGACAATAGTAAGGTCGCGCCGAGCGCGTGGACCGTTCTGGCCGAGAGCCTCGGGGAAAGGTGCCTCTTGGAAGAGGAAGAGACTAAGGACAAATGGAATCGCGGCGAGTACGCAGGCTATGTCGAGTGGATGCGCGACACGATTCGTATCCACAAGAAGTATGGACTTACGCGTGACATGTTTGATCGGGTCATGACCTCGGTGGAATTTATGCCTGGCGTAGAATCCGCATTCAGTGAGCTTCGAGCAGCAGGCGTGATTACTGCGCTAATTTCCGGCGGCATGAAGGCATTGGGCGACAGGGCACAGCGGTTGCTTGGAATCGATCATGCGATGTGCGCCTGTGAGTACTTCTTCGGCGATGACGGACTAATTCAACACTTTAATCTGCTTCCTTCGGATGAAAAAGGCAAAATCCGATTCATGGAACTGATTGCTGAAGAACACGGGATCGATCCTCAGTACTGCGCGTTTGTCGGGGACGGGAAGAACGACGTTCCGTTGGCGCGCTCGGTAGGATTTTCCATAGCGTTCAATGCACAGGCCGAATTGCAGCAGGCTTGTACTACAGCGATCGTTCAATTGCCCGGAGCCGAGGATTTCCGTGAAGTCGTTTTGCGCCTTGCCGTGCCCAAGGTACCGACGGAAGTCAGCGGCGCGGCCAATCGTATAACGAAGACCTAACGTCCCAACGCTTTCCTACAGAACGGCGACGCGTAGTTGAGGCTCATTCCCGGAGAGCGCCTCAATCCGATTGCCAGATAACGCTTGCGGACGACGGGGCGAAGTCAGAAGCTGGAGACGCCCGGTCGATTTTGAAGCGCGGAATCCGGGGCACAGTATCTACAATCAACTTGTCGCAGGCGCGTTTGCGCCAGGCTTGAAACGATTAAATTCACGCGGTAGGGTATCTATGATCCGTTCGAACTCAAGTTGGTCCAAATCCCAAGTTACGTCGAGTTGTCTTCGCACCTTTGCTAGCCGCCTTGGTGTGCCGCCGTTCTTGCCTCCAGCCCCGCGCTTAAGCGCCCCCCTTCCAGTATCGAAATAAAGCGCCCGCGCAACTCGTTGAAAGGTCGCGTTAAACATGTCCTGCTGACTTGTCAGTTGCTCCCGAATCTCCGGAAGAATGCCCGGCGGCCCGCAAAGCAGATGATCTGCGTCGTCGCCCAGCGATGCCAATAACAACACTGGCATTCGCACTAGATGTCGTTGGGCTTTTTGCCAGTTGTTGGGATCGGAAGGAAACCATCGTGGCATCTCTCTGACCAATCTGCGACCCTCATTGTTCACCTCGAAAAGCTCGTCCCGAAGTACGAAGGTGAGCCAAGCCCAAAGCCCGATGTTGGACAAAAGTTGGTACGGGCTGGAAGGTTTGATGGCCTCAATCAAGGACGATGCCATCTCTTTTGCAGTCACAAAACGGCGGACTTCGAAGGCACTTGTGTCGCTCACGGGCGCAACAAGGCTTGTTTGTGATAAGTCGAGTTCCGACTCAGGCAATTGGCCAAGGAAGACCTTTTCGAACGCTTGTAAGCCGAGCCCCGTGAACTGGAAAAGCTGGCTATATTTCATGACATCGTCCTCCCGAGGTTCACTTGAGCGATCAGGCGTTCAAGGAGCCGATGCTTTGCGCAGAACGCGATCAGCAAATCGTCCAGCCACTTGTCCTTCGCGTCTTGTTCATCGTCAACATCGGGAATCGGGCTGCCGGGCAAGAGAATCTCAGCCCAGCGCAACCAGCTTTGCATCCATTCGACCTCATCTGGCGTGGAGGCGATAATTTTCTCGAAAACCTGCTCAATGATTGCCGGAAGTACCGTGCTCACGAAAACTGGGTCATGCCGCACCCAAGTCCTTGAGTCTGGAACTGATTTGTCTACGTAGACGATAGGCAGCTCCGTATCCCGGACTTCGAGCTTCCAAGTGCGCGGGGCAATGTCCATTGGCTGAAAAAGCAAAATTCCGTCCTCGCCATTGTCTCCGCTATCGCTGTCAGTCCGCAGCGTCCATGAATCGGTGCTCGCCAGCAGCAGCCCCTTCCTGTCTCCTTGGGCTACGACAATTCGAAGCTGACACGACGGTGCGCTGAATACAGGAGTTTCTAGCTCGGCCGCCGCCCGCATCGCACCTATAGTTCCGAATTCAAGCGTCTCTGATAACTTGTTCTCATTGAGCCGAAGCCGTACTAACGCGCTATCCGGAAAGCCTTGAAAAGCATCAGCCTCTGCTAAGCTGAGTCCAACAATTTTCTTCCCTTTATCGGCTTTCCTAATTTCTACGTGGACACAGGATCGTTGTAACTGCCTTCGACCAGTTAGTCTAATTCGTCTGCGCATCGGTCCAAGCCCTTATTCTTGTGTCTAGTTCACGGCGAGTATCGAAACCCGTTATCTGCACGCGTGTCTTAGGTCCGCAATTGGTTGCCCGGAGTCGATTGTCCTGTACCGCAACTTCGCAATCTTCAGTTTCAATGGGAAGTTCGCTCAGCTTGAAATCGAACTCACTCCAGTCGGGGCGTTTTGAACCGTCTGCGTAGGCTACCGTGATCGATATATTGGCCGGCCAATCTGTGAACATCGGATTGGCTTTCACGCGAAGCCCATCGGGCATAGACTCAACGATCACAGGCGGCGGTTTCTTTGGAGGTGGAGGTGCCGGAGGCTGCGCCGCTCGCTTATCGCCCTTTGGACGGCGCACATTGCCGGGCTCATCGCTGGGCACGGAAAAGAAACCTTCAAACACACTGGCGTCCGCTTCCGTGACGTCCGGGGTTAGAAGTTGCCTCAGTTTATGCGGAAGCTCCTTGACGAAGTTTCGGACTCTGAGTACCGACCCTGTGTATCCCTTGGCCTCGAGCTTTGTCTTCGTCTCTTTAGACTTTAGAAGATCAAGGTGGGCCTTGCCTTCACAGAAATTCAAGTAAGTAGCAAGATCGCCGTCGTGCACAAGGATAACGACATCGAGTTCGGCAGGATTTTTCGCCCGCACGTCGGGAAGGCTCATGCCTTCACGAAATAGGCGGTCGATAGGCACCCCGTTGTCCGGTGTTTTTCTGACAACGGCGGACAGACTTACATCGAAGCTTTTGCGTTCTCGCTCCAATGGAAGCTTGATTTGGACCACCACCGTTTCGCCGGCCTGCAGTCGCGACTGAAGTTTTTTAGCCATGTCGTCGCTATTGTTGTTCTCCAATGTGATGGTGCCGCCGTTCGCGCGAAGAAGAACCGGATTGGGTTGATAGCCGGCTTGGATCAAGTGGAGGTATCCGGCGGCGTCCTTTCTCAACGCTTCAGCGTTGAAACGGTGAGATATCCTCGCGGCAATGACGGATATTGTGTCCTTGTCGAGCCGTGTGCCATCTACCGTGACAACGAGCGCACCAGACATTATCGCAGGGGCGAAGTGCTCGATCGCAGCGGCTAGAATGCTGGGGCCGTCCAGCTCTTCATGTGGATAGGGAATGGCAAGAGCCAGACCGCTTTTGTGTTCTTGGTTGTAACCGGTAATCCGGAAACCCTCTCGAAGGGCTTCATGAATATTGTTGTCGTGAAGCTTAAGGACTGAGTCCTGTTCGTCTTGAGCTAGATAGGCATGCGTTGAGCGAAACTTTTTTCCGTCGGGCTGGGCACGTAGTACCGACATCCCGCAGACTGCGATAATTCCGTCGACGTCTCGCCTGGTGTAACCGATCACGGTTTGCAGTTTTGAAGCGATCAGAAACGTAACGCGCCCAATGCCTCGACCACCTCTTTGCGTTCCATCTTTATTGGAGAGACCGAAGTTGAGCCAATAGTTGCAGAAGTCGCTCGAACGATCTTCCAAATCGCCGCCGAGGCCTTTCGAGTTGAAGTCTTCGACCACAAGCCACTTGGCTATTTCGTCACTCCATTCGGGAACATCAGGCAGGTTCGCTGCTTTCCGAAATTGGATCACTGCGGCGAGAAACGGTTTCTGCTCTGCAAGTGGACATTGATGGAACGAGAAGTTGATACAGACAGGCTTCGTCGTATCCAGTCTTGCATCGAGGCTGTTCTGTACCGCCTCTCTTACAAAAGTCTCCGAGTATGGGTAGTCGGAGCGATCAAACATCTCCGAATCGAGCCCCTGATTGATCGGCGTCGCACCACTTACGTGGGGCCATATCCAGTTCCATATGTGCATACCTAGTCTCCCCTAACGTCTCGGATCACTTCTGACAGAGAGATCTCCGGACTAACGTCGGCCACCCTTGGCGGCGACACGCCGCTGAACGCTCGGAAACTGTCGTAGGACAGAATCTTTGTCCTAGTCCAACTTGAACGTCACGGATTTATCGTCGCCTCGTCGTTCGAATTTGGCTTGGATCTCCGCCAGTGCATTCTTGAGTGCTGCACAGATCTTTCGCGCATCTTCGTCCGTGTATTTGTAATTACTACGGTTTGAAAGATTGCCAATCAACCGGAGATCTTTCAGTGCTCTACTGACGCGCTTCTCGGCTAATTCTACGAACTTTTTTCTACTATCTACTTTAGCCAAGGTGCCAAATCCTACGCTCATTTACGAGTGATGGGCATGGTATATACGGATCCGACAATAGTCAATTTTATTTACGTAGATTATTAAAATGTACGACATAGGAGCTCACTACATTTGAGCTAGCGGCCGTCGCTAAATGCCCAAATCTCAGTCGCCCGGCTTTGATCGCGAATGGGTCCACGGCCGGGCAATCCTGCGGCAGCCGGGTCCTCGGCGCCGAGGGCCCACGGCCATCAATTTTCTTCTCGCCGCAACCTAATACACCTCGCCATACGTTCGGCGTTTGATTGGTGTTCTACGATTTCGACAAAGGCCCTCCGGAATCCAAGCAGCAAGAGGTCTCCTATCAATCGGACTGGCAATATTCGTAGGAGAACGAATTAAATCAGGGTGCAAGGCCGTGGTTTGCTGATCGCAGCACGGCGCGTATGGACTGCTGTGCATCGCAACCGCGTCGCTCAGGCGCCACCGTTCGCACGAGTATTGCTAGCGAGGACTTTCAATACTATCGTTCGAATTAGTCGCCGTATGGTACGGGCTGCTCAACCTGAGAATTGGGACATTGCGTGTCTCATCGTCTCCGTTTGTACTAAGAACAACGATCAATCGGACGCAGCAGGGAATGACCAGACAACAAGACCGGATCATCGATCGCACACATGAGTATTCCGAGTCACAAGCAGCTACGGACGCGGGCCCCGGTGCAATCAGATTCTCTGATCTTCAACTTGAAACCCTTGAAACCAGACGAATCGAGCCTGGTTCTTCCAAACTGATTCATGCGCTGAGATTCGTTGGATATACCTTCGAGCAGGCAATTTCGGATGTTGTGGACAACTCTGTAAGCGCCAAGGCAAAGAACGTAGTTCTTAGATTCATCACAGAAGGGGAACGGCTGCGCTCCTTGGTCATTGCTGATGATGGTTGGGGAATGGATGAGGCCCGTCTGGAAGAGGCAATGCGATTCGGATCAGCGGACGACTACGACGACGAGTCGCTTGGAAAATACGGACTGGGGCTCAAGCTTGCATCGCTCAGCCAAGCGGGAACACTGGAGGTGCTGAGTCGAAAGAACAGTATCTCGTCTGGTCGTCGGTGGACTTTGGCTGGGCTGTCGAGCGACTGGCACTGTGAAGTGTTGGACGCGGACGGCGTCCAACGCGTCATGAATGAACTCCATCCTGAGATGGCTAGTCGTGATGCGGGAACCTTGGTTGTCTGGAAGGACATCGACCGGCTCAACCTCGGCCGCCAAGGACTTGCAAAGGCTCTAGACGGTCTGTCTCGCCGACTTCAAATGCACTTGGGTCTTCACTTCCATAGATTTTTGGAGGCTCAAGGCGTGCAGATGTGGATACAGACTCGAGCTCTCGACAATCATGAAGATGCACCGGCCCGCCAGCAGATCGGCCCGATCAACCCGTTTGGGTATCCGACCTCAGGTCATCAGGATTATCCGAGAACAGTCCGTGTCGAAATTCCCGGCTCGGGCGCAATCGACGTTCGGGCGTGCATCTGGCCTCCCAACTCGAAGGATCTTGCCTACAAACTCGGAGGTAAAGCCGCGCAGAGACAAGGTTTCTATTTCTACCGCCGCGATCGATTGATTCAAGCAGGCGGATGGAATGGTGTTGTGGAGCACGAGGCGGAGCCACATTCATCGCTGGCTCGCCTGGCTATTGACTTGCCGCCTGAGCTCGATAGTCAATTCGGACTGAGCGTCCAAAAGTCGAAGGTAATCACACCCCCGGCATTCGTGCCCGCTGTGACGGAAGCAAAGGATCAGGAGGGCGCGTCATGGCTCAGCAAATATAGAAAAGCTGCAAATTCAGCCTACAGACACGATGAGCGGGCGGTTGAGGATTACCCGCTGCTGCCGACAATCGGACTGCCATCTGAGCTGATAGAGATCGCTCGCGAGGAACTGGCCGAAGGCAAACAACGTAAAGTACGGTCAGTAAAAATGGAGTGGGTAGAACTGTCAAGCCCCGACTTTTTTGAGCTCGACAGAGAGCAATTTGTTATTCGACTGAATAAGAGTTATCGGAACGCCGTACTTGGCGGGCGACGTGGGACTCCAACGGATGCGCCAATAATAAAGCTGCTGCTTTTCATGCTTGTGCGCGACGACTTGGACAGAGGCCGGATGAGTTCTGCGCGAAAGGATCAACTGGACGCGATCAACCGTCTTTTGAGTAATGCAGTCGCATATGAGCAGAGGAATTGAACATCGATCGACACCTGACTTGGGAAAACTTTGCGCGGGACATACTCGCGGCGAATATACCAGCCACGCACCCAGTCCCCGGAACGCCCGAAGTCAGTCTCTTCTATCTGATCGGCCCAAGAAGGATTGGGTTATACATCTCCCTAACCGTTCCTTTTGCATTGCCTCAGTCCGAATATCAGGAAATAGAAGTTGCCGTCCAAGCTGCGGGTAGAGGCCCTGTATTAGCCATCTGGACTACGAACGAGGGACTTTTTCGCCCGTTCTTCTCGCTGCTCTTGGAGATTTCCGATGCAGTGCAGTTGGAACGAGTCCACCCTAGAGAAGCGGTCAGGCTTGCGATCCAACGCTTCGCGAGTGTTATTGAAAAGGGTGCCAGTCTCTCTATTGAAAGAGCCATCGGACTGTGGGGCGAACTCGAGACGCTTGCGCGTATTCTTTCCCGCAATGGAAGCTCCTTCCTAGGTTGTTGGCAGGGATGGCGCGCCGACAGGCACGACTTTCGCCTGCCAAAGTTGGAGCTGGAGGTCAAATCGACTCTCGGAGCGGAACCTATCCATGTCATCCACGGCTTGCATCAACTGCAACCCAGCTCTGGACACACCCTCTATTTACTCTCCTTGCAGCTCATCCGCACCGAGTCCGGCTACACGCTCGATGATCAGATCGCCAGAGTGAAGGAATTACTCGCCTCGGATGCGGCCGCCCTATCGAAGTTTGAGGAGGCCATCAGCAGCATCTGCACGAGCAACGGATTGTCAATTTCGAAACTGAGTACGAGTTCCGGTAGGCTCAAGTTGCGCTGCGCACCCCGTTTGATAACTCTTGACGAGGCCGTACCAACATTGACCGCTGAGAATTTGACAACATTGATCAGTCCGATCGCCCTCGGGCGACTGACCGAAGTTCACTATCGAATCAATTGCGCTGGCCTTGGGAACGATGCTGAATCTGACTTTTTCCGTAATCTATTGCCTTGGATGACTGCCAATGACGGCTGAAAACCCAAGTCTTCGCAACCTGTTGCTTATGGCGTATCAGTTGATGGGACCGGACCCTATTCGTTCAGGACCCAAGGAGATAGGCCGTCTGCTGGAATTCGCAGCTGAGGCGCAGGACAGCCAATCAAAGGAGAATGATTGTCGCGAAGTAAGGTCTGCGATGCTCTCAGACGACCCGAACAGCCCGACAAGGGGTCACTTTGCCCACATGTTGAGGACTTGGGATTTTGCCCCTCTGGCGTCCTGGACTGGCCCAACGCTACCGAATACAGATGCGCGTCGGCAGGCTATTTACGTCGCGCTTGGCCTTGAGTCTGCTGAAATCGAAAGAGCCGAGCGACTCATCCCATACGCCGATCTAAGAAATACGAACATCGTAATTGCTGAAAGTCACTTGGCTTGGTATGTAGGGAGCAGGCGCAGCAAGGGTTTTTATTGGACGGCCTACCAAAATTACTTGAGGCGGACCGGCTGGCCTGAGGAGAGCCTCAGTGATCTAGATGAAGCAGCCGACCTGATCATTGAGCGCCTCTCGGACCCTTTTCGGCGTGAATGCTGGCAGACCAAAGGGCTCGTAATTGGTTACGTGCAGAGCGGAAAGACGGCGAATTTTACGGCCGTAGTTGCGAAGGCCGCGGACGCCGGTTACCGGCTGATAATCGTACTGGCCGGCATGCTAGATGTATTGCGCGCACAAACACAACGACGCATTGACAAGGAGTTGATAGGCCAGGAACTCATCCTCGCTGGTGTCGCTGACGGGACGGTACATGACTACGCCTCCGACAAGGATTGGGCTGATTTTGTTCAACATACTGCTGTTCCGAGCAGACTGAATCAGTTTGACATCGAGAGACTGACGGGTCTACGAGATGATTATCAGACTCTGCGAAGAGGAATCGGTGCACTGGAATTCCGTGGGAGTTTCGACGATCGCCCCTTCAATCATCCTGACAACCTCCGCAAGAGCCCGGTGCGGATTGTGATCATGAAAAAACACCCCTCTCGGATCAAGGCACTTCGACGGGATCTCATGCGGCTACAACACACGTCCCTATCGGAGATTCCGACCCTGATAATTGACGACGAATCCGACCAGGCTTCAATTGACACGACGAAACCGCCGCCTGCTGGTGAGGAACGGAAGAGAACCACAACAAACAAGGAAATAGTGGAGCTGATAAGTTGCCTTCCTCGAGCCCAGTACGTTGGATACACCGCCACCCCGTTTGCGAATGTGTTCATTGACCCTTCGGATGCTGAAGACCTTTTTCCAAAGGACTTTCTGATCGGACTAAAGAGACCTGCCGGCTACATGGGAGTTAGGGATTTTTTCGATTTCGACCCAGACGGCGGCCCGCTAGAGGACGATGATCGACCCTCAGGATTCTCATCAAATGAGCGTGCATTCCTTCGCGACATTCGAGCAAGAACTGGACACGAGCATGATCAGGAGGATAAGGATCTTACTCATCTGCCCAAGGCAATCGACTCATTTGTCCTAAGTGGTGCGATCAAGCTTTTCAGGGGAAATCGGAAGGTGCCGATACGGCTCCGCCACCATACGATGCTCATACACAGATCTACTACCCGGACGGATCACGCGCGCGATCGAGTTCTGGTCCTGAGGATTTTTGAAGAGGCTCGGTACGGATCGAGCGTTGCAATCAAGCGTCTCGAAAATCTGTACCTTGAGGACTTCGCGCCCGTCTCAGCCGTCCGTGGGGATGGACTCCCACAGCCCGAGAGTTTTTCCGCGCTTCTCCCATTTGTGGCCGAGGCATTGAGAAGGATTAATGGCAACTACGGTCCGGTCAGGGTAGTAAATGCTGAGCCCGGGCTGGAGGAGCAGGCGCCGGATTTCGACCAAGAGAACGTTTGGAGCATTCTCGTTGGAGGGGCCAAGTTGTCCCGCGGATTTACCGTGGAAGGTCTCACGGTAAGTTACTTCAGGCGCAGGATCAGGACGGCGGATACGCTCATGCAAACCGGGCGCTGGTTTGGATTTCGAAGGGGCTACCATGATCTGGTTCGTGTTTTCCTCGGCCGCGATGAACCAGACGGAAAAAACAGTACTTTCGACCTTCTTGAGGCCTTCAAGGCGATATGTATGGACGAGGAGGTATTTCGTGCCCAGCTTCGACGTTACACGCAAGCTGCGCCGGGAGTGCCGCCAATCACTCCCAAGCAGGTCCCGCCTCTAGTTCCCCAGCACCTATTGCAACCATCCGCAAAGAACAAGATGTACAACGCCGTGCTCCGGTTCAAGAATTTCGGTTGTTCGTGGAGCGAGTCCACTCAAATTTCGAGCTCGAAACCAAAGTTGGTCGCCAACTCAAATCGCTTTCGAAACCTGCTCAAATCAGCGAAAGTTGAACGGGGTAGATTCGGAGGAACTGATGCACTGAATGGAGGTACCACAACGTGGGATGCCTTTTATGCGGAGGTGAGCAAAGACGCCATGCTGGCTCTTCTCGAATCCATCGAATGGATTGATGGTGCGGGTGCGTACATTCACGAGCGTGAATTTCTGCAAGGATCTGGAGATCACGATCCTGGTATCAAAAGGTGGTTGATTTTGATGCCGCAGCGTACCGGGGAGAGCGGAGCGTATTGGCGATGTCTCGATAATCTACCCTTGAAAGTGGTCAGAAGGCGTCAAACGGAGGACGCTCGCGGCAACATACGTTTCAACGTCTTTTCGGAGCCGCGGCATCGGCTGGCCGCAGAGGTTATCGCCGGTGGCAGCGTTGACCACAATGCGACTTCGGACACTATGCACCTCTCAAAACGGGGTACGGCAGTTATGCTTCTCTATCCTGCGGTTGGAAAAATGCCGGAAAGGAAGGAGCTTTCTGACGGCGAAGTCTCCTTGGGCTTTGCGTTGTTTTTCCCGCCCAACAAGATTCAACAGCCCCTTGTCTTTGGAGTGGTGGACAAGAGCAATCCGGACGCTGTTGTGGTTGATACCCGCACCTGATCAATAGTGCAGGATTTCCTCGTAAGGACCCATCCGATTTCCTGTGATTGGACCCACCTTGCATGGGTCACCGGCGGGTGCCGTCGGGACGG
>Ga0268266_10002709_pt1 | contig 18586 bp, 15 predicted proteins | sample KBSS13metaG_FD_190356 | JGI IMG/M metagenome (GOLD analysis project Ga0268266, IMG submission 190356) | Switchgrass rhizosphere microbial communities from Kellogg Biological Station, Michigan, USA - KBS S1-3 metaG (SPAdes) (version 2) | ecosystem: Host-associated > Plants > Roots > Rhizosphere...
ATACTTTCTATTAGCACTACTGTTTCCAGCACTCCGGCAGCACCCAGTGTATGACCTACATAACCTTTAAAACTATGCACCGGACAAGACAACAAACCGGATAAAGCAAAAGCCTTTGATTCCATTTCATCATTATATCCCGTGGCCGTGCCATGTGCCGATATCATGTTTATATCATCTTTCGCTATACCTGCCTGTACTAAAGTACGACCTATAGCTAATGCGAGTTCCTCACCGGTACGTGAGGGGCCGGAGATATGATTGGCATCGTTAGATGTGGCCACCGCACATAGCTGCGCAAGTGGATATTCTGCCCTTGTAGATAAAATAACTGTAGCTACAGCTTCTCCTAATGTAATACCTTTTCTTGCTTCATCGAAAGGCTTGCAAGGCTCATCTGATATAGCAAGGAAAGACTGGAAACCACTTAATACAAATTTTGAAAACCTGTCGCAACCTATTACAATTACGTTTTGATATTTACCTGCCTGCAGCAATCGCAAAGCATACAATTGCGCAACAACGCCTGACACACAAGCATGAGATACAACTAATGGTTTCGTAGTTATACCCAATTGCTTCGCTATAATATTAGCACTACTATTTAGCAATGTACGTTCATCAGGTATTTCACCCAGCAACTCTATATTACCCTTAGTAGTAGATAATATGAGCACTGTTCTTGCAAGGTTGATATCTTCCCTGCATTCCTGCAATGCTGCCTTTGCAGAATATATAGCCAATTGCTCAAAAGGGGATAAAAATTCCTGTCCTTGCAGTTGAGACTGAATGCTTTGCCACTGCGAGGACTCTAGCTTAGATGCGTGAAACGGTATTTCTGAAAAAGCTTTATCTGTGTATTTGCTAATGCCTGAATGCCCATGGGCAATAGCCCTCCAGTGTACAGCAGCAGACATGCCCAGGGACGAAACAGCATTTGATGCTATTGCATAAACAGGATTTGTCATTAATCCTTTTTTTCAAATATTCTGAATTCGCAACTGGCAATCTCCTTACCATCCAGGTACACGTTCCCTATTACCAGGTGCACGTTCATTACCCTTTGCATATAGCGTATTTCTGTTACTATCGTATCGCCAACTTGAGGTAGTTCTTTAACCTTCAGATTTTTCAGCGCACCTATGTAACCTATTGTTACAGGCCTACCTTCCATTTGTGCACGGTAGCCAATTCCTCCGCCTGCTGTTTGGGCCATGTTTTCTACCAGGCCCGGCTCAGTGAAAAATCCTTTGTCCACAAACATATGGCCCTCCCGTACTGTGAAGTTAGTTTGCGAAATAGTATCATCTGCCTTTGTAACCTTGTCTATCATTACAAAGGGAGGTCTCTGCGGTATGTATTTTATAGCTTCTTCCTGGCTCATGCTTTCCAAAAATCGTAATAATTAAACCATTGTTCCGGATATTTTTTCAACTGCCCTTCCAGTATCTTCACATAGTCGTCTAACATAAGTTCCATGCCACTTGTACCACTACCTTCATAAGTCTTCGGAGGGAAGGCATAAAAATGATAGTGCTTTGCAGTTTCCTTATACGCGAAAGTAAAGACTACAGGAGCTTTCAGCTTAGATGCCAGAATAAAAGGCCCTGCCGGAAAATTAGCTTCTTCACCTAAAAATTTATGCTGTATAGTTCTGTTGCCAGGTCTGAAGCGGTCACCATGCAGGCATATCAGCTCATTCCTGTTCAGTGCCGCTGTCATTTCATAAATATGCGACAAATCATCTTTAATAAGAATGATATTAAAAGACCTTTTTCTTTCAAAATGCTCAAGGGTACTTTTTATCTGTTCTGCCTCACCATCATACATTACTATATTTATAGTAGCACCAATATGCTCCAGTAAATGGCCAGCTACCTCCCAGTTACCCAGGTGTGCACTTACTAATATGCCGCCTTTGCCATTGTCTTTTAGGCTTTTGATGTTATCGATACCTTCTTCTTCAAAGGTAAAAGCATCTTTTTTGCCCGAGAGCACTACTATTTTATCTATAAGCGTCTGCCCAAAGATGTAAAAATTTTTTTTTATCAGTCTCCGCGCACCTATTATGCTATACCCTAATTTTTTACGGTACAAATACTTTAGCGGCCTTATAGCGGTAGGGGCAAAAAGACGATAGTATAATGTAACCGGGTGCAACAGCATATATGCTGCTCTAACGCCGGCCTTATTCAATAGCCATATAAAAATTCGGTAACCAAGGGCAGGCGCACGTGATGTACCTTGCCATGACTCCTTATCAGGCATTCGCTGTGGTATGCAGGCGATTAAATACGTAGTTATAAAAGTCCTGAATGGTATGCATTTGCTGGAAATCTTCAGGCTTTACTTTAAATCCAAAGTTCTGTTCTATAGCCACTACCAGGTCAATATAATCTAAACTATCCAGGTCTAAGGTGTTTTTCAGGTTCGCCTGGGGCTGAATTAAATGCTCTTCCACTTCAAAGTCTTCAACCATAAAAGCATTAATTCTCTCAATTATTTCTTGCTGATTCATAATCACAATATCAAAATTAGAATAAACCATTAGGTATAACAGTCTTAAAAATAATAAAATTTATAGCTAAATAAAAGTACCTAATGTCTTTGCTGCAAATTTAAAACTTTTCGGCTCCAAATGAAATGGGTATAGAAATTAAGCATGTTTTCTGCGTGGGATAACTATTTGACCAATAGTGGAAATGAGGCCGTGAAACTGAAATTTCTGCCCATATTGTATATGCCGTAATTGCCGGTAACATAATTTTCCGGGCCGTATTTTAGCCTGCTCAGCGGGTTTTGGTATGCCACGTTCGTAAGGTTCTGCACGGCCAGGGTAAACGTGCAAATGGTATTCTTTGCTCTATCTACCAAATCAAAGCCGATGCCTGCGTTTAGCAAGTTATAGCCGGCAGTAGACGTTTCTGTGCCATAAGCAGTAAAAACATTATTCTGACTGCCGTTCACATCAAGTCCAACCTTTATGTATGCATTCCTTATAAAACTCCCTATTTCTTTCTTCTGTGCACGCAGATCTATCAGCCAGCGGAAAGGCGGCATAAGTGGCAGATTCCGCATAGAGTCGCTGGATGAATTAACAAACATACCACGCACATAAGAGAATGTATTTTCAAGATGCAGCCAGTCGAAAGGATGCGGATGGTAATCTACATACAGCTCGCCACCATACAAATTAGCATCAGACTGGCCATAAATGTATGCCGCATATTTATTATCGTTGAACTGGGATGGGATTGAGTCTCCGCCATTCACAGATTGCAGTTTGCGTATAAATATGAAATTCCTGATATAATTATCAAACACGGCAGCTGTTACCATTATGTGCTCCGATGTCCATGAAAGGCCCAGATCCGCCTGTATGCTATTCTCTGATTTTAGAGACGTATTGCCATCCTCATACCTGTAAGTACCGTCATGCACTCCATTAGCTGAAAGTTCTGCTATATTTGGCGCCCTGTACCCACTGGCAACATTAAACTTAAGTATGGTATTCTTATTTGCCGCATAGCTTGTCCCTATGCTACCGGATATATTAGAATAATTCTTTGAGAATGCCGAGAACAACAAATCTCCCTTATAACCCGGAGATGGTTTCAGCGCAAAGCCATTTGAAGCAACCGGCATTACATAAAGGTCATGTGTATTTATGGTGCGGAAATCATAACGCAAACCACCTGCCACTGTCCAGACACCCATTTCTTTTTTGGCTATACCATATCCACCTATATCAAATAAAGAATAGTCAGGCACCAGGAACTCTGAACCCTTATTTGTGTTTTGCTGGTACATGCCATTTAGCCCGGTAGTTACCTGCCAACCTTTCCATTCCGGCATAATATATTTAGCATCGTATGTATATGTCTGCAAAAGGAGAGACAGACCTGCCTCATCAGGTGCAAGCACATCGCTAAATTCCTGGCGTTTGTTTTGTTGATATCCAAGACTTAATTCCATACGACCACCGTTATTCATATAGAGGTTATTGTTCCAAACCAATTTTTGGTGATTGATATGCTGATAAGGTACATCCATCTTGTAGGATGCATTATCTGTACCAGTAGTCATTTTGGTCGCATCAGTACCAAAATAATTATAATGTTTTATAAAGGAACCTGTAAGGCTATCGCGTTCACCTTCTGCTATACCCAGGTGCTGGTCAAAAGAAGTATATGCAAGTTCTGAACTCCCCCAACTCTTATTTATGCCAATTTTACCACCATAGTCCAGGTTATTAAAACGGGTGTCATATACAGTACCATCCTTGGGGTCAGCATAATCATGTGCTGCTTTACCAGTACCATATACATTCCAGTAAATGCCGTTATTGTTTCCGCCAAGTCTTGCATAAAGCGCAGCTAATCCATTGTTAGTCTGGTAGTTAGTAGTGATATTACCCGATATTTTACCACTTGGCACTACATCGTTCGAAATAATGTTAACAACCCCCGCAAGTGCATCAGAACCATACATTAACGAAGCAGGACCTTTTAAAACTTCTACTCTCGATACGTTATAGTCATCTATTTCAATTCCGTGTTCGTCACCCCATTGTTGTCCTTCCTGCCTCACGCCATCATTCAAGGTAGCTATACGATTATAACCCAGACCTCTGATCACCGGCTTGGAAACGGCTGGTCCGGTAGTTACCTGGTTTACACCCGGCAGGCGGGTAATTGCATCTATAATGTTACTTGAGGCATTCTCATGTATCTCTTTGATTCCTATACTCTGTATGGGTGTGATGCTTCTTTTTTCTTCGCCAGCTATACTGCTGCCGGTAACTACTACCTCACCCTTTTCTATCACATTCTCATTCAATGTAAAGTTGATGGTGGTCACGCCATTAACGTTTACACTTCTTGTAATGGTAGTATAGCTTATGAGGTGCACCTGTACCAGGTAAGTACCCTTTGGAAGATTTATTATATGATATACACCTGCGGTATCCGTAACAGCTCCCGACTTCAAATCAGGCAATTCAATCACAGCTCCATACACTGGATGTCCCTGATTATCCAAAACTCTACCAGTCAACTCATTAGCGCTCGCTAATGAAAGTAATGGTAAAAAAATAAGTAGAAATAAACTAGTAAAAAAATGCTTGAGCTTCATTGCTTATATCCTATATCTGTCTGCCTATTGCGTAAAGCAGACATACCCAACATATTGTAGCACTAACTATGCCAAAAATATAAACAATAGAAAAACTAATAAAATTTTAATTATTGCATAAAGCCATTAGAATGCCTGGATAAAATATAATGACCTAAAGTAACAGTTAGTGTGATTTCATTATGTTATCAATTTCATTATTAACTTAACAACAAATCATTCATTACCAAAACAATATAAAATCAACCTAAAGTTTTTCTATAATTCCGGCAATCCCTTGACCGCCACCTACACATGCTGTTACCATACCATATTTTCTATTCAGTCTCTCCATGTCATTAAGTAACTGTATCGTTAGCTTCGCGCCACTGCAACCCAATGGATGCCCTAAAGATATAGCGCCACCGTTAATATTTACCGTATCAGGGTTCATTTCAAGATTTCTAATAACTGCAAGTGACTGAGAAGCAAAGGCTTCATTTAGTTCAATTAAATCAATTTGTGAAAGATTCATGCCTGCTTGCTTCAGTACTTTAGGCACTGCCTTTATAGGACCAATACCCATAATACGAGGGTCAACCCCCATGCTGGCACAAGCCACCAGTCTACCCCATGGTTTCAGCCCAAGTTCATTCATCATTTTCTCACCCATAACAATCACAAATGCCGCACCATCAGATGTTTGCGATGAATTACCTGCAGTAACAGTTCCGCTTTGTGCAAACACAGGAGGCAGCTTAGCTAGCGCTTCCATAGAGGTATCCGGGCGTGGACCTTCATCTGTATCTACGATATATTCCCTTTCTGCCTTTTTATTCTTCTCATTCACATAAGTCTCTCGTACCGTGATAGGTAGAATGCCTTTCTTAAAGTAACCTTCCTTTATAGCATTGATTGCCTTCATATGAGAATGATAAGCAAATGTATCCTGGTCTTCCCTGCTCACATTATAGTCTTTTGCTACCTCTTCGGCCGTTAGCCCCATGCTTAGGTAATAGTCAGGTACCGCTTTAGCTATTTCATAGTTAGGCATTGTGCGCCAGCCCGCTGTGGGTACAAGGCTCATACTTTCGGTACCTCCTGCTATTATACAATCTGCCTGGCCTGTTTGTATTTTAGCGGTTGCAATAGCTATTGTTTCAAGGCCTGATGCACAATATCTGTTCACCGTTACCCCGGGTGCCCATTCCCCCACTGCCCTGTTGGCAATGATACGACCTACCTGCAGCCCCTGCTCAGCCTCAGGTACTGCGTTGCCAACTATCACATCATCTATTAGTTTAGGGTCCAGTTGAGGTACGCTGGCAAGTAGTCCTTTTATCACATCTACCGCAAGGTCATCCGGGCGATAAAATTTAAACTTTCCACGACCTGATTTTCCTACTGCTGTACGAAATCCCGCTATTATATAGGCTGCCTGCATGGTATTAATTCGAAATTTAGAAGTAATCAAAAAACTTATGCTTACTAAAGTTAGTGAGCTTTGATTACATCCGTATTATAATTTTTCGGCTTTACCTTTCTTTATAGTATGCGGTTATCATGGCATTATTTTTCACAATTTAATATCGAGCAACACATAAGCTATCTTTACAAATTGAACTTATTAAGATGGAAAAGAACAAAACATTAGTATTAGGCGCATCGGAGAATACAGCACGATATAGCAATATGGCCATCAAGCGCCTGAGACAGCATCAACAGCCTGTAGTAGCCATAGGCAATAAAGAGGGCAAAGTGGACGACGTGACTATTATCAAGGAGCATCCTGAAATGAATGATGTGGATACGGTAACACTATACCTGAACCCAATGAATCAAAAACCATATTACGATTATGTACTTTCTCTACAGCCAAGACGCATCATCTTTAACCCAGGCACAGAAAATGAAGAATTGGAACGCTTGGCTGCCAAACAAGGCATAGATGTGCTCGAAGCATGTACACTGGTAATGCTGGGTACAGGGCAGTATTAATATGTAATAAATTTGACAATTGCGCCTTGCACAATAAGTTAACTTTAATTGTAGTTAATAAATGTTGTGCGAAAACCTAAAACCATACAAATAAAACTTCCCGAACCCTGCCACGAGGATTGGGATGAAATGACTCCAGTAGAGCGTGGCCGTTTCTGTACCCACTGCCAAAAAACGGTAATTGATTTTACTAAATGGACAGATACAGATCTATTCAATTTTTTCATAAAAGATAAAGGGAAAGCATGTGGCAGGTTCACCAATCTGCAACTGGATAGAAATCTCACAGTACCTACCCCACAACCGGGTTTTATTTATCGTATTGCTATCACACTTGGTTTAACTTCTTTGTTGACACATATACCTACCAGTGCATTTGCGCAGCATACAGTACATCAACATAGTCTGCATTCAAAGAAACAATCAAAACCATTACCTAAAATGATCTCTGGTATAAAGGGGCTTACGACAGATCAATACGGCAAAACAATCCCTATGGTACAAATCGATGTATACGATGACAAAGCTAACATAGTGGCTTCGGTGAGAAGCGACGAGAGCGGTTGTTACCAAATTGATGATTTAGCCACTTGTACTTATAAATTAGTAGCATCTCATCCCAATAAATATCTTTCCAAAGCAACTCAGAATATAATTGTGAACCCTGGCGAATATGCGAGTATTAATCTTTTACTTCGCAGGCCTGAAATAGAGCCCCGTATTGTTACTACTGGTGGCGCCCCCATTACTATGACTATTGCTGACTATATTCATCCAAGGCACTATTGGTTAAAACACCCCTGGAAATTCATAAAAAGAAGAATATTTAAATAAGACCGATATGAAATTTTTCATACGTCGATCATATCCCGAAAAATGGCAGGAAAAAACGCGAACGAATTCTGTTATTCAACTCGGCACATGGATCGTCAATCTCCCGTATACTTTATTTTATTAACCTTAATATTTACTGCGATTACAGTTCAACCGGTAATTGCCCAAATCTTTCAACAGAGAAATCCCACTATATCTAAAGGCTCTGTCAGCAATGTTTCAAGCATTCATGGCCATGTATTGGATAAAGAAAAACGTGAGGCAATTATTGGAAGTATTGTGCAATTAATCGATAGACAGCACAATATTTTTCTGGGTGTACAAACCGATATTAACGGCTATTTTGTTTTGACACCGGTACCACCTGGCATTTATACGATACAGGCGGTTTATATTGGATATAGTAGAAAAACTATTGATTCTATACAAATATATGAGGGCTTAATTAGCAATATAGAAATCTTACTGGACAAGAATAAAGAAATGACTGTATGCTGGGTAACAAACTATTCTCCACGCTATTGGCGGAAACACCCTTGGCAATTCATAAAAAGGAAGCTCTTAAAGATAAAGCCTTTATAACTTTCACTTTTCTTTACTCCCCGCTATAGCTATGCCCCATCCACAGTGCCCCACTTATACTATCGCGGCTGGCGCCTGTAACACTGCTTAGTACGTTTGTTTCCTCTCTCCAGCGCAGCGCACCTATTAATCCCATTATCAGTGCTTCTTTAAACTTCACAATAGTCGCATCCGGCACAGCCACAGTTACATTTAATGGCTCCAAAGCTTTCTGCAGATGCAGCATCAGGAAGGTGTTGAATGCGCCGCCACCCGTTACCAGCATAGTAGTTTGCTCTTTTGCAATTGGAAATAGCTTTATTGCTTCTGCTACTTGCTCAGCTATATGCTGCACTGTAGTATGCAGCAGGCTGGCAGTGCTATGCTTACTTTCCAGCAGTATAGGGAAGACAAGGTCTCTTGCCGCTTCATTACTTAGCGACTTAGGTGGTCTTTGACTATAGTAATCAGCCTCATTAAGTTGAGACAATACGTCCATTAGCAAAGTACCCTGCGCTGCAAGCTGTCCGCCTTCATCCATTTCCAACCCCTCGCGTTGTGCCAGCACGTTCAGTATCTGGTTAGCAGGGCACACATCAAATGCCATCAGTGAATCGCCATGTGGTACTGTAATATTTGCAATACCGCCAATATTCAGGAAATAATCATAGCCGCCAAACAATAGCTTATCGCCTATTGGCACTATCGGTGCGCCTTGCCCACCAAGTGCCACATCCAGCGAACGCAGGTCGCTTATTACCGGCAGGCCTGTCACAGCAGCAATGGTCGCACCATCACCTATTTGTGTAGTAGTATTATTTTCCGGCTCATGAAACACCGTATGCCCGTGCGATGCTATAAAATGTACCTGGTGATGGATATTATGCCGGTCTATAAATTCATTTACTTTATCACTCAGGTAACGGCCATATTGGGTATTTAGCTTTAAAAATTCACTTACAGGCAAGGTAGCGGTATGTCGCAGTTTACTTACCCAATCCGGGTGGTATGGTATGCAGTCGGCATGCTTAATCTCGAAAGACCATTTACCTCTTGTTTCTTCCAGGTGCGTATATACTATATCCAGCCCGTCAAGGGAGCTGCCCGACATTAATCCGATGACCTTGTAAACCATAGCACAAATATAATTCGGCTATACTTCAATGCTTCAATTTTCATTTTCTGAATGTGAAATTTACTAAATTGCCCCAGGCATGTACAAATTACCATACTACACGGAAGACAATAAGGACGAGGTAATACGCTTTATGCAGCAGTACCCCTTTGTCACTTTAATAGGCCATGACGGACAGCAAAATGTAGCCACGCAAATACCGGTATTAATAGACACATACGGCGAAGAGATAACCCTGCGTGGTCACATTATGCGCAAGACAGACCATCACAAGGCTATAGAACAAAACCCCGATGTATTAATATTATTTCAGGGCCCACACTGCTACGTAAGCTCCAGCTGGTACACCGAGAAAGGAGGAGCTACCTGGAATTACCAGACAGTCCACGCAAGAGGTATAGTACAGATGCTGAGTGATGCAGATACAATAGAACTACTAAGAGAACTTACTGCAAAATATGAAGCGCCACAAGAGCAGCCATTGTTAATGAAGGATATGCCTGCCGGCTATGCAGAGAGCCTGGTAAAGGCCATCGCCGGATTTGAAATAAAACTTACAGACGTCTATCCTATTTTTAAGCTTAGCCAGAATAAAGATGATGTGAGCTATGCCAACGTTATAAAACACCTGCTTGCGTCTGACGATACCAATGCACATAAAATAGCTGAGGAGATGAAAAAAAGACGGCCCGGCTTATCTAACATATAAACCAATAATAAAGGCTGCTCATAAGAGCAGCCTTTATCTTTATTATGATTTTTCTATTTATTTAGTTAGCAGCTACAGCTTCTTTATTCAGCACCTGCGCCATAGTAATACCTATGTTAGCAGGGCTATCCACCACGTGAATACCGCATTCGCGCATAATTTTCATTTTAGCAGCAGCTGTATCATCAGCACCACCTATTATAGCGCCGGCATGGCCCATTCGGCGGCCCGGAGGCGCTGTTTGACCTGCTATAAAACCTACTACAGGTTTGCGCATATTGCTTTTCAGCCAGTTAGCAGCTTCAGCTTCCATGTTACCACCTATTTCACCTATCATTATTATACCGTCTGTTTCAGGGTCATTCATCAGCAGTTCTACTGCTTCTTTGGTGGTAGTGCCAATGATTGGGTCACCACCTATACCTATAGCTGTAGATATACCAAGACCTGCTTTTACCACCTGGTCAGCAGCTTCGTAAGTAAGTGTACCTGATTTTGAAACTACACCAATACGGCCCGGCGTGAAGACGAAACCCGGCATGATGCCGACTTTAGCTTCACCGGCAGTGATAACGCCCGGACAGTTAGGGCCTATCAGGCGGCAATCTTTTCCTCTTATATAGTCACGTGCTTTCACCATGTCCTGCACAGGTATACCTTCTGTTATACAGATAATCACCTTTACACCTGCATCAGCAGCTTCCATTATAGCATCTGCTGCAAAAGCCGGTGGTACAAATATGATAGATACATCAGCGCCTGTAGCATTCACCGCATCCTGCACGGTATTGAATACAGGGCGATCAAGGTGGTTGGTACCACCTTTAGCAGGTGTTACACCACCTACTACATTAGTACCGTATTCTATCATTTGGCTGGCATGGAAAGTACCTTCCGTACCGGTAAAGCCCTGTACTATAACCTTTGAGTTCTTATTGACTAAAACAGCCATTATATAATAAGTTGATTGACCTGAATAGCCGGAAACATGGGCTTCCAACTTTTAACGCGGCAAAATTAAGGTAATTGTAACCAAATGCAAACAGCTAATGACAAATTGATGATACTTAATGCCCAACCTTTTTAAAAAACAGGGAGTCTTATTAATCAGAAGTCCAAAATAGAGCTATACATCATTAATATATAGCGTTTGCTACGCTAATGCAAAGAGTTGTAATGGGTAATCAATTCTAAATTTCGAAGGCCGGTTTCCACTGGCCTTTTCTTTTTCTTTCAAATTATTTAAAAAAATATCAGGTTATTCTTTAACCATTTCATACTGCTGTACGTCAATATAAGTACAAGTAGTTAACATAAATTGAAGATGGAAGCCGGTTTCTACCGGCTTCATTTACCGGTAACCCCTATCGGAAAAATTAGAAAAGCTATATTCCTATCAGATCCTATCAAAAAACGGCCAAAAGCCGTTTTTTTTATTAATATGCCTATACCTGGAAAACCCCAACCTTAAACTCCTGCTCTATGGGAGCATGGTTAGCTGCCGCAATACCTTCTGATATTACACGTCTTGTGTCCACAGGGTCTATTATATCATCTACCCACAAACGAGCCGCTGCGTAGTAGGATGTCGTCTGGCTGGCATAGCGGTCTGTTATTTCTTTTAGCAGTGCTTTTTCTTTTTCCGGTTCTATGGTTTCACCCTTAGCTTTCAGCGAAGCCACTTGTATCTGTAATATGGTCTTTGCTGCTTGCTCACCACCCATTACAGCTATACGCGCATTTGGCCATGCATATATAAAGCGTGGGTCATAAGCCTTGCCGCACATCGCGTAATTGCCCGCACCGTATGAATTACCAATAATAATTGTGATCTTCGGCACCACAGAGTTGGCTACAGCATTCACCAGTTTAGCACCATCTTTTATTATACCGGAGTGTTCACTCCTGCTTCCCACCATAAAGCCCGTAACATCCTGCAGGAACACCAGCGGTATCTTTTTCTGGTTGCAGTTCATTATAAAGCGGGCTGCCTTATCTGCGCTATCATTATATATCACCCCGCCCATTTGCATCTCACCCTTTCCGCTCTTTACTATTTTACGCTGATTGGCTACTATACCCACTGCCCAGCCATCTATACGCGCATATCCGCACACTATTGTTTTGCCATAGTCTTCTTTAAACTGGTCAAACTCCGAGTTATCTACTATGCGCTCTATTACATCTACTATATCGTATGGTTTGCTGTTATCCACAGTTACCAGTCCATATATATCCTTGGCATCCTTTACGGGGTCTTTTGCTTTTACTCTGTCATAGCCTGCGTTTGGCTGGCTGCCTATCTTATCCATTATGCGCTTCACCTGGTCCAGGCATTCCTGCTCGGTATCAAACTTATAATCCGCTATTCCGCTTATTTCAGTATGTGTCTTTGCACCTCCCAGCGTTTGTATATCTATATCTTCACCTATGGCAGCCTTTACCAGGTAGGGACCAGCAAGGAATATGGAACCATTGCCTTCTACCATCAGCGTTTCATCGCTCATTATTGGCAGGTAAGCACCGCCAGCCACACAACTGCCCATTACAGCAGCTATCTGCGGAATACCCATTGCACTCATGCGCGCATTGTTCCTGAAGATGCGGCCAAAGTGTTCTTTATCCGGGAAAATTTCATCCTGCATTGGCAGGTACACCCCAGCACTATCTACTATATATATTACCGGTAGGTGGTTTTCCATGGCTATCTCCTGCATGCGCAGGTTCTTCTTCCCTGTTATGGGAAACCATGCGCCCGCTTTAACTGTGTTATCATTGGCCACTATCACACATTGTCTGCCACTTACATAACCCAACCCAGCTACAGTACCGCCGGAAGGGCAACCACCATGCTCCTGGTACATTTCCCAACCTGCAAATGAACCTATTTCAGTAAAGACACTATCTTTATCTATCAGGTATTGTATACGCTCACGGGGGCTCATTTTGCCCTTTTCTTTTGCCTTATCCATTGCCTTCTTCCCGCCGCCAAGTGCTACTTGGGCATGACGTTGCTTCATCTGGCTGACAGCCATACGCATTCCATCTTCGTTTTTATTGAATTCCAGGTCCATGAGCGTTATTGAAAATTTGATGGCAAAAATAGTGCTATCAGTTGATATGTTTATTATTCAAAATTTACAGCCGTATATTCTGGCACTATTCTTTAATAAACCTTTCAGGAACACTTATGTTTTTTAGTTTATTCTCATTATTTTAATACCAAAGTTTTTAAAATAAAATTCGACATATATGGCTACCCGAATGCACGCAATCAACTGGTTTGAAATTCCCGTAAATGATTTTGACCGCGCACGTAAATTTTATGAAACCATTCTTGGCTACCAGATGGTAGAGAAAGCCGTGGATGGTGCAAGGATGGCTTTTTTCGACTTCGACCCCAGGGAAGAAGGCCGCGGAGGTGCTATCGTTTACGACCCTGCATTTTATACTCCTTCTGATAATGGCACGCTCATTTACCTCAATTGCGAGCCAAACCTCCAGAAAGTGCTGGACCGGGTTGTGTCAGCAGGCGGTAAAATCTTACAAGCCTCTACGCCTGTTGCGGTTACACAGGATATGGGGTTCTGGGCGCTCATTTTAGACTCAGAGGGCAACAGGATTGCTTTACACGCTATGGAATAATTTAATATACATCGTTACAATATCATAAAGGCAATTCCTTAATCGCGGGAATTGCCTTTTTTGACACAAACATTACCTGTTTCATCATAATATAAAACTCATATTAGCAGAAATAAATTAAACTTTGCATAAATAAATATCCGTTAACTACCGCTTGATGAAAAGATTCCTGTTTATTGCTGCAATTTTTATTACGTTTTGTACTAACGCATTTGCAAGTCATATTTTCGGCGGGGAATTGTTATATACTTATGCTAATGATACGGTTAAAATTACGCTTACCACCTATGGCGATTGTAGCAGCGGTACCTTTGTAAAACTTTACAACAGCAGTCCGCTAATTACCATTTACAGAAGTGGTGCATATTATGACAAAGTTTCGCTAACAGTAGAAATAGATACGGGTGTTGAAGTTTCCCCGGTATGTCCAGGACAGCTTAGCAACACTACTTGTCATGGTGGCACACTTCCCGGAGTCAAGAAATTCGTTTATTCAGCAAAATATCCGTTCATGCAGCGCGATGCCAACTGGAGTTTTGTTTTCGATGGCAATTTTCAAAATAGTACAGCGGGACGAAGCGGCGCTATAACAAATATTGCAGGAGCAGCAAGTAGCGTGGTTTACCTGGTAGCAACGCTAAATAATTCTAAAGGTGATAATTCATCTCCTAATTATACAAGCATCCCTACGCCCTATTATTGCATAAATGTAACACAGCAATACAACCAGGGGGCAAGTGATGTTGATGGCGATTCATTAGCTTTTAATCTTGTTCCTGCATTACAGACAGGTGCACCTGTCACCTATCTTGCTCCATACACTTATTCTAACCCCTTATCTACAGATACTTTTTCTTTCAATTCATTAAATGGCCAATTATTTTTCAGGCCTAATAGCATTCAAGATGGCCTTATAGTTACCCAGGTATCAGAATACCGGAAAGGTGAACTGGTAGGTACCAGTATGAGGGAGATGACATTTATCGTATTAAACAATTGCAACAACAGCCCTTCAAAAGGAGATCTGCAAAACGCCAGCGGGGGCATTGCATCGGGGAATATCATCACCATATGTCAGGGCACACCCAATGTGTCTTTTAACATCAATGTTACTGATCCTGATGGCGACTGGGTAAAGACAGTTCCCAATGGCCTACCGGCTACAGCATCATACACTGTCGTTAACGATAGTTCAATCAACCCCAAAATTTACTTCAACTGGAAAACAGATACATTGCCTGTAGGCATTTATAATTTTTACGTTACTTATAAGGATAATCATTGCCCTATATCCAGCAGCCAGACTATTGCCTACACCATTCGTGTGGTAGCACCCTACAGTATAGCTTCTACATTACTTTACCCTACAGAGTGCGTTCATGACGCCTATGTCGAATTGGATATTAATAATGGTATAATGCCCCGGACAGTTACTATTCAGCAAGGTGGCACTACCGTGCAGTCGTTTACAGATACAACCGGCATTATAAAAGACAGTTTAAGGGCAGGTACTTACACAGTATTAGTAAGCGCCCCCGGCGGTAGCTGCCCAGCCAGCTATAATTTTTCTATTACCAATGGCGGTACTTTGCCGCTACTCAACTTACCACCTGAAAATTATTGCCGTTATATGCCCGCAAGCCAGATAAATGTTGGTGACAGCGTTACGGTACATTGGTATGATGCTAATATGACTCCGCTTGCAATTGCGCCCACCCCATCTACTACTACACCCGGCGATTATATATGGTATTTCACGAGAGATTATAAAGTATGTAAATCAAATATTGACACTATTGAAGTTGACGTACATGATTTGCCAAACGTGCAGATAATTAATATCCCCGCCTCGGTATGCCTGGGCGACAAATTATATCTCGAAGCAACCGGCGGAAGCGTATATCAATGGCATACGGACGGCAACCAGCTGTTTACAGATAAAAATACGAATAGCATATACACCGTACTTATGGATACCGCCACCTATACCGTGAGCGGCACTAATGGGTATGGCTGCTATGATAGCGCATCAGCTACTATATCAGCTATCGGTCAATGTTGCCAGATAGCCTGCCCTAACGCTTTTTCGCCTAATGGCGATGGCCGCAATGATAAATATCATGTAGTTACCTATGGCAATATGCAAAGCTTTGAACTGATGATATTCAATCGCTGGGGGCAACTAATATATTTGTCAGACGACCAACATGGCTCATGGGATGGCACATCTCATGGCATTCCATGCGAGGTAGGCACCTATTTCTATATGCTCAAAGCTAAATGTCTCACGGGCCATTCAGAGCAACTGAAGGGTGATATAACATTAATTAGGTAATAGGGCTTACTCCCATTTAAACACCTTACCGGCTACGAAGTACACCAGTACACCCCATCCTATCAGTATCAGCATATCTATGCGCACGTCCCATATACCTGCGCCGTCAAATGCTATTTTGCGCAGCGCATCGTTCAGGTAAGATAGTGGTAATGCCTTGCATATAGGTTGCAGCCATTTAGGAAATGCATCTATAGGAAAAAATGTACCTGCCAGCAGGAATTGTGGCAGCGTTACAATATTAGATAACGGCGGTATGGAAGACTCACTCTTGGCTATACTGCTGATGATAAATCCAAAACCCATAAACACCATTAGCCCAAATACACATACTACCAGCATTTCCAGCACGGTAACCAACCCATGTATCAGCGTAAACCCAAATGCAAAATACCCAAGGCCTATTATCACAATGGCTCCCATCATCTGAAACAGCATACGCGCTATGCCCTCGCTCAGCACTATTATCTCGCGACGTACAGGTGTGGCAAAAAAACGTTTCAGCACCAGTGTCTGGCGCATATTAAAGAATACGAACGCAGTACCAAATACACCGGCTGCCAACAGCGAAAAACCTAACTGTCCTGGCAGTATAAAGTCTATGGTCTTATACATGCGCACTTTAGATATCTGCAGATCTATGTTTGCTATCTGGTCTATATGCTTTTGTATTTCCGGGTCCATATGCTGCACTACCCCGCTTATTATCTGGCTTAGCTGTTGTGCTTTATCTTCTGCCTCTGTAGAGGCATCCAGTACTATTTTATATTGCGGTGCTACACCTGCAGCCTGCTTTTTTACATCTATTGTAGCTACTATATCACCTTCTCTCACAGCTTTATTTAGCGCAGCGGTATCAGGCCTTGATACCCATTTCAGTACAGGTACATTATGCAGCACTTTATACAGATCGTTAGTTGTATCACTGCCGTAAGCTGATGCCACGCTTATACTATAACCTTTACCACCGCCAAGGAAACCAAAAACAAGTATGAATATTAAAGGGAATGCAATGCTGAATACAATGGCCGACGGACTTCTGAATATAGACTGCAGACTGGCCTTTATCAGTGCGCGCATGGCGCGGGCATTACTATATTGGGTCATAATACTTTTTCGTAGGGCACAAAGGTAGTAAGGCAAATCGCAATTTCTGCCAGAAATATTACTTGTTAAAAAATCGTCCTATGCTCCCTTATTGCCCTAATATCGGTAATTTACAAGGCATAATCGGCCTTGGCTTTTGTTCAATGAAATATAAAGTTTTTCTAGCTACTGTATTATCCTTGCTTCTTTTACAACCCGTATTTGCAGCTAAAATACTTATACCTATGGATGCCGACGACCAGGCTAATCACCTGAAGGCGTATGGTGTAGCATATGCTGCTTTGCAGCAGGGCCTTACGGTCGATTGGCTGCTTAATTACAAAGGTGGCAGCTTTGGTATCGACAATATTGAAAGCATAGAAAGATTATTGAAACTACGCGGAGTAAGCTACAACGTAATAAGCGACGACCAGTATGTCGGCATAGTAAACCAGATAGCCAATCCCGATTTTAACGGCGATGTAATAAAACTCGAAAAGGCCCCTAAGGTAGCAGTATATACTCCACCTGGAAAGGAGCCATGGGATGATGCCGTAACATTGGTGCTCACTTATGCAGAGATACCGTTTGACAAAGTTTACGATGATGAAGTGCTGGGCGATAAGCTGGCACAGTACGACTGGTTACATTTGCACCACGAAGATTTTACAGGGCAGTACGGTAAGTTTTGGGCGCAGTTCCGCAATACTACCTGGTATCAGAACGACCAGAAAGCTGCTGAAGCGATGGCTGCAAAGCATGGCTTTAAAAAAGTATCTCAGCTAAAGCTGGCCGTTGCTAAAAAAATTCGTGACTTTGTAGCCGGTGGTGGCTTCATGTTTGCCATGTGCTCGGCAACAGATAGCTACGATATTGCACTTGCAGCAGATGGCACAGATATATGCGATGTACCTTTCGACGGTGACCCCATGGACCCAAATGCCCAGCAAAAGCTGGACTACACGAAGTCCTTCGCTTTCAAAGATTTTAAGTTAGTAACTAACCCTTATGAGTATGAGTTCTCAGACATCGACAATACTAATTTCCGCCATATACCTATGGATGTAGATTACTTTAGTTTGTTTACTTTCTCGGCCAAGTTCGATCCGGTACCCGCTATGCTTTGCCAGGACCATACTACCACGATAAAAGGCTTTATGGGTCAAACAAC
>Ga0268266_10002710_pt1 | contig 18579 bp, 13 predicted proteins | sample KBSS13metaG_FD_190356 | JGI IMG/M metagenome (GOLD analysis project Ga0268266, IMG submission 190356) | Switchgrass rhizosphere microbial communities from Kellogg Biological Station, Michigan, USA - KBS S1-3 metaG (SPAdes) (version 2) | ecosystem: Host-associated > Plants > Roots > Rhizosphere...
GCGCCGGCGCGCGCGCTTCCACATCGCCGGCGGCAAGCTCGGGCTCTACGCGTACGGCTCGACGACGCTCGTCGCGTTCGATCACTGCCCGCAGCTCGAGCCCGAGCTCGACGCCGCCGTTCACCTCGTCGCGGGCCGCACGCCGCCCGACGGCGAGCTCGCGATCGTGCGCGGGCACACGGGCGCGATCGCGGTTGGCGCCGAGCGCACGTGGAAGGGCGCGGCCGCGCTGATCGGCAAGGCCGGCATCACCGGCGTGATCGCCGGCGAGGCTCGTCATGGCGAGCCGGTGATCGAGATCGAGCCGGGCCTCTACGGCGGCCCGTGGGACTTCCAGCAGGCGAGCGCGGCCGGCAACGCCGGGCTGATCGCGCTGGCGCGTGCGGCGCTCGGCAAAGGGCCGGGCGAGCTCGTCGAGCTCTACGCCGGCGCCGGCAACCTGACGCGCGCGTTCGTCGCCGACGGCTGGACCGTGACCGCGAGCGATGTCGAGCGCCCGCCGAAACCGATCGACGGCGCGACGTTTCTCGTCGGTGCCGCCGATCGCGTGCTGACCGCGAGCGCGCGCGCGGACGCCGTCGTGCTCGATCCGCCGCGCACCGGCGCGCTCGAGGCGCTCGACGGCATCGCGAAGCTCGCGCCGAAGACCATCGTCTACGTGTCGTGCGATCCGGCGACGCTCGCACGCGACGCGCAGCGGCTGATCGAACGCGGCTATCGCGCCGAGCGGGCGTGGCCGATCGATCTCATGCCGCAGACCGCGCACGTCGAGTGCGTGCTGCGGTTATCCCGCGTCGGGTAGCTGCGCGACCAGCGCGTGCACGACGCGGCGCTGATCGGCCTCGGTGGCGAACCAGTCGCGCGGGTAGAGCAGGGCGCGCTCGCCGAGCTCGACGACCAGCACCGGCGCTGCGTGGTTCCACGGCACGCTGCGGCGCAGGAAGTACACGGCCGTGACCTCGCCCGGCTTGACCACGAGTGGCTTGGGCTTGTGCACGCCGAGCGGCAGCGAGACCTTGTCGGCCGACACCTCGATCGTGCCGGCCGGGAACATGTACGAGCGCGCCAGCTGGTACGCGCGGAACAGCCCCAATGCGATCAGCACGTAGCCCGCCCACACCGCGACGGTGCCCATCTTCCACACCAGGATGATGCCGCACAGGGTTCCGAAAATTGCCCAGCTGAGCTGGCGCTGGCGCGACGGCTCGAGCTCGACCGAAACGTGCGCGTCCGGGCGCGGCGTTACACGCGCAGCGGCGTCGTCGCTAGCGGGTCCACTCTCGGGTGAGCTCTCCGACACGGGCTTGGATCTCGTCGAGCTGGACATTACAGAGGCGGCGCGCCGAAACGACCTGAAGACCATCTACCACGACGTCGGTGATCGCGCGAGACGAGAGCGCGTATACCACGTTCTTTTCCAGGGCTTGCGTGGGCCACAGCGATGGGTCAGCGAGGTCGAGAGCGACGAGATCGCAGCGATAGCCGGGGGAGATGCGCCCGATGGGCAACCGCAGCACGGATCCGGCGGTTTCCGTCCCGAGCGCGAAGCAGGTCTCGGCGTCGATCGCCTGGCCGTCGGTCCGATGGACCTTCTGCAGGAGCGCCGCGGCGCGCATCTCGTCGAACACGCTGACGCGGTTGTTCGAGCAGCCGCCGTCGGTGCCGAGGCCGACCCGCACGCCCCGCGCGACGAGATCGACCAGATCGGTCACGCCGTCGCCGAGGAACATGTTCGAGCCCGGGCAGTAGGCGAGGCTGCCGCCGCGCTCGGCGAGCAGCGCGCGCTCCGACGCGTCGAACCAGCAGCCGTGCACGGCGATCATGTTCGCCATGTCGACGGGCAAGCTCGCGATCGCGTGGAGCGGCCGCGCGCCGAACCGCTCGAGCGACTGCGCGACCTGATATTGCTCCTCGGCCAGATGTACGTGCCACGGCTCGCCGGCGTCGGCGGCGCACCCCGCGCCGGCTTCGATCATCGCCGGCGTCGCGCCGTGCTGGCTGTGCGGCGCCGGCTGGACCGTCACCAGGTGGCGCGCCTTGTCGCGGTAGCGCGCGTGCAGCGCCTGATAGTTCGCGATCGCCTGCGGGATGGTCTCGCGATACGCGGCCGGCGCGCCGTCCCAGTCGTAGAAGCAGCGCGCGAGCACGATGCGGATGCCGAGCCGCTTCGCCGCCTCGATCGTCGCGGACGCGTGGTCGTTGCCCTGCGCGTTGAGATAGTAGAAGTCGCACACGGTCGTGACGCCGTGGAGCAGCATCTCGCCGAACGCGAACAGCGCCGCGGTCGCCATGTCGTCGGCGCCAAGCTTGGGCGAGTAGCGATACAGCGCCTTGTCGCGCCACTCGAGGAACGGCAGATCGTCGCCGATGCCGCGGAGCAGCGACTGGAAGCTGTGGTTGTGCGTGTTGACCGTGCCGGGGACCATGGCGCGCCCGCTCCAGTCGATCCGCCGCGCGCCGGGTGCAGCCGCGAGCACGTCGGCCGGGTCGCCGACGCGGGAGATCATGCCGTCCACGGCATACACGGCGACGGGGCCGCGCGCGTGGCCGTCCACGAGCGCACGATCCGCAGTGATCACCACGCGATCCATCGCGCGAACCATACCATCGCGCGAATAGCCGCCACGGCCGCGGCGTATTCTTGCGACATGCGCGCGCTCGCCGTCGTCATGCTCGTGGCGGGCAGCGCCTCGGCGGAGCCAATTCTCGCGGCGAACGCGAGCTACGCGTGCGCGCGCGTGCAAGGCGGCCACGTCGCGTGCTGGGGCCAGACGCCGGGCGAATCACATCCGTTGCCGGTGGTCGTGCCCGGCCTCGCCGACATCGCGGGCGTCGCGGCGGCGCCGAGCCGGCTGTTCGCGTGGTCGACCAAGGGCGACGCCTGGCAGTGGAATGGCACGCTCGCCGCGCTGCCCGTGCACGACGTCGTCGAGATCGCCGGTGGCGACGACGCGGCATGCGTGCGACAGAAGTCCGGTGCGGTCGTGTGCTGGGTCGGCGCGAATCCGCCGGCGCCGGCGATCTCCGGCGGAGCGACGCAGCTCGCGGTCGCGGGCCGCCAGGCGTGCGCGCGGATCGGCAACGACGTCACGTGCTGGACGCTCGGCGGCGCGCACACCGAGATCGTGCCCGAGGCGCACGGCGCGATCGCGATCGCGGGCGCCGATCGCGGGACGCGCGGCGCTGCGTTCGTCGCGGTGCTGCCCGCCAAGCTCGCGGGCTGGACGTCCGGCTGGGACGCCGACGGCACGCACGCCGGCGCGCGCAAGCCGCTCGCGGTGCCGGCGCTCGCCGACACGACCGCGATCGCGATCGGCGATACCGACGCGTGCGCGGTCGGCAAGAAGACGATCACGTGCTGGGCCGACGACCGCACGCCGGTGCCGCGCCGGATCGACGTCGCCGGTGCGATCGCGATCGCGGTCGGCGGCTCCGCGTCGTGCGCCGCGATGCCGGATCGCAGCGTGAAGTGCTGGGGCGATCAGAGCGCGATCGGCACGGGCGTGCCCGCGTTCTCGACGACGCCGACCGACGTGGACGGCATCACCGATGCGGTCGAGCTCGCCGCGTCGGGTGAATCGGCGTGCGTGCGGCGCGCGAACGGTCACGTCGCGTGTTGGGGCGCGCGGCTCACCGACGATTGGAACGCTCGGTCGCGCGCGGTCGATCTCGCGCCGCGCGAGGTGCCCGGCGTCACCGATGCGAAGGCGTTGTTCGTCGCGATCAGCCACGCGTGCGTGCGGCGCGCGAACGGCCACGTCGCGTGCTGGGGCTTCAACGGCAAGGTCACGCGCCACACCGCGGTCGACGTGCCGGCGTACGCGCACGCGACGTGGCTCGGCATGGGCGATCGCGAAGTGTGCGCGCTCGTCGGCCGGCGGCTCGAGTGCGGCGGCCGCGTCGTCGATCGCTTTCATCACGTGCCCGACGGCACCACCGAGATCTGGATGGGCAGCTGGTATCGCGGCGAGTATCTGTGCGCGCGCGCCCACGGGACGGTCACGTGCCAGGAGGACTGGAGCGCGCACGGCGAAAACGATCTCGACGACGTGACGTTCGAAGGGCTCGACGACGCGGTCGCGATCGCGATGCCCGAGAATCAGGAGATCGATCAGCTGTGCGCCGCGCAGCCGTCGGGCGACGTCGCGTGCATGGCGATGACCGATCGGACGATGAAGCTCGTGCCGGGCGTGACCGGCGTGCGCGCGTTCGGCACGGGGCCGATCTCGGTCGGGACGGCGGCGCGCTGCGCGGTGACCGGCCAGCACACCGTCGCGTGCTGGGCGGACCCGGCCGCGGTGTGGACCGTGCCCGGCATCACCGACGCGGTCGAGGTCGCGGGCGGCGACGGCTTCGGCTGCGTGCGCCACGCGACCGGCACCGTGTCGTGCTGGGGCTTCCCGATTACGTCGGCGGCGGCGGTGCCACGCGCGCGACCGCGCGATACGGCCGTGGCCGTTCCCGACGTGGCGCTGTGATCACACCGGCGTGCTAGGGTCCGCGCGTGCACGAGCTGGTCGCCAAGGGCCTCGATCCGGTCTACGTGCTCCACTCGGAGCACCCGATCCTCGTCGAGCGCGCGGTCGCGGCGATCCGCGATGCCGCGGTGCCGCCGATGGCGCGCGGCTTCAACTACGACGTCGTCGAGGGCAAGCCGAGCGGCGCGAAGATCGTCGCGCTCGCGCAGACCTTGCCGATGATGGCCGAGCGCCGGCTCGTGCTGGTGCGCGACCTCGGCCTGATGCCGGCCGACGACGCCGAGCCGCTGCTCGCGTACTTCGCCAAGCCCAACCCGAGCACGGTGATCGTCGCGATCACGCAGAAGCTCGACAAGCGGCTCAAGACGTTCGCGACCGCGTCGAAGAAGGGCTGGCTGCACGTGCTCGACGCGCCGCGCCAGCTCCAGCCGTGGGTGCGCGAAGAAGCCAAGGCGAAGAACGTCGCGATCGAGTCGTCGGCGGTCGCGCGTCTCATCGACACCGTCGGCAGCGATCTGTCGCGGCTCGCGCTCGCGGTCGAGCAGCTCGGCCTGTACGCGGGCGATCGCCCGGTCACGTCCGACGACGTCGACGAGCTCGTCGCCGACACGCGCGAGCGCTCGGTGTTCGAGCTCACCGACGCGATCGGCGCCGCCGATCGTCCGCGCGCGCTCGCCGCAGTCGCGAAGCTGTGCGACCAGCGCGAGAGCGCGGTCGGCGTGGTCGTCATGCTCGCGCGCCACATCCGCCAGCTGTCGCTCGTCCACGTGATGCAGCGCGAAGGCGTGCCGCGCGGCGCACTGGCCGGCCGGATCGGCGTGCCGCCGTTCGTCGTCGACAAGCTGCTCGCGCAGGCCCGGAGCTACGCGCCGCGCGCGCTCGCGTCGGCGACCGAGCAGCTCGCGATCGCCGATCGCGCGCTCAAGGGCGACATCACGCTCGACTCGCGCGCACACGCACACGCGTTCACCGGCCCGCAGCTCAAGGCGCTCGGCCGCGAGCTCGCCGAGCGCGTGATCCTCGAGCAGGTCGTCGGCGACATCGTCGGGCTCGCGGCGCGCTCCTGAGCAGCGCGCCACGCTTTAGGGACGCTCTCCACTAGCTCAACCTGACGCCGATCAACCCCGCGAATTTACTGATCGCGCGAGGGACGGACTAAACTTCGGACAGGATTCGGGCCGAGTTTCGGCGCGAATCACCGCCAACGCGCGGCCCGAAACGGCCGTTGGCGCCGAGATAGTTTAGTCCGTCCCTCGGCGCGTCAATCAATTCGCGTAGTTCACTAGCCCTTGGTTGAGCTAGTGGAGAGCGTCCCTATTCGCCGCCCTTGGTTTTGTCGTCGAAGTTGACGACCACGTTGGTCTTCGACATGTCCGTGACCGTTACGGAAGTCGGGCTGGCGGCATTCGAGCCAGGCGGCGGAGGCGGCGGATGCGCGACGTGCGGTGTCGGCTGGTGCACGTGATGATGATGCGCCGGCGGTGGAGGCGGCGGCGGTGGCGCGCCGACGCTGCCGCCCGGAATCGCGCCGAGCGTGCCGGCGACCGGCGGCGGCGACGTGCGCGGTGCAGGCGGCCGCATGTGCTCGGGCAGCTGGATCGCCGGCTGGGTGTCCTCGCCGGACACGCCCATGTCCTCGAACGGCTTTCGATACTCCTGCGGCAGCTTCGCGAAGTGATGCGACAGCTGCGCGCGCGGGACGAACAGCTCCTCGCGGCGGCCGCCGGCGATGTCGCGCTTGAGCACGAGCTCGCCCGACATCCGGCTGCGCTCGCGAATCGTGCGCGCGAGCGGCGTGAGCTGCGTGAGCACTTCCATCGGCACGACGCGCGGCTCGGGCAGCTGGGCCATTGGCTGGCCACCGAGCACGAGGTCGCGAAGCTCGCGGTTCGCCGTCAGATCCTTCAGCGCGCGCTGTGCGCCTTCGCCGAGCCGGCGGATCCCCTCGAAGTCTTCGAGGTCGAGCGGGTTGGCCTCGGATTCGGCATCGCCGGACGGCGTGATCGACTGCCACGTCGCCTGGTGATCGCTGACGATGAAGCGCAGGCCCTGCGAGATCTTGTCGGGCTTCTCGCGCAGCGTGATCACGTGCTCGTCGGACGTGCGCTCGAACGCGACCATCACGTACTTGCCGAGATCGTGCGGCGCCGCCTTGGCCTTGCCGAGCAGGCCCTTCTTCATCATGTGGACGACGACGCCCTCGGCGAGCTGGTCGACGCGAATCGGGCCGCGGAACTGATCGATGTTGAGCTGGAAGTGCGCCTGAAGCCGAGCAGCCGTCGCGACCGCGTCGGCTTGCGGCTCGGCGCCGCGCACGTCCCACGACATGATCCACTTCGCGTTCGGCAGCTGGTTCTGATCGAAGAACGGCCGCAACGCGTGCAACACCGCATCCGACGCGGTGCTCGCGCTCGCCTGGGCTTCGAGCGCCGACACGCGGCCATCGATCGCGACGCGCGCCTGCTGGATTTGAGCCTTGAGCGCGCCGAGCGTGCGCTGCGCGACGCCCTGCGCCTGCACGGCTTTCTTGTCTGGAACGAGGTACGGCGCGAGCGCTGCGGACGCGGTCTTCTCGAGCTCGCCGAGCCGGGCGACCTCGCGCTCGGCCTCGAGCTTGGCCTGGCGCGCGCGATCGCGGCGATCGTCGAGCTCGGTCAGGGGCATGAACGCGTTCGTGCATGCCTCGACCGCCGACGTCAGCGTGTCGATGAAGTTCTCGTCGAGCGGGAAGGGGGTGCCGTCCCCGTAACGATACATGGGCAAAACTATAACCCAGGTCGTCGGGACTCAGTAATTCGCGAGCAGGCTGAGCTGGAGGATCACCGCGTCGAAGAGTCCGTTGCCGTACAGGAATTCCTGGCTGATACCCAGTGGATTGGGCAGCGAGCTGTCGGCGGGAAGCTGATCGAGGAACAGGATGTCGCCCTTGAGATCGAACGACAGCTTGTCGAACAGGCCCCAGACCTTCTTGTCGCCGGCGACGCTGAGCAGCGCGAGCTTGGCTCCGATGAGCGCGCTGCGCACGGGCGACAGCTCGCGGTCGCCGGTGTAATAGGCACCGGCGCTCGACTCGGTTTGATAGAAGAACGCGTCCTTGAAGAAGCTCGCCGCCGACTGCTGGTAGACGCGCGCGTGGAAGAACAGCAGCAGCGAGTCGCCGAGGTACTGCGAGTAGCCGAGCTCGACGTTGCCGGCCAGCACGCGCCACGTGTCGTCGTAGAACCGCGCGTCGAAGTGCACGGCGGAGTGCAGGCTCGGCAGGTAGCGATTGAGCCGCGCGGTGAGCGACCAGCGCGCGCGCTCGTTCGGGATGTTCTCCTGCGGCGAGTTGCCGCCGACGCGCACGCGGCGATACGGGTTCGACAAGAAGCCGTCGAGCACCTGGCCGTATGCGGCGATCTGGAGGTTCATCGTCGGCGTCAGGTTCTGCGTGACCGTCGCCTGCGCGGTGTCGATCGAGATCGGATGCCACACCGTCACGCCCGGATCGTCCTTGCCCTCGACGCCGCCGGTCTTGTTGCATGGATCGGAGCCGGTGAGCGCGCGGCGCTCGAGCGGCGGCGCGTCGCCGTTGTCGACGTCGCACACTTGATCGAAGCTGTGGCTGTACGCGAGGCCGACCGTGGTGTTACGGCCGGGCAGATCGATCGACGCCGACGCGCCGATCGCGCGCGACAGATAATCGCGCTCGGTGCCGAACAGGCCGGTGAACGCGAGGTGCGCGCGGCTGCCGTTGAACCCGAGCGCGACGTTGCCCTGCTGGCGGACGTCGCTGAACTTCGTCGCGTTCGACACCGCGTCGACCTGGTAGACCGGCGACGTCGCGCCCGACACGACGTCGGCCGAGTAGCCGAGGTCGAGGTTCACGTGGTCGCCGAGATCCTGGCCGACGTCGGCGGCCGGATGGATGACCGACAGGCCGCCCTTGTCGCCGGCGCGCTTCTCCTCGAACACCTCGGTCGAGACCTCGGCGTGATCGTCGGCAAACGCCGCACGTGCCGCGAGCGAGACGAGCGCCAGCGCTATGACGCGGGCTAGTTGCAACCACAGCCTCCACCGCCGGCGCCGTGGCCGCCGGCCGCGCCTTCGCGCTCGTTGATCACGTGATCGTCGGCTTCGACTTCCTGCGGGTTGTTGTCGAAGACCATGATCTGATCGGCCAGGAACTCCTTCTCGGAGGCGCGCACGGCGGCGCGACCGCAACCGGCGGAGGCAGATGCAAACGCGAGCGCGGCGTACAGGGCGAGCGTCTTCATCATCTGCGTTCTCCTAGAAGAAGATGGCGAGGCCACCGGTGTACTCCTGGCTATTGTTCGCGTGGTTCGCCGTGAACAGCGACCACTCGAGCGCCTCGAGGCGGAGCGTGATCTGCTTCTTGAGCGTGATCTCGAGGCCGCCGCCCGCGCCGAGCGCCATGTCGTTCTCGCGCGGATCGACGAAGTTGTCGGCCTTCGGCGAGATGTGGGCCCAGCCGAGGTTCATGATCGCGTACGGCGTGATCACCGCGCCGGGGACGAGCCGCAGCACGAATGCCAGGCCCGCCATGTAGACGTCTTTTTCGGCGCGCGGCGACAGGCCGGCGAAGCCCTCGAGCGCCCAGTACGGATCGATGATCCACGACGGGCGCAGCATGAACACGCCCTCGTTCTGGAGAAACCCCGCCGAGAACGCGAGGCCCACGTTCGCGTACGGGATCGCCGACGGTCCCAAGATCGCGCCCTTGATCGCGCGGCCCATCCGCGTGAACACGCCGGCTTCCTCGTCGGGGCCGACGTCGAACGGATAGACCGCATCGCCGACGATCCAGCCGGTCGTGCCGTCCTCGAGCTCGACCTTGAACCAGTACGCGTTGGTGCCGCGCTCGAGCACCTGGAAGACCTGGTTGCGCTCGCCGTACGCGACGGTGCGATAGCCCGGGCCGGGACCCGAGTGGATCGGCGTCTTCTGCGCGATGACGCGCAAGTAGGCCTCGGCATCCGCTCGCGCGGTCCACGCGAGCACGATCACGATCGCAACGCACAGCGACTTCATCAGTTGATGGCGAACCAGTTCAGAAAGATCGTGTACTGAGGGTCGGAGGTCGTGAACAGGTCGCCGCCGCCGTGGCCATCGATCCCGGCGAGCGGCCGGGTCAGCAGCTCGCTCGCCATCGCGTCACCGCAGTTGAGGTAGCCCTGCGACACGCGGTAGTTGCCGGCCACGTCGGAGCCGCTGGCGTCGAGGGCGAGGCCGTGGTTCTGGTCGTGGCACGAGGTGCTCTGCGCGCAGCCGTTTACCGCGTCGCCGATCTTGAAGTACTTCGGCTGGATCTGGTCCGTGAAGTACTGGAGGCCTTGTGCCGGGTTGCACACGCCGATGTCGGCCGGCGTGTCGCCGAGATCCACGGTCGGACAGCCGGCGAGCGCAAGCGCGCAGCAGGCTCCATAAGCCCAGTGGTTGCCCATCCCGACATGACGATACACCGGTGATCGCCCGCATGTCTCGAATGTGCCGATCTGATAACCTCATCGTCGGTGTCAGAAGGAGCGTCGCGTCCTCCGGGCTCTGGTCGTCCGGCGTCGGCAGAGACTCCGTTCAAGGGCACCGGTGTGGTGAAAGCGGCGCCGCCTCCGATCCCGAGGCTGACGCGACCGCCCACGCAGCCGCCGCCGATGCCGGCGAACGAGCCTGCTGCGCGTCCGCGCAGTCTCGTGCGGATCGACACGCAGGTCGATCCACCGCGCGTGGTCCGCAGCCCACTCGTGGGGCGGAGCGACGCGCTCGCGACGCTGCGCGAGGTCGTCGCGCGCGCGATCGATTTTCAAGCGCCGCAGCTCGTGACGATCGTCGGCAATCAAGGCACGGGCAAGACGCGGCTCATCAACGAGCTGATCGGCGAATTGCGCGAGCCACCGCCGTCGGCGACGGGGCGCGCAGCGACGCGCTCGAGCGCCAAGCCGCGCATCTATCACGGCGCCGCCGAGCGCGATCCCACCGGCAAGCTCGTGCGGTTCGCGGCGATCTCGTCGCTCTTGCGCCAGCGCTTCGAGCTCACGCCGTACCCCGACGACACGTCGCGCATGCGGTTCACGCACGAGATCAAGAGCGTGATGGCCGCCGAGCAGGTCGGCGAGATCCTCTATTTCCTCGGCGCGTTCGTCGGCATCGAGGTCGGCGCGACGCCGTTCTTGAAAGCGGTCACCGAGAACGCGCAGCAACACGGCGCGCTCGCGCGCACCGCGCTGCGCCGGTTCGTCGAGCTCGATGCCGCGCAAAGCCCGCTGGTGCTCGTGCTCGACGACCTGCAGTGGGCCGACGACGAGACGCTCGGCCTGCTCGCCGATCTGTCGTCGAACCTGTCGGGGTGCCCGATCGTGCTGCTCACCGCGGCGCGCCCGGAGATGCTCGTGCGCAGCGGCGGCTGGGGCGACGGTGCCGTCGATCACACGCGGATCGATCTGCGCAACCTCGAGGCCGACGACGCCGAGGTGATGCTCCGCAACCTCCTGTCGCGGTGCGCGGGAATTCCCGAGGACACGGCGCAGTCCGCGGTCGAGATGACCGGCGGCAACCCGGCATTCATGGAGCAGCTCGTGCGGCTGTTCCTCGATAACGGGACGATCGACACGTCGAGCGTCCCGTGGCGGATCGATCCCGACAAGGCCGCCGACACCGAGCTGCCGATCACGATCGAAGAAGCGATCGAGGCGCGCATCGCGGCGCTCGAGCCCGAAGAGCGCGACTTGCTCGAGAAGGCGGCGGTGTTCGGCAACGTGTTCTGGAGCTCGGCCGTGATCGCGCTGACGCGGCTCGAGCGGCCCGAATCGAGCCGGCCGCCGGCGCCGCTCGAGATCGAGTGGGGCGAAGGCGAAGACGTCCGCCGCCGCATCAGCGATCTGATCTCGATGCTCGGCGATCGCGACTACCTGCTGATTCTCGATCGCGAGGATTCGAGCATCCCGGGCGACGTCGAGATCGTGTTCAAGCACAACCTCGAGCGCGAGCTGATCGCGCGCTCGACGGAAGGCCGCAAGCTCGAGCGCTATTATCTGGCGGCCGCGCAGTGGCTCGAGGCCAAGCTCGCGACGCTGCGCGACGAGCAGCTCGAATTCTTGGCGACGCTCTACGAGCGCGGTGGCGACAAGCGCCGCGCGGCGCGCTGCTACCTGCAAGGCGGCGATCGCGCACGCGCGCGCTACTCGCCGGAAGAAGCGCGCAAGCTGTACGAGAAGGGCCTCGCGATGCTGGGCCAGGCCGATGCGCCCGCGCGGATGGACGCGCTGCACAACCTCGGCGACGTCGTCGAGCAGACCGGGCACTCGGGCGCGCTCGACGAGGCGGCCGGCTACTTCACCGAGATGCTCCAGCTCGCGTGGCGCTACGACAACCTCAACAAGGCCGGCGCCGCGTACAGCCGGCTCGCGCGCGGCCAGCGCAGGCTCGGCAAGTACGACGCCGCGATGGAGCACCTGCGACGCGCGCACGAGCTGTTCGAGCGCTCGCGCGACGACCGCGGCATCGCGTCGACGCTCGACGACATCGGCCGCGTGCACTGGCTGCGCGGCGGCTACTCGCAGGCGCTCGACTTCCACCGCCAGGCGCTGACGATCCGGCGCGCGCTCGGCGATCGCCGGTCGATCGCGCTGTCGCTCGCGAACATCGGCCGCGTGCATCACGACAGCGGCAACTTCAAGGCGGCGATCGCGCAGTTCCGCGAGGCGCTCGATCTGCGGCGCGACATCGGCGACCTCGTCGGCATCGTGCAGTCGCTGTGCGATCTCGGCGGCGTCTATGCCGAGGACGGCAACCACGAGCTCGCGATCGAGCTGCTCGCCGAGGCGCGCGCGCTCGCGCAGCAGGTCGGCGACAAGCTCGCGATCGCGGACGTGCTGTCGCGCACCGGCGAGGTCAAGGGTGCGATGGGACGCGGCGGCGAGGCCGTGAAAGATCTCGCCGATGCCAAGGCGCTCGCGGCGACGCTCGGCGATCGCGTCGCGCTCGCGGTCACGCACCAGCGGCTCGCGCAGGTCCAGCTCCAGCTCGGCAACCTCGAAGCGGCCGACGTCGAGGCCCACGCGGCCGTCGCGGTCAGCCAGTCGGCGGGCCTGCGCGTCCACATCGGTTGCGGTTATCGCGTCAAGGCCGAAGTCGCGGTCGCGCTCGGCCACCTGCAACAGGCCGAGGACGACTTCCGGCGCGCGATCGATATTCTCGCGGCCGTCAAGCACGAGGTCGAGCTCGCGCGCGCGTATCAGGGGCTCGCCGCGATCAAGGAGCGCTCCGGCAACGCCGCCGACGCGCACAAGCTGCGCGGGCGGGCCCACGACATCTTCTCGCGCCTGCGCGGCGCGGCGCAGAACGGGTGACGTGATGGACGATCCGCTGGTCGGAACCATCCTCGCCGATCGCTACGACGTGCTCGCGCTGCTCGGCATGGGCGGCATGGGCGCGGTGTATCGCGCGCGCGATCGCGAGCTCGACGAGCTGGTCGCGCTCAAGGTCATTCGCGGCGAGCTCGCGCATCACCCGCAGGCGATCGAGCGGTTTCGCTCCGAGGTCAAGCTCGCGCGCCGCGTCACGCACGCGAACGTCGCGCGCACGTTCGAGCTCGGCAGCGCCGACGGCTTCTTGTTCTGCACGATGGAGCTCGTCGACGGCGAGCCGCTGACCGCGAAGCTGCGCCGCGATCACAAGCTCGAGGTGACCGAAGCGGTCGCGATCGCATGCGCGCTGCTCGACGGCTTGGCCGCCGCGCACGAAGCCAACGTGATCCATCGCGACATCAAGCCCGACAACGTGCTGCTCGCGCGAGACGGCCGCGTCGTCGTCGCCGATTTCGGCGTCGCCGCGATGCTCGCGACCGACAACGAGGCGTCGGGCACGCCGGCGTACATGTCACCCGAGCAAGCGTGCGGCGAGCCGCCGACGCCGGCCTCCGACGTCTACTCCGTCGGCATCGTGCTCTACGAAGCGCTGACCGGGCGGCGCGCGTTCACCGGCTCGCCGATCGAGATCCTCGCCGAGAAGCTCGAGCGCGAGCGCGTGACGCCGGAGCCCGACGAGATGCCGGCCGAGCTCGCGCGCGTGATCGCGCGGGCGACCGAGCGCGAGCTGTCGGCGCGGTTCGCGACGGCGCGCGAGCTCCGCCGCGCCCTCGAGCCGTGGGCGCGTCCCGCGCGACCGCCGACCACGCCGTGGCCGATCTCGAGCCTGGCCGAGCTCGCGACGATCGTCTTGATCCAACCGCGGGGCGACGACGACCGCTTGCACCTCGCGCAAGCCGTGCAGGAAGCGATCGCGGTGCAGCTCGGCAAGCAGCCGGGCCTGCGCGTGCTGACGCGCGCGACCGATCCGGGGGATGCCGACGAGCGCGTCATCGTCGAGCTCGCCGCCACCGCGAGCCTCGCCATCAAGATCCGCGGGCCGATCGCGGTCGCGCTCGTGGTGCCGCTCGCGACCGATCAGATCGCGAGCTCGGCAAGTACAGCCACTGCCGCGATCCTCGCCGCGACCCGCGCCGCGCCGGTCAAGCCCACGCCGATCGACGAGCTCGTGATGCGAGCGCGCTTCTTGTTGTCGCGCGACTACGTGCACCTGCCCGAGGTCGTGCGGCTCCTCGAGCAGGCGCGCTCGCTGACGCCGAACGACGCACGCGTGGCCGCCGCGCTCGCGAACGCGCACGTGCGCGCCGCGTTCTTCGGCATGAAGGTCGATCCGGCCGACCTCGCGCGCGCTGGGGAGCTCGCGCGGCTCGCGCTCGCGACCGCACCGGAGCTGGCCGAGTCGCACATCGCGATCGGCCACGTCGAGCTGCATACCGGCGACCCCGCCATCGCGGCCGGCCACTATCGCAGGGCGCTCGCGCGCTCGCCGCACGTCGGCGAGGCGCACGAGTATCTCGGCCGGCTGCTGCTCGAGGCGGGCTACGTCGAGCTCGGGCTCGCGCGGCTCGAAGAATCGATCGCGAGCGCGCTCGTGCTGTCGGGATCGATCCGCACGCGCTGGGACATCGCGCGCGCGTACGCGCTCGAGGGCAGGTGGGATGAGTACTTCAAGCTGATCGCCGAGCTCGAGGCGATCGCCGGCGGGAGCCGCTCGCTGCTGCTCGCGCGGTTCGGCTGGTGGCGCGGCGATCTCGAGCCGACGCGCGAGCTGCGCGCCGATCCCGATTATCGGCTGTTCGAGCGCGAGGTCGTCGACGCGTTCACCTCGGTGTTCCTCGACGGCACGTGGTCCGTGCACCGCGACCTGATCATGCGCTGGGGCTTCTCGTTCGCCGCCAATCGCCGGCGCCGCATGTTGATGCCGCAGCTCGCGGCCGAGATCGCGGGCCACGCGAACGACGTCGAGGCGTGCCTCACGCTGGTCGAGCGCGCGGTGAACGAGGGCCTGTTCGACCTGCACTGGGTCGACAAGTGTCCGCTGCTCGCGTGCGTGCGTGGCCTCCCGCGGTTCTTGGCGGCGCGTGCGCGCGTGCGCGGCCGGGCCGAGGCGATCCTCGACGCGTTCTACGGCGATCAAGAGGTCGCGATGTCGCAGACCGCGCTGGCGCCGAGCATCGCGATGTCGCGCTCGTGAGATAGTGCGGCGGTGACAGACGATGCTCTCGCGCGCCTGGCGGCCGCGGTGCCCGCAAACGTACGCGAGGTGTGCGCGACGCTGACCGCGGCCGGCCATCAGGCGGTCACCGTCGGCGGCGCGGTGCGCGATGCGCTGCTCGGCCGCGCGCCCGGCGACTGGGACGTCGCGACCAGCGCGCACCCCGAGCAGGTGTTGAAGCTGTTCCGGCACACGATCCCGACGGGCCTGCAGCACGGCACGGTGACCGTCGTCACCGGCAAGGGCGTCGACTCGCACGTCGAGGTCACGACGTATCGGGGCGAGGGCGCGTACACCGACGCGCGGCGGCCCGATCACGTGGTGTTCGGCGTGCCGCTCGTCGAGGATCTCGCGCGCCGCGATCTCGTCGTCAACGCGATCGCGTACGACCCCGCACACGATGCGCTGATCGATCCGTTCGGCGGCCGCGCCGATCTCGCGGCGCGCGTGCTGCGCGCGGTCGGCGATCCGATCGCGCGGTTCACGGAGGACGGGCTGCGGGTCATGCGTGCGGTGCGGTTCGCGGCCAAGCTCGAGTTCGCGATCGAGCCCGCGACCGAGGCGGGCATCGCCGCCGCGCTGCCGTCGCTCGCAAGAGTCTCGCGCGAGCGCATCTCCGACGAGCTCCGCAAGCTGCTCGCATCGCGCGAGCCGTCTCGCGGGCTCGTGGTCGCGGCGCGGACCGGGATCGTCGAGACGATCTTGCCCGAGCTCGCACTCGACGATGCCGGCGATGCCACGATCGCGTGGGCATCGCGAATCGATCGCGCGTCGCCCGCAACGCGGCTTGCCGCGCTGTTCGCGCCGCTCGCGCGCACGTTGCTCGACGAAGTCTCGGCGCGCCACGTCGATCGCGACGTCGTCGCGCGGGTCGCCGCGATCGCGAAGGCGCTGAAGTTCTCGAACGCGGAAGCCGACGCGGCCGCAACGCTCGTCGGCATCGCGCACGCGCCGCGCTGGGCGGCGTGGAACCCGGCCGAGGTCCGGCGCATCCTCTCCGAGCTCGACGCCAAGCTGCGCCCACTCGCCATCGAGCTGTGGTCGAGCGACGCGCTTCACGCGAACGCCGGGCTGGTCGCCGAAGCCACGCGCGTGCTCGGCGCGCGCGAGCCGCTCGAGGTCAGCGCGCTCGCGATCGGCGGCAAGGATCTGATCGAGCATGCCCACCTGACGCCTGGCCCCGCGATCGGCCGCATCCTCGCGCTGCTGCTCGTGCGCGTGCTCGACGACCCTCGCGAGAACACGCGCGAAGCGCTCCTCGAACGCGCCCGCCACCTCGCCCTGCAATAGGGACGCTCTCCACTAGCTCAACCTGAGCCACCTCAACTCGCGAGAATCGTTCACGCCGCGAGGGACGGTCTCCACTATCTCGTCGCGAACGCACGCGTGTGCGTAGTGCAGCTCACGCCTTCTCGACGTGACAGCGCGCGTCTGCGGGGCGATAGTGGAGACCGTCCCTCGCGGCCTCTGTAATTCTCGCTAATTAACCCGCGCTAGGTTGAGCTAGTGGAGAGCGTCCCTATGGGTTGAGTGGAGAGGGGACTACTCGGCGATGATGAGGCGGCCGGGCGTCGACGTGAGGTACGGCGACGCGGAGAGCGTCGGCGTCGCCACCAAGCGCGCGCGGTAGGCGTTCCAGCCGCCGGTGACCTGGACGACCTCGAGATCGTTCAGCGTGAAGCGGTCGTCGAGCGCCGGCGTGTGCCCGGCGAGAACCGGGAACGTGATCGAGCCACCGGTGTACGGCGCGACGATCCGCCAGTGGAAGTTGTCGTCGCCGGTGAACGAGACCTGCGCGCGCACGAGATCGGGCGCTGCCGTGCCGCCGCGCGGCGTCCACGTGATGGTTTGTCGGAACAGATCGTAGACCGCGGTGGTCTCGAAGCCGGGAAGCTGCAGCGCGGCCGCATCGAGCGTGTAGTCGCTGCCGCCGTCGAGCCAGTCGGTGATGCGAAAGCCGCCGAGGTTCGTCGCGTACGACGTCGTGACCGCGCCGGTGAGACCTGCGGCCGAGAGGTGCTGGAGCGTCAAGCTTGCGCTGCCGGCGCTGAGCGGCCCGAAGGTGCCGGTCGACCCCAGGAAGCCCTGCGCCGAGTACACCCCGTAAGCCACGGTCACGCTGGTCCCCGGCACGTGCGCGACGGTGTACGTCGCGGTTTGCGCCGGCTCGTAGGCCTCGGCCGTGAGATCGAGCGTGAAAGCGCTGCCGAATGGGACCGTGAGCGACGGGTCGTAGAGCGACGCGAGCGGAGCGCCGCTGCCGTCCGCCGCGACGATGATGAAGCCGGTGGTCGTGCAGCCCGACGTCACGAGCCCGCCAATCGCGCGATCGGACAGCGGGGTCAAGCTGCCACCCGCGCACGGCGAGTTCATCAGGTAGGTCGCCGCGTTGGGGACCAGCGCCGTCGTCACGGAGACGCTGCCGCCACCGGTCACCGGAACCGTCTGCGCGAACACGAGCTGATCGCCCGGCTGCACGTCGGCGACCGTGTACATGTCCGCCGTGCTCGCGAGTGGAAACGGGCCGATCGCGGTGACGAACCCACCGGCGGCCATCTGCTGGCTCGCGCTGCCGTTCGCATCGGTCATTATGTCGGCAACGAGCGACGAATCCGCGTTGTTGAACAGCACGTGAACCCCGACCTGCGGGACGCCGTTCTGGATCACGCTCGCCGACACGAGACCCACGGCCGGCGCGTCGGGCGAAGCATCGGCGCTCGCGGCAGCATCGGCGCGAGGCGCATCGACGCCGCGGCCGGCGTCGGGCATGGTCGTGTTCGAGTCATGGCCGCACGCGGCGACGATCGCTAGCGCGAAGTACAAAGGGCGCATCGAGCCATTCTACATCGAGCTGGACGCCAACGTGGCCCACGCGTCCGCCACGACGGTGCGCGCGCCGCGGCCGCCGACGACGACTCGCGGCAGCTCGAGGCGGACGAGCCGCGTATCGAGATCGACGACGAGGTGCGACGCGCGGCGCAGCACGTTCGCGAGGCCGGCGCGGTCGGGCTCGGCATCGGCGGCACGCGACGCGACGAGCATCGACGCGAGCGTCGCGGCATCGACGGGCCGCAGCGGCGCGGGCGCGGCCGCGACGTGCGGCGCACCGGGCACCTCGAGCACGACGGTCCAGCCGACCGCCGGCAACCGCACGAACTGCACGGCGACGTCACGCCCGAGCGGCGGCGTCTCGCGCACGATCACCGCACTCTCGGCCTGATTCGGCGCGCGCCCGGCCGCGGCGAGCACCTGCGTGAACGCGCGCCGCACGAGCGCGTCGCTCGTGACGTTGCGGATCACAGGGCAGCCTTCCGGCTCGGTCGGCAGATCGTGGCCCCATGGCTTGAGCTCGACGGGATACCCCGCGCGCCGCGCCTTCTGCACCGCGCTCGACGGTGTGGTCGCGACTGCCTGCCGCGTGATCGGCACGCCGTAGCCGAGGAGCAGCGCCTTGGTCTCGTGATCGCCGACGCGGCTGCCGACCGCGAGGCGCGCGAGTCGATCGGCGAGCCGGTCGTCGGCG
>Ga0268266_10002711_pt1 | contig 18576 bp, 10 predicted proteins | sample KBSS13metaG_FD_190356 | JGI IMG/M metagenome (GOLD analysis project Ga0268266, IMG submission 190356) | Switchgrass rhizosphere microbial communities from Kellogg Biological Station, Michigan, USA - KBS S1-3 metaG (SPAdes) (version 2) | ecosystem: Host-associated > Plants > Roots > Rhizosphere...
TTTTTGCGGTGGCAACATCAACGGTCGCGCATTGGCCGTGAGTTCCGACGAGAAAACGTCCCACCTCTGCAATGGGCGCGACCGTGGCGGAAAGACCAATCCGCTGCATCGGGATGGAACGGCACTGGATTTGCAACGCGTCGAGCCGCTCAACGCTGAGGGCGAGGTGTGCGCCGCGCTTGTTGTCCGCCAGGGCGTGGATTTCGTCGATGATCAACCAGCGCACTTTGCTGAGGAGCGGTAGCCATTTTTCCTGGCTGAGCAGAATGCAAAGGCTTTCGGGGGTGGTGAGGAGAATGTGTGGCGGCTTGAAAAATTGTCGTTGTCGTTGCCCCGCGGTGGTGTCGCCGGTGCGCAACTCGACGCGGATCGGAGGCTTGCGACCGAACAATTCGCGTAAGGGCTCCGTAAGATTTTTCTCCAAGTCGTAACCCAGCGCGCGCAGTGGCGAAACGTAAACGCAGTGGATGTAGTCACCCAATGTTCCGCGAGCGTGATCCACTGCGAGTGCATCAAGGACGGACAGAAAAGCGGCGAATGTTTTGCCCGTTCCGGTAGGGGAAGCGATGAGCACATTTTCACCTAGAGCCAGACGGGGCCAGGCTTCGCGCTGGGCCGGCGTCGGTCGCCCGTAGCGGGTGCGAAACCAGCGAAAAACGCGGGAGTTTCTGGCGAACGACGACATCCTAAAAAATGTGCGGGAAATTCCCGCTGACAATCACAATCCGGTGCGGGAAAAAACGATAAGGCGTCAGGCGAGTGGCTCGAAGTCTTTCGGTCGGACGAGCGACGGTCGTCCAAGAATCTTGCGCTTGGTTTCTCGGAACCGCTCCCAGCCTTGGGCTGCGCTGCATTGAAAAGGACGGAAGCGGTAGTTTTCCGCATCGCTCTCGAAACGGCCGAGAGTCGCGCCGTAGGCCCGTCGCGGATCGTTAGGCGAAATCACTGGCACGGGCTTGCGAGAATCGAGCGAGGCGTAGTGTTGAACCCACTGCGGATTGTCGCTCAGCATCGCGGAAGGAAGACAACGATCGACAAAACGTCGAGCCGCTGAGCCGAGCCAAAGGTCGTGCACGAAAACCGCGCGTGGTTTGCCGCTGCGGAGCAGTCGCAAAGCGAGTTTCAAGGCGCGAAAGTCTTTCGGTCCGTCGATCAGGACGATGTCGCCTGTCTCAACGAGATTAGGCAAAAGCACAAGCGAATCGCCAAAGCGGCATTCCACATTCTTGCAGTCGCGCAATCGCTCCGTCGCGATCTCGACATCCGGCGACACGGCATCCGACTCGAGACTAACGATCGGAATCTGCGGGAAAAGTTTCGATAAGACGAGCGTGCTTTGCGCGCGCGCCCGACCAGATTCCACAATTCGGCCCGGACCTAACGAGGCGACGGAAGCGTAGAAGAAGAACATCTCGCTGCGTCGGATCCCTTTCTGTGCGTGGGACAGGTCGGACGTCAGCTCGACGTAGCGAGGGAGAAGGCGCGCTGCCTCATCCAAGAGAGTTGCCCATTTCGCATCCGTTGCGCTCATGTCGTTGCCCGGGAGAACATAGGAGGCGCAGGCGCTGTGTCATCCCGAGCAAGCAGGCCGGCTTTGCATCTGAGCGGCGTCGTAGGCCGCGTCTCCCGACGCGGCGGGTGTGACGTCCTCAATAACGGCGATACGTCCGGATCTGTTCTGCGGTGGGTTGCCAACCTCGATAGTGGATCGTTCACCTCGCCGCGTCGGGAGACGCGGCCTACAGCGGTTGGAAACGGTCCGCAGTCCGATACCGACGACCGCACCGTTGACGCCTGATTGCGCGGAAGATACACCCTTCGCATGGCAAATCGCGAGGCGAGGGGAGTGAGGTACGGCCCATGGTTGGTCGCGCTCGGTGCGGCGCTTTGGGGCACGGAAAGCGCGTGGCGGATTCCGCTGAACAACCTCTTCGATGCCGAGGTGATCGTTTTTTGGGAGCACATTCTCATCCTCCTCATGTTCCTGCCGATTCTCATCCGCAGGCTGCCAGAGATTCCAAAGGTCCAACCCCGCACCTGGGGTTATCTGATTTTTTCCGGCTTTGCGGGCTCGGCTGTTGGCACAGTTTTCTTTACCCTCGCCCTGAAGAATGGCAATCCGACCGTTGTTAACGTCATTCTCAATATTCAGCCAGTCATCTCAACCATTGGCGCCTGTCTCCTTTTCGGCGATCGACTGGCGCGTCGCTTTTACCCGTTTGCCGGACTTGCCGTTCTCGCAGGCGTTTTTCTCTCCGTCGATCATCCGGAGTTAATCGGAAAATCTTTCGCCCAGGCTGGATTGAATCTGGGCACCGGCTACGCACTCATCTGCGCGCTTTTCTGGGGACTCTCCACGGTCGCTGGCCGCGGCGTCATGACGGGTATGTCGCTCCGCCTCGCTTCCAGTCTGCGCATCGTCGTCGGGCTGATTTGCATGACGGTCATCCTGTTATTCTTCGGCAAGATGCACGGCGCTTCGCTTTGGCCCGCCGCCGCGCAGGCGAATTCCACGACTGCCATTGGCGCGCTGATTCTCTTGGCGAGCATCTCGGGCGGCATCCCGCTCTTGATCTACTTCGAGGGATTGCGCCTAACGAAAGCTTCGACCGCGGGTTATTTTGAAATGATGCAAACCCTCGCGGCGGTTTGCATCACCTGGGGTTTCTTCCACGCCGCCCTCCGTCCGCATCAGGTGGTCGCGGCGCTGGTCCTCATGGCTGCAGTCACAATGGTACAGCGGGTGCAGGGCGAACTGGAGCAGGATTGATCTTTTTGATAATATCAACGCGATCAGTTCCCTGCGAAATGAGACAACACGAATTAACCGCCGCCGGACACGCCATTCAGCGAGGCCGCGGATGACCGAATTCTTTCAACGTCTGAAGGAACGCAAGCTGGTCCAATGGGCGCTGGCCTATGTCGCAGCTGCCTTCGCGCTTCTCCAGGGCCTCGACATTATCGCGCAACAGTTCGGTTGGCCGGAGAACGTTCGCCGGGGGAGCACCTTGGCATTGGTGGTGGGCTTTGTAGTAACCCTTGTGCTGGCCTGGTATCACGGAGAACGCGGCAAGCAGAGAGTTACGGGCACGGAGGTATTTGTTCTCGCGCTATTGGTTTCGTTAGGCGGTTTGCTGGTCTGGCGATTTACAAACAGCTCACCCGCGTCCCGAGTTGCTCCCCTCGGCGCTATCGTGCCGAATGTCATCCCGGAGAAATCAATCGCGGTTTTACCCTTCGAAAATCTGACTGACGACAAGAACGCCGCCTATTTCGCCGACGGCATTCAGGACGAAATCCTGACGAAGCTCGCGAGCATCGCTGATTTGAAAGTGATCTCGCGCACTTCGACGAGGCGTTTCAAAAGTGCGCCCGACAACGTGCGTGAGATCGCGCAACAACTCGGCGTGGCCCACCTGCTCGAAGGTAGCGTGCAGAAGTCGAACGACCAGGTGCGGGTGAATGTCCAGCTGATTAACGCCATCAAGGACTCTCATGTTTGGGCCGAGACCTACGACCGCGAGTTCAAAGATATCTTTGGTGTCGAAGGTGAAATAGCCACAACCATAGCTGACACCCTGCAAGTAAAGCTAACCGGGACGGCGAAACGGCTGCTCGCGGCGCGACCGACCGAAAATGCGCAGGCGCACCAGTTTTACCTTCAGGGAGTCTTCTACCATGCTCGGGGCAGCAAGGAAGATTACCGCAAGGCGATCGATTTCTACCGGGAGGCCGTGCGGCTTGACCCGCGTTACGCACTTGCCTGGACCGAACTTTCGATTTCCTGGATGAATCTTTCCCGGAAATTCCTGAACGGCCAAGAGGCGCAAGACGCCTACGCGCAAGCTTTGGCGGCAGCTCAGTCGGCGCTGGCGCTGGATCCGAAGTTGGCCGCTGCCCATACCGCGCGTGGGCTAGTCCTGGAATCCAATTTTGACTGGAAGGGAGCCGAAGCCGAATTCCGTCGCGCGATTGAGCTGGCACCACATGACGATGCGCCCAAGGCAACACTGGCCGACCTGATGGCTACCTTGGGGCATCCTGAGCAGGCTGTCGAGCTGGCTCGCGAAGAGCTAAAGAGTGATCCGTTATGTGCCAGCTGCTATCACTGGCTGGCCAGTTACCTATCGGCGCTGGATCGTCTTGACGAGGCTGAGCAGGCAATTCGCAAAGCGATTGAGCTGCAGCCCAGTCACGCGGACTTCTACACGCAACTTACCGTCATCGCCATCCAGCGCGGCGATGCCAAGGCAGCGCTGGATGCCGCGCAGCAAGAAGTCGAGGCCGGAGGATGGCAGGAAATCGCCTTGGCGCTCGCGCGGCAGATCAGCGGCGATGCCGTGGCGGCAGATAGTGCGCTGGAGAAGTTGATCGACAGCCAGGGTAACGAGGCCGGCTTCCAAATCGCACAAGTCTATGCTTTGCGTAACGATCCGGACAAAGTGTTCGAATGGCTTGATCGTGCCTGGGCGAATCGTGATCCGGGTATCGGCCAGCTTCTCTACGATCCCTTCCTCATGCGCTACAAGGATGATCCGCGTTTTGCCGCTTTTTGCCAGAAAGTGAGGTTGCCGGCTCCCGCCGAACTAGCGGCATCCGCAAAGCCGTGAACGGACTTAAGAATGTCGCCTGGGCGAAAGACTTGTGGCCATGAATGAGTTCTTGCAGCGCTTGAAACAACGCAAGCTAGTGCAATGGGGAATTGCCTACGTCGCGGCCGCCTTCGCGCTCCTTCAAGGGATCGACATCATCGCGCAACAATTCGGCTGGCCGGAAGGCGTCCGTCGCGGGATAACCCTGGCGCTGGTTGTTGGCTTCTTCGTTACTCTGATCCTGGCTTGGTATCACGGCGAACGTGGCGCGCAACGAGTTAGCGGGACCGAGCTTCTTATCATCGGCCTGGTCTTGGCGCTAGGTGGCGGATTCCTCTGGCGTTTTGCAGCCGCGTCACACACGACTGCAGACAAGAGCGTGGTTGTGCCTAACGAGAGTAAGGCACTTGTACCGGTAACCACCAGTTCCGAAAAATCGATCGCCGTTCTGCCCCTGGTCAACACCAGCGGGGATCCTGCGAATGAATATTTTTCAGATGGCCTTTCGGAGGAACTGATCGCGGTGCTGGCCAAGATTCCCGGTCTCAAGATCATCGGCCGGAGCTCGTCCTTCCTGTTCAAAGGCAAATCCGACGCCAGCCAGACGATCGGCGAAAAACTGGGCGTCACAAATTTACTCGAAGGCAGCGTACGCAAACAGGACGACCGAGTGCGGATCGTCGCTGAGCTGATCAATGCGGCAGATGGCCGCGCGCTTTGGTCCGAGACCTACGACCGCGAGTTAAAGGATGTCTTTGCGGTCCAAAGCGAGATCGCCACTGCGGTCGCCGAACAGCTCAAGATCAGGCTTCTTGGCATCCCGGCGAAATCCGATGCTGCGCCGTCCAACGACAATCTCGCGGCCTACAATGCCCTCCAGCAGGGAACGTTCTACTTCCGCCTTAGTACTGAGGAAGGCACGCATAAAGCAATAGAGTTTTACGACGAAGCCATCCGGCTCGATTCGCACTACGCGCTCGCCTACGCACAGTTATCCGGCGCATGGCGCCAACTCGCCGCTACCTGGCTAAATGGTGCTGAGGCAAACGAGGCCTACAGCAAGGCGAGGAAGGCAGCGCAAACCGCCTTGTCCCTTTCGCCCGATCTTGCCGCTGCGCATGAAGCGCTCGGCTTCGTCCTGGCCACGCCCGACCTCGATTTCGCCGGAGCCGAAGTCGAATTCCGTAAGGCCGAGAAACTGGCTCCGGCTGACGCCGGACCCAAGTTCGCGCTGGGCTTTGTATCCGCTGCGCAAGGAAGGCTGACGGAGGGAGAGAAGATCATGCGAGAGACGCTCGCACTCGATCCGTTAGGTGTGACTCGCTACTTGAATCTCGCTCGCATCCTCATTGGCGGCGGTCGATACGACGAAGCTGAGGCTATTTTGCGCAAAGGGATAGAGCTTCAGCCGGCAGCCGCTCGACTTTATTCCTATCTTACAGTCATCGATGTAATACGGGGAAACGCCGCCGCCGCGCTGCAATATGCACAGTTGGAGCCGAAAGGATTCTGGCACGATTACGCACTGGCTCTGGCCCAGCAGGTGCAGGGTGATCAGGCAGCGGCCGACGCCGCTTTGCAGAAGTTGCTTGATGAGGACGCAGTGAGTGGCCCTTTTCAAATCGCCGCGGTTTACGGTCTGCGCAAAGAACCCGACAAGATGTTTGAATGGCTCGAGCGCGCTTATGTCGAACACGATCCCGGCCTAACCCAATTGTTACTCACGCCGTTCATTCTGACTTATAAGGATGATCCGCGCTTCGTCGCATTTTGCCAGAAATTGAAGGTGCCATTTCCGTCGCCCGAGGTCGTGGCGAAGCCATGAGTGATAAGCTTTCATCTTCGAGGACCGAAAGCGAGGCAATGTTATCCCCGTGGTTGGGCTCTATCTCGTCGGCGCAAGAACACCAACACGATACGGCCCCTGTTTTCACCCGTTGTCGACTAAGTACGGCACCACTACGAGGAGCGTTTCACCATGAATGAGTTCTTTCAGCGCCTGAAAGAGCGCAAGCTCGTGCAATGGGCGGTCGCTTATGTGGCGGCGGCTTTTGCCCTGCTCCAAGGGATCGACATCGTCGCCCAGCAATTCGATTGGCCGGAAGGGGTGCGGCGCGGAATTACCCTGGGATTGGTGGTCGGCTTCTTCGTCACTCTGATCCTGGCCTGGTACCATGGTGAGCGCGGCGTCCAGCGAGTTACCGGCACGGAGCTTCTTATCATCGGCCTGATCCTGGCTCTTGGAGGCGGGTTGCTTTGGCGGTTTGCCGCCTCGGGGGGCCACGGTCCAGATAGGGAAACTTCGGCTTCCCCTAACGACAGTAGAATACCCGAACGGCCTGTCCTTATTCCGGAAAAGTCGATTGCAGTTCTTCCTTTCGAAAGTCTGAGCGAAGATAAGTCAAACGCCTATTTTGCCGACGGGATTCAGGATGAAATTCTGACAAAGCTCGCTGCTATCGCCGATCTGAAGGTTATTTCCCGCACTTCGACGGCGAAATACAAGAGCAAGCCTGAAGACCTTAGGAGTGTGTCGCAGGAGTTAGGCGTGGCGCATGTCCTGGAGGGAAGCGTGCAACGAGCTAACGATAAGGTTCGAGTAAATGTGCAGCTGATTGATGCCCGTGTCGATTCACATCTCTGGGCGAAGAGTTATGACGGCGATGCCAAGGATATCTTCGGTGTCGAAACCGCTGTCTCACAACAGGTGGCCGATGCTTTGCAGGCAAAGCTATCACCATCAGCGGTGACTGCGATCGCGACCGCACCGACAAACAATTCCGCGGCTTATGACCTCTTTCTACGTGGCGAATATGAAGAACGGCGAGCGGAAGATGAGATCGATCGCGCCGCATTCGAGCGCGCCAGGACATGGTATGAGCAGGCAATCGCAGCTGAGCCTGACTTCGCGCTGGCGATTGCTCGCCTCGTCGAGAACCGGATGCAATGGCACTGGTTCATGGAGAAGCTCGATCACGCGCAGCTCGAGTCCGTCAAAGCTCAGGCCGAGCAGGCAATCACGCTCGCGCCAAATCTGGCTCAAACTTATGTCGCGCTTGGTGTGTGTTATTATTATGGGTACTATGATTACGAGCGCGCCCTCTCTGCGTTCAATAAGGCTATTGAGCTAGAGCCAAATAACTCCAGCGCGCTAGAGTATTCGGGCTATGTCCATCGGCGGCAAGGTAAGTGGGAACAGTCTTTGAAAGAGCTGCGACAGGTTCTCGAGCGCGATCCCCGAAATGCAGCTCTCGCCGGCAACCTCGCCAGCACATACGGCGCACTCCGCATGTGGAAGGAAGCCGATGATGCGGCCCGCCTTGGGCTCAAGGTGGATCCGCACGCCTCCGATGCCATGGGGGCGCTGCTCAGTAAGATTATTGAGAGCAGCCGCAGCGTCGACGAAGCGCTGCGGGTTCTGAAGACCTTTCCGACAGAGGAAAAACTGACCTCGAGCAGTGTCGGTGATGTGGTAAGCATCATCGGCGCGCGTGCCTTTGTTTATCTGCTCGCGCACGACTTCGATTCCGCGCGCAAGGTCTGGGACACGGCCGAAAAGGAAGAGCGACCTCGCCAGCTTTGCTCGCAGCTCGCGCTCGATTTCCTTCAAGGGAAAAACGCAGAAGCAAAAACGAAAGCAACTGAGGCGAAGCCGCTGCTCGAACAACGTTTGCGAGAAGTCCCCGATGATATTTTCGCCATGACTGAGTTGGGTTGGGTGAATCTGGCTCTTGGTGAAAAGTCGGAAGCGGTGAAGTTTGCTCGCCAGGCGGCTGAGATTTTATCTCCTGAACGCGACGCACTCTGGGGGCCGGCTACGGCGATTGGTTTGGCGGAAATACAGGCATGGACCGGAGACAGCGACCACGCCATAGCCGCTATTCGTCACTTACTCTCCATTCCCGCGGGCAGTGTCGCCTCAATTGCGGACCTGAAGATGAATCCGGTGTGGGATCCAATTCGGGATGACCCCGGCTTTCAGCAATTGCTTACCTTAAAGGAGCACGTCGGGCCGTGAACCAGGATAAGCCATCCTTTTTTGCCGAGCTGAAGCGACGCAATGTTTACAAGGTTGCGGCCGCGTATGCAATTGTCGGCTGGCTGATTGTTCAGGTGGCGACGCAGGTCTTCCCTTTCCTGGAAATTCCCAATTGGGTGGTGCGTGCCGTTATTGTGTTAGTCGCGATTGGTTTTCCAATCGCACTCATCATCGCGTGGGCCTTTGAGCTCACGCCGGAAGGGCTGAAGCGCACGGAAGACGCCCTAACCAAGAGGCGCTCGAAATCTCATGTTTGGATTTACGTGATCGTGATAGCAGCACTCTTCTCGGTGGGTTTGTTCTTTGCAGGGCGATATACCGCGCCAAGGCTTCAACAGAGTGTAGCGGCTACTGGGCCAGGTAAATCGATCGCGGTGCTGCCATTCGAAAACTTGAGCGACGACAAGAGCGCCGCTTACTTTGCCGACGGAATTCAGGACCAGATCCTGACCAAGCTCGCGAGCATCGCCGATCTCAAGGTGATCTCCCGCACTTCAACCGCCAAGTACAAGAGCAAACCGGAAGACCTGAAGATAGTCGCGCAACAGCTAGGTGTGGCTAATGTGCTGGAAGGCACGGTGCAGAAGGCTGCTGACAAAGTGCGCATCAACGTCCAGCTGATCGATGCTCATGCCGATTCGCATCTTTGGGCCAAAACTTACGATCGCGACCTGCGGGATATCTTCGCGGTCGAGAGCGAGGTCGCTCAGGAGATCGCTGACTCGCTGCAGGCAAAGTTATCGCCCGCGGAGGCCAAGACAGTCGCAAGCGCGCCGACGAAAGACACTGAGGCCTATGATCTTTTTCTCAAGGGCGAGTTTGAGCACCGCGCAGCAAACAGCAATTTCCGAGCGGACACATTCGAGCAGGCTGCGCGTTGGTACAGGGACGCCATCGCGCGCGACCCGAATTTCGCCCTCGCCATTGCGCAACTGGCCATCTGCCGGGTGCGCCAGCACTGGTTGACTGATCCTCTAAGTGAATCGGAATTGGCGGAGGCAGGTCAATTGGCACAACAGGCGGTAACGCTTGCACCGGATCTAGCAGACGCGCATGTCGCGATGGGCGCGTTTCATTACTATGGCTTTCGCCAGTATGAGCCGGCCCTAACTGAATTTCAGCGTGCGCTCAAGATTCAACCTAACAATTCGTCTGCGCTCCAGTTTATCGCCGCCGTCTACCGCCGACAGGGCAAGTGGAATGCGGCGTTGGAAGAGTGGAAACGAGCCATTGATCAGGATCCGCGCGACGCAAACATCGCGAGCACAATGGCTGAGACGTATCTCGTCCTCCGCAATTGGAAAGACGCGGAAGAGATGGCGAGGCGTGCTCTAAGCATCGACCCGCACGAGAATATCGGTGTGCACGTGTTATTACTAAGTGCTCTGCATCGGGCGGGTAAGATCGAGGAACCTTTGCGCTTACTCGTTTCGCTTCCCTCGAATGATTTGCCGATTCCTAACACTGGCACTTATGATATGGTGATCGGCTCGCGCGCTGAAATTTTGGTTCTGGCACGCGATTTCGCTTCTGCGTCGAAAGGATGGGAGACCGCTGCTGCTGCGACTATCCCCGAAAGACAACGGTTCGCGGCCAAAGCTATCATTCAGATTCTTAATGGGGACGTTGCTGGCGCACAAGGCGACGCTGAGGAGGCGAGAGAATTATTGGAGGTTAGAGTGCGCGAGCATCCGCAGGACATTCGTTCGCTAAGAGCATTAAGCTGGGTTTACCTCGCACTTAATCGTAAGACTGACGCGCTCAATGTCGCACAGCAAACTCTCGGTCTGTTGCCGCCGGAACGCGACGCTTTCCTCGGTGCCGATAACCTGGCTGGCCTGGCGGAGATGCAGGCACAAACCGGTGCGGTCGCCGAAGCAGTAAAAAATCTGAGCAGACTTCTTTCGATGCCGGCGGGAGACAGAGTCTCGATCGTACGACTGAAGATCGACCCGGTCTGGGATCCAATTCGCAATGATCCCGAGTTCCAACAACTGCTCATGATGAAGGAGCATATCGGACCATAATGATCGGTAACTTTTTTTCCGAGCTGAAGCGACGCAATGTTTACAAAGTTGCGGCAGCTTATGCCGTTGTTGCCTGGCTCCTGATTCAAGGCGCTTCCATTGTTCTACCGACCTTTGAAGCGCCCTCCTGGACAATGAAGGTCTTGCTGGTGGCGCTGGCTGTTGGGTTTCCGATCGCGGTCATTCTGGCCTGGGCTTTTGAGATTACACCCGAAGGAATCAAGCGCGCCGAAGACATCGAACCTAACGAGTCGATTACAAAGAACACTGGCCGCAAGCTCGTTGGAATAACCATCGTCCTCGCTGTCATCGCAGCGAGCTTGCTCGCCTTTCAACTTTTCCGCAGCAATGGCCCGGCTAGCTCACCTAACAGCAGCGTAACCCAGCCTTCTATTGAACGCGCCACGACATCGATCCCTATTTCCGAAAAAAGCATTGCTGTGCTGCCCTTCGAAAATCTAAGCAGCGATAAGGAGAATGCTTACTTCGCCGACGGCATTCAAGATGAAATCCTGACCAGGCTGGCCGGTATTTCCGACCTGAAGGTCATTTCCCGGACTTCGACCGAGAAGTACAAGAGTAAGCCCGAAGATTTGAAGACGGTGTCCCAACAACTCGGGGTGGCGAAGGTTCTTGAAGGAACCGTGCAACGGGCGGCCGATAAAGTGCGCGTTAACGTCCAGTTGATCGATGCGCGCGCTGACACTCATCTTTGGGCGAAGAGTTATGACCGCGAGGTAAAGGACATTCTCGCCGTCGAAAGCGAAGTGGCGCAGGAAATCGCGGATGCCTTGCAAGCGAAGCTTTCGCCAGCCGAGGCGAAAACAGTAGCCAGCGCACCAACAAAAGATGCGGCAGCCTATGATTTTTTCCTGAAAGGCGAATACGAACAACGCGCCGGTGTTTCCGCGTTAAGAGCCGAGCGATTCAATCAGGCAGCGGCCTGGTATAACGAGGCCATCGCGCGCGATCCAAATTTCGCATTGGCCATGGCCCAACTCGTCGTCTGTCGCATGCGCCTTCATTGGTTGGTTGAATCGTTGAAAGAATCGGAACTCGCTGAACTTGGGGCCATGGCTAATAAGGCTCTGGCTCTTGCGCCAGACCTGTGGCAAGCACACGTCGCTCTCGGCGTCTTTCATTACTACGGGTTTCGACAATATGAACCGGCCCTGACTGAGTTCCAGCGCGCGATTGAGCTACAACCTAACAATTCGGAAGCGCTGCAATTCATCGGTTACGTGCATCGCCGGCAGGGAAAATGGGACCGCGCTTTAACTGAGTTGCAGAAAACGCTGGAGCTAGATCCGCGCAATACTTCCATCGGAGGAAACATCGCGCAGACCTGCGTTTTCCTGCGCAGATGGAAAGAGGCCGAAGCAGCTGCGCAGCACACCCTCACCATCGATCCACACGAAGCGACCAGTATGGGTATGTTGCTCCTTGCTTGCTTGAATCGCGACAGCAACATGCGCGAGGCGCTTCGCACGCTCGCCAGCTATCCTTCCGATGACCTGCTGGTTCCGAACGGTGGCACATTTGCAATGATAATCGGTCGTCGTGCCGAAGCCCATGTCTTAAATCGCGATTACAACGCTGCCCTAAAGGTGTGGGAGACCAACACCGGAGTAGCCAGCAACGAAGGACACCGACTCGCGGCGAGAACAACGATTCGCGTATTAGCCGGTGATCTCACTGCCGCGCAAACGGACGCCGAGAAAGCTCGACTCTTTTATGAGACGAGACTACGCGACCATCCGAATGAGATCCGCTCGATGAGAGCGCTAAGCTGGATTTACCTGGCTTTGGGCGGCAAGGAGGATGCGACCAGGATCGCGCAACAGGCGTTCGACCTATTGCCACCTGAAAAGGACTGGGGACTGGGTCCGGCAAATCTGACCGCTCTGGCCGAAATCCAAGCGCGGACCGGTGCGACCAAGGATGCCATACGCAATCTTCAGCGGCTGCTTTCCATTCCCGCCGGCGAAGCGGTTTCTATTGCGCGCTTGAAAATCGATCCAGTCTGGGACTCGATCCGGAACGATCCCGGCTTCCAACAGCTGCTGACGGCAAAAGAACACGTGGGCCCCTAACGGATGAGCGACCGTAGTTTTTTCGATGAGCTGAAGCGGCGCAACGTCCTGCGCGCTGCCGCGTTTTACGCCGCGAGCGCCTGGCTTATGGTGCAGGTCGCGACACAGGTCTTTCCCTTCTTTCACATCGCCGAGTGGGTAGTGCGCTGGATTGTGGTCGCGGCGGCGATTGGGTTTCCCTTCGCGATGCTATTCTCCTGGTTTTACGAATGGACGCCGCAAGGGCTCCAGCTCGAAAGCGAAATCTTGCCTAACGAGTCTATCACACGCCACACAGGGAAAAAACTTGATCGCTGGATCATCGCGGTTCTGAGTATGGCGGTCGTCTTGTTGCTCGCGAATCAATTCGTCCTCCATCGCGACGAGAACAAATCCGCTGCTGCTGCATCGGTGGCGACCCCGATCCCGGGCAAGTCGATTGCCGTCCTGCCTTTCGCCGACCTCTCACCGAAGCGCGACCAGGAGTCTTTCTCCGATGGCATGGCTGAGGAAATTCTCAACGCCTTGGCACGGCTCAAGAACCTGAAGGTGGTCGGACGCGCTTCTTCATTTCACTACAAAGGCAAAGACCTGGATCTTAAGAAAATAGGTTCCGATCTCGGCGTTGCGCACGTTCTCGAAGGCTCGGTTCGTAACCAAGGCGATCAGCTTCGAATTACGACCACGTTGTTGCAAACCTCCAACGGCGTCCAGGAATGGTCTAACTCTTATGACGGGAAGCTGGCCGATGTTTTCAGTCTCCAGGAATCCTGCGCGCGTGATATTGCTAACCAGTTGGACGTGGTCCTGGGTGAGAACGGTCAGCAACGATTAGTCGATAAGACTACGGATAATGCCGAGGCCTACGCGCTTTTTATTGAAGCGCGAACGCTGGTCAATGCCAGGGTGGGGGACAACTTGCCGCGCGCGATCGCGAAACTGGAAAAGGTCACCACGCTCGACCCAAAATTTGCACACGCCTGGTCGAAGCTGGCGGTGGCTCACGCCGTTTTGCCGCAATATGCGGGCGGAGACTGGGCCGAGAACTTGGCGACTGCGGACACTGACGCGAAGCGCGCGCTCGCGCTCGATGCCGAGAACGCGGAGGCTTACGCGGCACTCGGCTACATTGCCTTTTCGCGTCGTCAGTATGTCGAGATGGTTGCACCCGCGGCACGGGCTTTGGCCCTCGATCCGGATGACGACACGGCGAATTTCTGGGCCGCTAATGAAATGGCCGGTATGGGACGAGGCGCGGAAGCGGAAAGCATCCTGGACCATATCCTCGTTCGTGATCCAGCAAGCGCGCGGACGATTTACTACAAAGGACTGCTACGCTGGCAGGCCGGCGATGCGGCCGCTGCCGCAACTCTCGCCCGACGCGCCATCGCTCTGGGCTTTACGGCCGGCGGCAACACGCTTGCGTTTATCGCCGCAGCGGATGGGTACTCCAAGCAAGGCGCAATCGACTTCGTCCGTGGTTATCAGGCCCTTGGCGCAAAACTCTCAGCCGCCGAATTAGAGACCATCTACCGCGGTATGTCTCAGGACGGCACGACACGTGCCGGGGCTCTGCAGGTGATCGCCGCCCACCCGGGCGAGCAGTATAGGCCGACCCTTCTCATTCCCCTCGGTGAACCCGAGCGTTCCTTTGCCGAGTTTGAGGCCAGCTCGACCGGCCTTTCAGACGCCTATCTCAATTTGCTCTGGCAACCCAGTGCCTGGTCGCGCAAGGCTCGCCAGAGTGCCGCGTTCCAAGGCTTTGCCAAGCGCATCGGGATGGTCGATTACTGGAAGCAAAATCGCTGGCCGGATCAATGTTCTCCCACACCCGAAAATGGTCCCGACGCCTTCACGTGCCGATGAACAACGTCTTTGCTGAGCTCAAGCGGCGCAATGTCATCCGCATGGCGGGATTGTATCTCGTCGCCGCGTGGTTACTCGTTCAGGTAGCCGGGACCGTGCTCCCGATGTTCGGTGCCCCTGAGTGGCTACCGCGCAGCATTGTTATCGTGCTCGCGATTGGTTTCATCCCCGCGCTGATTTTCAGTTGGGTTTTCGAAATAACGCCGGAGGGGTTGAAACGCGATGCCGACGTCCCACCCGGGCAATCGCTTGCCCCGCAAACGGCGCGGCGACTGGATCGGATGATCATTGTCGTATTGCTAGTTGCACTTGGTTATTTTGCTTTCGATAAGTTTGTGCTCAACCCTCGACGCGAGGCTGCGGCGGCAACAGCCCAGGCTTCTTCCAATCCTGCGTCTAACGCGCCTTCATCTGCGATCGCTGCCAAGAGCATCGCGGTCCTGCCTTTTGAAAGCCTGAGCAGCGACAAAGACAATGCCTACTTCGCGGATGGCGTGCAGGATGAAATCCTCACCAACCTGGCAAAGGTCGCCGATTTGAAAGTCATTAGCCGCACCAGCGTGATGCAATACAAGGCCGCGGCCGCGCGCAATCTGCGAGAGATTGGCCAATCCCTCGGTGTCGCTCATGTGCTGGAAGGAAGTGTGCAAAGGGTCTCGAATAAAGTACGGGTGAACGCACAATTGATCGATGCGCGCAACGACGCGCATCTCTGGGCGCAAACCTACGATCGTGATTTGGCGGATGTTTTCGCGATTCAAAGCGAAATTGCCCAAACCATCGCAGAACAGTTACAAGCCCGCTTGTCGGCGAATGAAAAGGCAGAGATCGCAAAGCCTTCCACCAATGACCCGGTTGCTTACGACCTATATCTGCGGGCGAGGCAGCTCGACGACCAGGTAAACAATCCAAATGCGAAGCAGAGCCTTCTCCAGGGACTAACCCTGCTCGAAGAGGCGATCCGGCGTGATCCGAAATTTATCCGCGCTCTTTGCCTGATATGCGAGATTCACCTCGATCTCTATTGGTCTGGTTTCGATCATACCGAGCAGCGGCGTGAAATGGCGCGGCTCGCCCTGCAAAAGGCCGAGGAGATTGAGCCGAACGCGGGAGAAGTTTTTTGGATGAAAGGCGAGTTCGCCTATCACGCATACCGCGATTACGACCGCGCTCTCATTGAACTCAACCAAGCGATTCAACGTTTGCCTAACGAGGCTCGGATTTTTATGCTTACCGGCGCAATCGATCGCCGAAGCAGTCGCTTTACCGAAGCGGAATCTAATTTCCGACGCGCCGTAGAACTCGATCCGCGCAACTTTGTGGTAATCGTGGAAGCGGGGTCAACCTTCCAAGGCGTGCGACGTTACCCCGAAGCAAAGGGCCTGTTTGAACGGGCTCTAAGCATTGTGCCTAACGACCCATTTGCCACCTTTCTCATTGGTTTCAATTCCTTTAGCCTGACGGGTAACGCGGAGGATTTGCGCAACCGTCTGGAATCGGTTGCGCAACAGGGCCCGGAAGCAGCCCGCAGCGTCGCATTCCCACTTCTGGTTTGTAGTTGGATGGAGCGTGACCGGAAGACGGCAGAGAAAGCATTGGCGCTGATCCCGGCCGAAGGCATCAGTAATAGCTTCGACGAAGCGCCAACACCGCGGGAATACTGCGTCGGCCGCACCGCCTGGTTATTCGGAGACAAAGAAACAGCGCAAAACAATCTTTCTGCGGCGCGCGCAATCTTCGAGCGCATGACCCGGGATCAACCCGACTACGCCCAGGCCTGGAGTTACCTTGGTCTGACCGACGCCATGCTAGGTCGGTGCGAGGATGCCGTGCGTGAAGGTAAACGCGCCTGTGAGATTCTCCCTTACACAAAGGACTCTTGGACCGGGCCTGGCTTGATGACTTACCTGGCGACGATCTATGTCTGGTGCGGCAATAAAGAGGCAGCCTTTGAGCAACTGGAGACGATAGCCAAACTTCCCAGTGGCATCGGATATGGAGAATTAAAAGAAAGCCCCGACTGGGATTCCCTGCGTGGCGACGCGCGCTTCGAGAAGATCATCGCTCCGCTCGCACCGAAAACAGTTCCGCAATCGACGAGATGAACTTCGGTAGCATCAAGATCGACAAGCGCCCAGGTCCGTTGCGTAACGACCCGCGGTTTGAGAAACTGGTCGAACGCTTCGATGCCGGAATTCCAGAATGAAAAACTTCTTCGACGAACTCAAGCGACGCAATGTTTACAAAGTCGCGGTGGCCTACGCAGTCGGCAGCTGGCTAGTGGTGCAAGCGAGCTCGCTGCTGCTCGCGACCTTTGAAGCGCCGGCTTGGGCGATGAAGGCTTTTGTCGTTTTTGTTGCGCTTGGGTTTCCCATCGCACTCATCTTGTCGTGGGCGTTCGAGATCACGCCCGAGGGAATTGTTCGCGAATCGGAAGTCGAGCCGGGTAAGTCGATAACACATTACACCGGACGCAAGATTGTCGCGATTACCGTGGCCTGTGCGATTGCGGGCGCGGCCTTGTTTGCGCTCCAATTGGTGAAGCGAAAAGGCTCAGGAGACAAATCGGGCGCAGCGAATCCGACAGTAGAAAAATCGGAGATCAAGCCAAATTCCGTCGCGGTCTTGGCATTCGACAACTTGAGCGATGACAAGGGCGGCGAATATTTTTCCGACGGGATCAGCGAAGAGTTACTCACAGTGCTCCAAAAGATTCCCGGGCTGCGCGTGGCGGCACGGACTTCGGCGTTCTCATTCAAAGGGAAGAGCGTTACCGCGCCGGAAATCGGGCAGAAACTTGGAGTCGCCCACCTGGTCGAAGGAAGTGTGCGCAAAGCCGGCGACGCCGTTCGTATTGCCGCGCGCTTGACCAAAGCCGACACAGGTGAAGAGCAATGGTCGGAGAATTACACTCGCAATTTGAAGGATGTCTTCGCCGTTCAAACCGAGCTTGCCCAAACCATCGTGGCACAGTTGCGTGGACAGCTGGCGGGAGGCACGGCCGATTCGACATCCAAGGCACAGATTCAGGCTGAAGTGCGCGCGGCGACGAAAGGTGGAACGAAAAACGTCGAAGCGCACGAAGCCTATTTGCAGGGCCGCTTTTTTCTCGGTCGTCACTCAGAAAAAGAAGCGAATCAAGCTCAAGCTAGTTTTGAGCGCGCAGTGCAGTTGGATCCGCAATTCGCGCTCGGTTGGTCAGGGCTGGCTCAGACTCACGTCTGGCTTTGCAACTATGGCACCGTCGGCGGTCAGCAAACCTTCAACGCTCATCTGACTGCTGCGCGCGACTCGATAGAGCGAGCGCTCTCCATCGAGCCAGACTTACCGGAGGCGCTTTTTCCACGGGCGATGATCGAAACAAATTTCGATTATAACTGGAAAGGCGCCGCCGAGACATTGCAAAAGGCTCTGGCTCTGGCTCCGCAGGATGCGACGCTGCTGCTGGAGTCTGGAAACCTTACTACAATTCGCGGCGACGTTGCACAGGGCCTTGATCTTTACCGCCACGCGGTTGCATTGGACCCGGTCAATCCCCAGGCGCGCGCGTTTCTCGCGAGCAATCTAGTCAACTTGGGGAAGCAGGCGGAAGGCAGGGCTGAATATGAACGCGAGATTGAATTGAATCCCACGGCTCCGAATTCCTATGCGGCGATAGGGCTGACGTGTCTTGCGGAAGGCAAACCTGAAGAAGCGGTGACGGTTGCGCAAAAGGATGTGGCTGACTGGGCGCGGCTGCTCACCGTGAGCTGCGCGCGCTGGGCACAAAAGCGAGTTCCGGAATCTGATGCAGCCCTTCAAGAGTTGATCGCAAAGTTTGGCGAGACCGCCGCCTACCAAATTGCCGAGGTCTATGCATATCGGAACGACAAGGATCGCGCATTCGAATGGTTGGAACGCGCACACCGGCAACGCGACGCCGGCCTGCCTGCCTTACGCATAGATCCACTGCTATCGAATCTTCACAAGGATCCGCGTTG
>Ga0268266_10002712_pt1 | contig 18573 bp, 9 predicted proteins | sample KBSS13metaG_FD_190356 | JGI IMG/M metagenome (GOLD analysis project Ga0268266, IMG submission 190356) | Switchgrass rhizosphere microbial communities from Kellogg Biological Station, Michigan, USA - KBS S1-3 metaG (SPAdes) (version 2) | ecosystem: Host-associated > Plants > Roots > Rhizosphere >...
TGATCGTGTTCGCACTGCTTTCCCTTCCCGCCCTTCCCGCCCCTCCTGCCCTATCCGCCCTTCGCGCGGCCCTGTCTGCAGATCCGATCGTGAAAGGTCCCGAGCATGGCGCTCTCGTGATCGTCGGCGGCGGCAAGGTCGGCAACGACATTCTCGGGCGGATGTTCGAGCTGGGCGGCGGCAAGGATGCGCCGCTGGTGGTCATTCCAACGGCGAGCGGCGCCGAGGATTACCCGGCCGATTGGTCCGGACTGAAGATGTTCAAGGACTTCGGCGCGACCCACATCACGCTGCTCCACACGAAGGATCGCGCGGTGGCCGACTCCGAGGCGTTCGTCAAGCCGATCGCGACCGCAAAGATTGTCTGGTTCGTCGGCGGACGGCAATGGCGGCTCGTCGATTCGTACCTCCACACCCGCACGCAGCGCGAGATCGAGCGCGTGCTGGATCGCGGCGGCGTCGTCGCCGGATCATCGGCGGGGGCCTCGATCATCTCGTCCTACATGGTCCGGGGCGCGGTCGAGAACAACTTCATCATGATGGCGCCCGGCTACGAGGAAGGCTTCGGCCTGATGAAGGGCGTGGCGATCGATCAGCACATGCTGACGCGCAACCGCCAGGACGATCTCGAAGAAGTCGTCGAGAAACATCCGGAGGTGCTCGGCATCGGGCTCGACGAGAGCACCGCGATCGTGGTCCAGGGACAGCAGTTCGAGGTCATCGGCGCCAGCAAGATCGCGATCCACGACGGGCGCATCGTCAAGGGCGCGCAGGAGCGCAACGGCGGGAAGAAGAAATACTTCTTCATGGGACCCGGCGAGAAGTACGACCTGAACAAGCTGGAACGGATCGGCAAACCGAAGCCGACCGAACCGTAGTCACGATCAGAAGAAACCGCGGTCTCTGCGGTTTCTTCCGGTCGTTATGTCTCTCCTCTGCTGGAGAGCAGCGCGAGCTGCGCCGCGCCCATGATCAGGAAGCAGGGTGCGACGTACAGCCATTCCGGCCCTTCGCCGACGACCGCCGCGATGGATGCGCACACACCCGCGCCGAGATAGCCGCCTGCCGTGACGGCGATGAACCGGTTGGTGCGGCGCAGGGGATCCGGGTCGTGGACCGGAAACAATGGCCGCTTGATGACCGAGCGCCAGACCCGCGACGTGAAGAACGAGACGAAGGCCGCCGCCGTCCACGGCACGTCGTCGCGCCAGCCAAACACCAGCACCAGCACGGCACCGATGGCGAAGAGCGTCAGCCAGAAGCTCCGCAACGGCTATTGACCAGCGGTCGTGCGTGCCGGCGTCCCTTTCAGGTAGCGGCCGATGAACTCCTCGAGGCGGTTGAACACGTAGAGATAGCGCTTGTGCAGCAGCGGCTCGTGCGTGTCGTCGGTGAACACGATCACCTCGTGATAGACGTTGTGCGCCCGCAGCAGCTGCACCAGGCCCGTGAGCTGCGAGAACTGCACGTTGCGATCGTCATCGCCCTGCTCCAGCAGCACCGGCGATTTCCAGGTATCGATTGCCGCGATGGCCGACGAGCGGTACGACACGTTGTCCGGATCCAGCGAGCTGCCCCACAGGTGCACGCCGGCGAGGTCGACACCCACCTTGAAGATGTCCGAGTTGCGCGCGAGCGCCTGCGCGGTGAGCACGCCGCCGTACGAAAGACCCCAGATGCCGATCCGGTCGGCGTCGACATCGGATCGCGTCTGCAGATACTTGCCGCCCGCCAGCACGTCCTGATACTCCGCGTTGCCGCGGCCGCCGGTGTTCGGAGCGGTGCGGAAGGACTTGCCGTAGCCGATCCCGCTCCGATAGTTGATCGACATCACGACGTAGCCGCGACTCGCGAGCCACTGATTCACGGCGTACGCCACGTGATAGAAGTGCATGTAGTGATAGCCGAGCAGCATCTGCCGGACCGGCCCGCCGTGGACGAACACGATCGCCGGACGCTTCTCTCCAGGCTTCAGGTCTTTCGGCAGGAACAGCTGGTTGTGAATCTCGGTGCCGTCTGCCGCTTTCGTCAGGACGAGCTGCGGAACGACTTCCGCGTTCAGCGGAAACTGCGAGAGGTCCGGGTAGATGTACTTCGGCGCGCCTCCGGCGGCCGGCACCAGTCCGACTCCGAAAGGACGCGTTGCATCGCCGCCGAGGACTGCGACGCGGCCCGACGCGAGCGCTGCCGGATACGTTTCAATCGTCTCGCCGCGGGTCATCGCCTCGGCGGTGCCGCCCGCGGTCGGCACTTTCCACACGTGCCGCCGCTCGATGTCGCCGGCGTTGGTCGCGTAAAACAAGAATCGTCCATCTGGAGAGACCGACGTCTGTTCGACCGCCCCTTCGCCTGGCGTCAACACAACCGGCGCCGGCTCGGCATGTGAGACGCTGACCGAGTACCAGCGCGCCCATTCCTGCGGTTCCGCCTCGAAGATCACGTGGTCGGGATCAGCCCATCGGATCGCGGAGATCGCGCTGAAGTCGCGGTCGCCTTTCTGGTTATGCCAGAACTCCTTGCCCTCTCCGGTCGCGACGTCGGCCGAGTACAACGCGAGCGTGTATCCGCCGGTGAACGCCGACTCGAACAGTCCCGGCCGGTCGCTCGGACGATCGCTGGCGGCCTGGCCGCGGCCGCCGCGGCCGTTTTGTCCGCCCCCTCGTCCGCCTCGCCCCGCTCCGCCGCGCAGCGCGGCCAGCGGGTCGTATGCCGGGCCGTCCGGATTCCCGATTCCACCCGAACCCTGGTGAGCCTGTTGACCGAACGGGGTGCCGGGGCGGCGGATGAAGGCGACACGCTTGCCGTCGGGCGACCAGGTTGGGCTCGTGTCGTGATCGACGCTCGGTGACAGGAACGTCACGCTCCGCGCGCGCGTATCGTAAATGCCGATCAGCGAGTGATCGACGCGATCGCTCACAAAGGCGAACTTCGATCCATCGGGCGACCAGACCGGCATGCCGTTCGTCCCCCACGCCTTCACCAGCGGTTTCGCGCTTCCTGCCCCTCCCGCCCTTCCAGCCTCTCCTGCCTCAATCATGTAGCTGAAAATCTGACCGTCCTTCGCGTATGCGACGGTCTTGCCGTCGGGTGACAACGCCGGCGTCGTCCCTTCACCGAGCTTCCACGCGCCGCCGCCTGCCGTCCTCGCCGCCCAGATCGTGCGCCTCGCACCTGCCGGATCGCCCGTCGGGTTCGCGATCCAGCCGTCGCGGTTCGGCTGCGTTCCCCGCACGAAGACGACGATCGCGCCGTCGTCCGATACGCTGATGTCGCTGAGCTCCACGCCGTCGTCACGCGTGACGTTGGTCAAACGAACGGGCGCGAAGGCCGGCGCCGCGGCCGTATATACGTTGCGCAGACCGTGCTCGTATGCGGTCCACGCGATCCGCTCGGCCTTCTTCGCCGCGACAACCTCGGTCGGCGTGCCGGGCATGAGGAACTGATCGATCGTCGGCGTCTCTGGTCCGGCGGAAAACGTGCCGCGCGGAAAGATCGCCACCAACAGAGCCACGAGAACGACAACGGCACGCTTCACGGTATGCCTCCGAAAAAACGATCTAGCTCTTCGCCGCCATTTCTCGATAGAACGCGACCATGTCGAGCGACTTCGGCGGCGCCGCGCCGAGCTGCCGCAGCAGGGTCGTCACCTGACCGCGATGGTAGCTGGCATGATTCACGACATGCTGCAGCATCTGCCAGAACGGCATCGCGCCGGACTGACCGCTCAAGAGCGTGAACTGAAACACGCGGTCCACGCCCGCGTCACCAAGATTCCCGACGAAGGCGCGCACGTTCGCCTCATTTTCCACCCAGGCACGGCGCAGGGCCGCCAGATCCGGATACGTGTCGGTCGTCAGCAGCTTTGTCGGCGAGGTTCCTTGCCACCGTGAATACCAGGCCCACTCAGCGGCGTACAGGTGCGTCACCGTGTCGCGAATGGTCTTGAAGCTGTTGCCCATGTCGCGGTTCACTTGTTCAGCGGTCAGGGGATCGAGCGCGTCGAACATCCGATCGCGCGCCCAGTAGTGATAATCGAGCAGCGTCCGCAGGTCCTGAAGGTTCATGGCATCACCACCGCACGAACGAGACGATCGAGCCGGGGAAACTCGCGGTCCAGATAGGCGTTGCCGCCATCGAATAGCGGCTGCTGCTTGCCGGCACGAATGCCGCTGCCCGAAGCCTCGCCGTACTCGCTGTTGAGCGCGTCCGCCACGGCCATCCCCTCGATGACGCGGCCGAACGGCGCGAAGCCCTGCTTGTCCTGTGGATCCGACAGGTCCTTCAGCGCGATGTAGACCTGGGTCGTCCGCCCGTTCGCCTCGGCGAACGCGAACGCGACCATCCCTCGGACATTCGACTGCACGCGCGGATCATCGGCGATCGTCTGCGTCCGCCACCGTTTGGCGACGGCCGGATCCCCGTTGATGCCGAACTGCGCCCACTGCCCCTTTACGACGCGAAAGAAGCGGTTGTCGTCGAAGTAGCGGGCGTTTACGAGCTCGAAGAATCGATCCGCCCCGAGGGGCGCCCAGTCGCGATGCACCTCGATCACGATCGGGCCCTTCGTCGTCTCCAGGCGGACGCGAAACGTCGCCGACGCCGTTTTCTCCTGGAGCGCGAGGCTTTCAGCCGAGCGGCGCGGCGATCGCTCGCCTGAAAGGCTTGCGCTCCCGAGGAGCGCGCTACACAGAAACACCAGCAGCGTCCGCATCGGGAAATATTATCCGCGATCGCGATCCCGGTACATGGCCTTCTGCGCCTGGTGTACCTGTTTCCATCGGCGCTTCTGTTCGGCCGCCGCGGCCTTGTCGTGTTTTCGCGCTTCGAACGCCGCCTCTCGGCCGAGCCGCCGAAAGTTCTCGAGGCGATCGGCATCGATTCGCCCGCTGTCGACGGCCGCCCGGACGGCGCAGCCGGGCTCGCCCTCGTGTGCGCAGTCGGCAAAACGGCACTCGGCCGCGAGCGATGTGATGTCGTCGAATGCCGCCGCAACCGCGGACTCGTCGCCCCACGGCTGAAGCTCGCGCATCCCGGGCGTGTCGATGAGAAGCGCCCCTCCCGGAAGCTCCACCAGCTGCCGTGCCGTCGTCGTGTGACGTCCTTTGCCGTCGGCGTCGCTGATCGCGCCGACTCGCAGCCTCTCCGTCCCGAGCAGGCGGTTGACGAGCGTCGACTTTCCTACTCCGGATGACCCGAGCAGCGCGACCGTCTGAGCCGGTCGAAGATACGGCGCGAGCGGACCGAGCTCCGCGTCCGCGATCGCACTCACGGCGACGACGTCGACCATGGGCAGGCGGGAGCGCAACGATTCGCACACGCCTTCGGGATCGTCGCAGAGGTCCGCCTTGTTCAGGACGACCACGGGAACAGCTCCCGCATCCCACACCATCGTGAGGTACCGCTCCAGGCGCCGGGGATTGAGATCCTGCGTGAGCGTGGTCACGAGGAAGATCACGTCCACGTTCGCCGCGACGACCTGCTCGTCGACCGCGCGCCCGGCCGCGGCGCGCGAGACTTTGCCGCGCCGTTCCAGCCGCACGTGAATGATGCCGGCGTCGACACCGACCCAATCACCTACCGCCGGGAAGTCGGCCGTGTTCACGGCCTCGTGACGAAAGCGGCCGCTGACCTCCGCCCAGCCCTCCGCATCACCGGCGATGCGATACAGACCCCGCTGTTCTTCGACGATGCGTGCGAAACGAAGATCGCCGCGGGCAAGGCTCGCGGCCTGATGCTCGAAAAACGGACTCCAGCCAAAGCGTTCGCGTAGAGACACTTCGGACCTCCCGAGAAAAAGAATGAAAAAAATCAGGGAGGGAAAGGCCCGCGGGGATCTAACAGATGGACGAGAAGGCGGACCTGTCCCTGGAACGTTCGTCGGCAACTCTCATGTGACAGGCCCTCCTTTCTGGAAGGTGATTGTATCCCAAGATGGAGCCTTCGAATCGGCGACGACGCAGGGTTGAAGCCCTGCGCCACTTCGGCCAGATGTGACGCAGCCCTTCGGGGCTGCGTCACGATCCTGACACCGCTAGAAGTTCACCTTCAGACCGAAGCGCGCCACGCGAGGCGCCAGCATCGTCGTGATATTGCCAGCCGTGGATTGGTTCAACCGCTCGACCTGAGTCTGCACGACGTTGTTGTTCATGAGGTTGAACCAGTCGAAGTTGAGCGACACGCGTCGATTGCCGCCAAACGCCAGCGTCTTGTCCACATGGATGTCGGTCTGGAACAGCGCCGGGTAGCGGAGCGTGTTGCTCGGGTTCAGGAAGATCGCGACGCCGCCCTGCCCCCCGGTGCGGTTGCCGGTCAGGATGTACGGGTTGTACGGGAAGCTCGAATGCCCGTTGAAGTTCGCCGCGAAATTGATCCCCCACGGGAACTGGTAGAGGCCAGACAGCTTGCCGATCACCGGCGCGTTGCGGCCACTCGATGCGGTGGTCGTCGTCGGACCGTTCGAATTGACTGTCGCGGTGCCAAGTGTGATGCCACCGCTCTCGTATCCGCTGATGAGATCGACCGGCGCGTGGTTCGTCGGATCGAGATAGTCGATGTTGGCGTCCGGTTCGAAGTGGAGCTGATGGTTCCACACCAGGCTGCCGTTCATCATCCACTTGTGCGACAGGCGCTTCCGTGCGGTGAATTCGACGCCGTTGTACGTGTTGTATTTGGTGTCGTTGCGCAGAATCGTCGGCGCGTGAAGCGCGGTCGGACGCTGGTAGTAGACGCCGGTGTACGTCTGCGTGCCGCACGTCGCGGGATTGCCGCAGGATGCCGTGAACGTCACCGGCACGTACGCGTCGGTGAAGTCCTGCGTGCGATAGGTCCCTTGCAGGTCGGAGTACTTGCGATAGATGTAGCTGATGCCGACGCCGAAGTTGGCCATCAACTCGTGATCGAATCCGAGGATCAGCTCGTCGGTCTTGTCGTTGCGCAGGCCGGGATCGACCGTTGCCGGCGTCACCGCCGCCGATGGGTGCGCCGGATCGTAATTGGACGTCGGCGTCGTCAGGAACCCTTTGGCGAGATCCAGCTCGTTGCGCTGCACGCTGTTGTCGCCGTTGAGATCGCGCCACGCATAGCGCAGCGTGGTGGCGTTGGTCGGCTGCAGCGTGCTCGCCGTGTACATCCCCAAGCCGTAATATCGCCCCGCGTTCACCTTGAGCACGCTCTTGCCGTTGCCGCGCAGGTCGTACGTCAATCCGCCGCGCGGCGACAGGTTGTTGTAGCGCGCGCCCGAGTCAGCACCAGGGTACTGCAGTCCCGGCAGGAGGTCCGGCAGGATGACGTTCGCCGGCGTCGTCGCCGCGCGGACGATGTCGAACTGACGGTCGAAGCGGAGGCCGACGTTGATCGTCGCCTTGCTCTTCTTGTACGAGTCGTTCCAGTAGAGCGAGCGGTTGTAGAGGATGTACGAGAAGTCGCTGTCGCGCTTGATGTCCGCTTCATTGCACAGAGCGGTCACGCCGCCGACGGTGCAGTTGGCCTGGTTGGCAACCGAGCGCACGCGCGTGTTCGCGCCGCCGCCGAACGTAGTCAGCGACTCGACCGGCGACCGGCGATAGGCGAACCCGAACTTCATCGAGTGATCGCCGCCGAGGAAGTTCGACTTGAAGTAGTTCGCGTCCGCACGGATGTCGTCCTGCGGGCGGTGCGTATCGTAGTTCCCGCTCGCCGTGTTGCGGTCGAAGTAGCCGGTGTCGATGTACTGAATCGCCTGGACGTCTCTCAGGCTGTCGTTCTGGAAGAACTGACCCCAGTTCTCCGAGATGTGCAGGTACTGCGCCGTCATCGTCAGCCGGTTGGTGACGATCCACTGATGCTCGCCGCGGTAGAAGATCGTCGGACCGTCCTGCCGCCGCGTCGTGATGAGCGGATGGAAGGCGTCGGCGCCGCGCGCGTTGCGCGTCTTGATGCCGTCGGTGACGGTGAACGTCGACTTGTTCGAGGCATTCTCCTGGAACTGCAGCTTGCCGTTGTAGTTGATCAGCACCGTCTCGTCGGTCTTGTAGCAGTCCCAGAGGTCCTTGACGGCATACTGATACGCGCCGTTGACCTTCGTCGAGGCGTTGTTGGCTACGGTCTGGCAATTCGGCGTCGAGGTGTCGAAGAAATTCACCACGCCCACATGGATCGTGTTGTTCGACATCGCACCCCAGAACCAGGCCTTGTTCTTCTTGATCGGCCCGCCGACCTCGACGCCGTAGTCCTTGATGTCCTGGATCGGGTTGCCGCCGGTCGCTCCGAGGTCGCGCTGCGCGTCGGTGATGTTGTTGGCCTCGAACTTCTCGTTCGTGTCGAAGAACCGGCCGGAGCCGCGCAGCTTGTTGCCGCCGCTCTTGGTCACGAAGTTGATCTGGACGCCGGCGCCCTGCTGCGACGCGTCGCTGCCCCCCGTCGTGATCTGAATTTCGTCGAACGAGTCGAAGTCGAAGTACGTGGGCGACGAGTTGCCCGAGGCGATGTCGCTGATCACCGCGCCGTCGATGTTCCACTGCTGGTTGCTGCTGCTGCCCATCGCGCTGAACGACGTCTGCTGGCCCGAGAGGTTGCCGCCCACATTCGATCCGCTCATGAGGACGCCCGGCGTCTGCTCGAGAATCACCCACGGATCGCGGGCGGACGGAATCTTGTCGAGCGCTTCCTTGTTGAAGCTCGCGGCAATCGCGGTCGACCGCGTGTCGATCACCGGGCTCTCGCCGCTCACCGTCACGGTTTCCTGGACGGTGGAGATGTCCATCTTGGTGTCGATCTCGGCGTTGAAGCCCGCCTGGATGACGACGCCGTCACGAATCGTTTTCTTGAATCCCGTAAGCTCGAATGTGACCGTGTAGGTGCCGATCGGGATGCGCGGGAATCGATAGGCGCCGCTTTCGGTGGTGGCGGCGACCTGCGGCTGAATCAGCGCTGCTCCGCTCAGCGTCACCGTGACGCCCGGCAGCACCGCACCAGTGCCGTCTGTAGCCTTGCCAAAAATCTCGCCGGTGCTGACCTGCGCCAGTGCCGGAAGTGCTCCGGCCAGCAACAACAAACACACGAGCACACTCCCGCGACGTCGCGATCCGTTCATACATCCTCCCGGGGCACCGCGGCCCCACGCCTTATGTCTTGCAAACCGACCGTTGTTCGGATTCAAACGCAAAATTCCGAAAACGGACACCGTTCGGTGACAAGAGAATATGAGCGGGTACAAATGGATGCAACTACTTTGGACTAGTATTTTCGCGGTGAGCCAACTGGTCAGGTTCAACTTCTTGGATACCCGCGCTCTTTCAATCGTTCTCGCAGGACTGATGACAGCGGCCTGCGCCGCGAAGTCCGCAGACCTCCCTCAGGCATCTGACCGCAACGTCCTCCTGATCACGATCGACACGCTGCGCGGTGACGCGCTCGGTTGTGATGGCGGTCCCGCGAGGACACCGAACATCGACGCGATCGCTGCCGAAGGAATCCGTTTCTCCTTCGCGCATGCGCAGGCGGTGGTCACGCTTCCCTCGCACGCCAGCATTCTCACGGGTCTCTATCCGTTTCAGCACGGCTATCGCGAGAACAGCGGATATCGACTGGCCCCTGGCGTCCAGACGCTCGCTTCGCGGCTCAAAACGAGCGGCTTCAGCACCGGCGCATTCGTCGGCGCTTTCCCCCTCGACGCGCGATTCGGCCTGACACCCGGCTTCGACACGTACGACGGCCGCTTCGACGATGTGGGAAGTGGAGCCGAGTTCCTGCTGCCCGAACGGCCGGCCACGGTCGTGGTGGATCGGGCGGTGAAATGGATTCAACAGCGACAGGGACGATGGTTCGCCTGGGTCCACGTCTACGATCCGCACGCGCCGTACCGGCCACCTCCACCATTCGACAAGGAATACAGCTCGCAGCCTTACTACGGCGAGGTCGCCGCCGTGGACCAGGCACTCGGTCCGCTGCTGACGGCCGCGCGCGGCGCCGCGCGGCCCACGCTCGTCGTACTAACCGGCGATCATGGTGAGTCGCTCGGCGAGCACGGCGAGCTCACGCACGGCCTGTTTGCGTACGAATCCACGCTCCGAGTTCCGCTGATTGTGACGGAGCTCGCTGGGTCCGGTGGGCCGGGTGGGTCTGGTAGGTCGGGTGGGCCGGGTGGGTCTGGTAGGTCGGGTGGGTCAGGTGGGTCGGGTGGGTCGGGCCGGCCAGGCGAAACGTCCGATCAGCTTGCGCGGCATGTGGACATCGTGCCGACGATTCTGGACGCGCTTGCGCTCCCCGTTCCGCCCGAGTTGCCGGGACATACACTCCGCACGCGCGCGGATCGCGAAGGCGGAGCCGCGCGGGCGTCGTATTTCGAGGCGATGGAGTCGATGCTCGACTTTGGCTTCGCGCCGCTCGACGGCGTGCTGGCTGGACGCGAGAAATACATTCGCCTGCCGATTCCCGAACTGTACGACCTGGCCGCCGACCGAAGCGAGAAGGACAATCTTGCTGACACCGCCGGCGAACGCGTGCGCGTCCTTGCGGCACGCCTGAACGACTATCACGCCTCGGCTCCCGGCGAGAAACAGCCAGAGGCGCCGGACGTCGCCGCTCGACTCCGCGCCCTCGGCTACGTGTCGGGTTCCGCGCCGATCAAATCGACCTACGGCGAACAGGACGACCCGAAGCGGCTCGTCGAAGTCGATCGCCTGATGCACGAGGCCGTGGCGCTCGACGACGAGGGAAAGCTGCCGGATGGCATCGCACGCTACCGGCGAATTCTCGCGCAGCGTCCCGACATGATGGCGGCGTCGCGTCACCTCGCGTTCGACTTGTGGCGCATGGGCGATCTCACCGGCGCGATCGCGTCTTTGCGCGACGCCTTCGCCAGGACCCCGCCGACGGCGGGCGCGAAGATTCAGCTCGGCACGTACTTGAGCGAGGCCGGTCAGACGGGCGCGGCGATCGAACTGCTGACGCAGGCGGTGGCGAGCGAGCCGACGCTCGACGCGCTGAACGCGCTCGGGATCGCGTACGCCCGCGGCGGCCGCGCCGCCGACGCGCTTTCGACGTTCACGCGCAGCCTGTCGATCGATCCGGGCAATGCGATGACGTTTGAAAATATCGGAGCGGTGCACCTCGACGCGGGCCGCTTGTCGGAGGCGAAGCGCGCCTTCGAGCAGGCGCTGGCGTCCAACGCCGATTCGTCGCAGGGACACGCCGGCCTCGCGATGGTCGCGATTCGCCAGGGTGATCGCAGGACGGCTATCGCGAGATGGGAGCGCGCCGTGGCGCTGCAGCCGTCGAACTTCGACGCCCTCTACGATCTCAGCGTGCAGCTCGTTCAGGACGGGCGTCCGGCCGAAGCCCGTCCCTACATGGAGCAGTTCGTGAACACCGCTCCGCGCGGGCAGTACGGCAAAGACATCGACAAGATGGCCGCGGCCCTCGCACATCTACGGTAAGAAGAAACCGCGGAGACCGCTGAGATCGCAAAGAAAAGCAGTTTTTCGTTTCGTTTGTGGGACGCGTTCGTTCCACGCCCGGTCATCGGTGCTCGCCCGCCGAGCGCGTCGAGGCCGGAACTCTCCGAGCAACATGTTCTCTCCGCGGTCTTTGCGCGCTCCACGGTTCCTTCCGGTCGTGTGGCACGTGCAATGCTCAAATCCATAGACCCATGTCGGATTTCAAAGCCGCCCTCCGTGCGTTGCGAAAGAGCCCGGCGTTCACGCTCGTCGCCGTCATCACGATCGCGGTCGGGATTGGCGCGAACACGACGCTCTTCTCCGTCTACGACCGGCTCGTGCTCAACCCTGTCACGATTCCGCGCCCCTCGTCGCTCGTCGCGATCTGGACGAACAACCTCGCGCTCAACTTCAACGCGCCCGCGCTGTCGTGGCCGCGCTATGAGGATCTGAGAGACCACGCGCACTCGTTCTCGTCGATCGGGATTTCGGCGTTCGACAACTTCACGTTGACGGGAAACGGCGATCCCGAACAGTTGAACAGCCAACGTGTGAGCGCCACGTTCTTCCCGACGCTCGGCATCCTGCCGGCACGCGGGCGCAACTTCACCGCCGACGAAGATCAGCCGAACGGGCCGGCGGTGTGCATCCTCAGTCACGAGCTGTGGCAGACACGGTTCGGCGGGCGCGCGTCGCTTGTCGGGGAGAACATCACGCTCAACGGACAGCCCTGGCAGGTGGTCGGCATCCTCCCGCCGGGGCTCAGCCCGCCGTTTTCGCAGGTCCAGGTCTTCGCGCCGCGCGTGTTCGAGATCGGCGGATTGACCGCGATTCAGATCCAGGCGGGCGCCGGCTATGCGCAGCCGATCGCCCGGCTGAAGCCCGGCGTCTCGCTGCAGCAGGCCGTCCAGGAACTGGCGGCGCTGAGCCGGGCCTACAAGGAACAGTTCGCCTCGAAGCTCGACGCCAACAACATCAGCGAGCCGCGCATGTACGTGGCGGCGCTGGTCGGCAACCTCGAGCCGGCGTTCTACACGCTCATCGGTGCGGTCAGCTTCGTGCTGCTGATCGCCTGCGCCAACGTGGCCTCGCTCTTTCTCGGACGGCTCACGGCCCGACACAAGGAGATTGCGGTCCGTCAGTCGCTCGGTGCGACGCGAGCACAAGTGGTGCGGCAGTTCCTGGTGGAAAGCCTCGTCTTCTCGCTCATTGCCGGCACGCTCGGCGTGCTGGCCGCCCTCTGGTCGCTCTCGGCGATTCAGTCGACGATCGCGACGCAGCTGCCGCCGAACACCACGTTGACGCTCAACTGGCGCGCGCTCTTCTTCACCGGCGGCGTGACGCTCGTGAGCGCGCTCCTGGTCGGCGCGGCGCCGGCGATGCAAGCGTCGAAGTCGCGTCTCGTCGACGTGCTCAAGGACAGCGCGCGCGGTTCGTCCAGTGAACGCGGCGGGCGCTTCCGCGCGACGCTGATCGTGGCCGAGGTCGCGCTGTCGGTCGTGCTCCTGGTCGGGTCGAGCCTGCTGCTTCTGAGCTTCGTAAACCTGCAGCGGACGCCGCCGGGATTCGACCCGGCCGGCGCCGCCGCCGCGTTCGTGGGCGTGCCGCTGACGCGCTACCAGACCAACCCGCAGCAGGCCGAGTTCTTCAACCAGGTCATCGAGCGGCTGCGCGCGAACCCGGCGGTCACCGCCGCCGCGGCGACCATCGGCCTGCCGCTGGCCGGGAATGCGCGGGCGCCTTACAGCGTCGGCGGCCGCGACATCCTGCCGCTGCCGCAGCGGCCGCTCGCCGGATTTGAAATCGTCAGCGACGATTACTTTCAGTTGATGCGGATCGCGTTCGCCGATGGACGCCCGTTCCGCGCCACGGACCGCGACGGCTCCCCGAACGTGTGCATCGTCAACGATGCGTTTGCGCGTCATGTCTTCCCCGGTGAGTCGGCGCTCGGCAAGACGCTGATGCGCGGTCGCGACGCCGACATCAAGTGCGAAATCGTCGGCGTCATCCGCGACGTCAAGACCAACGGCCTCAACGCGCCGGTGCCGGACGAAATCTACTATCCGATGCGGCAGCTCGGGCGGCCCGGCATGAACGTCGTCGCGCGAACGAGCGGCGATCCCGCGGCGCTGCAAGCGATCATTCGCGCTGCTGTTGCCGAGGTCGACAAGAATCAGCCGATTTCGTTCTTCGCGACACTCGAAACCAACGTCGCCACCAGCCTCGGCACACAGCGCATCGTCGCCACGCTGACCACCATCTTCGCCGGGCTGGCGTTCGTGATGTCCGTGGTGGGTCTCTACTCGGTGCTGGCGTACGCGGTGTCGCAGCGCACCGCGGAGATCGGGATCCGGATGGCGCTGGGCGCGCAGTCGGCTCAGGTGATACGCCTGATCATGCGCAGCGGCCTGGAACTGGTTGCGATCGGGTTGGTAGTGGGTCTGGCGGCCGCAGCCGGCGCCGCGCGCATCATACAGACACTGCTTTTCGACGTTCGTCCACTCGAACCCGCCGTCTACGCCGGCGTGGCGATCACCTTCGCGCTGGTAGCGGCACTCGCCTGCCTGCTGCCGTCGCTACGGGCGTCGAGAATCGATCCCATCATCGCCCTGAGGGCCGACTAGGAAGAAACCGCGGAGACCGCCAAGACCGCAGAGCCAAATATTCTCTCTGCGGATTCCTCCGCGATCTTTGAGATCTCCGCGGTTTTTTCCGAATCGTGATCTATCTCCCGGTCAGAGGCGTGATGGCATTCCCGATCGCCCGGTTGAACGCCGGCACGTCGCGCTCCATCAGGTTCTTGTAGTCCGCCTTGGCCGTATTCAGATCCTTCTCGATCGACTCCATGACGTTGACCGAGGTGTCGGTCGGCGGGAAATCGGCGCCTCCCGAGACGTCGCCCGCGCCGGGTCCCACCTCGCCGTTGAGCCAGATCAGGTTCATGTAGACGCGATACGCCTGCTGGAAATACTTGTCGTCGCTCGTCATCTGCGCCGGCTCGAGCAGCTGCGCTTCCACATCGAACAGTTTCTTGTCCATATCGGCGATCTGTTTCAGCAGCGCGTCCTTCGAACGATCGTTCTTGTACGCCCTGGTCACGTCCTCCAATTGTTTGCGCATGACCTCGATCGTGTTGACCATGTCGGCGGCCGCCGAGATGTCGTCGCGAAGCCTGAGCTGCAGCTTGACCGACAGATCGAGATCGGCGACTGACGTAGCGATCTTGGGATCCTTCAGGATCTCGATTGGCTGCGACGACGACTGACCGTCGACGGTCAGCTTCACGGTGTACTTGCCCGGCACGACGAGCGGTCCCACTTGCGCCGGCTCCAGGCCCCAATGAGTGACGGGGCGCGTGTCCTGGCCGCGGAAACGCGGCTCTTCCCAGATATGTGGATTCTCTGGCGGCGTGGTTCGCATGGCGATCAGGCGTGGCGATTCGTACCGCAAGTCCCACGCGACGCGATTGAGGCCGGCGTGCGGCGTCGATCGCAGATCGCGGACCACCTTTCCATCCGAGTCGAGCACCTGAAGCTGAACGGCGCCGCGCGGCTCGCTCTTCAACGAGAAGTTGATCAGCGCTCGGCTGCGCTGCGACCAGCGATACGTCGAACGCGGCGTGAACAGGTGCGCGGCGGCATCGGTCGTCGCCGGCGTGGCCTGCTCGAGGGGCGTAATGTCGTCCAGCACGTACAGACCTCGGCCGTAGGTCGAGATGGCCACGTCGTGAAACTGTTTCTGCACGACGATCCAACTGACCGGCGCATGCGGCAAACCCATCGCCAGTTCGGTCCAGTGTCCGCCATCGTCGGTCGAATAGAAGAACCCGTGGCCGGTGCCCGCGAAGATCATCCCCGCCTTGTTCGGGTTCTCCGCCACCGCCTTCACGTACGACAGCGGATGCGCATTGGGCAGATCGCCGCTGACCCGTTTCCAGGTCGCGCCGTAGTCGGTCGTCTTGAAGATGTACGGCTCGCGGCTGTCCATCAGGTGCGCATCGACGGCGACGTACGCGGTTCCCCCGTTGAAGTGTGACGGCTCGATTTTCGAGATCACTCCCCACGCGGGAAGGCCGGTGACGTTCTTCGTCACGTCGTTCCACTTCTGGCCGCCATCGCGCGTGTACCAGATCTTTCCGTCGTTGGTCCCGGCCCAGATCAGGCCCTTCTCCACCTCAGAGGTCGCGATGGCGAAGATCACTTCCGGTGCGAACTGGCCCAGGTTATCGCCCACCAGGCCGCCGGAGGATCCGATGCGGCTCGCGTCCTGTGTGGACAAGTCCGGGCTGATCACGCGCCAGCTCTGGCCGCCGCTGTTCGTGTGGAAGATGACGTTGCAGCCGTAGTAGACGTTGTTGTGATCGAACGGATCGATCGCCAGCGGCGCCGACCAGTGACAGCGGTACTTCGAATCTTGCGGCGGAGCATCCAGCGTGATCATCGCCGGCGCGACGGAGCGGGCAATTTTCGTGCGGTGGTCGTAACGGGTGACCTTGTTTCCGTAACAGGTCGACCACACGATGTTGGGATCCGCCGGGTCTGGCGCGGTGAAACCCGATTCACATCCGCCAAGACCGTGGTCCCACTGGTTTCCGGATCCGTTGTAGCCGGCGCCGGCGCCTTCGGAGGCGATCACCGACCCGCGCATCGTCCCGTCGTCCTGCATGTTCGAGTAGACGTAGTACGGCACCTGGTTGTCGACGGTGACGTGGTACATCTGGCCGATCGGCAGCGTCACCCGCTGCGTGCTGCGTCCGTGCTGCGTGGTGAGGGTGATGCCCGCGTCGTGTGTGATCGCGAAGCGGTCCGGATCCTTCGGGTCCCACCAGATGTCGTGGTTGTCGCCGCCCCACGGCACGCTTCGGAACGTTTGCCCGCCGTCGACCGACTGGAAGAACGAGCTGTTCGAGATGAGAACCTCGTCTTCGTTGGTCGGCGAGACCGCCAGCTTGATGTAGTAGCCCGCGCGGCCAATCAACTCACGCGACCAGTTCACCACGCGCCAGCTGGTCCCTCCGTCGTCAGAGCGCCAGACCGATCCTTGATCCCTGGTTTGAATCAACGCGTAGACGCGATTGGAGTCGCTCGGCGCCACGGCCACGTCGATCTTCCCGAGCGGCGATTTCGGGAGCCCGGCGCCCTCGACCTTCGTCCACTTCGACCCGCCGTCGCGCGAGACGTAGATGCCGCTGCCGGCGCCGCCGCTGAGCATGGCCCAGGGGTGCATCTCAACCTGCCATGTGCCGGCCCAGATCGTGCGCGGGTTCTTCGCGTCCATCGACAGACCGGAGCAGCCCGTGTTCTCGTCGACGAACAGCACCCGGTCCCAGTGCTGGCCGCCATCGGTGGTGCGATAGACGCCGCGCTCCTGCTGCGGCGCGGTAATCCGGCCGATCGAGCAGGCAAACACCACGTCGGGATTCGTCGGGTTGACGAGAATCCGGCCGATGCGGCCGGTCTCGTCGAGGCCCATGTGGTTCCACGTCTTGCCGGCATCGACCGACTTGTAGATGCCGTCTCCGATGACGTCGCTGTCGCGGATGGCCCACGCCTCGCCGGTTCCGGCCCAGACGATCGTCGGATCGGATGGAGCCACGGCCATCGCGCCGATTGCGGTTACCGGCAGATTGTCGGAGACCGGCACCCAGCGAATGCCGCCGTCCGTCGTCTTCCAGACGCCGCCCGACGCCGCGCCGGCATAGTAGGTCGTCGGATCGCCGGGCACTCCCGCGATCGAGGCCACGCGGTTGCCGACGACGGGACCGAGGAATCGGAACGCGAGCCCTTCGGGCTGCGTGACGCCGCGACGCTGCGCGTGAGAGGAGGCCGTACCAAGAACGGCAAAGATGAGGACGAGAATCATGCGAGATCTCATGCAGATATTGTAGGCGGGCCGGCGCCGCGTCCAAAGGACGCGGGCGCCTTACTCCGATCGGAGGGTGATGGAGGGATCGACTCCCGCCGCGCGCCGCGCCGGAATGCCGCAAGCGGCCAGCGAGACCACGAGCAAAACCGCGGTAGCCAGGCCGAAGCTCGCGGCGTCGAACGCCGTGACCTGGAACAACAAGCTGCCGAGGATGCGCGTGCTTGCGGCTGCCGCCGCCAGGCCGATTGCGGCGCCGATTACGAACAGCACGGCGCCGCGGCCCAGCACGAGCGTCAGAATCTCGCCGCGCCGCGCGCCGAGCGCGAGACGGATCCCGAACTCCCGGCGGCGCTGCCCCACCGCGTACGCGATCACACCGTAGACGCCGATGCCCGCGAGCAGCAACGCCATCGACGCGAACCCGCCGAGCACAACGGTCTGCAGTCGCCGCGGCGCCAGCGACCGGTCGATCACTTCCTCCAACGTCCGCGCTTCGTACACCGGCTGCTCGGAGTCCACCGACCCGATGGCCGCAAGAAGCGACCGGGCAATCGCCGACGGGTCGGCTGTCGTCCGGACGGCCAAAGCCATGCGGTCCTGCGTCAGGTACCTGAAGCTGAAATAGATTTGCGGGCGCGCGTCCTCTTCGAGACGGTCGTGCCGGATGTGGCCGACGACACCGATGATCGTCAGCCACGGCTCATCGCCTGCGGCGATTCGCACTCGGTGTCCAAGCGGGTTGGCGGCCCCAAATACCATTTTCGCAAGTCGATCGTCGATGATGGCGACCCGAGTTGCGGCATCGTCCGTTTCCCGAAACGCGCGGCCGCCGGCGAGCGGAATCTCGAGAGTCCGGAAATAGTCGGGCGTCACCGAACGAGTGTCGACGTTCTTCAGCCCAAGCGCCGCTGAATCGAGACCTTCGAACTCGATCGGTGCGGTCTGAACGCCGCCGGCGAGCGGCAGACGATTGACGAGGGCGACCGAGATGACACCCGGGAGTGCGCGGACGCGTTCGAGAATCCGTGTGCCGAACGCGGCGACGTCGAGGTCTCGCGAATACTTCGAGCGCGGAATCGCGAGGTGCACGGTGTAGACGGACTCGGCGTTGAATCCGGGGTTCACCCGCCGCAATTCAGCCAGGCTGCGCGTCAGCAGCGCCGCGGAGACCAGAAGGCACAGCGTGCCCGCAATCTGTAAGGCCACCAGTCCATCGCGCATGCGGGCGCGACGCGCCGACTCGCTATTCCCGCGCCAGCTGGCGGCGGCACCGCGCGCGATGCGCGACGCCTCG
>Ga0268266_10002714_pt1 | contig 18561 bp, 19 predicted proteins | sample KBSS13metaG_FD_190356 | JGI IMG/M metagenome (GOLD analysis project Ga0268266, IMG submission 190356) | Switchgrass rhizosphere microbial communities from Kellogg Biological Station, Michigan, USA - KBS S1-3 metaG (SPAdes) (version 2) | ecosystem: Host-associated > Plants > Roots > Rhizosphere...
CGGAACCCCCGCGCACGTCTGGCGGCGGCGGACACTGCGCGGTGCGGCGTCCTCAGTCGGCCAAATAGCGCTGCTATTCGGCCTCCCTGCGTCCTTGCCCCGCTTGGTCCGGCGCTCGCCAGCCGCACACGCGGGTTCCGCCAACCCCTCCGGAGGGGTTGTTGCACTTCTTCACCTCAGAACTGGGTAGAAGTCCGACCGAGACGCCGTGATCGACCTCCACTGCCACATCCTCGACGCGATCGACGACGGCGCCCGCGACGCCGACGACAGCGTCGCGATGGCCCGCCAGGCCGAGGCCGACGGGATCGAGGCTGTCTGCGCGACCCCTCACATCCGCCACGACCACGACGTCCGGATCGAAGAGCTGGCGGGGCGGGTGCGCGGCCTGAACGAGCGTCTGGAGCGGGAAATGGTCGCGGTGCGGATCCTCCGGGGCGGCGAGGTGGCGGAGACCGCGCTGGAAGGCCTGAGCGCCGAGGAGCTGCAACTGGTCGCCCTGGGCAGCGGCAGCTGGATTCTGCTCGAGCCGGCGCCGGGTCCGCTCGGCGACAGCCTGTTGCGGCGGGTCGGGCACCTGGCCGAGCGCGGCTACCGGACGATCGTCGCCCACCCCGAGCGCCATCTCTCGGCCGACATGTTCGAGCGGATGGCGGCGCTGGTGGCAGAGGGGGCGCTGATCCAGGCCACCGCCGACTTCTTCCTGCGCGAGAACATGGCCGCGGGGATGCTGGCGATGGCCGAAAAGGGACTCGTCCACGTCCTCAGCAGCGACGCCCACACCGTCCACGGCGGCCGCCCGGTGCGAATCTCCCCAGCGCTCGAGCGCCTGCGCGAGGCCGAGATCCTCGCCCCGCACATCGATTGGATCGCCGAGACCGCCCCGCGCGCGATCGTCGCCGGCGACCCGCTGGAGGTCCCCTTCCAGCCCCAGCTCTAGTCGAGCTGGCGGAGCTGGACGCGGGGGGCCAGTTCCTCGATCACGGTGCGGGAGCCGGTGCCGAGGCCAGCGCGGAGGAAGTTGGTCGCGCCCGCCGCGGCGCTGAGGCGGAGGACGTCGTCCCACTCGCGCTCGGCGGCGATCGTCGCCGCCAGCGCGCCCATCATCGAGTCGCCGCAGCCCTCGCGGGAGCCGTGCTCGAATTTCGGCGGCTTCAGCTCGGTGAAGGCGCCGTCGCGCAGCGCCAGCGCCGGCTCGCCGGCGCGGGTGACAATCACGCTCTCGGCTCCCTGCTCGCGCACCTGCTCCATCGCCGCGCGCATCTGCTCCTCGCTGTCGACCGGGCCGGAGATGAAGCCGGCGATCTGCCAGTCGTTGATCTTGACCAGGTCCGGCCCGCCCTCCAGGGATTTGTCGAGGCGCGGCGAGGAGAGGTCGACGATCACCGGCGTCCCGTTCGCCTTGACGTCGGCGACGAGCGCGCCGTAGATCTCCAGCGGGATCGTGTTGTCGGGGTAGGGACCGCAGATAGCGAGCAGGTCGCAGTCGAGCGCCGCCGCGATCGTGACCGAGAAGAGGTCGTCGACCTCGTGCCGGGAGGCGGGCAGCGCCGCGCTCTGGCCGATCGGCTCGCGCTCGCCGCTGCGGCGGTCGTGGATGTAGGCACCGCTCGGCTCGGCGGTCTCGACCAGCCGCAGCTCGACCGGCATCTCCTCCAGCAGCGGCCGCAGCACGCTGCCGACCTCGCCGCCGATGAAGCCGCAGAGGACCGGCTCGGCGCCCAGCTCGGCCGCCATCCGCGCCACCCAGACGCCCTGGCCGGCGGCGTGGATGTGGATGTCGTCGCCGCCGTCGGCGCTGAAGGACTCGATCGCGATCGAGACCATCGGATTGGGGCTGAAAATCGCGACTTTGGGCTTTGCGGCCATCGGGTAAGCCTAGGACCGGGGGAGAGATCGAACGGCGAGTCGGCTTGGGACAGGGTGGAGCACGGTCCCCGACCCATCCCCGTTGCGAAGGGATTTCGAACCCGTCTGCGGGGCCTCGCCTTCCGCGACCGCGGCGCGGCCGGGCCGGGCCTGCTGCTGCCGCGCTGCGCCAGCGTCCACACCTTCGGGATGCGCTTCGAGCTCGACGTCTACTTCCTCGACGGCGAGGGGCGGGTGCTCTCGGTGCGCCACCGGGTGCCGCCGAACCGGGTCCTCTGGCGCCGAGGTGCTCGCAAAATCCTGGAGATTCCCTCGGCGCAGGGGGGAGAGACAGAAGGCAGCAGAACTTAGGTCGCCATGCTCCCCCAACGAGAAGAGACCGCCAGCCTGGTCGTCTGCGAGGACGACGCCGTAACCCTCGACCTGCTCTGCGAGCACCTCGCCGCAGACCGCTTTGGCGTGATGCCGGCGCCGAGCGCCTCCGACGCGCTCCGCCTATGCCGCTACAACCACCCGGACCTCCTCCTGCTCGACCTCTCGCTGCCCGACGCCTCCGGGCTCGACGTCCTGCGCGAGATCCGCGAGTCCGACGGCGTCGACTCCCGCTTCGACCCGCGCCTGCCGGTGATCGTCCTCACCGGCCGCGGCGGCGACACCGACAAGGTCCGCGGCCTCGACTCCGGCGCCGACGACTACCTGACGAAGCCGTTCCAGTACGGCGAGCTGCGGGCCCGCATCGGCGCCGTCCTTCGCCGCCGCACCCATCCCAAGGAGGGACCCAACCGGGTCGGCGACCTCGTCATCGACCCGCTGCGCCGCCGGGTCACCGTCGGCAGCCGCGAGGTCCCCCTGGCGAAGAAGGAGTTCGCCCTGCTCCGCCTCCTCGCCTCCGACCCGACCCGGGTCTTCACCAAGGAACAGCTGCTCGACTCGATCTGGGCCTACCGCGGCCCGGCGAAGACCCGCACCCTGGACTCGCACGCCTCGCGGCTGCGACGCAAACTCGACCCCGAGCACGGCCGCTTCGTCTCCAACTGCTGGGGCATCGGCTACCGCCTGATCGACGGGTAGCGAAAGGGACGACGCCCCCGGCGGCCCCGGGGACGTCGTCGCAGGAGCTACTTCTTGGCCTTGACCTTGGCCTTCGGCTTCTCGGTCGCCGGGACCTCGAAGTGCATGATCGCCAGCTTGGTGGCGATGCCGTCGGACTTGTCGTCGAGGCGGCCGCGGGCTTCCTTCTGGATCTCGCCGGCCTTCTTGACGGCGTCGGCGAGGACCTTGTTCAGGTCTTTCCAGCCCTTCTCGTCGAGCAGCAGGGGGGTGTCGGAGAGGTGCGAGTCCTTGCGCCCCTCGATCGTTCCCTCGGCCATCGCGTCGGTCGCGCTCTGGCCAATCGACTCGAGGATCGAGCCGGAGATGCCTTTGCGCGCCGAAGCCGGGATCTTGCCCCAGTCGGAGTCGCTGAGGAAGGCGCGGTCGGTGGCGCGGTAGAAGTGCTCGACGGCGCCGCGGCGCGGCTCGGTTTTGACCAGCTCGACGCAGTCGTACTCGAGCAGCGTTTTCACGTGGTAGCTGACGTTGCCGAGCGGCTCGCCGAGTTCCTGGGCAAGCTGGTTCGGGCTTGAGATCCCTTTGTGCAGGGAGCTGAGGATGCGGACGCGCAGTGGGTGGGCAAGGGCCTTGGCGAGTTGCTGGGTAATGCCCTCTGGGGAAGTGCGGGACTGTGGCAAGGGAGGACCTCCGTTTCTTCTCTCGAGCGAACAGGATTGGTGGCAGGTGGCACTCGAGTTACTAGACAAGTATTCCAAAACGCTCCGCTGTTACTCGTCTCGATAGGGATATATGCAGTAAAAGAGACTAACCGCTGTAATCGGTCTGAGTCTCAGGGAAATTCCTCGGAACCGTTATGTCGGGTCCGCGGGTCTTCCAAGTCGCGCCCGTCCTCTCGATGCGCCTGGCCGAGACCGCTTCGAAGGACGGGCGCTCGTTTGCCGCCGGCCGAAAGGCGCGATTTGCGCCATCGGGTGGGCGCAAGGGGGGAGAGCCGGTGGCGCTGGCGCCTTGACCTCTCGTGGCCGAGACCGGAGAGCGGGAACGAGATGCAGGTTGAGCTGGCGGAGATCGTCGCCGGGTTGCCGTTCGCGGCCTCGTTTGCGATGTCTACTGGCATCAGCGCCTTCCGCCGGGGTCGGCGGCGGAGCTCGCTGAACGAGGCGATGCACGAGTTGCGGCGGCCGCTGCAGACCCTGGCGCTCTCGCTGCCGGCGGACGCGCGCCGGTCGGAGGCGGCCGGATCGGCGCTGCAGATGACCGTCGCCGCCCTGGAGCGGCTGGATCTGGAGATCAACGGCGGCGCTCCCGAGGTCGCCGCCGCCCGGGTCCCGGTCGAGCCTGTGATCGCGTCCGCGGCGGCGCGGTGGCGAGCTCGCGCGGCCGCCGAGGGACGATCGCTGAGAGTTGTCTGGCGTGCCACTGAGCCGGTCTGCGGCGGCGGCGTCGTCGAGCTCGCCCAGGCGGTGGACAACCTGATCAGCAATGCCTTCGAGCACGGTGGCGGAGCGGTCGAGATCGGGGTCCGCGAAGAGGGCGGTTTCCTGCGGGTGGAGGTGCGCGACGAAGGCCCGCGCCGAGGGGTGCCGTTGCGTCGCCGCCCACCCGGCCTCGATCGCTCGAACCGGTGGCGCCACGGGCACGGGCTGAAGATCGTGAGCCGGTTCGCGACCCGGAGCGGTGGTCGCTTCCGGCTGCGGTGCTCTCCCGCAGGCACCGAAGCCCATCTTGATCTGCCGTTGGCGGAAGAAGCGGAGTGAGGCGGCGGGGTCGCGCCGCGGCCTTCCTCGCGGCGGCGCTGCTGGCCGCCGTGGCGGCGGGAGTCGTCGCCGACGGCTACGGCCGCAGCGTCGTCAGGGGCTACGGCGAGCTGCGTCCGGTGCTGGTCGCGGTCGGCGACCTGCAGGCCGGGGAGGAGATCGACCCCCGCCTCGCCGCCGACCGGCTGGCGGTGCGGCGGGTGCCGGTTCGCTTCGCGCCGCCCGCCGCCCTGGCGGCGCCTCCCGAAGCGCTGGGCCTGGTCCCGGCCGTCGCGATCCCCGCCGGCTCCTACCTGCTGGCCTCCCAGCTTCGCTCGCCGCGTTCGTCCCGGAGCGGTCCCCGCCTCGGGCGCGGCCGGCGGCCGGTGGAGATCGCCGTCGGCGGTGCCGGCGCGCTCTCGACCTTCGGCGTCCAGCCGGTGGGCTCCCGGGTCGACGTCGTCGTCACGACCGAACCGAGCGGCTCCGGCGATGGCCGCGCCTATGTCGCCGCTGCTGCGGTGCCGCTCCTGGCACTCGGTCCCGGCGCCGAAGGGGGGCCGGGGGAAGTAACCGCGACGCTGGGCCTCACCCGCCCTCAGGCGCTGCGGCTGATCGCCGCCGAGAGCTTCGCCCGCCGCGTGACCGTGCTGCCGAGGGGCTGATGGCGGCGCGCGAACGAGACGTCGCCGAGCTGGCGGCGGGACTGCGGGAGCGGATCGTCGAGCGGCGCCGGTCCGAGGCGGCGGCAGGCACGCGGGCGGGCGAGGAGCTCGCCGACACCGCCCGCGCCGTCGTCGAGGAGCGCGCCGCGGTGCTGCCCGCGGCGGCGCGCGAGGAGGTGATCGAGCGGATCGTCCGCGACAGCGTCGGCCTCGGTCCGCTGGAGGTCCTGCTTGCCGACCCGACGGTGGAGGAGGTGATGGTCAACGGCCCGGACTGCATATATGTAGAGCGGCGGGGGTTGCTCGAGCGCACCGACGTGGCCTTCGCCGACGAGGGCGAGCTGCGCGACGCGATCGAGCGGGTGCTGGCGCCGCTGGGCCGCCGGGTCGACGAGCTGAGCCCGATGGTCGACGCCCGCCTCGCCGACGGCTCGCGGGTCAACGTCGTGATCCCGCCGCTGGCGATCGACGGGCCGGCGCTCTCGATCCGCCGCTTCGGCGCCGAGCGGCCGGGCCCGGACGAGCTGGTCGCGCTCGGGACGCTGACGCCGGAGCAGCGCCGCCAGCTCGAGCGTGCGGTGGCCGAGCGCCGCAGCGTCCTGGTCAGCGGCGGCACCGGCTCGGGCAAGACGACGCTGCTGAACGCCCTCTCCAGCTTCATCGCGCCCGGCGAGCGGGTGGTGACGATCGAGGACGCGGCCGAGCTGCGGCTGCAGCAGCCGCACGTGGTCCGGCTCGAGAGCCGCCCCGCCGGGGTCGAGGGGCGGGGCGAGGTGACGATCCGCGATCTGCTGCGAAACGCGCTGCGGATGCGCCCGGACCGGATCGTGATCGGCGAGGTGCGCGGAGTCGAGGCGCTCGACCTGCTGACGGCGCTCAACACCGGCCACGACGGCGCCCTCTCGACCGTTCACGCCAACTCGCCCGGCGACGCGCTGCGGCGGCTGGAGACGCTGGTCCTGATGGCCGGCGTCGGCCTGCCCCACGCCACCGTCGCCGAGCAGGTGCGGCGCGGCATCGACCTCGTCGTGCATCTGCGGCGCGAGGCCGACGGCTCGCGCCGGGTGAGCGAGATCGCCGAGGTCGCGTGACGCTGACGGTGCTCCTCGCCGCCGCGGCGGGCGGGTTGGCGGTGCTGGCGGCCCGCGATGCGCTGCCGGCCAGCCCGGCGGCGGCACGCTGGCTGCGCCTCGCGCTAGAGCCGCTGCGGCGGGCGGGCGAGGAGGGATACGCACCCTCCACCCTGGAGCGGCGGCGCCTGACCCTGCTCGGCACCGGCACCGCGATCGCCGGGGGCTGGTTCCTCGGCGGGCCGGCTCTGGCGGTGCCGCTGGCGCTGGCGGGACCGGCGGCGGTCGCCTGGGCGATCGCCAGCCGCCGCCGGCGCTACCGCCGCGCGGTCGAGCGCTCGCTGCCGGAGGTGGCGACGGCGATCGCCGACTCGCTCAGCGCCGGGCGCTCGCTGCGCGCCTCGCTGGCCGAGTCGGTCGCCTCGCTCGACGGTCCCGGCGCCAGCGAGCTCTCCCGGCTCGCCGGCGAGCTCGAGCTCGGGGCGGGCACGGCGGAGGCGGTTGCGCGCTGGCGGCGGCGGATGCGCTCCGAGCGGGTCGACGCTTTTGCCGCCGCGCTGCTCAGCCAGCGCCTCGCCGGCGGCGACCTCGCCGGCCTGCTGCGCCGCTTCGCACTCGGCGCCGCCGAGCGCGAGCGGGTCGCCGAGGACGCCCGCTCGGCGACCGCCCAGGCACGCTTCACCGGCCTGCTGGTGGTGGCGATGCCGACCGGCGGCGCTCTGCTCGCCGAGCTGCTGGAGCCCGGCTTCCTCGGAACGCTGCTGGCCTCGCCCCCCGCCGCCGTCCTCCTCGGGCTCGCCGCCGCCCTACAGGTGGCGGGGTTCCTCGCGATCCGTCGCTTCTCGCAGGTGGTCGAGTGAGCGACGCCGGCCTGCTCGCCGCGGTCGCGGTCCTGCTCGGCGCGGCGGCGGCGAGAGAGCTGCCGCTCGGGCGGATCCTCGCCGACCTCGGGCAGCGCGTCTCGCTGCCGGCGCTGTTGCCGCGGAAGCTCGCCTGCGCCCTGGCGGGCGGGGCGGTGGGATTGCTCGCCGCGCCGGCGGCTCCGGGCCGCACCGCGATCCTGGTCATCGCAGGGTTGCCGCTGGCCGGCTTCGTCGCGCCCGACGCGCTGCGGGAGCGGCGGGCGCGGCGACGGCACCGGCGGCTGCTGCGGGCGCTGCCCGACGCGCTCGACCTGCTCGCGGTCAGCGCCGGTTCGGGCCGCGGGCCGGCGGCCGGGATCGAGCAGCTCGCCCGCGCCGGCGAGGGCCCTCTCGCCGAGGAGCTGCGGATGGCGAGCGCCGAGCTCTCCAGCGGGGTCCCGCTCGGCGCCGCGCTGGAGACGTTGCGGCGGCGGGTGCCGGGCAGCGAGGTGGCGACGCTGGTCGCGGCTATCGAGCGGTCGCGCAAGTTCGGCTCGCCGCTCGCCGACCAGCTCCGCCGCCAGGCCAGCGCCCTGCGCCGCGACAGCCGCCGTGCGACCGAGGAACGCGCCGCCCGCGCCGCGCCGAAGATCCAGCTGGTCGTTGCGCTCGTCCTCGTCCCCTCGGTCCTGCTGATGATCGCCGCCGGCCTGATCGCCAACGCCGGCACCCTGCTCGCCGGGTTCTGATCCGGCGAGACCGCGAGAAATCGTCGTATAGGCGATCTGGCGCGGTCTCGGCGGGAGGCCTACTCGAGTGCCTCGTCGCGCAGCCGTTTGGCGACCGCGCCGGTGGCGGCGGCGATCGCGTCGAGGTCGGCGGCGTTCTCCATGTGGCCGCTGACGTAGCAGCAGAGGGTGCCGTCGACGAGCTCGAAGGCGAACTTGTCCGGAGCCGAGTCGGCGAGCCAGACGATGAAGGTGGGGGAGAAGAGCTGCCGCACCCAGTTGGCGTCCTGCTCCTTGGTGGCGAAGATCTCGTACTTGTCGAGCAGCCTTTCGCTCTCCAGCGTCACCCGCTGTTTGTCGCCGCGGAAGGCGTCCTCGAACTTCTCCAGCGCCCGCAGGCCGAACTTGCGTTGGCAGTAGAGCTCGGGGACGAAGGCGACGCAGTCGGGGACCTCGACCAGGCCGAGGGTGTAGCGGTAGTAGTTGGTCTGCGTGTCGCCGTCGGAGTCGCGCGTCTCTTCCTCGTAGGTGAAGAGCGCCAGCGTCCCGTCAAAGCCGTCGGCGATCGGCCCGGTCAGGGTGCGGTCGGTGTAGCGGTCGTCGCCCTTGCGCAGCAGCGGGGTCGCCTGCGGCAGCCGGCCGCGGCCGTGGATCAGAGTGAGACCGCGGTTCGCTGCGTAGACCTCGAAGAAGTCGTCGGCCGCCCGCTTGTCGGCGATGACGAAGACGGCGACGATCCCGAGCAGCAGCGCCGCCAGCGCGCCGCCGGCGCCGATTGCCGCGCCGATGAAGACCAGGCCGGCGACGAAGGCGGCGGCGGTCAGCAGCGCGATCAGGATCAGGGTCAGCGGCGTCCGCATCAGGCGGCCGAAGTGGTAGCCGCGCATGTCGTTGGCGTCGTCGGGGAGACCGGCGTTGACCGCTTCCTCGATCACCGGGTCGGTCGGCTCAGTGGTTGCCACCGGCGCAACCTACCGCGCGAGCAGGCGGATGCAAACGGGGTTGCAAAGGGAGGTCGTGTTGCAAAGTGGGGGAGAGTGGGTTATTGTGGCGATCGAGTTGAAGCCCAGGACCGGGGTGGTGAGGCTCCTCCCACCTCATCACTCCGGTCCAACTCTTTTCCGGCCCTCCCGCTCAGAAAGGACTCGCCGCAGTGGCGTTCAGGGGTCTCTACGAGCACAGCCTCGATTCCAAGGACCGACTTACGGTTCCTTCTCGCTTTCGGGCTTCACTGGCCGATGGAATCGTTCTCTCCAAGGGCTTCGACCCCTGCGTCTGGGTGCACACGACCAGCGAGTTCGAGCAGCTCTCCGACCGCTTCCTCTCCCCACACAGCCCCTTCGGCGCCGACGCCCGCGCCCTGCGCCGCCGCTTCCACGGCGGCTCGTTCGACGAGAAGCTCGACTCCGCCGGTCGCATCCGCGTCCCCAAGCCGCTGATCGAGCACGCCGGCCTCGACGGCAACTGCGTCGTGATCGGCGCCGGGGAGTACCTCGAGATCTGGAACGCCGACGCCTGGGCCAAGCAGGAGGAGGAACTCGACGCCGCCGCCCCCGAAATCGCCGAGGGTCTCGCCAGCGCCGGGACCACGTGATCATGAGACTGAATGCCGCCGCACACCAACACCCGCCGATGGGCCTCGAACCTGCATATGCCTCGGGAAACCGGCCCGTCGGCGTGCGCGGGCTCTCTCCCGTGGAGATGGTCATGAGCGAGCACGAGCCGGTACTCGCGCCGGAGCTGGTCTCGCTGCTGGCGCCCGAGCCGGGGCAGACCGCGGTCGACTGCACCTTCGGCGGTGGCGGCCACGCCCGCCTCGTCGCCGAGCTGATCGGGCCGGAGGGGACGCTGATCGGGATCGATCGCGACCCGGCCGCGCAGGAGCGCTTCAACCGCTTCGCCGCCGAGGCGCCCTGCCGGACGCTCTTCATCAGCAGCGACTTCGCAGCAGGACTTCGGGCGCTGCAGGGCGAAGGAATCCGCCCAGACATGGTTTATGTAGATCTGGGGATGTCCTCGATGCAGGTTGACGCTCGCGAGCGGGGCTTCTCTTATTCCTATGACGCGCCGCTCGACATGCGGATGGACACCCGCCAGGACTTCACCGCCGCCGACCTCGTCAACGAGTGGCCCGAGTCGCGAATCGCCCAGGTCCTGCGCCGCTTCGGCGAGGAGCGCCACGCCGGCGGCATCGCTCGCGAGATCGCCGCCCGTCGTCCGCTGAAGACCAGCGGCGACCTGGTCGCGGCGATCAAAGCCGGGATGCCGGCGTCGGCCCGCTTCGGCGGCGGCCACCCGGCCAAGCGCAGCTTCCAGGCGATCCGGATCGCCGTCAACGGCGAGCTCGAGGCCCTGAACGAGGCGCTGCCGCTCGCCTGGTCGCAGCTGAAGATCGGCGGCCGCTTCGCGGCGATCTCCTTCCACTCGCTCGAGGACCGGCCGGTGAAGCAGTTCCTCGCCGCCAAGGCCCGCGGCTGCGTCTGCCCGCCCGAGCTTCCCGTCTGCGTCTGCGGCCACGAGCCCGAGGCCGAGCTGCTGACCCGCCGGGCGATCTCGCCGGGCCCCGAGGAGGCGGACCGCAACCCGCGCTCGCGCTCGGCCCACCTCCGCGCCGCGGTCAAGATCGCCGCCGAGCAGCCAGCGGGGGGGACCGCCTGATGGCCGTCGCGGCCCCAGCCCGCCGCAGCACCGCCGCCCCGGCGCCGGCGCCGTCGCGGCGAACCGCGCCGCCGAAACGCAAACCCCCGGCGCGGAAACCGCCGCGCTCCCGCGCCGTCGCCGCACCCGCCAGGGCGCCCGCGCGCCGCGCTCCGGCCCGTAAACCGACCCCCAAGCGCGCCCCCGCGACGACCCGGCCCAAGCTGGCGATCGCCGCCGGCCGCACCGCGGTCGCCGTCCGCCATCTGCCGGACTCCGGCCTGGTCGTGCGGATGACCCGCGGTCGCGCCTGGATCGCGGTCCTCGGCGTCCTCCTCGTCGGGATCGTCGCCCTCAACGTCGCCACCCTCAGCTTCGGCGCCTCGGCCGGGAAGATCGACGAGCAGATCACCTCGCTGGAAGGCGAGATCTCGATGCTCGAAAGCCGCGAGGCCAAGTACTTCAGCACCGCCCGGATCCGCAACGAAGGCGCCGCGGCCGGGCTCGCGATGCCGACCACCGAAGAGCCGACGGTGGTCGAATACGAGCCGCAGGACGTCGCCACCGCCGCCGCCCGCCTCGCGGCCGCAGGGGGCTAGGACCGCCCCGATGCGCTTGATCGAGCGGCGGATCGGGCTCCTCTTCGGCGGCTTTCTCCTCTGTTTCCTCCTCATCGTCGGCCGCGCTTTCTGGCTGCAGGGGGTGCAGGGTGCGAGTCTCGCCTCGCAGGCGACCTACCAGCAGACCGAGGTCGTCGACGTCCCAGGGCTGCGCGGCGACCTGCTCGACCGGCGCGGTAACAAGCTCGCCGCCTCCGAAGACGCAAGGACGATCTACGCGACTCCGTACCAGGTCAAGAACCCGCCGGCCGCGGCGGCCCGCCTGGCGCCGATCCTCGGCGAGCCCAAGGACGAGGTGCTGGAAGCGCTGAGCGCCGAAGGCGGCTTCTCCTACGTCGCCCAGAAAGTCGACCTCGCCACCGCCGCCAAGGTGGAAGCTCTCGACATCGAAGGCCTCGGTCAACTGCCCGACACCCGCCGCACCTACCCGCAGGGCGAGATGGCCGGCCAGGTGATCGGCGCGGTCGGGACGGAAAACGAGGGCCTGACCGGGCTCGAGGCCGGCGAGGAAGACGTGCTCGGCGGGACCGACGGCGAGCGGCGGATCGTCAACGACGCGCTCGGCGAGCCGATCCGGCTGGAAACGGTGAAGGAAGCAGACGACGGCGAAGACGTCCAGCTGACGCTCGACCCGGTGATCCAGCGCGAAACCGAAGCGGCGCTGAACGGCGTCGGCGAAGCGTATTCGCCGAAGGGGGCGACCGCGATCGTCGTCGACCCGCGCACCTCGCAGGTGCTGGCGATGGCCAACTGGCCGCCGGTCGACCCGGCCGACCTCTCCGAGGTCAGCAACGAAGACCTGCTCAACAAGGCGACCGGCTTCACCTACGAGCCGGGCTCGACCTTCAAGGCCTTCACCGTCGCCGCCGCGCTAGAGGAAAAAAAGGTCACGCCGGAGAGCGAATTCGTTCTGCCGCCGGTGCTCCAGGTCGCCGACCGGACGATCGAAGACTCGCACCCGCGCGGCACCGAAACGATGAGCGTGGCGACGATCCTCGCCCACTCCTCGAACGTCGGCGCGGCGACGATCGGCCTCGAGGTCGGCGCCGAAAAATTCGACCAGTGGATCCGCCGCTTCGGCTTCGGCCGCCCGACCGGGGTCCAGTACCCGGCCGAGGAGCGGGGACTGCTGCTCGACCTCGACGAATACTCGGGCTCGACCCTCGGCAACGAGGCGATGGGCCAGGGCCTCTCGGTGACGCCGATGCAGATGGTCGCCGGTTACACCGCGATCGCCAACGGCGGCACGCTGCGGCCGCCGCAGCTGATCAAGCGGATCGGCGACGAACCGGTGGAAGAGCCGCAGGGCAAGCGGGTGATCTCGCCGCAGGTCGCCGCCGAGATCCGGGAAATGCTCGAGGGCGTGCTCGCGCCCGGCGGTACCGCCTCGGAGGTCAGCGTCCCCGGCTACACGCTGGCGGGGAAGACCGGTACCGCCGAGAAGGCCGAAGACGGGGGTTACTCGGAGACCAACTTCGTCGCCTCGTTCATCGGCTTCGCGCCGGCTCAGAATCCGCGGCTGCTGGCGGCGGTGATCGTCGACGAGCCGCAGGGGGAAATCTACGGTGGGTCGGTGGCGGCGCCGGCGTTCGGGCGGATCGCTGAATTCGCGCTTCCGTACCTGGGCGTCCCCCAGGAATAGGGACGAGCCGACCCCCGACCTAGAATCGAGCGCCGATGATGAGACTGGCGGAGTTGGTGGCTGGATTGCCGGGCGCACGCGTGATCGGTGACGGCTCCGTCGGGGTTCGCGAGCTTGCTTATGACAGTCGCAAGGTCGAGCCTGGGACGTTGTTCTTCTGCGTGGTCGGGGAGAAGGTCGACGGGCACGAGTTCGGGGCTCGGGCGGTCGAGGACGGGGCCGTGGCCCTGGTCGTCGAGCGGGAGCTGACGGACCTGGATGTGGCTCAGGTCGTGGTCGGGGATTCGCGGGCGGCTATGGCTCCGCTTGCGGCTCGCTTCTACGGCGATCCGACGGCCGAGCTGCGGGTGGTCGGGGTGACGGGGACGAACGGGAAGACGACCACGGCGTTTCTCCTCCACGAGATCCTCAAGGCCGCCGACTTCCCCTGCGGGTTGCTGGGAACGGTGAAGCAGATCGTCGGTGGGGTGGAGAAGGAAGTGGTGCGGACGACGCCGGAGGCGATCGAGTTGCAGTCGACCTTCCGCCAGATGCTCGACGGCGGCGACGAGGCCTGCGCGATGGAGGTCTCCTCCCACGCGATGACCCTGCACCGTGCCGACGCGATCCACTTTGAGGTCGCGATCTTCACCAACCTCACCCAGGACCACCTCGACTTCCACGCCGGCATGGAGGACTACTTCCTCGCCAAGCGCAAGCTCTTCGAGGCCGGACCGAAGACGGCGATCGTCAACGTCGACGATCCATATGGCCGGCGGCTGGCCGAGGAATTCGAGTGCGTCACCTTCTCCGCCGAGGGCGCCGAGGCCGACTACAGCGCCCGCGACGTCTCCTTCGACGCGGCCGGTGCCCGCTTCGCCGTCGGCGAGATGGAGCTGCGGACGGGGCTTCCCGGCCACTTCAACGTCGCCAACGCGCTCGGCGCCTTCGCCGCCGCCGAGGCGATGGGGGTGGGATCGGAGATCGCCGCCGCCGGCCTGGCGCGGGCGGCGCGGGTGCCGGGACGGTTCGAGCCGATCGACGAGGGGCAGGGGTTCTCGGTCCTCGTCGACTACGCCCACACCCCCGATTCGCTGGAGAACGTCCTGCGCGCCGCCAGGCGGCTGACCGACGGCAGGCTGATCTCGGTCTTCGGCGCCGGCGGCGACCGCGACCGCGACAAGCGCCCGAAGATGGGCCGCGCCGGCGCCGCGCACTCCGACCTGACCGTGATCACCTCCGACAACCCGCGCTCGGAGGACCCGGAGGCGATCGTCGCCGAGGTCGCCGCCGGCGCCCAGGGGGCGAGTGAGCTCGAGGTCGTCGTCGACCGCCGCGAGGCGATCGCCCTGGCGCTCGGCCGCGCCGCCCCCGGCGACACGGTCGTGATCGCCGGCAAGGGCCACGAGCAGGGCCAGGAATTCGAGGACGGCCGCAAGATCCCCTTCGACGACCGCGAGGTCGCCCGCGAGGAGCTCTGGAAGCTGGGCAGCCCGGCGTGAGGCTGACGCCGCAGGAGATCGCAGCCGCGATGGGGGCGGAGATCCTCGCCGAAGGCGAGCCGGGTTCGCCACGGCAAGCGGTCATCAACTCGGCCGAAGCCGGGCCGGGGGATCTCTTCTTCGGCCTCGTCGGCGCCAACCACGACGGCGGCAAGTTCGCCCCGGCCGCGATCGAGGCCGGCGCCTGGGGCGCGGTCGTCTCACCCGAGTGGCGTTCGTCCTTTATCGGGGAGGGCCCGATAAAGGACGAACGCCGGTGGGTTTTCTCGGTCGCCGACCCGCTGGCGGCGCTGCAGGCGCTGGCGCGCGAGTCGCGGCGGGCGCTTGGCGCGCGGGTGGTCGGGATCACCGGCTCGGTCGGCAAGACCTCGGTCAAGGACATCACCCGGGCGCTGCTGCCCGGGCGGGTCCACGCCAACCGCGAGAACCTCAACACCGAGATCGGGCTGCCGCTGACGATCCTCCAGGCGCCCGACGAGACCGAGGCGCTGGTCCTGGAGATGGCGATGCGCGGCAAGGGGCAGATTGCCGAGCTGGCCGCGATCGCCGAGCCCGAGGTCGCGGTGATCACCAACGTCGGCCCGGTCCACGTCGAGCTGCTGGGATCGATCGCGGCGATCGCCGCGGCGAAGGCGGAGATCCTCGGCGACCTGCCGCCCGGCGGCACCGCCGTTGCGCCGGTCGAGGCCGGCGAGCTCGAGCCGCACCTGGCGCCGGTCGCCGAGCAGCTGCGCTTCGGGCCCGGCGGCGACGTCGAGGCGGTCGAGGCGAAGGTCGCCGACGGCGTCACCGAGGCGCTGGTCGAGACCCCGCTCGGGACCCAGCGCTTCCACTTCCCCTTCGCCGAGGCCCACAACCTGACCAACGCCCTGGCCGCGATCGCCGCCGGCGTCGCCCTCGGCGCCGATCCGGCGGGGATGGCCGACCGCGCTGCGAGCATAGGATTCTCCCGCTTCCGCGGCGAGCGCCTTCAACTCCCCGGCGGGATCGTCCTCGTGAACGACTGCTACAACGCCAACCCGGTGTCGATGCGCGCGGCGCTCGACCACGTCGCCAGCCTCGGGGCGAAGCGCACCGTCGCCGTCCTCGGCGAAATGGGCGAGCTCGGTCCGGACTCGGCCACTTACCACCGCGAGGTCGGCGAGCACGCCCGCGCCGCCGGCGTCGACTTCGTCGTCGGCGTCGGCCTGCCGGCCCGCGACTACGACCCCGACGAGCTCGTCGCCGACCCCGGCGAGGCGGCTGAGCTGCTGGCGCAGCGGCTCGAGCCCGGCGACGCGGTCCTCGTCAAGGGCTCGCGCTCGGCCGGCCTCGAGACCGTCGCCGAGCAGCTCGTCGACCTCGTTCCGGCGGAGGAGGGCTGATGGGCGAAGTCCTGATCGCGGGGATGGCGGCGATGCTGATCTGCATCTTCCTCGGCCCGAAATTCATCGAATACCTGCGGGTCAAGGAGTTCGGGCAGCACATCCGCGAGGACGGGCCGCAGGAGCACCACACCAAGGCCGGGACGCCGACGATGGGCGGGCTGATCGTCTTCGCCTCGATCTGCGTCCCGTTCCTCGTCCTCTCCGACCGCGACCCGCAGAGCCTGGCCGTCTTCGGCGTCGCGATGGGATGCGCGACGCTCGGCTTCGCCGACGACTACATCAAGATCGTCAAACGCCGCTCGCTCGGCCTCGCCGGGCGCTGGAAGCTGCTCGGCCAGCTGGGGATGGCGCTGGCGCTCTGGTGGGTCGCCCGTCACGAGGTCGGCCTCGAGCCGACGCTCTACTTCCGCATCGGCGACGGCAGCATCGACCTCGGCCCGGCGCTCTACTTCGTCCTCGTCTTCCTCGTCATCGCCGGCACCTCCAACGGGGTCAACCTCACCGACGGCCTCGACGGCCTCGCCGCCGGCTCCTGCGCGATCGTCCTCCTCGCCTACACGGCGATCGCCTTCGTTGCCAACGAGCAGCAGAACCTGGCGCTGCTCTCCGCCTGCCTGGTCGGCGCCTGTGTGGGATTCCTCTGGTACAACGCCTTCCCGGCCTCGATCTTCATGGGCGACACCGGCTCGCTCGGCCTCGGCGGCGCGATCGGCGCCCTGGCGGTGATGACCCAGACCGAGGTCCTGCTGATCATCATCGGCGGCATCTTCGTGATCGAGGCGCTCTCGGTCCTGCTCCAGGTCTTCGCCTTCAAGACCTTCCGCCGCCGGGTCCTGCTGATGGCGCCGCTGCACCACCACTTCGAGATGATGGCCTGGTCGGAGACGAAGATCATGCTCCGCTTCTGGATCATCGCCGCGGTCTGCTCGGGGATCGGCTTTACGCTCTACCAGCAATCGATTGGGAGTTAGCCGATGCCAGAGGTAGAGGTCAGCGCCGGACCGATCGACTACGGCGACTCCGGCGGCGAGGGCAGGCCGCTCGTCCTGATCGGCGGGCTGCCGCACGACGAGCGCCTCTGGGACGGGGTGGTCGCCGAGCTGGCGCCGCAGTTCCGCTGCCTGACGCCGGTGCTGCCGCTGGGCGCCCAGCGCAAACCCCTGCGTCCCGACGCCGACCTCTCGCTGCCGGGGCTGGGCCGCATCGTCACCGAGTTCCTCGAGCGGCTCGACCTCGACGACGCGGTCGTCTGTTTCAACGACTGGGGCGGCGCCCAGACGATGGTCTCCCACGGCGGCGTCGACCGCGTCGGCGCCTTCGTTCTCGTCTCCTGCGAGACCGACCGCAACTACCCGCCGGGCGTCGCCGGCCAGATCGCCGCCCTCTCCGGCTTCCTGCCCGGCGGCTTCGGGGTGATGCGCTTCGCCCTCTCCTCGCCGATGCTGCGGCGCCTGCCCTTCACCTACGGCCGGATGAGCAAGCGCGGTGTGCCGGACGACGTGATGCACGCCTGGCTGCAGCCGTTGAAGCGGGCGGAGATCCGCCGCGACACCCGCCGCTACGTGCGCGACGTCCGCCACGGCAAGCGCGAGATCCGAGCGGCGACGCCGAAGCTGCGCTCCTTTGAGCGGCCGGTGCTGGTCGTCTGGGACGAGGAGGGGACGATGATGCCCAACAGCGAGGGTCGCCGCCTGGCCGACGCGTTCCCGAACTCGACCTACGTCGAGCTGCCCGACTGCTTCACCCTGATCCCGATCGACCAGCCGAAGGCGCTGGCGGCCGAGATCAGGCGCTTCGCCGGCTGAGCCATCCGGCAAATCCCTCCTGACAGGGCTATCCGGGTCGGCAGCGAAGCTTTCGGTGTGCCTTTGCGCGTCCCGGCCAAGGAAATTCGCCCCCCCATGCCCAAAGGCCCGTTTCTCGTTGTCGGCCTCGCCCGCTCGGGCCAGGCGGCGGCGCGGTTGCTGGCGGCGCGCGGCGAGGCGGTGCGGGCGGTCGATTCCGGCCATCCCGAGGGTGCGGCAGGGCTGGAGGGGGCGGGCGTCGAAGTCTTCCTGGATACGGATGGAGTGGCGCAGCTCGACGGGACCCGCACGGTCGTCAAGAGCCCGGGTGTACCCCGGGAGGCGCCGGTGATCGCTCGGGCCCTGGAGCGGGGGCTCGAGGTGGTGGGGGAGATGGAGCTTGCCTGGCGGGCGCTGCCCAACCGCTTCGTCGGCGTCACCGGCACCAACGGCAAGACGACCACGGTCGAGCTGCTCGGCCACCTCTACCGCACCGCGGGCGAGCCGGTCGCGGTTGCCGGCAACGTCGGCACCGCGCTCTCCGAGCTGGTCGGCGAGGTCGATCCCGAGGCGACGATCGTCTGCGAGTGCTCCAGCTTCCAGCTCGAGGACACGACCGCCTTCGCCCCCGAGTGCGCGGTCTTCCTCAACCTCGCCCCCGACCACCTCGACCGCCACCGCGACCTCGAGTCCTACCTGGCGGCGAAGCTGCGGATCTTCGCCAACCAGGGCAACGACGACCTCGCCGTCTACAACGCCGACGACCCCTCGACCGCCGGCACCGACCTCGGCGGCTGCGCCCGCCGCGTCGCCTTCTGCACCGGCGCCGCGCCCGACTGCGAGGTCGCCGTCGCCGAGGGGACGATCTTCTACGACGGCGAGCCGCTGCTGGCGGTCGCCGAGCTCGGCCTCTTCGGCGAGCACAACGTCGCCAACGCGATGGCCGCCGCCGCAGCGGCCCTCTCGATGGGGGTCGACCGCGACGCGGTCCGCGCCGGCCTGCGCAGCTTCGCCGGCGTCCCGCACCGGCTGGAGACGGTCGCCGAGATCGGCGGCGTCCGCTTCGT
>Ga0268266_10002715_pt1 | contig 18556 bp, 17 predicted proteins | sample KBSS13metaG_FD_190356 | JGI IMG/M metagenome (GOLD analysis project Ga0268266, IMG submission 190356) | Switchgrass rhizosphere microbial communities from Kellogg Biological Station, Michigan, USA - KBS S1-3 metaG (SPAdes) (version 2) | ecosystem: Host-associated > Plants > Roots > Rhizosphere...
GCAACGCCTCGTGGCGGTGGTTCTTCATCGTCGGCGCGGTCGCCGCGATGATCGGGATCCTCGCCTCCCGGCGGTGGCTGAAAGACGGCGACGAGAAGGCGGAGGGCCGGCTGGAAGGGCTCGGCGCGGCGCTCCTCGCGATCGGCCTCAGCACCCTCCTACTGGCCGTCAGCGAGGGGCCCAACTGGGGGTGGGGGACGATCCAGGTCTGGGGTCTCGGGCTGTTCGGCATCGGCGTCCTCGTCCTCTGGGTCGCCCAGCAGTCCCGGGCCCGTTATGCCCTGGTGGACACACGACTGCTCTTCTCCGAGCGGGTTCGCATCCCGCTGGCGATGTCCCTCCTCGGGTCGCTCGGCATCTACAGCTCCTTCACCGCCCTCAGCCGCTTCGCGCTCAGCGACCCGCACGCGCTCGGCTACGGCTATGGCTGGGAACCGCTGCAGATCGCCTGGTTCGCGGTGCCGCAGACGATCGGCTGCGTGGCGAGCTTCTTCGTCGTCCGCGATCTGGTCCGGCGCAACCGGCCGATCCAGGCGCTCGCCCTCGGCTTCCTCATCATCGCCCTGGCCTTCACCTTCTACGCGATCCTCACCGTCGACCCGGCGCTGGCGCTCGTCGGCCTCCTGCTCAACTCGCTCGGCATCTCGGTCGTCCTCGCGTTGAGCCAGATCGTCCTGGTCCGCTCCGTCCCCGCCTCGCAGAGCGGGATCGTGCTCGGCCTGTCGATCATGCTCTACACCCTCGGCAACGCGATCGGCGCCGCCGTCGCGGCCGTCTTCTTCCAGAGCTTCGGGTCGACCCCCGAGGCACCCTCCCTGGAGGCCTTCCGGGTCCTGTTCATCTTCGGCGGCGTCGCCGCACTGGCGGGACTGCTGCTCTGCGTCCCCCTGGCGAGGTCCCGCCGGCGTGTGACTCCCGATCATGCTGGTCCGTGAAGGGTCGTCACGCCACCGTCGATCAGCAGATCGCTGCCGGTGGCGAAGCGGCTTTCCGGAGAGGCCAGGAAAGTGATCGCCGCGGCGATCTCGGCCGGATCGCCCATCCGGCCGAGGGGGATGTCGGCAACGATGTCGCGCATCGCCGTCTCCCGATGCTCTTCGGGGATGCCCAGCTTCGAGAACAGGGGCGTGTCGGTCGGGCCCGGGCTGACCACGTTCACTCGGATCTCACGGACCAGTAGCTCGGCGGCCCAGGAGCGGGCCATCAGCGAGACCGCCGCCTTGCTGGCTCCATAGACGCTCCCGGCCGGGTAGCCGCCGTGAGCTGAGTTGGACCCGGTGACGATGACCGATGCTCCGCGGGCGAGGTGCGGCAGCATCGCCTGCATGAGGAAGAACGGCGCCTTGACGTTGATGTCGAAGACCCGGTCGAAAGCGGCCTCGTCCCAATCCTCGACGGGCCTCCAATCCGACACACCGGCATTCAGCACCAGGACATCGACATCGCCGAACAGGCTCCCGACGGTGTCGGCCAAGCTTCGTTGCGCCGCCAGGTCGAGCGCGTCGGCGGCCAGCACCGTGACGGCCTCGCCCAGCTCGGCCTGCGCGCTATCCGCCGACTCCTGGCTTCCCGCGCTGGTGACGACCGTCGCTCCCTCCTCCAGAAACCTCTCGACGGTGTGGCGGCCGATGCCGCTCGTCCCGCCGGTGACCAAGGCGACCTTGCCCTCGAGCCTGTTCACGTTGTGCGCTCCTTCAGTCGATGTCGATCCGAGTAGTGAGGTGAGTCACTTGACTCATCTCAGTCATAGCAGAGAGGTGAGTTGACCGGCTCGCCCCTTGGTAGCGTTCGCGGAGATGGCTTCTACGTCGAGCGCCCACGAGGTCGGCTATCACGACCGGGTGAGGGCGGAGAAGCGGGCCGCGATCCTCGAGGCCGCCACGAGACTCTTCTTGGAGAACGGCTATAGCGGCGTCTCGCTGGCGAAGATCGCCGAGGCAGCCGACGTCTCCAGCGCTACGTTGTTCAAGCGCTTCCCGACCAAGGCGGCGCTGTTCGAGGCGATCGTCACCGAATACTGGACGTCTGCCGGCCATCCGGGGGTCGAGCCGGAGTCGGGCGACCCTCGCGAGGGCCTGACGACGATCGGCCGTGACTACGCCGCACTCCTGTCGCAACCACAGATGGTCTCCCTCTTCCGCCTGGTGATCGCCGAGGCGCCCCGCTTCCCGGAGCTTGCCAAGGCTCATTTCGCGCTCGGCAAGGCGCCCTACTTCGAGCGCGTTCGCGACTACCTGCGCGAGGAGGACGCGATCGGGACCCTGCGAATCCCCGACCCCCAATCGGCCACCACCCAGTTCCTCGGCATGGTTTCGAACTTCGCCTTCTGGCCGCGCCTCCTGCTTCCGAACTGGTCACCGAGCAAACCGGCATTGAGGAAGACCGTCGACGAGGCCGTGGAGACCATGCTGGCCCGCTACTCCGCCTGAGGCGCGCGGCGGCGCGCGGGTCATCATCCTGATAAATCAGACTGTCTTACTTGAATTGATACGGTCGAGCAATGAAAAGCTCTCGACTGTCAATGCTCATCCTCGCCTGCGCCGCCTCGCTGCTCGCCTGTGCTCTGCTCGCCCAGGCGGCCCTCGCCTCCACCACCTACTTCGTCTCGCCGACCGGCTCCGGCACCAGCTGCACCGAAGCTGCGCCCTGCGCGCTGACGAAAGGCTATGAAAAAACGGTCGCCGGCGACAGCGTCCTACTCGAACCGGGCTCCTACACGCTGGAAAAAGGCCTGAATGTCACGAGGGCGATCTCCCTCGGCGGGCGGGTCGGGGCCTCGACCACCGTCCTCACCAGCGAAGCGGCGTTGCTGAAGGTGGGCGGCGAACCGAAAGCCATCTTCCATGATCTGCGAATCGAAGGCCCGGTGCCCTTCCTGCTCGGTACGGCCAGTGCCGAACGGGTCTTTGTCTCATATACCGGCGGGAGCGTCAACCCTGCCTGCTGGATCAGCCCGTCGCCGGTGCGGACGCCGATGTTGCGCGACAGCGTCTGCTGGGCGCACGGCGAAGCCGCCGCCAACGCGGTGTTTATCAACGGCAACAACGGCGGCAAGGCGATCCTCCGCAACAACACCCTCGTCGGCGCCGCCGGAGCTAGCGGTTTGCGGGTCGAATTGGCCAAGGCGTGGAGCGAAATCCCCGTCGAAGTCGAAGTCTTCAACTCGATCGCCCGCAGCCCCGGAACTGATGTCGAAGCAGTGGCGACCGGAACCGGCTCGGTCGCGACGGTCACGCTCACCCACTCCAACTACGCGACCGCCAGCGTGAAAGGGGGGGCGACGGTTACGGCACCCGGCACGGGCACGAACCAGACCGCCGAACCGCTCTTCACCGAAGCGGCCGGCGGTGTCTTTACCGAGCTCCCGGGCTCGCCGACGATCGACGCCGGGGCGAACGAAACGGCGAATGGCACGCTCGCGCTGGCGGGTGAAGCCCGTGAACTCGGCTCCTGCGTCGGTGGCCCGGCGGTCACCGACATCGGCGCCTACGAGTTCGTGCCGACCGCTCCCTGCTGAGCAACCGCCTGCGCCGGCCGCGCCAAGCGGCCGGCGCCGCGAGTGCCCAGAAAGCCTAGGCGGCCCTTCGCCCCGCATCGAGGGACTTATTGGCACTGGTGCCAATAAGTGGGGGGATATGCGGGGGTGGTTTGAGGTTCCCCCGGGGGATGCCGAACTCCCGCTTTGCAGGGATTCCGGGACATGGGCACGGCTGGTTTCGAACCAGCGACCTCTCGCGTGTGAAGTGTCGCACCGCGCTCGAGGTTGAGACCGGAAGACGCCCACCGGAATATGTGCAAACAGTTGCACAAAACACCCCGGCACGGCGTCCTTAATCCAAACAGAGGGCACTGCATTGCCAATGTCGGTTGCGCGAACGTTTGCACTCTTGTATGGTCGCCGCGGGAAACACGGGGAAAACGAGAGAGAGGTCGGATAGTGAAGCGAAAGGGATTTGAGGCGAGGCGCGTGCTCTTGACGTTGCTCGCCGCCGCGGCTCTGGCGCTCGTCATCACCGCCTGTGGGGCGACCGGCGACAACAGCAGCTCGTCGAGCAGTGGCGGATCTTCGAGTGCCGAAGGGGGAGAAGAAGTCGTCAAGGGCACGACCACGGCGAGCGCCACGAAACCGCTGACCACGGTGCCGACCGAAGGCGACATGGTCGAAACCGGCAATTACAAGACTGAACCGCCGTGGACGATCGGCTACGCCGACTCCTCGATGAGCAACTCCTGGCGCGTCTTCGCCTGGCAGTACATGCAGGCGGAAGCGGCCGCCCATCCGGAGATCGCCGAAGTCATCCACGCGAACGCGAACGACAGCACTCCGAAGCAGGTCTCCGACATCGAAAACCTGCTCTCGCGCAACGTCGACTGCATGATCGTCGCGCCGACTTCGGCGACGGCCTTGGCACCGGCGATCACGGCAGCCGCCGAGCAGGTCCCGGTGGTGATCAATGAGCGCGCCGTCGATGGTGGCGAATACACCACCTTCGCCAGCCTCGAAGCCGTCGAAATGGGCGAAATCCAGGCCGAAGCCGTGGTCAAAGCACTGGGCGGCAAGGGCAAGATCGTGATCATGGAGGGGGTCGAGGGAACCGGCCCGGTGATCGAAACCCTCGAAGGGATGGAAAACGTCCTCGACAAGAATCCGGGGATCGAAGTCCTGGCGACCGAATACACCGAATGGTCGCGTGACAAAGGCAAGCAGCAGATGGAAAACCTGTTGCAGGCAAACCCTGAGATCGACGCCGTCCTCAGCGACAGCGGCCTGCAGGACGTTGGCATCTTCGAGGCCGTCAAACAGGCCGGGCGCCTCGACGAAGTCAAAGCCTGGACCGGCGACACGGTGCAGGGCTGGCTCCGCATCGTGCACGCCGAAGACCTGCCGGGTGTGGTCGTCGACCGGCCGACGCTCGTCGGCGCCGAGGCGGTCGCGACGTGCGTCGCGATCCTCGAAGGCAAACCGGTCCCGAAGAAATGGGCGACTCCGAACATGGTGATCCAGCCCGCTGAAATCGCCAAATACATCGCCCCCAACGAACCCGGCTCCGAAGAATGGTGGGACTGGTGGGACCTGCCCAAAAAGTGGCTTCCGTCAGGCGCTTGATCCGAACCTGACGTGACGGACGAGACCACCATGAAGTCCGGTGTGCCGCGGCTGCGGGTCGCGGGCATCTCCAAGCGATTCGGCGTCGTGCGAGCCCTCGACGGGGTTTCGCTCGACGTCGGGCGCGGGGAGATCCACGGGCTCGTCGGCGAGAACGGGGCGGGCAAGTCGACCCTCACCCGGATCATCGGCGGGGCAGAACGGGCCGACGCCGGCGACATCAGCTTCGAAGACTCCCCGCAGGCACTCTCCTCACCCGCCGCGGCTCTCGCCGCCGGGGTCAGCATCGTCTACCAGCATCTGAACCTCAGCGATGAGCTCACGGTGGCAGGCAATCTGTACCTCGGTCGTGAGCCGCGGCGGGTCCTGCGGGGGGGTGTCGACGACAAGGCCATGAACCGCGCGGCCGCGGTCTGGCTGGACCGGCTCGGCGCCGAGTTCCCGCCTGACGAGATGGTCGCCGACCTCAGCCCCTCGGACCGCCAGCTGGCCGAGATCGCCCGCGGCCTCAGCCATGAGCCGAGGCTGCTGATCATGGACGAGCCGACCGCCTCGCTGGCTCCGACCGCCGCCGCGCGCGTCTTCGCGGTGCTTCGTGAACTGACGGCCGCCGGGCTCTCGGTCATCTACATCACCCATGAGCTCGCCCACGTGTTCGAGCTCGCCGACCGCGTCACCGTCCTCAAAGACGGCAAGAACGCGCTCTCGGCACCGATCGGCGAGGTCAGCCGCGAAGGGCTGATCCGGGCGATGGTGGGCCGCTCGGTGACCGAGCTCTTCCCGGCGCGCGAGACGCCGCTGGCCGGTGGGGCGACGCCCGCCCTCGAGCTGCGCGACCTCACCCTGCCGGGCTACTTCGAGTCGATCTCCCTGCGGCTGGCGCCTGGTGAGGTGCTCGGCCTCGGGGGCCTCGTCGGCTCGGGTCGCTCGCGCGTCGCCCGGGCGATCTTCGGCGACGCGCCGGAACGCAGCATGGGCTCGCTGCGCGGCGAGATCCTGGTCGACGGCAAGAGCTTCAACCCGCGCGGCCCGCGCTCCGCGGTGCAGCGCGGCATCGGCTTCGTCCCCGAGGATCGCAAGGCCGCGGGCCTCGTCCTCAGCTCCTCGGTCGCCGACAATATCTCCCTGACCCAGCTCGAACGGCTGGCCCGTGGCGGCGTGCTGAAGCGCGGCGCCGAGCGCGCCGTCGCCGAGGAGCAGGTCGAGGCGCTGCGGATCAAGACCCCGAGCGTCGACGCCGAGGTGCAGAACCTGAGCGGCGGCAACCAGCAGAAGGTGGTGCTGGCGAAGTGGCTGGCGCGCGGCTGCCGGGTCCTGATCCTCGACGAGCCGACCCCGGGCGTGGACATCGGCGCCAAGGCCGAGATCTACACGCTGATCCGCAAGTTGTCCGAGGCCGGGACCGCCGTGCTGTTGATCTCTTCCGACCTGCCCGAGTTGCTCGGCCTCAGCGACCGGGTCCTGGTCATGACCCACGGCCACATCGTGGCCGAGCTCGAGGCCGATGCCGCTACCGAGGAGGGTGTGATGCGAGCAGCTTTCGATGGGATGGAGAGCGCCGGTGGCGTGGGGGCGGTCGCATGAGCGCCGAGCGGACGCTGACGCGGCGGGTGCGGTCGGTGGGGGGCAGGGTGCGCGCCCACCGAGCAGCCAACCGCTGGATCGGGCCGCTCTGGGTCTGGGGGGTGCTGATCGCTCTCTACATCCTCGCGGTCTACACGGTGCCCGAGTTCGCCACCTTCGACAACTTCAAGAACATCCTCAAGCAGGCCGTGCCGCTCGCGATCGTGTCGATCGGCCAGACCGCGGTGATCATCCAGGGCGGCATCGACCTCTCGGTCGCGGCCGTGATGTCGATGGGCGACACGCTGACGATGGGGATCATGAACGGCGGCTCCGGCTCGATCCTCTTCGCGATCGTCGCGCCGCTCGGCATCGGGGTGCTGATCGGCGCCGCCAACGGGCTGGTCGTCTCGAAGACGGCAGCGCCCGCGTTCATCGTCACCCTCGGCGCCGCCTCGATCGTCCAGGGCGCCGTCTTCTGGTACACGCACTCGGCTCCCTACGGCGCGCCGTCGCTCTCCTTCGGCCAGCTCGGCTTCAAGGAATACGGACCGCTCCCCGCGTTGGTCGTCCTGTTCATCCCGATCCTGGTCGTGTCGCTGCTGGTGCAGAACCGGACGCGGGCCGGGCGCCATGCCTACGCGGTCGGCGACGACGACCAGGTGGCGGCGCGGTCGGGGGTCAACGTCACCCGGGTCAAAGTCGCGACCTTCGCGCTCTCGGGCTTCTTCGCGGCGCTCGCCGGCATCGCGGTCGCCACCCGGACCGGGTCGGGCGAACCGCTCGCGGGCACCGGCTTCGACTGGGACTCCATCGCCGCGGTCGTCATCGGCGGCGCGATCCTGGTCGGGGGCCGCGGCTCGATCGGGGGCACGATGGCGGGCGTCCTGATCATCGCGCTGATCGAAAACGCGATGACGCTGAAGGACGTCTCGCCGTTCTGGCAGTCGACCGTGAAAGGCGTGATCGTCCTGATCGCCGTGGTGATCGCCGCGATGACCGCCAAAGACACGCTGCGGCGCCTGCTTCAGTGGCGGCCGATGGACGCCTTCCGGCCGCGCCGCGCCGGACCTCCCCCCGCCGCGCCGGGCCGCGGAGGTGCGCCCGCATGAGCGCCCGCGCCGCCCGCTTCACGCGGATCGAGAAACCGGACCTGACCGGCGCCGCCGCCTCCTGGCTCGCGCTCCTGACCCTGGCGATCGTCGCCTCGATCCTCTCTTCCGACTTCCTCGACAAGCAGAACCTGCTGAACATCGGTCGCCAGGCCGCACCGCTCGCCGTGGTCGCGCTGGGCCAGACGATCGTCATCCTCTGCGGCGGCATCGACGTCTCGGTGGGCGCGGTGATGTCGCTGACCACGGTCGTGGTCAGCACCGAGATGAACAGCGACCCGTCGATGGTGATCCCGGCGGTGCTGCTGGTGCTGGTGCTGGGGGCGGCGATCGGGCTCGCCAACGGGTTCTTCATCGCCAAGGTCGGCACCGATCCGTTCGTGACGACGCTGGCGGCGATGCTGATCATCTCCGGCGCCGCCCTGGTCTACACGCAGGGCTCGCCGACCAATGGCCTGACCACCGGCTTCCGCCAGATCTCCGAAGGTGAGCTCCTCGGCATCCCGGCGTCGATCTTCTTCGCCGCAGGCGCCTTTGCGCTCGCCTGGTTCCTGCTTCGGCGCACGGTCTGGGGACGCTCGATCTACGCGATCGGCGGAAACATGCGGGCGACCTACCTGTCGGGACGGCGCACCGGGTTGGTGCAGGCAACCGCCTACCTCGCCTCGAGCCTCTTCGCGGTCGTCGCCGGCCTGCTGCTCGCCGCCCGGATCGGTACCGGTGCGGTCTCGGCCGGCTCCGGCTTCGAACTCGAATCGATCGCCGCGGCGCTGATCGGCGGCACCGCTTTCGGCGGCGGACGCGGTCGCATCTCGGGGACGATCGCCGGCGTCCTCATCTTGGTCGTCCTCTTCAATCTGGTCAATCTGCTCGGCCTGCCGAGTCAGCTGCAGCAGATCGTCAGGGGCGCCGTGATCGTGCTGGGGGTCGCCGCCTACAGCCGCCGCGCGGCAACCGGATCTTGAAAGCAACCACGAAGGATGGAATCGATGGGGGATGAGAACGTGCTGGGCCTGACGGCGACGAACGGGGCCGGCGCCGGCGACGGGGCGGTGCCGGCCCGGGCGGACCTGTCCGCCTACGGCCACGGCGCCTTCGCGGCCGATTACGAGGCGCGCATCGACATGGAAGCGCTGCGGACCGAACGACTGGCCCGCGCCCGCGCCGCCCTGGCCGCCTCCGAGTTCGACGCGCTGCTCACCTGGAAGGACGAGAACGTCCGCTTCCTGACCGGGCTGCGAGCGCAGCTGATCCAGGGCAAGACCGCCCTTCTGAACGGTTGCCTGCTGACTCAGGATCACCTGGTGCTGTTCGTCTCCGGCGGCGAGATCGACCGGGTGCGGCTGGTGATGCCGTGGATCGAGGAGGTCCACGCGGTGCCGATCATGGAGGCGCGCGGCCTGGTCGCCGGCGCGGTCGACGGGATCATCGCGCCGGCGGTCAAGCGGCTCGGGTTGGCGGGCGCCGACCTCGGCCTGGACGAGCTCTCCTATCGTCAGGTCCTGGAGTTGCGACGCGCCCTGCCCGATCTGCGGCTGGGTGACGGCGACACGCTCATGCAGGGCGTCCGCGCGGTCAAGTCCGAGGCCGAGCTGGCGGTGATGCAGGAGGCGAGCGCGATCGCCGAGGCGGTTACCGCATCGGCGATCGCCGCGATCGGCCCCGGGGTCCGCGAGTACGACGTGGTCGCCGACGCGATGCACACCCTTTACCGTCTGGGCGGCGAGATGGCCCACCTGGCGACCCCGTTCGTCGCCTCCGGCGAGCATATGTCGCCGCCGAACCGCTTCTCCTCCGACAAGCTGATCCGCGAGGGCGACCTCGTCTTCATCGACATCGGCGCGCAATGGAACGGCTACTTCTCCGACATGGGCCGGACCGTCATCTGCGGCGAGCCGAGCCGGCGCCAACAGGAGGTCTTCACCGCGGTCCACGCCTCGCTGGCCGCGGCGACCGAGGCCATGCGCCCGGGCAACACCAACGACGATGTCGCCGCCTCGGTGCGCGGCGCGGGCGCCCGGTACGGCCTCGACGACCACTTCCTCTCCCTGTTCATCGGCCACGGCGTCGGGATCGGCGCCAACGAGCCGCCCTACATCGGCGAGTCGCTGCCGGGGGCGGAGACGGTCGAGCTGGAGGCGGGGATGACGATGGCGATCGAGCCTTTGATCTGGGTGCCGGGCGAGCGTGGCGGGGCCGGGGTACGCCTCGAGGACACCGTCTGCGTCGCCGAGGGCGGCGGCATCTCGATGACCCGGACCTCCTTCGACCGGACCCTCCTTCTCGACGAGTGATCGGCGGGGAGGTGCTCTCGGATTGACGCCCGAGGGCAAAGCCAGGTAAGCATCCGGTATGCCGAAGGCCGAGCAGACCGACGCGGGCGCCCCGATCACGCGGCCCAAGGTGACCCTGCGCGACGTGGCGCGGCTCGCCGGCGTCCACGTCTCGACCGCCTCGCGCGCCCTCGACGAGGGCCAGGCGGCGCGGATCGGCCCGGCGACGGTCGAGCGGGTGCGCGACGCGGCCGCCGAGCTCGGCTACTCCCGCGACCTGCTCGCCTCCGGCCTGAAGCGCGGGGAGACGAAGACGATCGGCGTCGTCGTCGCCGACCTCGACAACCCGCACAACGCACCGGTCATCCGCGGCATCGCCGGACGGCTGGAGGCGGCCGACTTCGTGCCGCTGGTCGCCGAGACCGCGGAGAGTCGCGAGCGCTTCGAACGGGTGCTCACCCACCTCACCCAGCGGCGGATCGACGCGGTCATCACCTCGGCCGCTCACCTCGACGCGGCCGAGATCCTCGCGCGGCTTGTGCCCGCCGACACGCCGGTCGTGCTGGCGATCCGCAGCCTGCCCGACACCGAATACGACGCGGTCGTCCACGACGACGCGACCGGCGGCTCGTTGGCCGCGCAGCATCTGGTCTCGCTCGGGCACCGGCACCTCGCCCAGCTCGCCGGGCCGGCCGACATCGACACCTTCGTCCGCCGTGCCCAGGGATTCAGCCGCGCCGTCGCCGCCGCGGCGCGTGAGGAGGTCTCGTTGCCGGGACGGGGGAGCGCGGCGCCGGACTTCGAGGAAGGCCGGCGGCTGATGGAGAGCCTGCTCGACCTACCCGAGCGTCCGACCGCGGTCTTCGCCCCGACCGACGTGATGGCGGTCGGGGCGCTGGACGCGATCGCCGGTCGCGGCCTGCGCTGCCCCGAGGACATCTCGGTGGTCGGCTACAACGACATCCCGATGAGCCGTCACGTCTCGCCGCCGCTGACGACGGTCGAGCTGCCGTCAGAGGACCTGGGGGAGGAAGCGGCCCGGATGGCGCTCTCCGCGATCGCGGACCCCGCGGTTCGAGGCCGCCGGGTGCAGCTCCCGGCCAGTCTCGTCGTGCGTCGCTCCACCGGCCCGGCGGCCTGACGCATCGCCATCTGTCGCGGTCATGGAGCGACGACGATGGTGACGCCGGCCCGGCGAGCTTTCCGGCGGGTGAGCCGGGCCCGGACACGGACCCGTCGCGGCAGCACGAGGGTGGAGCAGCCGTAGGACTTGCTCAAGCGCACCGAGTGGGCCAAGTGCCGGCTGCCGACCTTGACGACCAGGTGGGGCAACCCTGGGGTCAGCGCTTCGATCAGCCGGTGAACCTGGCTCTCCATCGCCGCCGAGGCCTGGTCCGCCAGCTCGTCCGGGTCGAAGCCGGCGAGGTGGATCGGACCGCGGAGCAGTCGCGGCCGTGGTACCAAGGTGATGAGCAGCGACTCCGCCGGCGAGAGGGCGGTGGCGTACTTGAGTGCGGCCAGGTCGTCGGGCGGCTCGATCAGGACCGCGACCCCGCGACCGCCGGAGGCCCCGGGTCCCGAAGTGCTCATGCGATCACAAGGGCGTCGGCGGGCGGCTGGGCCCACTCCGCCTCGTCCATGAGGTCGATGAAGGCCGCCGCCTGCGGGGAGAACTTGGCCCGCGCGTAGACGGTGAGCTCACGTCCGACCGCGGGGACGCATCGCAGCGCCCGCTCGCGTAGCTCCCGCGGGACCGCGCTGGTCGGGACGAGCGTCGGCCCCGTACCCGCGGTGGCCCCGCGTGCCGCCGTATCCACCGACGAAGGCCGGCTGACCGGCCGCGGCAACACGACCAGTTCCTCCCAGCCGATCCGGCGCAGTGACCCGACCCAGTCCGGGGGCGGCGGCCCGATGCCGATGTCGACTTCGCCCGCGGCGACGGCGTCCTCGGCCAGGTTGCGGTTGGAGAACTCGCGCGGGCGTACGGAGCTACCCGGGAAGCGCTCGCGCCAGGTGTCGATCAGGTCAGGGAGGATCCCCACCGCGATCGAACGGACCGTGGCGATCTCGAGCTCGCCGCCTCGCATCTCCAGCGCCGCGCGCGCCGCTCGCACCGCCTGACCGGCGGCGGCCACCGTGTCGCGGGCGTGGGGCAGGAACTCCTTGCCGGCAGGCGTCAGCCGGATCCCCTCGGGAAGCCGTTCGAGAAGCTCGCCGCCGAGCTCGGCCTCGAGCACCTTCACTTGCTGCGAGAGCGAGGGTTGGGAGACGTGCATGCGCCGGGCGGCACGCCCGAAGGAGCCCTCCTCCACGGCGGCGAGCCAATATTCGATCTGGCGGAGCGTCGGCATTCGGCGCGGGCTCAGCGGCCTGCTCGGGATAGGCGCGGCCTATCGCACACCCTGGGACAACGTCTTGGACAAAGCCGGGGCGGCCCCTGGATACTCCGGCCATGCGCTACGCCCACATCGCCGAATCCGAGACCCCGCTCGCCGTGATCGCGGGCGACACCATCGCGCCGCTCGCCGAGGCGACCGGACACGCGACCCTGGACGCCCTGATCGTCGCCGGTCCCGAGGGCTGGGCGCTCGCCGCGGAGGCTGCCGCGCAGGCGCTCGATTCGGCGCAGGCGCTTCCCCTCGAGGGGACGAGGCTCGCGGCGCCGATCGCCGCCCCCTCGAAGATCGTCGCGATCGGGCTCAACTACATGGACCACATCCGTGAGACCGGCCTGAAGGAGCCGCAGCGCCCGCTCGTCTTCGCCAAGTTCCTCAACTCGCTGGCCGGCCCCGAGGACGAGATCTGGTGGCCCGACGGCCTCACCGAGAAAGTCGACTGGGAGGTCGAGCTGACCGCGATCATCGGCCGTCGCCTCCGCGACGTCGCCGTCGAGGACGCCCTCGACGGCGTCTTCGGATACACGGCCGGCAACGACATCAGCGCCCGCGATCTCCAGTTCTCCGACGAACAGTGGGTCCGCGGCAAGAGCCTCGATTCTTTCTGTCCCCTGGGCCCGAGCGTGGTCACCGCCGACGAGTTCGGCGACCCGCAGGACAAGGACCTCTTCCTCCGCGTCAACGGCGCCGACAAGCAGATCTCCAACACGAAGGAGATGATCTTCGGCACCGCCGAGATCATCAGCTTCCTCTCCCACAACTTCACCCTGGAGCCCGGTGACGTCATCCTCACCGGCACTCCCTGGGGCTGCGGCGGCTTTGCCGACCCGCCCGAGTTCCTCGCCGGGGGCGATGTCGTCGAGGCGGAGGTCGAGGGGATCGGCGTACTGCGCAACCCGGTCGCCGGGCCGCGCTAGCTGGGGAGCCACGCCCTCACTCGCCCGCCGGCTCGATCGCCGCGAAGTAGGTGGCCGCCATGTCCTCGTCGTCGTGGCCGAGCTCCAGCGCCCGCGCCATCAGCTCGGCCGAGGCACCGATCACCAGTCCCCGCAGCCCCGCTTCGCGCGACGCTTCGGTGACCAGGCGGGCGTCCTTGGCGCCGTTCGCCAGCCGCATCGCCGCCGGGTAGTCCTCCTCGAGGATCATGCGGCCCTTGATCTGGGCGTAACCGTTGTCGAGGGCGGTGCCCTCGATGCCTTCGAGGAACCCCATGCCGTCGAGGCCGAACGTCTTCGCCAGCGCCATCGCCTCGGCGGTGGCGGCGACCGTGGTCATGATCCAGCCGTTCGTGACCATCTTCATGCGGCTGCCGTTGCCGGCTTTGCCGAGCCGCACGACGCGGCGCGAGATCGCCGCGAACAGCGGTTCGCAGCGGTCGATCGCCGCTTCTTCACCGGAGGCGAGCATGATCAGCTGCGCTTCTTCGGCCGGCACCTTGGAGCCCAGCAGGGCGGCGTCGACCAAGGTCACGCCGTGTTCGGCGGCGAGTTCGACGCAGCGGTCGGCGCCGGCGACCCCGACGGTCGCGCACTGGATCCAGATCGCGTCCCCGCCCAGCGCCGGCAGGAAGCCGTCGGCGCCGGTGGCGAACGATTCGATCGCCTTCACGTCCGGGACGACGGTGACGACGAGATCGGCCCCCGCCGTCGCCGCCGCGGCGGTCGGAAAGGCCTCGACGCCGTCGTCGGCGAGCCGTTCGGCATCCGACAGCGGCACGCTCCAACCACGCACCGTGAGACCCGCCTTGGCCGCGTTCCGCGCCATCGCGGCGCCCATGATCCCGGTGCCGAGGAAGGCGACCGTCGGGCTCCCGCCCGTGTTCGCGCTCATCACTGCGCCGTGTAGCCGCCGTCGACCAGCAGCCCGTGGCCGGTGACGAAGGAGGAGTCGTCGGAGACGAGGAAGAGGGCCGCCTTGGCCTGGTCCTCGGGAGTGGCGAGGCGGCCGAGCGGGTGCGCCCCGATCAGCCACTCCTCGGTCCCGGCGGCGTCGCCGGTCGACTCGAACCATTCCCGCAGGAACTCGGTCGCGGTGCCCCCGGGGCAGAGCGAGTTGACCCGGATCCCGTCGCCGGCCAGCTCCAACGCCGCCGACTTGGCGAAGTTGACCGCTGCCGCTTTGGTGACCGCGTAGCCCGCGGAGCCGCCCGCGCCGACGTGGCCGAAGGTCGACCCGAGGGTGACGATCGCCCCGTGATCGGACTGGCGCAGAAGGGGGATGGCGTGCTTGGTCAACAGGAACATGCTGTTGACGTTGACGCGCATCAGGTCCTCCCAGTCGCTCAGCGCCATCTCCTCGATCGGCGCCGCCGGGGCGACCCCGGCACAGGTGACGAGGATGTCGAGGCCGCCGTAGAGCTCCTTCGCCGTGATCATCAGACGCCGCACCGCATCCTCCTCGGTGACGTCGGCGCGGACGAAGCGCACCTCGCGGCCCTTGTCGCGCAGTTCGCGCTCGATCATCCGGCCCAGCTCCTCGCGGCGGGCACAGAACACCACCCGCGCCCCTTCGTCGGAGAAGAGCTTCACCATCGCCTCGCCGATCCCGCGGCTGGCGCCGGCGATCAGGGCGACTCGTCCCTCGAGCCTCATGCGACCAGCTCCCGCGGGGCGTTCGTCAGCGACTCGTGGCCGTCCTCGGTGACCAGCAGCACGTCCTCGATCCGCGTCCCGACTTTGCCCGGGATGCCGAGGCACGGCTCGATCGTGATCACCTCGCCGGCCTGCAGCGGACTGCGGTCGTCCCAGAAGTCGGGGATGTCGTGGATGTCCAGCCCGGTGGCGTGGCCGAGCAGCGGGGAGAGGATGTCGGCGACGCCCTCCTGCGCGGCGACCGCCTTGCAGATGTCGTTCAACTCGCCCGTCGAGATCCCCGGCTTGATGTTCTTGATCGTCTCGCGGTTCATCAAGAGCGTGGCGTCGTAGTAGTGCTTCATCTCCGGGGTCAGGTCGGACTCGTCGCCCGCCAGCCGCATCCGCGCGATGTCGCCGCAGTAGCCGTCGAAGCGCGGCAACACGTCGAAGATCATCCAGTCACCGCGCTCCAGGACTTTCTCCCGCGAGGGCAGGCAGACGCCGGTGCCGAAGCTCTTGGTCGAGCCGATGATCGGGTTGCCTCCCGATTCCATGTCGCCCAGTTCGAGCGCGACGATTTCGGCGGCGAGCGCGCACTCGTGCTCGGTCGCTCCCGGCCGCACCGCTTCCATCCCGGCGATCGCCGCCGCGTCGGCGACCTCCTCGGCTTTGCGCAGCCGCTCGATCTCGTACGGCGACTTGACCCGTCGCACCTCGGAGATCAGGCGCGTTTCGACCAGTTCGGCGGCCGGCGCGGCCTCCTTCATCGCCAGATAGTGGACGACCGGGAACAGGTGCCAGTTGTCGATCCCGATCCGTTCGTAACCGCGCCGCGCGATCGTCCTGCCGATGTCGGCGCCGAGCGCGAAGGTCGAGCCGGCGTCCTCCCAGGGCGAGATTTCCTCGACCCGCGGCGCGTCCCAGCTCTGGTCGGAGCGCAGCAGCGGCTCGCCGTCGACCGGGATCAACGCCGCGCAGGAGCCGAACATCGAGTACTCGTCCCCGCTGACGTGCTGCCAGCCCGCGAAGCGCGTGTAGTAGCCGGTCAGCCAGCGGACGTTCGCCTGCGTCTTGCAGGTCGAGAACGCCAGGATCGCGTCGAAGCCGGCGTCCTTCGCCGCCTTGCGCAGCTTGGCCAGGCGGGCATCGAGCTCGTCTTTGGGGATCGTTGACATCTACTCCTCCTTGTCGGGTGAGGGCGGCTCGGCCTCGGCCGGGGCCACTTCGGGGGGTTCCGATGGGGACGCACCACCCGCGGAGCCGACGGCGTCCCGGAGGATCACCGTGACCGCGCGCGATCGCTCGCCGGTCGGATTGACGTAGCGATGGGGCAGGGAGGAGGGGAAGAGCATGCTGTCTCCCACCTCCAGGGCGTAGGTCTCGAAGCCGACGTGGATCTCGAAGCGACCCTCGAGGATCAGCACCATCTCGATCCCCGGGTGGCGGTAGAGCTCGTCGTCGGACTCGGCGTAAGGGGCGTAGTCGAGCTCGAGGAACTCGACATCCTCGAGCGAGCGCGGGGTCAGCCGTTCCCAGGTCACCCCGCCGCGGATAGGCACGCTTGCGCGCTGGTCGTGGCGGACCACGTACATTCCCTCGCGGGCCGGCCCGGGCATCGCCTCGATCGGCTCCCGCACCGGGCCGCTGGCCGCCTGCACGGCTGCTTCGTGCGCCTCGACCACCGAGCGAGGAGCGTCGGCCTCGTCGGCCTCCTTCGGCTCCGGCGGGGTGAGGAAGGCATCGACGGTGACGCCGAGCGCCGCCGCGAGCGCGAAGAGGGTGCCGACCGAGGGCAGCGTCTGGCCACGCTCGATCTGGCTGATCATGCTCGGCGAGACGCCGACTTTGCGCCCCAGCTCCGACATCGACATCGAGCTCGCCTGTCGGCGCTCGGTCAGCGCGTGTCGGATCGCCTCGATCTGGCGCTCGGCGAGCGCGTTGATGTTGTCGGACTCGGCGGTCATCGGTCGCCTCCCGCGCCCGCGGTCGCCGGTCGACTGGAGAACCCGAGCCGCAGGTTCTCCGCCGCCTTCGTCGTCCGCCACCAGCGCAGCAGGTGGGGGGCGTCGACGACGGTGACGATCAGCAGCAGGCCGCCGGTTACCAGGTACGTGACGTAGGGGGCCGAGCCGGTCACCGCGAGCGCCTCCTGCAACGTCGCCAGGCAGAGGACCCCGCAGCCGATCCCGAGCGGGTTGCCGCGGCCACCGGACAGGGAGACGCCGCCGAGCAACGCCGCCGTGGTGGCGAAGACGAGCGGTGCGACGGTGCGGTTCGGGGTCGCGTAGGCGAGCGAGTAGGCGAGCAGGGCGCCAGAGAAGGCGGAGATCGAGGCCGAGGCCATGAAGGTGCCGATCACGATGCGATCGACGCGGACTCCCGAGGCACGCGCCGCCTTGCGGTCGGAGCCGACCGCGCGGACGTCGCGGCCGAGCCAGGTGAAGGCGAAGACGGCGGCGAGGACGAGGAAGATTCCGATCGCGACCAAGCTGCGCTGGGTGAACACCGTGAGGACGGGTTCGTTCAGCTTGATCGTCTCTTTGATGTCGCTGTAGTTGATGCTTTTCGAGTGGCTGATCACGTAGACCAGCCCGAGCAGCGTGATGAAGCCGCCCAGGGTCACCGGGATCGAGCTCATCTTCAGCTTCGCGATCACGAAGCCCTGGATGAAGCCGACGAGCAGCCCGGCGGCGACCGCGATCGCGGCGCCGAGCGCCGGCGAGCTGCCGCCGGTCTTCACCGCCAGCATGCCTCCGAGCAGGTAGGTCGAGGAGACCGAGAGGTCGTACTCGCCGATGATCATCGTCAGCCCGAGCGCCAGGGCGACGAGGCCGATCCCGGCGAACGAGGTGAGGATGTCGGCGATGTTGGCGGTGCCGACTTCGCCGCTCGCGTAATGCGGCAGCAGGGCGAAGGCGATCGCGAAGACCGCCAGGGTCAGGAACGGGCGGAGGGCAGGCCCGCGGAAACGCAGGGCGTCCGGTAGGCGAGAGCTCATGACTCTGCCCTCATCCGGTTGAGGCGTGCCAGGACGACTACGGCGAACACGACGACTCCTTTCACGAGTATCTGGATGCCCTCGCTGTAACCCCGCAAGAGCAAGATGTCCGAGATCATCGCGATCAGGATGGCTCCTCCGAGCGCCTGCCACACGGAACCGCGCCCGCCGGTGATCGCGATGCCCCCGACCACCGCGGCGGCGATCGCGTCGTAGGTCTGCGTCCCTTCGATCAGCAGCGACCCCGATTCGTTGAAGGCGCCGAGCTCCAGCCCGGCGAAGGCGAAGAGGAAGCTGGCGATGCAGAAGGCGCCGATCACCACCCAGGCGGTGCGGATCCCGGCAGCCCGGGCCGCCTCGATGCTCTCGCCGACGAGCTTCAACTGACGGCCGAAGCGGCTGCGGCGTAGGAACTGGTCGAGGACGACGACGGTGGCGAAGAGGATGTAGATCGGCACGGCGAAGGTGAAGATGTGGCCGCTCAGCCAGTCGAAGCTGGTGTCGCCTTTGGGCGGCAGGATCGTCGCCCCCTTC
>Ga0268266_10002716_pt1 | contig 18550 bp, 19 predicted proteins | sample KBSS13metaG_FD_190356 | JGI IMG/M metagenome (GOLD analysis project Ga0268266, IMG submission 190356) | Switchgrass rhizosphere microbial communities from Kellogg Biological Station, Michigan, USA - KBS S1-3 metaG (SPAdes) (version 2) | ecosystem: Host-associated > Plants > Roots > Rhizosphere...
GACGATCATGGGCAGCACAACAAAGCCCGCGGAAAGCCCGAGAGCGATGATGAGGAACAGCAGGATCGGCAGGTAGCCTGCGGCGACGCTTGCCAAGGGAAAAACTCCGAAAACTTCGATTTCGCGGGGGCTTTAGGCCAGTGGATTGCAGGTCGCAACCGGTTGCGGGCGCTATATCGGCTCGCAGCCATGCGATAGCGGGATGGCGAGAATTTTCGCGCCGGTCTTGCGGGTCATCTCGCCCTTGCCGAGTCCTTCCCATCCCGACTCTGAAACGACCAGCAAGCGCTTGCCGTCGAACGCAATTTGCGTCGGATCGTCGAGCGTCATGCCATCGATGAACTCGGTACGCTCGACGCCCGTCGCCCCCACACGGAATTTCCAGATGCGCGACGGCGCCGCCCCGCCGTTGTAGACGCCGAGATAGGCAGCACTGCAGCGGACGAGGCCGTCGGTGCCGACCGCCGGCTTGCCGTCCTGCCGCGGAAGCCAGGTCGTGACGGTCGTCTTGAGATCGATGCGCCCGATCCCCTTCGCGTAATCAGCGACGATCAGCTCGGTGCCGGACTGAGCGAGCGACGTGCCTTGCGCGCTCTTGCCGTCGCCGGGGCGGTTGACTGCGCGCAAGGCCGGCCGACGCGGGAGCAGGCCCCAGACCAAGCCATTCTGGCTGTCGCTGACAAAAACTCCACTTTGGGAAACCGAGACGTCTCCCGGGTGAAACTGCATTTTGGCAGGTGCGGACCAATGCCCGCGAAGTGCACCGTTGCGGTTGATCGCGACCAAAGCGCCTTGATCGCACTTGGCGATGCCCGCGACGTCAGGGCAATCGGCGGCGATCCATAGCAAATGGCGGCCCCAATCCCATGCGATGCCGAGCGGGTGCAGGCTCTTGGGCAGCGTCGCGATGGTCCGGCAGCGGGTCGTGCAAGCGAGGATTTGCCGGTCGAGCACGCTCGACACGAAGATGGTCGATCCGTCGGTGGCCACGCCTTCGACGAGGCGATGCTCTGGTGGCACCGTGAGAACGACCTGCGGCGGGGCGACAACAGCAGCGGCTGCGATCGCCAGCGCGATCACCGAAGCGCTCCGGCGACCAGTTTCTGGAGCTTGCTGTGGATGTTGGATGAGCCCGCGATGTACTCGCGGCGCTCGAAAATACGGTCGGAACCGCGATAATCGGTTACGAAACCGCCGGCTTCGCGCACTAGAAGTACGCCCGCGGCGGTGTCCCAGACGTCCAAATCGTCTTCCCAGAAGCCGTCCATCCGTCCGGCCGCTACCCAGGCTAGGTCGAGCGCCGCCGATCCGAACCGACGGACACCGGAAACCTGCGGGCCCACGGCACCGTAAATCTTAGCCCACTTCTCAGGGTCGCCACGCCCGCAATGCGGCATGCCCGTCCCGATCAGCGTCTCGTTAAGGTCGCGCCGCGCTGACACGCGCAGGCGCGCATCCTGCAACCACGCGCCCCGGCCCTTCTCGGCCCAGAAGCTTTCGTCGGTCAGCGGCTGGTAGACCAGGCCCTGCGTAATCTCCGTTCCGCCGCCGGGCTTCTTTTCTTCTACCGCGATCGAAATCGAGAAATGCGGCACGCCGTGGAGGAAGTTGGTCGTCCCATCGAGCGGGTCAACGATCCACCGCGGCTTATCGGGATTGCCTTCGATCGCGCCGCCTTCTTCAAGCAGCATCCCCCAGTCGGGCCGCGCATTGCGCAGTTCCTCGACGATGGTCTGCTCAGAGCGCTTGTCGGCCATCGACACGAAGTCGGCGGGCCCCTTGCGGCTGACCTGCAGTTGCTCGACCTCGCCGAAGTCGCGGCGAAGGCGCGGCGCCGCCTTGCGGGCGGCGCGGGTCATGACGGTGATCAGTCCGGAGTGCGAAACCATGGCTTAGTCCGCGCGGCGGACATATTCCCGGCTGTAGACGTCGACGACGATCTTGGTTCCGGCGGTGATGTGCGGCGGGACCAGCACCTTCACGCCATTGTCGAGAACGGCCGGCTTGTAGGACGACGAAGCGGTCTGTCCCTTCACGACCGCGTCTGCCTCGACGATCGTCGCTTCGACCTGGTCGGGCAGCTGAACGCTGATCGGTTTATCATTGTAGAGCTCCATCACGACATCCATGCCGTCCTGGAGAAAGTCGCCGGCCTCACCGAGCAGGTCGGCGGGAAGCGCGATCTGCTCGTAATTATCCTTGTCCATGAACGTCAGCATGTCGCCGTCGTGGAACAGGAACTGGAAATCCTTGGTGTCGAGGCGGACGCGCTCGACCGTCTCGGCGGAACGGAAGCGGACGTTGGTCTTGCGGCCGTCGATGAGGTTCTTCATCTCGACCTGCATGTAGGCACCGCCCTTGCCGGGCTGGGTGTGCTGGATCTTCACGGCGCGCCAAATGCCGCCTTCATATTCGATGATGTTGCCGGGACGGATGTCCACGCCGCTGATCTTCATGTCTTCTCTCGGAGAAAGTGTTGGGAAAGAGCCGCGCGCTACCTAGCGAGCAGCCCCGTTTCCGGCAAGCAGCGGGTAAGGATTGATCGGCGTCCCGTGCCACCAGCGCTCGCCCGGCGCCATGGAATTGACCGCGAAATGGAGGTGCGGCCCGTCGGGGCTGGCATCGCCGGTATGCCCGACCTGAGCGATCACCTGCCCGCGCTTCAGCTGCTGGCCCTCGTGCAGGCCAGGCGCGTACGCCGATAGGTGAGCGTAATAATAGACCCACTTCTGGTCGACGGAGCGCTCGTAAATAGTGATCCCGCCACGAACACTGTTGAAGAGCTTCTCGACCGTCCCGTCCGCTGCAGCGATGACTGGCGTCCCTTCCGCGGCCATGATGTCGATCGCGTCGTGGCGACGGCCCTGACTGCGCGCGGCATCGAAGGTGTCGGTTAGCTGGTCAGCCTTTATTCCGACAACGGGCAAAGCGAGCCCGGAAGGACCCACGACGACTTGCTGCGAAACGACCACCGGGGCCGACTTGGGCGGGACTACCGCGACCACATTCCCGCTGCGCTCAACGATTGGGGCGGTGGAAGGAACGACGTTGTAGAACCAGATCCAGAAGGCGCTGGTCACGACGGCCGTCAGGACCGCCGTGAACAAAGCCGTCGCCGCAATCTTCCCCATCGTCGCAACTCTCCCGAACGGTTGGTTGTTGAAGTGCAACGATGCAAGAAACGACTGTATCCAATATTCGCGTTGGCTGCTCCGGCTGGGTCTACAAACACTGGCGCGGCAGCTTCTATCCGGAAGGGCTACCGCAGAAGCGTTGGTTCGAGCGGTACGCGGAAGAGTTCGACACGGTCGAGATCAACGCGAGCTTCTATCGCGTGCCGAAGCCGGAAACATTCGACGGCTGGCGCGAGAAGGCGCCGGAGGGCTTTCGCTACGCCGTGAAGGTCAATCGATTCATCACGCACCTTAAGAAGCTGGTTGGAATCGACGAGGCGCTAGCAGACTTCATTTCACTGGCGCGCCGGCTCGGTCCGAAACTTGGTCCACTGCTCTATCAATTACCGCCCAGCCTTCACAAAGACGTGGCACGGCTTGAAGCGTTCTTGGTCCAGCTGCCTGCAGACCTGGAGCATGTGGTCGAGTTCCGTCATTCAAGCTGGTACGACGAAGACGCCCTCGCTCTGCTCGCTGGACATGGGATTGGCTTCGTGGCGCACGATCTGCGCGGCCTGATTTCTCCGCACTGGGCCAGCGGCCGGACCGCCTACGTCCGCTTTCATGGTTCGGGCGGGCGTTATTCGGGCCGGTACTCCGACGAGGCCCTTCTCCGTTGGGCCGACTGGCTGGTCGAGCAAAGCCGACAGGGCCGATCCGCGTGGGCTTATTTCAACAACGACATTCATGGCCACGCGATCCACGACGCGCGGACCCTGAAATCGATGATCAGCCAGCTTTCCCGCTGAGCACCTGCTCGAACGCTGCCGCGGCGGCGGCTGGGTCGTCTTTGCTCCAGACAGCCTGACAGACGGCGATGAAATCGGCGCCGGCATCGACCAGCGGCTTGGCGTTGTCCGGCGTAATCCCGCCGATCGCGACGCAGGGGATCTCGAACAGGGTCGCCCACCAGCTAAGGATTGGCGGCTGTGGCCGGTAGTTCGATGGCTTGGTGGTCGTCTCGTAGAAAGCGCCGAACGCGACATAATCAGCGCCATCCTCGCCCGCCTGCATCGCGAGGTGGCGGCTGTCGTGGCAGGTCCGGCCGATCTGGGCGCTCGGCCCAAGCAAGGCCCTCGCCTCGCGAATGTCGCCGTCGGACTGGCCGAGGTGAACGCCGTCAGCGCCGAGCCGCTTTGCCAGCTTCATGCTGTCGTTGACGATGAATGCCACGTCAGCGTCCGCGCAGATGCGCTGTAGCGGCTCGGCGAGCTGAGCTAGCTCATGCTCCTCGACATCCTTCACTCGCAGCTGAAAAGCCGATGCAATGCCCGGCTCCAGAGCCGCTTTCAGGCGATCGGGGAACGCACCACTGACATCCTGCGGGCTGATCAAATACAGCTTCGCCGGTACCGTCCGGTGGGGCGGCGGGAAGTCGACGGGATCGAACTCGTCCTCGTCCAAGGTCAGGCCGGCACCTTGTCCGTAGAAGCTTCGTAGATTTCGTTGATGGCCTCACCGAGAGTCCGGTCGAATTCCTCGTCGCTCTGCTGAGCGCGGAGGTCCGACAGAAGGGCGCGGCTGAAGCTCGCGATCATGCCCGGGTTCTTGGCGAGCTCGCGGCAGGCATCGGCGCGGCTGAAGCCGCCCGAAAGCGCAACGACGCGAAGCACCTTGGGATGATTGACCAGCGGCGCAAATAGTCCGGCCTCGGCCGGGATCGACAGCTTCAGCATCACCTTTTCGTCGACCTGATCGAGGTTTTTCAGGATTTCCTGCAGCAGGATGCGATCGGCGGCATCGCGCTCCGGGCTCTTGATGTTCACCTCGGGCTCGATGATCGGCACCAGCCCGTGAGCGAGAACCTCGCGCGCCACGTCAAATTGCTGAGCGACGACGGCGGCAATGCCCTCGGGATTGGCGAGGTTGATGACCGACCGCTCCTTGGTCCCGAATACACCAAGTTGCTTCGCGCGCTCGAGTAGGCCGCTGAGCTCCGGCATCGGCTTCATCATCTGGACGCCGTTGGCTTCGGCTTCGAGGCCCTTGTCTATCTTGATGAAAGGCACCACCCCGCGTTCGATTAGAGCCTGCGGAGTGGGCTTGCCCTCAACCTGTCCATCCATCGTCCGCTCGAACAGGATCGCGCCGATCACCTTGCCGCTGGAAAAGCTCGGCGCAGTAATGATCCGCGACCGCATCTGGTGGATGAGTCCGAACATCTCCTCCTCCGTCGACCAGGCGCCTTCATCGACTCCGTATCCAGCGAGCGCCTTGGGCGTTGACCCGCCTGACTGGTCGAGCGCGGCGATGAAGCCGTCACCCTGCTCGATCTTCGCGGCCATTTGTTCGTGATTCATGCTCATCCCTGTTGCTCCAGTGCGGCCACGCCCGGAAGCGTCCGCCCTTCCATCCATTCCAGAAAAGCTCCGCCCGCGGTCGAGACGAAGGTGAAATCGCCCGCGACTCCGGCCTGATTGAGCGCGGCAACGGTGTCCCCGCCCCCGGCCACCGAAATGAGCGAGCCATCGTCGGTCAGCGCAGCGGCCGTCTTGGCGAGCGCTACGGTCGCCTCGTCGAACGGCGGCGTCTCGAACGCGCCCAGCGGACCATTCCACACCAAAGTCCGGCAGGTCTTCAGCGCATCGGCGAGCGCTTCAACCGCAGCCGGGCCAACGTCGAGGATCATCTCGTCATCGGCGACTTCGTGCACGTTCACCGTGCGCACGCTCGGCGGATTGGGCGCGAATTCCTTCGCGACAACGACATCGTAGGGCAGATGGATCGTGCAACCGGCCTTGTCGGCGGCGTCGAAAATCCCGTTGGCCTCGCCAGTGAGATCGTGCTCGCACAGCGACTTGCCGACGTTCACGCCCCGCGCCGCGAGGAAGGTGTTGGCCATTCCGCCGCCGATGATCAGATGATCGACCTTGTCGACGAGGTGATTGAGCACGGCGAGCTTGGTCGAAACCTTGGCGCCGCCGACCACCGCAGCGACGGGCCGCTCGGGATTGCCGAGCGCCTTCTCCAAATGATTGAGCTCCGCCTCCATCGACCGGCCCGCGTAGCTCGGCAGGTAGTGCGTGATGCCTTCGGTCGACGCGTGCGCCCGATGCGCAGTCGAGAAGCTGTCGTCGACATAACAGTCGCCGAGCGCCGCCATTCCTTTGGCCAACTCGGGATCGTTCTTTTCTTCGCCCGCGTGGAAGCGCGTATTCTCGAGGATGCCAATGTTACCCGGAAGCATCGTCGTGATGGCTCGCTCAGCTTCCGGTCCCTGGCAATCCTCGATGAAGCGGACCGAGCGCCCCGCCAACCGGTGAACGGGAAGCACCAGCTGAGCGGTCGACATGTCAGGACGGACTTCGCCCTTCGGCCGTCCGAAATGCGCGAGCAAGAGCACGATCGCACCGCGATCGCTGAGCTCCAGCACGGTCGGGAGCATCGCCTTCAAGCGAGTGTCATCGGTAACTTTCGCACCGTCCATCGGCACATTGAGGTCGACCCGTACAAGGACCTTCTTGCCGGTCAGGTCTTCCGGCAGGTCATCGAGGGTCTTGAAGCGGCTCATTTCGCGCGAATGTTCCCAATGTTCACACTGACGACGACGTTTCGGCGGCTCGCACGGGATCGATCACCGAGATCGTGGTCGCCCATAAGCGCAAAGCGCGCCTGTAGGACAGCCTAGCCGAGCTTCGCCATCACGGCAGCGGTGTCGATCATTCGGTTCGAGAAGCCCCATTCATTGTCGTACCAGCTGACGACGCGGACTAGCTTGCCGTCGATAACCGCGGTTTCGAGGCTGTCGACGGTCGAGCTTGCGCTGGTGTGCATGAGGTCGATCGAGACCAAAGGCTCGTCGGTGTAGTCGAGGATGCCCTTAAGGCGGCCACTTTCGCTCGCTGTCTTCAAGATCTGGTTGACCTCGTCGCGGCTGGTGTCGCGGCCCGGCGTGAAGGTCAGGTCGACCAGGCTGACGTCCGGCACGGGGACGCGGATGGCCGAGCCGTCAAGCTTGCCCTTCAGCTCCGGAAGCACTTCGCCGACCGCGCGGGCGGCGCCGGTCGTCGTCGGGATCATCGACATCGCCGCGGCGCGGGCGCGTCGCAGGTCGGAGTGGATCTGGTCGAGGATCTTTTGGTCGTTGGTGTAGGCGTGGACCGTCGTCATCAGCCCGCGCTCAATGCCCAGCGCATCGTTCAGCACCTTGGCGACCGGCGCCAGGCAGTTGGTCGTGCACGACGCGTTCGAGACGATCTTATGCTCCGCGGTCAGCTTGTCGTCGTTGACGCCATAAACGACTGTCAGGTCGACGCCCTTGGCCGGGGCCGAGATCAGGGCCTTCTTCGCGCCGGCCGCGATATGCTTTTCGGCGCTCGCCCGGTCGGTGAAGAAGCCGGTGCACTCCAGCGCGATCTCGACCCCGTTCGCGGCATGCGGGAGGTTGGCGGGATCCTTCTCAGCGCTAACGTGGATGCGCTTGCCGTCGATGACGATGTCATTGCCGTCGGTCGTCACTTCGCCCGGGAACTTGCCGTGGACGCTGTCGTGCTTGAACAGCCAGGCATTGGCCTTGGCGTCGGCGAGGTCGTTGACGCTGACCAACTCGAGCCCGCAGTCGGGACGCTCGAGGATCGCCCGGGCGACCAGGCGGCCGATGCGGCCGAAGCCGTTGATTGCAACTTTCGTCATTGGATTCCTCGCTGTTTCATGAAGTCCGTCACGCGCTGGGCGATCTTGTTGGGCGTGAGACCGAAATAATTGTACGCGTCCTCGGCCTTCGCGGAGACGCCGAAGCGGTCGATTCCGATGCGAAGGCCATGAAGCCCGGTGTAGCGCTCCCAGCCGAAGGTCGTGCCGGCCTCGACCGAGACGCGCAGGATCTCGCGGTTGCTGACGTCGGGCAGGACGTCCTCGCGATACTCGCGTGGCTGGGCGTCGAAACGCTCGGTGCAGGGCATGGACACCACGTCGGCACCGATCCCCTGCTCTTCAAGGAGCTTCGCCGCTCCCATCGCGATTTCGACTTCGGAGCCCGTGGCGATGAAGATGATCTTGCGGGGGTTGCCGGCGGACTTCAGCCGGTAGCCACCGCGAGCGCAGAGGTTTTCGCTGGCAGCCTCAGTCCTGAGCGGCGTCAGATTCTGCCGGGTCAGCGCAAGGATCGACGGTTCTTCGCTTTGCAGCGCCAGCGCCCAGCATTCGGCGGTCTCGACCGCGTCGGCGGGACGGTAAACTTCCAGCTGCGGCATCGCCCGGAGCGACTGGAGATGCTCGATCGGCTGGTGCGTCGGTCCGTCTTCGCCAAGTCCGATCGAATCGTGGGTCATCACGTAGATGACCCGCGCCCGCTGCAGCGCGCTGAGGCGGATCGCCGGTCGAGCATAATCGGTGAACACCAGGAACGTGCCGCCGTACGGGATGACGCCGCCGTGCAGCGCCATGCCGTTCATGGCCGCCGACATGCCGAACTCGCGGATGCCGTAATAGATGTAGCGCCCACCGTAATTCTCGGGCGTCAGCGGCTCGATATTCTTGGTCTTGGTGTTGTTCGATCCGGTGAGATCGGCCGATCCGCCAATGGTCGCCGGAATCGCTGCGTTGATCGCTTCCAGCGCGTTCTCCGACGCCTTGCGGGTCGCAATCGGCTTCAGGTCGGCAAGCAGCTTGTCGAGATATGGCTTCAGCCAGGCGTCGCTGACCTTGCCGTTGAGACGCGAGAGGAACTCGTCCTTGCGGCCGCTGGCCTCGAGCCGTTCGTTCCACTGCGCGCGATCGACAGCTCCGCGCTTCCCGAACGTGCGCCAGGCCGTGAGCACGTCCTCCGGAACCGAGAACGGCTCCTCCGAAATGTCGAGTTCCTTCTTCGCGGCGGCGACTTCGTCGGCACCGAGCGCCGAACCGTGCGTCGCCGCCGTGCCCTGCTTGTGAGGGGCGCCGAAGCCGATGATCGTCTTGCAGCGGATCAGGCTCGGCCGGGAGTCAGCGTGTGCTTCCCGGATCGCCCGGCTGACATCGTCGGCATCGAGTCCATCGCACTCGACCGTATGCCACTTCGACGCCTCGTAGCGCGCGATGATGTCCTCGTTCCGCGACAGTTCGGTCGACCCGTCGATGGTGATGTTGTTGTCGTCCCAGAGGACGATCAGCCGCCCGAGCTGCAAATGCCCGGCAAGCCCGACGGCCTCGTGATTGACGCCCTCCATCAGGCAGCCGTCCCCGGCGATCACGTAGGTGTGATGATCGACCAGGTCGTCGCCGTAGGTCGCGTTAAGGTGCCGCTCGGCGATCGCCATGCCGACCGACATCGCCACGCCCTGCCCCAGCGGTCCAGTCGTGACCTCGATCCCCGGCATCTCGAAATTCTCGGGATGGCCGGCGGTCGGGCTGCCGAGCTGGCGAAAGTGCTTGATGTCGTCGATCGTCGGCCGCTCGTAACCCGTGAGGTACAGGAGAGCGTAGAGCAGCATCGAGCCATGGCCCGCCGACAGGACGAAGCGATCGCGGTCCGGCCAGAAGGGATGCGCCGGATCGTACTTCACGTGACGCGTGAACAACGCCGTCGCGGCGTCAGCCATGCCCATGGGCATTCCGGGGTGACCGCTGTTGGCGGCTTCGACCGCATCCATCGCGAGTCCGCGAATGGCGTTTGCGAGACGGCGTGTGGTCGGCTGCATGGGTCTCCGAGGGCGGCTTGGCCGGCCCCGGACTTCAGGGCCGCTGACACGCGCCCTTTGGAAGGTGAGTTGTGAAGCGTCAATGCTTGCGGGCAAACCGGACATTGCGTAGTCGAATTGCAATGGACGACATGTCGCTCATCTCAGCCCTCGATCGCGCCGAGCGGGCCCTGCAACGGGTCGAGCGAGCGCTTGGGGACCGTCAGCCCGAAACGACCGGCCGTGACGAGGAATTGCGGGCCAAGGTCCGCGAAGTCGTCGAGGAGCTCGACGAGTTGATCCGCGAGGCTGCCGCCTGATGGCCGCGCTCATCGACCTCTCGATCGCGGGCCGGACCTATCAGGTCGCCTGCCGCGAGGGCGAAGAAGAAAATCTTCGCGCCGCGGCCCGCCTGGTCGACGGCAAGAGCCGCGAGGCGATCTCGGGCCTCGGCACCTTGTCCGAAGCGCGACAGTTCCTGTTCGCGTCGTTATTGCTCGCCGACCAGCTGATCGACGACAAGCCCGATGCGGTCCCGCCCCCACCACCGCCTGCGGCTGGACCTGATCCCGCGCTAGTCAGCAAGGCCGAAGCACTTGCCACCCGCCTCGAATCGCTGGCGCAGCAACTTGAGAATTCGGCGCCGAATCCCTAAATAGCGATCGACGGGCACTACCTGGTGCGAGCCTTTGGAAAATCCCTGAGGCTATTCAATCCAAATGGGAGCTGTCCCTGCCCGGACCCTGGTCCGGATCATACGGCGCCCACCTGACGTTTTGGCGTCGGTGGATTTTAGGGCAAACGGCCATGGTGGTCCCGTCACCTCCTTTCCCGCCCGATTCGGCAGGCGCGTTTCCTGAGATGGAGCGGCTGTCCAAAGAGGCGTTGCGCCGGGCGGCGCTCGACGCGCGCAAGGCGTTCGTTGCGACGCTGTCGGATGCCGACAAGGCGATGCTCGAACGCCGGCTGGCCGAGCACCTTACGGGACTGTTCGCCGGCGTTTCCGTTGTCGGAGGCTATTGTCCGCTCGGCAGCGAGATCAGCCCGCTCCCCGCGACCGAAGAAGCGCGCGCCGTCGGAGCCATCGTCGCCTATCCCTGCTTTCCCCATCCCGCGAAGCCATTTCGCTTCCTTGCAGGCGATCCCCTGGAGCCAGGGCCGTTCGGGATCATGCAGCCTGCAAAGCGCCATCCCGTTGTCGAGCCCGACCTTGTCCTCGTTCCGCTGATCGCGATAGATGGCAGCGGGACGCGGCTTGGTCGTGGCAAAGGTCATTACGATCGCGCGCTCATCCATCTGAAGAAAATCGGCGCTCGTCTCGTTGGCCTGGGATGGCCCATTCAGCGTCTCGTCGACACCATTCCGGCCGATGCCTGGGACGTTCCACTGGACGGCTTCGCCAGCCCCGATGGCCTTGAATGGTTCAGGTAACCGACACTAAGTCTATGCTTTCACAGCACATCTTCATTCTAACTTGGCGTCATGACGCCAAACTGGAACATTCAGCGTTGTGATCCCAACGGGGATTAGCAGACAGGGAGCGATTGTGGCGATCAAGCGGACTTCATTGATGGTGGCTGCCGCGGCGGCGTTTGGCGCGGCAGTTCTTGGCTTCGCTCCAACGACTACGGCCTCGATCGCAGCGGGCGCGCGCCCGGCCGACCAGAGCGCAGCGGTCGCCTCGTTCTACCGCGCCCGTGGCGGAGCTCCGTTGTGGTTCTCCCAGCAGTCTGGAAGCGCCGCCCAGCAGCTGGTTCAACTGCTCGCTTCGTCGTCAGCCGACAATCTCGATCCGCGCCGCTACCAGCCGCAGCGCCTCGCCCGTGCTGTTCAGTCGGCCCAGAGCGGCAACCGGGCCTCCGTCCAGCAAGCCGAAGCGATGCTCAGCACGGCCTTCGTGCAGTACGTCCGCGACCTGAAGCACGATCCGGGCATCGGGGTTGTTTATGTCGATCCGGAGCTTCGTCCGACACCTCCGTCGGCCGAAAGCATCCTCAATCAGGCCGCCAAGGCGGGATCGCTGTCCAGCTATGTTCAGAACATGGGCTGGATGAATCCGATTTACGCTCACCTTCGCCTGGCGTTGGCGACAGGCGTCTATCTCAACGACCAGCAGCGCCACCTCCTCGCCGTGAACCGCGAGCGTGCGCGGGTGCTCCCCTCGGGCAACGGTCGTTACGTCATCGTCAACGCGCCGGCTGCCCGGCTTTACATGTACGAGAATGGCCAGGTCGTGGACTCGATGCGCGTCGTGGCCGGCCGCCCGGATCCGATCGCGCAAACGCCGATGATGAATGCGTTCATCCGCTACATCGCGCTAAATCCATATTGGAACTCGCCAGCAGACATCACCGCGAAGAAGCTGGCTCCGACTATCCTCAAGGAGGGCCGCGCCTACTTCAAGAATCGTGGCTATGAGCTGCTGTCGGACTGGTCCGATCATCCGCATGTGATCGATCCCATGTCCATCAACTGGCGAGCGGTTCAGGCCGGTCAGATCAAGGCTCGCCTCAGGCAGAAACCCGGACCGGCCAATTCCATGGGCAAGATGAAGTTCATGTTCCCCAACGAACAGGGGATCTGGCTTCACGATACGCCGGAGAAGGAAAAGATCGACGAGGCCGCGCGCCTTCAAAGCAATGGCTGCGTCCGCCTCGAAGATGCGAAGCGCTTCGCGCGCTGGCTCTTCAATGGGCGCCCGCCCAGCCCGCAGGGCGCGCGTCCGGAGCAAAAGGTCAATCTGCCGACACCGGTTCCGGTTTACCTGACGTATCTGACCGCGGTGCCGAGCGGAACGTCGATCGTCTATTTCGACGATTTCTACGGCAAGGACCGCTCGCAGCCGGGCCGTCCGCGCCGCGGCATGTTCGGGATCGGCTAGTTCCGCCTAATGACTAATCGCGCCGAACCATCGTCGCGCAAGCTCGGCGGGATAATGCTGATTCTCGTGCTCATTCTTGTTTGGGCGGGGCTCGTCGTAAGCCTCGCACCGATCGTCAGTCGCTGGCCTATTCTCGCGCAGGCACCCTTCTATTCATTCATGGGACTGGCCTGGATCGCCCCGTTAAGGCCCCTCATCAGGTGGATGGAAACGGGACGTTGGACGGCCAGATACCCGCCGAAAACTTGAAAAAACTGTGTTATTTGACTATATCAGTACACAATGGCTCAGGCTCTGACCCTCTCTCGGCCGCTCGACGGCCTAGCCAAGCTGTGGCGTGCGTACCCACGCGAAACGGTCGGATTTGGCCTGCTCGCGATCGCCGCGGCGGCGGCAATCGGCGGCGCTGCACACTCCACGCCTGAGCTTCCTGCTGCACAGACCGTCGGGGCGCCTCTGCCCGCACCGCCACCGATGCTCATCAAGCAAATGGCTCCGGACCAGGCGGTTCAGGTCAATCAGGAAATCCCGATCGCGAACGGACCGAACCCAGCTGCGTCACCGTTCGTGTTCAAGGGCGACAAAGGTGCGCGGGCGCAGGCGCTGCAATGCCTGGCCAGCGCGGTTTATTACGAAGCGGGCAGCCAGGACGATGATGGCGAGCGCGCTGTCGCCCAGGTCGTGCTCAACCGGGTGCGTCACCCCGCCTTCCCAGCGAGCGTCTGCGGCGTCGTCTACGAAGGCTCGACGCGGGCAACCGGTTGCCAGTTCACCTTTACCTGCGACGGCTCGCTTTATCGGGGTCCCGATGCGGCCGGATGGCGGCGCGCCTATGCGATCGCCCAGCAGGCTCTCAGCGGCTCGGTCTATGCCCCAGTTGGCTATGCGACCCACTATCACGCCAATTACGTGGTTCCGGTCTGGGCCCAGACGCTGTCGAAGAACGCCATTGTCGGCGCCCATATTTTCTACCGTTGGGCCGGAAACTGGGGTGGACCGACTGCCTTCGCGCAGCGCTATTCGGGGCATGAGGCCAACGCGACCGCGCTGCGCAACGCCGCGCTTGCGGCTGAAGCGGCGACTGCCAATCAACCAACCGAACAGGCTCTGAAGGAACTCGGCAATATTCCGGGCGCCGAACTCAAGGCAGGCGCTCCGGGCCGCGTGTCGGTAAGGCTCAACCTGGAAGCAGCGCGCAAGGCGTCAGCCGACGCGCCGCACGTCGATTACGTCAAGAAGTTCGAGTCTTCCGACAACCTTAAGTGGACGCTGTCCGAACAAACGGTGGCGACTGACGAGAAGCCGCTGGGCAAGGCGCCCACGGCCGAACCGTCAGGAACGGCCGCTACCCAGCGCTAATTGCCCTCGACGGTCGTCGGGGCGAGCGCCAGCTCCACGTGCAGCCGTATCCGGTCCAGTCGACCGTCAATCGCCAGTGAATCATCCGATAGCATCGACGCCGCACTAATCTGGCGGCTGGCCACCGCGATTTCGCTGAAAGGTCCCTGGTCCCGAAGGGGGTCACGATCCTGAAGCTGAACCACCGCGTCATCGAAAGCGGCACAACGATCGAGCTGCGTGAGGGTTGGGCTGACCCGAAGTTGGTGATGACAATCCCGGCTGGCCGCAGCGAGAGCCATCTCGTCATGCAAGGCTAGCCGCCTCGCCTCTCCGATCGATTGATCGATCACCTGACCTGACAGCGGCGCATCCATTAAGTCACTTGCCACTGGCCCAGCCGTTCGGCTGACTGCTCGTTCGCCCGGCCTTTGAGACAAGGGTCCAGTCGCAGCGAATATCATCACTCCCATTAACGCCAGCGCGCCCGGCACGGCCCAGAGCCACCGGTACTGCCCGGCGCGTGCCTCCCCGTCGTCGTCGGCAAGCTCCAGCTCATCCTTCCGGTCGCGGATACGACGAAGCTCTCGGTATGCTTGGGTGATTTCTGCAGCGCGCTCCGGATCCCCACCGGATCGATCCGGATGGTGAGCGCTTATCAGCCTTTTGTAGGCGCGCTCGACGTCTTTCCAATTCGCATCCGGGGCTATCCCCAGCGCTTCAAACGCCCACGCGTCATCGGCCACGCAGGGAGGCCCATTTCGGCTTCTGGCAATGTGAAAAATGGCGCGAGTGACGGGGCTCGAACCCGCGACCTCCGGCGTGACAGGCCGGCGCTCTAACCAACTGAGCTACACCCGCGTTTTTGGCGTGGGCGGGCACCTAGGTTGCGGGCTTTTGGGTGTCAACCATGGCAGGCTTCATTTCCTGCCTTTCCTCAACTTCCTCTTCATCCGGGTCGCCAATGTGGGTCAAAGTCCCATGCTCGAACAGGAAGCCGGCAATGTCCGGAGTGCCAGCAGCAGAGAACACCGTCTTCAGGATTATGAGCAGCGGCACGGCCAGAAGAGCGCCGGTGGTACCCCACACCCACGCCCAGAATGACAGCGAGACTAGGATGGCCAACGGGCTAATGGTCAGGCGCTTGCCGACCACCATCGGCGTGAAGAAATTCGCCTCGATGAGATGAAGGCTGATGAATGCAGCCGGCGGTAACATCGCTCCCCAAACGTCCGGATAGGTCATCAACCCGCCGAGGAAGAGACAAAGGGCCGACGCGATCGGTCCGAGATAGGGGATGTAGTTCAGCACAGCGACGATGCCGCCCCACATTACCGCCGATGGCATTTGCAGCCGCCACAGGATGAAGGCGGTGATCGCTCCCAACCCGACGTTGATGAGCGTGATAGTGCCAAGATAGGTCGAGGTGGCGTCAACGACTTGCTGGATCACGCGCGCAGTGGTCAGCGCACCTTCGAAGCTGCCGCGGCTGACGATCGTTTTCTTCCGCATCGCGGTCCAGCCGGCGAGGAAGAAGAAGATAACCAGCAGCGCGAAGAACAGCTGAATCAACAGGTGCGGGGCTGAGCTGGTTAGCAGCCCGAGCATCGAGTTCGGCTCCTCGATCCGGACCGCCCGAGCGCTCTCGCCGGCTTGGGCGACCGGGATCTGCGCCGTGATCTTGTCGATGAATTTGTCGAGGTTCTTGTAGAGATCGAGGATCGGTTCGAGCGCCGCCCGGACCTTGGTGATCTTTTGCGGCACCTGCGCGACCCAGTCGGTCGCGGGAATCACAATCGAGCCCAAGGCGAACACGGCGATCGCGAGGAAAATGATGACGCAAAGGCCGGCCGACAGCTTGGATGGAATGCCGCGACGCTCGAACCACTCAAGCAGCGGGACCAGGGCAATCGCGACGACCAGGGCCGCCGTCACCGGCATGAAGAATTCCGCGCCAGACCGAAGTGCGAACGGAAGCGCGACGACCAGGCCCACTCCCGCGATCAAGGTCAACGCAGCAAGCAACCGGTCGCGCTTAACGGTTATCGTCTCCGCTAATATCCGCGCCTCATCTGAAGCGTCGTCGTGATCGATCTGAGCGTGCTTACGCGTACGAGCGTCCATGACACTCAGCATAGCCCTGACCAGCACAGGCCGCTAGCGCGACCTTCAGTTTCCCAAAGGCCAGAACTGATATGGAATCCAGTAATTCGCATGACTCGCAAACGTGAGCCAGGTGAACTGGACTGCCGCCATGTAGACCACAACCAGGAAGGTCCCGAAGCCCTCACTGATCATCAACGCTCGCGGACGTGAGAATACAGCGAGCTGTAGCGGGATCGCGTAAAGGGCCAGTCGGTCGACAGCGGTGCTTGATGGGAGAACGAACAGCAGCACGGCGCAGGCCAGTGCTGCGAATGCGGTATTGCGCCATACCCGTCGCTCCCGCTCGAAAAAGCCCATACGTCTTGACCGAAGGACGAACAGCACCGCTGCCACAACACTCATGCCCACCCTCACGCCGGCGCCTTCGGACGCATAGCGGGTGTCGATATAGTTGGTGACGAAGCGGTCGACAGACGGCGCCAGGAACTGGCTGTACGCAAAATAGGTCACCGCCACGATCATGATCAGCGTAACGATCCTGCCTCGCTCATTGGCGGCAGCGATCAGGGGAACGGCAACGACCGCCGTTTTATGAAAAGTCGCGGCCGCAAGCGCATAGAATACGAACCGCACGATTGACCCGGTCCTGAAATAAGAGGCCAAGCCGGCCATGATCAGGCCGATCGCGACGCCCTGGCGCGTGTAGCCCATAGCGACAACGATCACGAGATATGGGACGGCCACTAGCGCGGCCAGCCAAGGCCGCTCCTGCGCTTCGCACAAGCGCATCATTCCCCAAGTGAACAGAAGGGCGCAAACGACATTTACGATCCACAGTCCGCCGCCGAACGACTGCACGAACATGTTGAGCAGGTAGTAGCCCGGGTCCGCGATCGTCGGGAGCTGGCTGATGCGATCGTATTTTGCCCCCAGGAAGATCCACTCGTAATTTTGCCAATCCGGACCAATGCGGAAACGCAGGCCTATAACCAGCGCCATGACCAGGCACGCAACTCGGAATGGAATGCTCGGCGTCGCATCCGCGGGCGGGCGCGGTTGCTCACGCATGGCTCCCGCTGCGAAACAAAGGAACAGGAGCCAGTAAACGAGCAACTACGGCCTCGCTGAGATGGACGCAGCGACCGGCTGCCCCGCGTGCATAGTCAGGCGCTTAACCGCCGTCCACCGGCCCCCGGGAGCCTTAAAGACGCGAAGCCAGACGCAGATTGTCGAGCGCGCTGTGTTCCGGCACGACCACGCGCAACTTGCGGCTGGCGAAGTCGATCGACACCTTCTTGAACGAACGCATCGCGTTCATGCCGAGAAGGAGCGCGGGCTTCTTCTCAAACCCAAGTTGCTTGAAGGTGTGCGCATCGGCGAAGACGATGGCGAGGTTTTTCATCGTAACGCCGCCGATATCGAGCTGCTTCACGACCATATAGTCGCCGTTGATCCTGTCGCCTGTGACAGATTCGAGCGTCACTTGCTCAGAAGGACCCAGCACCTTGGCTCCAAGCAGGGCCTTGCGAAGAGCGGAGTTGCCTACAGTGACCTGGGATCCGGTATCGATGACGACGGTTAGCGAGCGGCCATTCGCTGTCGCCTCAGTGACGACGAGGCGTCCATTCTTCCGAACGCCTTCAACGACGATCGTGCCTGGCTCGGTCTGAAAGTCCGGCGCGGTAGACGGGACAACGGAAAGGGTTTTCGCCTCGAAGTCGAACATCACGCGCTGGTACCTCAGCGAGTCAGTTCCGAGGATCCCATCTGCGCCCATGTTCTGGCTAGCAAGCAATGGCGCGTTGATATTGCGGACCTCTCTCCGGGTCAGCTGCAGTTGCGGAACAGTTGCAGTCGCGATTTGCGAGACGCCCGATATGCTGTGGAGCGACGCTTCTTCGCCGGCCACCAGCTTCAGGCCGCTTGCCAGCTCGCGGGAAATGGCAGTTCGATCAGCGCCAGTATCCACCAGGAAACGATATGGCCCGCGCCCTCCTAGCGTTACCGGAACCGTCATCCGCTCGAACAAGTCAGACTTGAACTTGATATCCTCGGTCTGGGTCGTCTGATCGACGTTAGGGATGCCTTTGATAGTTTCGACCGAAGTAGTTCGAGTTTGAGCCGAAAGTGACGCGCCTGTCGTCAGCGCAGCCAGAGCGAACACCATCAATTTTCGGGACACGGCAAAAAATCTCCTGCGCGAGCCTCTCCGTCCCGGATTTTAGCCGCAGTTCACCCGCGGCGCAAAGGCGTTCGAAAGCCGCGCACTGCCCTTCGGAAAGGAGTTGGTAAGCCTCCGCTGCTAATTCGGCTTTGTGGGGCCCATCGGCACTTCGCCGACGGGAAATTGCATTCGGCAATTCGCCGATCGGAGCGTCAATTGGACCAACAACCGGTCGAAACCACAGTTTACTCGCTCAGCGACTCCCCTCCACTCGCCCCCGAACGCCGCACTG
>Ga0268266_10002719_pt1 | contig 18542 bp, 18 predicted proteins | sample KBSS13metaG_FD_190356 | JGI IMG/M metagenome (GOLD analysis project Ga0268266, IMG submission 190356) | Switchgrass rhizosphere microbial communities from Kellogg Biological Station, Michigan, USA - KBS S1-3 metaG (SPAdes) (version 2) | ecosystem: Host-associated > Plants > Roots > Rhizosphere...
GGCGTAGATGACATCAGAAAGCAAGCCCGCCAACAGAATCGTCACACCGGAGAACAAGGTGATCGCCGCGACGATGTTGACGTCCTGGGTCGCGATTCCTTGGATGAACCACTCGCCGATGCCGTGCCACCCGAAGATCTTCTCGGTGAAGACCGCGCCGGTGAACAGGCCGGCGACGCTGTAGGCGAACAGTGTCGCCATCGGGATCAGCGCCGTGCGTAGGCCGTGTTTGAACAGGGCGCGGCGCCGGGTCAATCCCTTGGCGCGAGCGGTGCGGATGAAGTCCTGGCCCAGCACGTCGAGCATCGCGTTGCGTTGATAGCGGCTGTAACCGGCGATCGCCCCCAGCGCCAAGGTGAACGTCGGCAGCACCAGATGCTGCACCCGATCGACGAATTGGTTCCACGCCCCGCCGACGGCATCCGGCGACGTCTCGCCGGTGTACTCGAACAACTGCACACCGAGCACCGAGTTGACCCGCAACGCGGCGAGGATCAGTACGTTGGCGATCACGAAAACCGGTGTGCTGATTACCAATAGCGACAACACCGTGATGATGCGGTCTGAGAGGCGGTACTGCCGGATCGCCCCCCACGCACCGACGACCACACCGATCACCGTGCCGAGGATCGAGCCGATCACGAGCAGACGAAGGCTGACTCCGATACGTCGCCACAGTTCGTCCGAAACTGGTTGGCCGCCGATGGTGGTGCCGAAATCGCCATGCACCACGCCGGTCACCCAGTGGCTGTAGCGCAGCGGTATCGGCTTATCGAGACCCAGGTCGGCGGCTCTCTGGTCGATGACGGCCTGCGCTGGGCGCGGGTTCCGCTGAATGAGGCTGTCCAGCGGTCGAAACGTCAGCGAAGCCAGCGAGAAGGTCAGGAACGAGGCCACCACGAGCAGCACGATGTAGTTCAGGAGTCGCCGCAGAAGGAATCGCGTCATGGGCGACATCCCCGCACGGCGTGCATGACGCACAGGGTAAGAGATGGTTCCTGCATAACCACCGCCAAGCGGCCCGCGCGCCCCCACTCTTTGCCTGTGAAAACAGTGACAGCACGCATGTAGGTAGTTGGCACCCTCGATCCAGTGCCTTCACAGGATTTTCGCATTCACTGGCTCCGACCTGCACGTTTGTCGGTCCGTCGCATCGGGGCGACGGCCCGGCTCACAGCCATGAAGGAGCGAACACAGTGCAAGCAACCAGGCGAACCAATGTGAAGATGCTGGCGGCCGTCATCGGCGGCAGCGCGGTAGTGGCGGCGGGGGCGCTGACCATGGCGATCAGCCAGCAGCAGGCGGCACCCGCGACGATCACCAGCTCGGGTATGACGGTCGGCGCAACCAGCACCCAGGAAACGCCGCCGGCCGCTCCGGAAACCACGATCGCGGTGCCCCTCGTCAAGGCGACCCCGTTCGGCGGCGCCGGCTCCTAGGCCGACGACTAGGCCGACGGCTAGGCCGACGACGTTTCACCTCCGAAGGCTTCGGTTACACAACTTCGCGGAGGGGTCGATGGTGACCCCTCTGCCAAGTGTTCGAGGCGTCGTCCTGCGGGAACCGGGTCGACGGACCGAGGGCCGAATGGAGTGATCAGAGGTGAAATCGAAGCAGTTCAAGGTCGCTCGGCCACTGCTGGCGGCGCGGCCGTACTGGCAATGGGCGCGATCACGGCGACCATGAGCAATGGCAGCAGCGTGGCCGAACCTCCGGAGCCCGCACCTCCGGGCCCGGTGACTACGTCGGAGGTCACAACCGGGCAAACGATCGTCGAAACGGTCGCACCTAGCGCGCCGGAGACGTCGGCTGCCACACCACCGATCACCACAACGCCGTCGACGATTCCGCCGACGGCGGAAGTGCACTAGTGCAGGTCCGATTGGAACCGAATGGAGAGGTGGCAATGAAAGCGAAGCAGCTCAAGCTAGTCGCGGCGAGTATCGGCGCAGGCGCGGCTGTCGCCATGGGCGCGCTGGGCGCGGTGTTCGGCGGTACGGCTGACAGCACAGGCGTTGTCAGCGAGGGTGCCGAGATCACGTTGGGTGAGACGACGACGTCATCTGTCGCGCCTACCGAGCTGGCGACGACGTTTGTGACGCCTCCGGTGACCGCCGAACGGCCCGACGGATTCGCTCAGGGCGGGTAGCCCTCAGTTACCGCGTGGCGGCCGTCCGCCGAGGTCGGGTTGCGGATTGCCGATGTTGGTGACAGTCGCGGTCTGACCGTTGCGTGTTGCGTGAACGACGACCTGTTCGTCTGTGGCGAACGGTGCGCCGGTGTTGGAGGCCGTGTTCGGAACGGCGTAGGTCTGTGTGTAGCCGTCGGCGCTGCGCACTGTGATTGAGGTGGGCGAGACCGCGGTGACCGTGCCGGTCTGCGTCAACTCAGTGCGGTAACCACCGTTGCCGTCGGTCACGACGAACTCTCCGTGCAGTGACGGCGGTGCGCTTTCACCCTGGCCCGGTGCGCCCATCGCGCCGTGCATCCCGACTTGTGGTCCTGCCTGGTGCGACGCCCCGAACGGATGCGACGTGCCCTCGGTCGCGGCGTAGATGGCAGCCCCGCCAAGTGCGGCGATGATCGCCGCGACCGCCATGGCCCCAGCGCTTTCGCGCCAGCCCCAGCGCCGAGGTTCTGGCTGCGGCGCGCCCCACACCTGGTGCTCGGCGATTTGATGGGTGCTCATGTGACCAGAGTGCAAGCCGTTCATGTGAGTCCGCTGTGTGTGTTGTCGGAATCTCGTATACCTGGACGCCTTCACAGCTGACACATAGACAAGGCACAGTCGAGACCTATGGCCGCGACGAATAATGGGCGCGTGTCCACTCCCAGCGCTTTTAGCGTGAACGAGACCGAACCCGCACGCGTGGTCATGCGGCGTGCGGACGGCAAGCCAATCCACGTGTTGGTCGTCGACGACGAGCCGGTGCTCGCCGAGCTCGTGTCGATGGCCCTGCGGTACGAGGGATGGGAGATCGCGACGGCAGGCGACGGCGCGTCGGCGATCGCGTCGGCGAAGGAGACGCCGCCCGATGTGGTGGTGCTCGACGTAATGCTGCCGGACATGAGCGGGCTCGACGTCTTGCACAAGCTGCGTGAGCAGATTCCCGGCCTGCCGCTGCTCCTGTTGACCGCGAAGGATTCCGTCGAGGACCGCATCGCCGGGCTGACCGCGGGCGGCGACGATTACGTCACCAAACCGTTCAGCCTCGAAGAGGTGGTGCTGCGGCTGCGCGCACTGCTGCGGCGCACCGGTGTGACGAGCGAGACGGGCGGCGCCAAGGTCATCGTCGGCGATCTGGTCCTCGACGAGGACAGCCACGAAGTCACCCGCGGCGGCGAGCTCATCTCTCTGACCGCGACCGAGTTCGAGCTGTTGCGATTCATGATGCGCAACGCCAAACGTGTGCTCAGCAAGGCGCAAATACTGGACCGCGTGTGGAGTTATGACTTCGGTGGTCGGTCCAACATCGTCGAGCTTTACGTGTCGTATCTGCGCAAGAAGATCGACAACGGGCGCGAGCCGATGATCCACACCTTGCGCGGCGCGGGTTATGTCCTCAAGCCCCCGCGCTGAGGTGCGGCGCGGCCGCTTCCGCTCGCCGCGCAGTTGGTCGCTGCGGGCCCGGCTGCTTGCCTCTCAGATCGTCCTGCTTGCCTTGGTGTGCGCGGCGATCGGGGTGGGCACTGAGCTTGCGCTGCAACGTTTTTTGATGAATCAACTCGACGACCGGCTGGCCGAAACCGGTCACCGTTCGGTCGGGCTGTTCGAGTTCGGGCCTCCTATGGGACCGCCCGGGCGGCCAGAACCGCCGGGGCCGCCCGGCATGGACCAGGTGCCTGGCTTCCCGCCGCCAGACTTCACGCGGCGCATCATCATTCGTAACGACTTCGGACCCGGTCCCTACTTCCTCAACGCCCCCGGGCAAGCCGCCCGCACGGTCGGGGCGGTGGTCAAGCGCGGAGCCCCGGTGGATGCGGGCATCATCAACGCAGACGGCACACAGTCCGAAATCAGCAGCACCGCAGCCAAACAACTCGCCACGGTGATGCCGAACGACAAACCGATCACGATCAGGCTCGACGGGCTCGGCCGCTACCGCGTCGTCGCGATGCACGCACGCGGTCCCGGCGAGACAATCGTGACCGGGTTGCCCACCTCGGACGTCGACGACACATTGTTGACGGTGATGGTCATCTTCGGCGTCGTCGGCGCCGTAGCACTTGTCGGCGGCACCACCGCGGGGATCATCATCATCCGTCGCCAACTTGCGCCGCTGTCAAGGGTTTCCGAAGCTGCCCGACAGGTGGCCGACCTCGAACTGGACCGCGGCGAGGTGCGACTGCCGACGCCGATCGTCAAGGTCGATCCCGTCAGCGCGGACACCGAGATCGGACAGCTCGGCTCGGCGCTGAACCGGATGTTGGATCGCATCGCCGGTGCGCTGTCGGCCCGCCACGCCAGCGAAACGCGCGTGCGCCAGTTCGTCGCCGATGCGAGTCACGAACTGCGTACGCCGCTGGCCGCGATTCGCGGCTATACCGAACTGGCGCAACGCAAGAGGGATGACCTGCCCGACGACGTCGCGCATGCGATGAGCCGCGTCGAATCCGAAACCGAGCGCATGACGCAACTCGTCGAGGACATGCTGCTGTTGGCTCGGCTGGACACCGGGCGACCGTTGGAGCGCGAGCAGGTCGACTTGTCGCGACTGGTTGTCGACGCGGTCAGCGACGCCCATATCGCCGGACCCGACCATCAATGGTCGCTGGACCTGCCCGACGAGCCTGTTGTCGTCACCGGCGACGAAGCGCGGCTGCACCAAGTGCTGGCCAATCTGCTCGCGAACGCCAGGACGCATACGCCTGCCGGCACCACCGTCACGACATCGCTGTCCATCGACGATTCCGGTGGCGCCGCGCTGACGGTCGCCGACGACGGCCCTGGCATTCCGCCGTGGCTGCAGCCCGAGATATTCGAGCGCTTCGCCCGCGGTGACTCGTCGCGGTCGCGGCGCGGCGGCAGCACCGGTCTTGGACTGGCGATCGTCGCCGCAGTGGTGCGGGCCCACAGCGGCACCATCGGGGTGCACAGCGTGTCCGGCAAAACCGAGTTCGTCGTGCACTTTCCCGGTGATCCACAGTCGACTCACAGCGCGCCCAAATCCGGCGCCTAGCGCGCTCAACGAAACTCTCCTTGATGACTGCCCTAGTTCTCGACGCCGAGCAGACGCAAACTCGCACGGATTCAGCCTCTCGCGTGCGAGTTCGCGTCTGCTCGCGGGCGAGATTGGGCCTCCTGCTCGTCGCGACGGCCGTGCTGTACCTGTGGAACCTCTCGGTGAGCGGTTGGGCCAACGCGTTCTACTCCGCAGCCGCACAGGCGGGCGCCAGCGACTGGACAGCGATGCTGTTCGGGTCGAGCGATGCCGCCAACGCGATCACCGTCGACAAGACGCCCGCCGCGCTGTGGATCATCGACATCTCGGTCCGACTGTTCGGGCTCAACCCGTGGAGCGTCCTGGTGCCCCAGGCGCTCGAAGGTGTCGCGGCCGTGGCGTTGTTGTACGCCGCGGTGCGACGGGTCAGCGGCGAAGGCGCGGCGCTGTTGGCGGGAGCGGTGTTCGCGCTGACGCCCGTGGCCGCACTGATATTCCGCTTCAACAATCCCGACGCGCTACTGGTGCTGCTTCTCGTCGCCGCCGCTTACTGTGTGGCGCGCGCGTGCGAAAAGGGCAGCAGCACGCGGGCGGGCGGAGCGGGGCGGGCGCAGACCTGGTGGCTGATCGGCGCGGGCGTCCTCGTCGGCTTCGGGTTTCTGGCCAAGATGCTGCAGGCGTTCCTGGTGTTACCCGGATTCGCCGCGGCGTATCTGATCGCGGGTCCGCGTCGGATGCGACGGCGCGTCGTCGACCTGCTCGCGGCCCTCGCCGCCGTTGTGGTCTCGGGCGGCTGGTATCTGTTGCTCGTGGAGTTGTGGCCCGCGAATGCGCGGCCCTACATCGGCGGCTCGCAGCACAACAGCATCGTCGAGTTGGCGTTGGGCTACAACGGCTTGGGCCGGTTGACCGGCGACGAGCCCGGTGGGCTCGGCAACCTCAACTTCGACGTCGGATGGGGTCGGCTGTTCGGCAACGGGATGGGGCTGGAGATCGCGTGGCTGCTGCCCGCCGCGCTGATCTGCCTGGGCGCGGGGTTCATCATCACCAGGCGTGCACTGCGCACGGATCCGACGCGGGCCGCGCTGATCCTGTGGGGCGGCTGGCTGGCCGTCACCGCGGTGGTATTCAGCTTCGCCAACGGCATTCTCCATCCGTACTACACCGTCGCACTGGCGCCCGCGGTCGGCGCAGCGATCGGCATCGGGGCAATGCTGTTGTGGCGCAACCGGTCCGACCTGCGCGCCGCAACGGCATTGTCAGGCACGGTCCTGGTCACCACCATCCTCGCGGCGGTGCTGTTGTCGCGAGACAGCGAATGGCTGCCGTGGCTGCGGGCCGCGGTCGCGGTCGGGGGAGTGGGCGCGGCAGTGTTGCTGCTGGTCGCGGGCCGCCTAACCCTGCCGGTTGCTCGTTCGGCGGCCGCTCTGGCGATCGTGGCGTGTCTGGCGGCGCCCGCGGTGTACTCGGTTGCGACCGCGGCGGCCCCGCACAGCGGCGCGATCCCGTCGGTCGGCCCCGCGAGGCATGGCTTCGGCGGATTCACCGGCCCAGGCGGACTGCTCGACTCGCCGACGCCGGGACAGGCATTGGCGTCGATGCTGTCCGCGAATGCGCACGACTTCACCTGGGCCGCGGCGGCCGTCGGCTCGAACAACGCCGCGGGCTACCAATTGGCAACGGGCGCACCGATCATGGCGATCGGCGGATTCAACGGCACCGACCCGTCACCGACGCTGGAGGAGTTCCAGCGGTACGTGGCAGACAGCCGGATTCACTACTTCATCCGCGGCAAAATGATGATCGGGCACTGGGGCCACACGACAGGCAGCAGCGAGTCCACCGATATCGCCAACTGGGTCGAGACCCACTACACCCCGCTGACCGTCGACCGCGTGATCGTTTACGACCTCACGCAACCGCCCCGCGATTCATAGCCAGGGCATAGCTAAGGCCCACGACGGACACACGCTGCTGCTCAACCATGGTTCTCATGACAGACATCGCCCTTGAACCGCTCACCGGCCTGGCTCACCACTTCGAATCGCGCCCGAACGCCGCCGCGGCGGCCCGCGCCGCAGGCGTGCCGGTGCTCGACGTCGTGGTCCCGGTGTACAACGAACAAGCCGCCCTCGCCGACTCGGTGCACCGGTTGCATCGCTATCTTCGGGAGAACCTCCCGTTCGAGGCGCGCATCACGATCGCCGACAACGCCAGCATCGACGACACCCCGCGCATCGCGGCCGAACTCGCCGACGAGCTGCCCGATGTCCGCGTCGTCCGACTCGAGCAGAAGGGACGCGGCCGCGCACTGCACGCGGTCTGGTCGACCTCCGACGCTCCGGTGCTGGCCTACATGGACGTCGACCTGTCCACCGACCTGGCCGCGCTCGCCCCGCTGGTCGCGCCGCTCATCTCCGGCCACTCGGACCTCGCTATCGGCACCCGCCTCGGCCGCGGCGCACGCGTCGTGCGCGGCCCGAAGCGCGAGATCATTTCGCGCTGCTACAACCTGATCCTGAAATCGACACTGGCCGCTGGCTTTTCCGATGCGCAGTGCGGGTTCAAAGCCATCCGCGCCGACGTCGCCGAGCGTCTTCTGCCGCACGTGTCCGACACAGGCTGGTTCTTCGACACCGAACTGCTGGTGCTCGCCGAACGCAGCGGACTGCGGATCCACGAGGTCCCGGTGGACTGGGTGGACGATCCGGACAGTCGCGTCGGCATCGTCGCCACCGCGACCGCCGATCTCAAGGGCATCGGGCGGATGTTGCGAGGCTTCGCCGACGGTTCGATCCCGGTGAACACCATTGCCGCGCAATTGGGTTCATCTCGGAAATCGGCCGCACCAGGATCGCTGTTTCGCCAGGTGGTTCGCTTCGGCGCCATCGGCGTCGCATCGACCGCGGCCTATGTGCTGCTGTTCATGCTGATGCAGGGCTGGGCAGGCGCGCAGGCGGCCAACCTGATCGCCTTGCTGCTCACGGCGATTGGCAACACCGCCGCGAACCGGCGGTTCACCTTCGGGGTCGGCGGCCGCACCAACGCGACACGCCATCACTTCGAGGGTCTCGTCGTGTTCGGCATCGCGCTGACGATCACCAGCGGCGCACTGACCGTGCTGCACGCGGTGGTCGCGCAGCCACACCACCTGGTCGAACTCGCAGTGCTGGTGCTGGCCAACCTGATCGCCACCGCCGTGCGCTTTGTCCTCCTGCGCGGCTGGGTCTTTCACCCACGCCGATCGCACTGAACTCCCACCGACGACACAAAGGAAACCGGCTTACATGACGATCACCGAAACGCCCCCGCAGACGGCGGCGATACCAGAGGCGCGACGCAACCCGCGATGGGTCCGTCCCGCAGTGCTGGCGCTACTGGCGGCCACCGCCGTGCTGTACCTCTGGGGACTCGGTTCCTCCGGATGGGCCAACGACTACTACGCCGCCGCGGCGCAGGCAGGCACGCAGGACTGGAAGGCGTGGCTGTTCGGCTCACTGGACGCGGGCAATGCGATCACCGTGGACAAGCCACCCGCCGCGCTGTGGGTGATGGGCTTGTTCGGCAGGTTGTTCGGGTTCAGCGCGTTCACGATGCTGCTGCCCGAGGCGTTGATGGGTGTCGGGGCCGTCGGACTGCTGTATCTCACGGTGCGGCGCACCAGCGGACCCGCCGCGGGCCTGATCGCGGGCGCAGCACTCGCGGTGACGCCGGTCGCTGCGCTGATGTTCCGTTACAACAACCCCGACGCGCTGCTCGTGTTGCTGCTCGTGGCCGCTGCGTACTTCATGGTGCGGGCAATCCGGACGGGCGGCACCCGCTGGATTGCGTTGGTGGGTCTGGTTGTTGGGTTTGCGTTTCTGACGAAGATGCTGCAGGCGTTCCTGATCGTGCCCGGTCTGGCGCTGGCGTTCCTCATCGCGGCGCCCGTCGGCATGTGGCAGCGCATCGGCAAGCTACTCGTCGGCGCCGCCGTGATGGTGGTTTCGGGTGGGTGGTACGTCGCACTGGTCAGCCTGTGGCCGGCGGACTCGCGCCCGTACATCGGCGGGTCCACCGACAACAGTCTGCTGCAGCTTGCGTTGGGCTACAACGGGATCCAGCGCATCGCCGGTGGCGAGGGCGGTCCTGGCGGCGGTCCCGGCGGAGGGCCCAAGGGGGCCAACCTGTTCTTCGGAGGCGAACCGGGTATCGGCAGGCTGTTCGGTCCGTCGATGGGTGTCGAAGCGTCCTGGCTGTTGCCCGCCGCGTTGATCGGGCTTGCCGCTTGTATCTGGTTCACGCGCCGCACGGCGCGCACCGGATCCGTTCGGGCAGGCCTGCTGCTGTGGGGCGGCTGGTTGCTGGTCACCGGCGCCGTGTTCAGCTTCATGGACGGCACCGTGCACCCCTATTACACGGTGGCTTTGGCGCCGGCAGTCGCGGCGCTGGTCGGGATCTCCGCGGTCGAGTTGTGGCGTGGCAGGGAATTCCTGATGCCGCGGCTCGTGCTTGCGGTGATGGCAGGCGCGACCGGGGTGTGGGCCTTTGTCCTGTTGGACCGCACACCGGACTGGTTGCCGGCGTTGCGCTGGATTGTGTTGGCGGGGTTGCTGATCGTGGCGGCCGTCCTCGCGGTCGGTACCCACCGGTTGGGGCGCGCCGGTGTCGTACTCATCACTGCTGCAGCACTTTTCGGCCTCGCCGCGCCCACCGCGTTCTCGATCTACAACGTCACGCAGGCCCACAGTGGGCCTGGCACGATGTCAGGTCCCAGCCGCGACGCCGGCTTCGGTGGCGGTCCCGGCGGGCCAGGCGGGCCGTTCGGTGGACGCGGCCCCGGTGCCGCCAACGAGGACAACGAGGCGCTGGCGCAGCTTCTCAAAGGTACCGACAGCCGTTGGGCCGCAGCCAGTATCGGTTCGATGGGGGTGAGCGGCCTCGAACTCAAGACCGGTACTTCGCTGATGGCGATCGGTGGGTTCACCGGATCGGACAACTCGCCGACGCTTGCTCAGTTCCAGGGCTACGTCGCGGACCACGAGGTCCGGTACTTCATCGGCAGCGACAACCACCGAGGTCCCGGTCGCGACCGCTCGGGCCCGGCGCAGGAGATCACGACGTGGGTGAAGCAGAACTTCACCCCGATCGAGGTGGGCGGCACGACCGTCTACGACCTGAGCCAACCGCGCTAGTCCGCCCTGATCAGACGGCCGCCCTGCTACCCCCGGCAGGGCGGCCGTCGCCGCCTGTTCACGATGATTTTTTACCTGGCGCTGCGTCGCTGCGTTGCTATGGTCTCCTGCAGGTCTTCGAGGAGGTCCCCATGTCCGTGACCGACGAATATCTGAAGAACAACGAGGCATACGCCAGCACGTTCAGTGGCCCCCTGCCGCTGCCGCCGAGCAAGCACGTTGCGGTGGTGGCATGCATGGACGCCAGGCTCGACGTCTACCGGATCCTCGGGCTTGGCGACGGTGAGGCACACGTCATCCGTAATGCAGGCGGCGTCATCACCGATGACGAGATCCGCTCCCTGGCGATCAGTCAGCGGTTGCTCGGCACCAAAGAGATCATCCTGATCCACCACACCGACTGCGGCATGCTGACTTTCACCGATGACGGATTCAAACAGCAGATCCAGGACGAGACCGGAATCAAACCGGAGTGGGCGGCGGAGTCCTTCGTCGATCTCGAAGAGGACGTACGTCAGTCGCTGCGCCGCATCGAGGCCAACCCGTTCGTCACCAAACACGAATCGCTGCGCGGATTCATCTTCGACGTCGCGACCGGTCGACTGAACGAAGTGACGCTCTAGCCGCTCAGCCCACTTTGTAGGTCGCGATCGCCTTCGCGACCGCCTCACCCCCCGACGTGACGACGTCGACGTCACAATTCACCAGCGTCTTGCCGCGCCGCAGCACCCGACCGATCGCGATCAGGTCGGTCGCGCGCGCAGGCGCCAGAAACTGCATCGACATCGAGGTCGTCACCCCGCGCAGCGAGCCAGGCACCTCTGCCCCCGCCCATGCCGCGGCCATCACCGCGACATCGGCCAGCGCCGCGATCGCGCCGCCGTGCACCATGTCTGCGACCGTGACGTTGGTCGGATCCCACGGTAGGCGCAGGCGCACCTCGTCGGCATCGAGCGCATCGACGACGATCCCGAGCTTGGCGACGAACGGCGAGGACGGGATGAACTGGGCCATGACGTCAGCACCGGTCTGGGGCTGGGTGGGAGTAGACATGAAACCAGTATCTGCGTCTGATCAATTACCTCTGAAGTAAGCGAACCGAGGAGAGTCGATGACAGCGATCCGGTTGGCCACGATAGCTGTGTGCGTCGCGATGCTCACGGGAGGTTGCGACTCATCGGCAACACCACCGACCGCCGTACAGACGGCAGGCGGTTTGCCCGGCATCGCACAGCGCGGCGCCGCCCGCGTCTGCAGTACCGGCGACTATCGCCCGTTCACTTACCGCGACCCGCAAGGCAATTGGAGCGGGCTCGACATCGAGATGGCCCATGACATGGCCGCTCGGCTTGGCGTCCGGTTGGACGTGGTGCCGACCACGTGGGCCAATCTGCTCACGGACCTGAACGACAAGTGTGACGTCGCGATGGGCGGAATCTCGATCACGCTCAATCGCGCCAAGCAAGCTCTCTACAGCGCCCCGTATCTACGCGACGGGAAAGCGGCCATCATCCGGTGCGCCGACGCCGCGAAATTTCAGACGTTGGCCGACATCGACCGTCCTGACGTTCGCGTGGTCGTCAACCCCGGCGGAACCAACGCCGACTTCGACAAGGAGCATCTGCGTCAAGCACAGGTTGTCACCTATCCCGACAACAACACGATCTTCGACCAACTCATCGACAACGCCGCGGATGTCATGATCACCGATGCGAGCGAGGTCCGGTGGCAGGCCAACCAGAATCCGCAACTGTGCGGCGTGAGCCTGGATCACCCGTTCACGTTCGAGCAGAAGGGTTATCTCATCTCGCGGCCGGCGACCGACCTGCAGCAGTGGCTCAACCAGTGGCTCAACATCGCGCAGAACGACGGCACGTATGCGGCGCTGAGTCGCAAGTATCTCGGTGCGGTCATCGGTCCGTGATTTACCGCGAGCAGACGCAAAAGTGCACGACACGCCGCGGCGACACGCACTTTTGCGTCTGCTCGCGCTACCTAGCGCGTTGACATCGCAGCCCTTGGCTGGTTTCATATCGGGTTATGCAGATAATTCTGGTCATCTCTACCAACTTTACGAGGATGACATGACTGCCACCCAGGAACTGAACGCGGGCCGCTACGAACTGAGCCATCTGCGCTCGCTGGAAGCCGAGGCCATCCACATCATTCGGGAGGTGGCCGCGGAGTTCGAGCGGCCGGTGCTGCTGTTCTCCGGCGGCAAAGACTCCATCGTGATGCTGCACCTGGCGATCAAGGCGTTCCGGCCGGGCCGGCTGCCGTTCCCGGTGATGCACGTCGACACCGGGCACAACTTCGACGAGGTGCTGGCCGCTCGCGACGAACTCGTCGCGGAGTCCGGAGTACGCCTTGTGGTGGCCAAGGTGCAGGACGACATCGACGCGGGTCGGGTGGTCGAGACGATCCCGTCGCGCAACCCGATGCAGACCTTCACGCTGTTGCGCGCGATCCGCGAGAACAAGTTCGACGCCGCATTCGGCGGCGCCCGCCGCGACGAGGAGAAGGCCCGCGCCAAGGAGCGGGTGTTCTCCTTCCGCGATGAGTTCGGCCAGTGGGATCCCAAGGCGCAGCGGCCCGAGCTGTGGAACATCTACAACGGCAGGCATCACAAGGGTGAGCACATCCGCGTGTTCCCGTTGTCCAACTGGACCGAGTTCGACATCTGGTCCTACATCGGTGCCGAGAAGATCAAGCTGCCGTCGATCTACTACGCACACGAGCGCAAGGTGTTCGAGCGCGACGGCATGCTGCTGGCCGTGCACAAGTACATGCAGCCACGCAAGGACGAGGAGGTCGTCACCAAGACCGTCCGCTTCCGCACCGTCGGCGACGTCACCTGCACAGGCTGCGTCGAGTCGTTGGCGGGCACGGTGTCCGAGGTGATCGCCGAAACGGCCGTCTCGCGGCTCACCGAGCGCGGCGCTACCCGCGCCGACGACCGTATCTCCGAAGCCGGAATGGAAGATCGCAAGCGCGAGGGGTATTTCTGACATGGCAACACTTCTTCGCATCGCCACCGCAGGCTCAGTGGACGACGGCAAGTCCACGCTCATCGGTCGGCTGCTGTTCGACTCCAAGGCCGTGATGGAGGATCAGCTCGCCGCGGTCGAGCGCACGTCCAAGGAACGCGGCCACGACTACACCGACCTGGCTCTGGTCACCGACGGCCTGCGTGCCGAGCGTGAGCAGGGCATCACGATCGACGTCGCATACCGCTACTTCGCCACGGCCAAGCGGAAATTCATCATCGCCGACACTCCCGGCCACATCCAGTACACGCGCAACATGGTCACCGGCACGTCGACCGCGCAGCTGGCGATCGTGTTGGTCGACGCCAGGCACGGGTTGCTCGAGCAGTCGCGCAGGCATGCGTTCCTTGCCTCGCTGCTCGGCATCCGGCACATCGTGCTCGCGGTCAACAAGATGGACCTGATCGGTTGGGACCGGGAACAATTCGAGAAGATCCGCGACGACTTCCACGAGTTCGCGGCCCGGCTGGACATCCACGACGTGACCACGATCCCGTTGTCCGCGCTGAAGGGCGACAACGTGGTGACCAAGTCGACCAACACGCCCTGGTACGACGGGCCCTCGCTGCTGTCGCATCTCGAAGAGGTGTACATCGCGGGCGACCGCAACCTGGTCGACGTGCGGTTCCCTGTGCAGTACGTGATCCGTCCGCAAAGCCTCGATCATCACGACCACCGCAGTTATGCGGGCACCGTGGCCAGCGGTGTGATGCGGCCCGGCGACGAGATCGTCGTGCTGCCCAGCGGGAAATCCAGCCGCATCACCGAAATCAATGGCCCGAGTGGCCCTGTGCAGGAAGCCTTTCCGCCGATGGCGGTGTCGATCAGCCTCGCCGACGACATCGACATCTCCAGGGGCGACCTGATCGCGCGGCCGAACAACCAGCCGCGGGTGGCGCAGGAGTTCGACGCCACGGTGTGCTGGATGGCCGACGAAAGCTCGCTGGAGCCGGGCCGCGATTACATCATCAAGCACACCACCCGCAGCACGCGGGTGAAGGTGACCGCTCTCGACTACCGGCTCGACGTCAACACGCTGCACCGCGACAAGTCGGCGACCGCGCTGAAACTCAATGAGCTGGGCCGCATCTCGCTTCGCACACAGGTGCCGCTGCTGCTCGACGAGTACAGCCGCAACGCCGCGACGGGATCGTTCATCCTGATCGACCCGAACACCAACGGCACCGTCGCCGCGGGCATGATCCTGCCGTACGTCACCGCGCGCACGTCGAGCCCCAACACGGTGCGCCACGAGTCGCTGTGCACCTCCGAGGACCGGCTGTCGAAGGGCCGCACGGTGTGGTTCACCGGCCTGTCCGGATCGGGCAAGTCATCGGTGGCCATGCTGGTCGAGCAGAAGCTGCTCGAAAAGGGAACTCCTGCCTATGTTCTCGACGGTGACAATCTGCGGCACGGCCTGAACGCGGACCTGGGCTTCTCGATGGCCGACCGCGCCGAGAACCAGCGCAGGCTGGCTCACATCGCCGCGATTCTCGCCGACTCCGGCCAGGTCGTGCTCGTTCCGGCGATCAGCCCACTCGAAGAGCACCGCGCGCTGGCACGCAAGGTGACCACCGATGCGGGCCTCGACTTCTTCGAGGTGTTCTGTGACACCCCGCTGGAGGACTGCGAACGCCGTGACCCTAAGGGGTTGTACGCCAAGGCGCGAGCGGGCGAGATCACCCACTTCACCGGAATCGACAGCCCGTATCAGAAGCCGAAGAACCCGGACATCAGGCTCACGCCGGACCGCTCGACCGAGGAACTCGCCGACCTGGTGATCGAGCTGCTGGAATCCAAGCGGTGACCGACCATCAAGTCGCCGCACGGTTGGCGACCGAGGCAGGCAAACTGCTGCTCGACGTGCGCACCGAGCTTGCCGACGCCACCGGGGCTGAGCGGAAAGCCGCAGGGGACAAGCGATCCCACGACTTCCTGATGGAAGCGCTGGCCGTCGAGCGGCCCGGCGATGCCGTGCTGTCCGAGGAAGGTGCCGATGACCCGGTGCGGCTGAGCGCCGAGCGGGTGTGGATCGTCGACCCCCTCGACGGCACCAGGGAGTTCTCCGAACTGGGCCGTGAGGACTGGGCCGTGCATGTTGCGCTGTGGCAGGCAGGTGAATTGGTGGCCGGTGCCGTTGCGCTTCCCGCGCAGGGCATTACGCTTGCCACGCCGACGGTCAATCCGCCGCCAGCCACCGCGGACAGGCCGCGAATCGTGGTGTCGCGCACCAGACCACCGGCGATCGCGCTCGCGGTGCGTGACGCGCTGGACGGCACGCTGGTCGAAATGGGTTCGGCAGGAGCGAAGGTCGCATCCGTCGTGCAGGGCATCTCCGACATCTACGTGCATGCCGGCGGCCAGTACGAGTGGGACTCCGCGGCACCCGTTGCGGTGGCCCGCGCCGCGGGTCTGCACACGTCGCGCATCGACGGCTCGCCGCTGGTCTACAACCAGGCCGACCCACGACTGCCCGACCTCATCGTGTGTCGTCCAGAGTTCGCCGACGCGGTGCTGGCCGTCACCAAATGAGTGCGCACAGTACGCTCTGCGCGTGAGCAACCCGACCCTCCGCGTCCTCGCCGATCTGCCCCAACAGCCGGTCAGTCTGGCCGAATCGACCCTGATCCTGATCGACTGCCAGAACACCTACACGCGCGGAATCATGGAACTCGAGGGCGTGCAGGCGGCGCTCGACGAGGCCGCCGCGCTGCTGGAGCGGGCCCGCTCGGCGGGCATCCCGATCATCCACATCCAGCACGACGACGGCCCCGGGTCGTTGTACGACATCGAGGGGGAGAGCGGCGCGATCGTCTCGCAGGTGGCACCGCACAACGGCGAACCCGTCGTGGTGAAGAACTATCCGAACTCGTTCGTGCAGACCGACCTCGATGAGGTGTTGAAGACCTCCAACGCCACCAACCTCGTACTGGCGGGCTTCATGACGCACATGTGCGTGAACTCGACAGCCCGCGGCGCGTTCAATCTCGGCTATGCGCCGACGGTGGTCGCATCGGCGACGGCCACCCGTGCGCTGCCCGGGCTGGGTGACGAGACGGTGTCCGCGAAGGCCATGCAGGCGGCCAGCCTCGCCGCGATGGCCGACCTGTTCGCCGTCGTGGTTCCCAGCGCTCACGACATTCCCGACTAACCTGACCAACATGCGGATGTCGGCCAAGGCGGAATATGCCGTCAGGGCCATGGTGCAGCTGGCCACCATCGACGAGGGCGTCTTGGCGAAGACCGACGATCTGGCCAAGGCCCAGGGCATTCCGCCGCAATTTCTCGTCGACATCCTGTCTGACCTGCGCACCGACCGGCTGGTGCGCAGCCATCGCGGCCGTGACGGCGGCTATGCGCTGGCCCGTCCCGCCCGAGAGATCAGCATCGCCGACGTCCTGCGCTGCATCGACGGGCCGCTGGCCAGCGTGCGCGACATCGGGCTCGGCGATCTGCCGTATTCAGGGCCGACGGCCGCGCTGACCGACGTGTGGCGCGCGCTGCGGGCCAGCATGCGGTCGGTGCTCGAGACGACCAGCCTCGCTGACGTCGCGACCGGTGCGCTGCCTAAACACGTCGCGAAGATGGCCGACGACTATCGCGGCCAGGAGGAACAGCGGGGTCACTCCGTCGGGTAGCGATGCCGTCGAGCAGCATGCGCAGCCCGCGGTCGAAGTCCTCGTCAACCGACATCTTCGTCGCGACCTTCGCCAGAGCCTCGATATTCGGATACGTCCCGGCGGCCACTGAGCCGATCCGCGCGGCGGCGTCGGCGGCATCGCGGCCGCGGGTCAGTGGGCCTGCGAGTTCGGCCTGCGCGGCGCCCACGACGAATCCGAGCACGGCGTGAAATGCAGCCAGCCGATCGCGGTCGGCTAAGCCTGCGCGTGTGAGCGCGGCAATCAACGCATCGGCGGCGGCAAAACCCGTCGCCGACAATGTCCGGCGGGTCAGCACGAGCGGAATCGCGGCCGGATGCGCACGGATGCCCCGCCACATCGCATCGGCGATCGCATACGCGTCGTGCCGCCAATCGTCGGTCGGGTCGGGCAGCCGTACCTGCGCGACAACCGCGGCGACCACGAGTTCCTCGAGGCCTTCCTTGTCGGCGACGTAGTTGTAGACGGTCATCGGGCCGGTGCCCAGCGCGGCGGCCAACGCCCGCATGCTGAGCGCGTTCAGCCCTTCCGCGTCGACGATGCCCAGCGCCGCCGCGGCGATTTCTTCCGTCGTGAACCGTGCGCGCATTCCTTGACTCCTTGACAAGTACATCGTACGTAAGCCAGTGTAGCCAATACGTACACCGTACTTATGAAGGAGTGCACATGCCTGCGACCATTCCGACCGAACGCGTCGACTTCTCGTCTCGGGGCGTCCGATGCGCGGCGTGGCTGACGCTGCCCGCCGGGCCTGGCCCGCATCCGGCCGTCGTGCTGGTGCATGGCCTCGGCGCGACGCATGACATGATGCTGGCGCAGTACGAGCAGCACTTCGCCGCGGCAGGAATCGCGACGCTCGCGTTCGACTATCGAAACACCGGCGCATCCGACGGCCAACCACGCCAACACATTTCGACACGCAAACAATGTGATGACGTCGTCACGGCGCTCGACCATCTGAAGTCGACGCCGGAAATCGACCACCGGCGTGTCGGCCTGTGGGGCACCAGCCTCGGTGGCATGAACGTGGTCCGGGTCGCCGCCGCGCGTGACGACGTCGCGGTCGCCGTGGTGCAGTGCCCGATCGTGCACGGGCCTGGCGCCGCCCGCCGACTGGGGCTGTTGTCGGCGTTGCGGCTGACGCCCGCCATCGCGGAGGACCTGCTGCGCATGGCCACCAAGCGCGGTCGGCGCTACGTGCCGATCGTCGGGCCGCCGGGCGGGTTCGCGATGGTCACCGTCGACGGCGCCGAATCCGGTTGGAATTCCACGGTTCCGCCGGACGGCCACTTCGACAACCGCATCGCCGCGGCCGACGCGGTATCGATGGTGACGACGTCGGTCCTTCACCGTGCCCGCCGCATCGATGCGCCCTTGCTCGTGTGTGTCTGCGACAGGGAGAACCTGATGGACCCGGCATACGCCGCGCTGGTCGCGCGCCGCGCGCCCAAGTGCGTCGAGCGGCACTACGACTCCGACCACTTCGCGATCTACCACCCG
>Ga0268266_10002720_pt1 | contig 18541 bp, 17 predicted proteins | sample KBSS13metaG_FD_190356 | JGI IMG/M metagenome (GOLD analysis project Ga0268266, IMG submission 190356) | Switchgrass rhizosphere microbial communities from Kellogg Biological Station, Michigan, USA - KBS S1-3 metaG (SPAdes) (version 2) | ecosystem: Host-associated > Plants > Roots > Rhizosphere...
GGTCATGACCTTCAACATCCAGCACGGCATTGGCGACTCACACAAGTACAACCTTCAGCACGCCATCGACACGATCGCGCGGATTCAACCCGACCTGGTCGGCTTGCAGGAAGTCACGCGCAACCACCCTTACTACGAGTGCGACGATCAACCGGCGCGAATCGCGGCCGGACTCAAGGCCGCGACGGGGAAGACGTGGTCCGTCGTGTACGAGCAGGAATGGTTCACGCCGAACGTCGAGTGCCAGAAGGCTGGTAAGGGCGATGGCAAGGAGACGGAAGGGCTCGCGTTCCTCTCGCCGATGCCCCTCGGCGGATCGTCGATGACGAAGCTGCCGTCGAGCCGAATCGCGCTGACCGTCAAACCGGCGTCCACAGGCGGTCTGCCTGTAACGGTGACACACCTGTCGAACGGCAAGAACAACGGCCCTCAGCGCGCCAGGCAAGTCGAGGCGCTCGTCAGGCTCACAGAAAAGCTCGGTCCTGCTCAACTCCTCATGGGCGATTTCAATCTCAGTCCCGAAGAAGTTGAGCTTCAACCGCTGTTGACGCCGTTTCGCGACGCATGGCCCGCCGCCCTCCAGAATGGCACCGGCAAGGGCCTGGGAAACACTCACGGCGGCGGGCGAATCGACTTCATCTTCTACAAGGGCGAAGGAGTCAGTGTGACCGGGATGGAGGCCATTGAAACCGCCGGCTGGTTCGGCGGCGCCGCCTCGGACCATCGTCCGGCGGTGGCCACGATTCAACTACCTCGTGTGTTAAAGTAACCGGCAAGGTGGCCACCTGTCCCAAATGCATGGGGGCGCTTACCGAGCATCATCGGTGTCCGCGTGGTCCATTCCGTCGCATCATGGAAGCGTTGTCCACCGTCGCCATCGGTGCGGTGATTGGCATAGCCGTACTCTACTCGGTGTTCAACGAGCAGCCGGTGCCTGCGCTCGTGCTCGCGGCCGCGGCGCTCGGTGCGGTCCTCACATCGGCGGTGCGGCAGGCCGTGAGCGGTAGACCTTAGAGCCGCGCCGGTTCTACGCGCAATATCTCTTCACCACTTCTATCAGGACATCGATATCGAGCGGCTTTGCCAGCGTGGCGACAGCCCCCATCGCTTCGGCGCGCTGCTGGAGATCCGAGGCGCCCGACATGACGGCGATCGGTACGCTGGCGACCGTCGGATCGCCCAGCTGCGATCGCCGGAACTCCTTGCCGCCGAGCCTGGGCATGGCGAGATCCAGCAGCACGAGACACGGTGCGTCCGGGGCGCGATGACGCACCGCGCGCAGGAGATGCAAAGCCTCCAGGCCGTCGGCCGCGGCCAGGGCATAGAACCCGTGCGTCGCCAGCAGCTGGCGAACCATTTCGCGTGTGTCGGGGTCGTCCTCGACAATCAGGACGTTCCCCGCCGAAGAGCTCATGCGGTGGACCTGACATCAAGTCCCGTGCCGCCTCGACGGGAGTTCCAGCTCAAGGTTGAACTGGCGCGCTCGAGCAAGTCGTGTCATGTTTCTACGCACATGACAGCTGAGCCTGCACTCCTTTCGTACGCGGAGTTCCAGCGCGTCGACATCCGCGTCGGCCGCGTCGTCGCCGTCGACGATTTTCCGGAAGCGCGGAAGCCGGCCTACAAGCTGCGAATCGATTTCGGCGCCGAGATCGGCATCAAGAAGTCGTCGGCGCAGGCCACGAAGCACTATACGAAAGAGGAGCTGCTCAATCGACTGGTGGTGGCGGTCGTGAACTTTCCGCCCAAACAGATCGGGCCGTACATGTCGGAGGTGCTCACGCTCGGCGTGCCGGACGCCGAGAACGGCGTCGTGCTCCTTCTGCCGGAACGTGACGTGCCGCTCGGCGGACGGATGTTCTAGGCGCGACTATGCGGCCGCGGTTGTTCGTCGTGAGGACTGGCGTGTCGCGCGTACGACCTGAAGAAGAGAGAACAGCGTCAGCATGATCGCGACCGTGATACATGCCATCACGATTCCGTGAAACAGATTCGAGTCGAGCCACGTCAGGATGCGCCGACCGTAGACGAGCGCCAGCGCGGACTCGAGACCGAAGCGCAGCATGCGGCAGATCGTCAAGGTGACGAAGAACATCCGCGCGCTCACGTCGAGCGCACCGGCGGCGAGCACGAACGGCGTGAACGGAAATGGTGGAGGAATGAGGTCCAGCACCGCGAGCGCCACAGCGCCGCGATCGCGCACATACGCGCGGATCCGCAGCAGGCGTTTGTGTGAGACCCAGCGCTCGAGCCCCTGGTCACCGATCTTCATGCCCATCCAGAACGTGATGGCCGCGCCGCCGACCGATCCCGCCGTCGCTATCAGCGGTACGATCCACCACATGTTCCGCAGCCTGGCGGCGAGCAGGATGACCGCGGCGTCGATGCCGAAGGGCAGTGAGAAGAACACCGTCGAATCGAGCGCTGCCAGGACGATGACGCCGGCGGGCGATGCGCAGAGGACAATGATCCAGCGGGAGAACGTACGCATGTCGCCGGATCCGGAGATAGCAAGGCGGAGGCCATGGTGAACGACGAAGAACGTCAACTATGGAGCACTGGTGGTCTCGAGTGCGTGATGATTTCGTGCTGCTCAGGCGCAGAGCTGCAGATCCGCCGGGTTCGAGGCCCTGGTGATTTCGAGATCGTCCTTCGCGAGATGTATCCGATGAAGTCGGATCTCTACGAGCGCGCCCGGGAACTGAAGCGCGAACACGAAGGAGTTTCACGATAGGAAGGAAGCGCCGAGACCGCAAAGAGCGCAGAGCCAGGTCGGTTTGTGTCAGACAGGCAGGCGCAGATAGGCGCGGCAGCCGCGACGATCCGTCCGGTTCTCGAGCGTCAGGGTCCCGCCGTGCGCTTCGGCGATCTGCCGGCTGAGGACCAGCCCGATGCCTGACCCTCCAGGCTTCGTCGTGAAAAACGGAACGAACAGGTTCGACGCGTTCGTCAGCCCGGATCCTTCATCGTCGATCCACAGCTCGAACGAGCGGCCCTCGCGCTTCCATCCGACCGTCACCGCACCACCGGTTTGAAGCGCCGCGTCGGAGGCGTTGTGCACGACGTTGATCAGCAGCTGCTCGAGTTGATCGGGGTCGGCCCGGATCTGCACGTCGGGACCGTCGGCGACGTGAATCGGCAGGCGGGTCTCGACGCCGGCGATCCGCCGGACGAGATTCGGCACGTTAACCGTGTCGAGCCGCGGCGCCGGCAGCTTGGCGAGGCGTGCATAGGCCGTGGTGAAGCGGCTCAGCGAGTCGGAACGCGCGGCAATCACCGCGAGGCCGCGCTTCATGTCCTCGTTCCAGTCGTCGGGCATCGCGTCTCTCGCCAGCATCGACTCGAGGCTCCCTGCGATGGACTTGATCGGTGCGAGCGAGTTGTTGATCTCGTGGCCGATGACGCGAATCAGACGCTGCCACGCCTGGCGCTCTTCGTCTCGCAGCGGCCGGCTGACGTCGGCGAGGACGAGCAGTTGATGCGGGCGCCCGCCCTGACGGAACGTCGTGCGCCGCACCTCCCAGCGTCCGGAGGCACCCGGGAAGGCGACGTCTTCGATGCGGGGTGAATGGCCGCCCAGACACGCGCTCAGCCCGAGTTCCGCGGCCGTGCGTCCGAGCAACTGCTCGGCGGGCTGCGCCAGGACTCGCTCACCAGCGCGGTTGACCAGGCGCAGCGTCTTCGCGCCGTCGAACGTGAAGACGGCGACGTCGATTTCCACCATGACGGTCCGCAGCAGCGCACCGGCTTCCAGCGCACCGAGGCGCTGGTCGTGCAGGGTGGACGCCAGCACGTTGACCTCGAGCATCACGGCGCCGAGCGGGTCGTCGCCGCTGGCGCCTCGTGCGCGGATGGAAAAGTCGCTCTCGCGCAGCGCGGCGAGAAGGTTGGACAGCGTCTGCAGCGGCAGCACCACGCGCTGGCGAACGCTGAAGGAGCAGCCGGTCCAGACACCGATGACGAACACCGTCAGCGTCCACTGGACTTTCGGCGTGTAGTCACCGGTCCAGAGCAGGATCAGGGCAACGACCGCGGCAGGGAAGCCGGCCGCGAGGGCGAGCAGCAGGATGCGTTGATCGAAACGGAGGCGCGAGTTCGAGCGGGTCGACGTGTCATCGAGCACGGAGGCCGCGATCATGGCCTCGGCCGACAGATCTGGCGGGGGGCTCACAGGATCATGATAGTCCGGCTAAAGCCGGACACTACCGATCAACGGACGGCGTCGAGCGCGTCCGGGTTCCGATGGCGTCCGGCTTCGGCAGTCTCCGGTAGCGTCCGGCTTCAAAAGTCTCCGGTAGTGTCCGGCTTCAGCCGGACCTCAATCTCCGATAGCGTTCGGCTTCAGCCGGACCTCAGAGACCGTAACGCTGCAGCCGTCGGTAGAGCGCGCTGCGGCTGAGGCCGAGTGCCTTCGCGGCCTGGCTGACGTTGCCGTCGAAGCGCGCCATCGCCTTCTTGATCAGGAACCCTTCGACGTCCTCCAGGCTCATGTCCTCGATCCGCGACGTCGCATCGCGATCGATGCGCAGGCCGAGCTCTCCAAGCCTGATCGCCGACCCCTGCGCCATCAGCACGCCGCGCTCGACGGCGTGATCCAGTTCCCGGATGTTGCCGGGCCACGGGTGATCGAGCAACGCCTGAAGCGCCGCCGTCTCGAAGCCCGTGAGATTCTTCCGGTAGCGCTGCGCATGCTGCCGCAGGAAATGCGTGGCCAGGGCAGGAATGTCCTCGCGGCGTTCGCGCAGCGGCGGCAGCTGGATCTCGATGGTGTTGAGCCGGAAGAGCAGATCCTGCCGGAAGCGTCCCGACGCCACTTCGTCCCCGAGGTTCGAGTTCGTCGCCGAGACGATGCGGACGTTCGCCTGTCGTGTGCGCGACGAGCCGACGCGCTCGAACTCGCCGGTCTCGAGGACCCGCAGCAGCTTGGGCTGGAGATTCAACGGCACGTTGGCGATCTCGTCGAGGAAGAGCGTCCCGCCGTCGGCCAGCTCGAACCTTCCGACGCGATCGGTCTTCGCGTCGGTGAACGCGCCCTTGACGTGGCCGAACAGCTCGCTTTCGAAGACGCCTTCCGAAAGGCCGCCGGCGTTCACCGTGACCAGACCCTTGCCGGCCCGCCCAGACACCGCATGAATGGCCTGCGCGACCGTGCCCTTGCCGGTTCCGTTTTCACCCGTCACGAGGACGTTGGCTTCCGACGGTCCGACGCGGGCGATGAGCTCGAGCACCGGCCGCATGGACACGGCCTCGGCGATCAGCATCGGCCGGACGTCGGGCTTCAGCAGCCGGTTCTCGGCCTCCAGCCGCTGCTGCCGGCGCAGCGCACGCGCGAGCTCCACCTGCGTCCTCACAATCGTGAGCACGCGGGCGTTCTCCCACGGCTTCTGCACGAAGTCGCGAGCGCCGCGCCGCATCGCTTCGACGGCGACCTCGACGCTGCCCCACGCCGTCATGACGACGATCGGGAGCGTCGAGTCGTGCGCGCGCAGCTGCGAGATGAGGTCGAGCCCTTCCTGGCCGGAGGTCGTGTCTCGCGCGTAATTGAGATCCATGAGCACGGCGTCGAACTCGTCGCCGTCGATCGCTTCGAGGATCGCCGCCGGCGAGCCGGCGGACTCGATGCGGTAGCCCTCGCCCTTCAACAGCAGGCGGAGCGCTTCGAGCACGTCCGGCTGATCGTCGGCGATCAGGACGCGCGGCAGTGCCGACTCGACTCGTGTCGGCGTGTGGTCTTCAACGGGCCATCGTTGTGCAATTGCCACTACGCTCTCCCTGGAAAAACTCCGCGGTTTAGACGTTCGCCAGCGGTCGTTGGTTTGATGTTTCTTCTTCCACCACCCAGCCGTCGCGCAGTTGAATGATGCGCGTGCCGAACGACGCGTTGACCTCCGAATGTGTTACTTGGACGATCGTTGCGCCGCTTTCGTTGAGTGAGCGGAACAGCTCCATGATTTCTTTGCCTTGAGCCGAGTGCAGGTTGCCGGTCGGTTCGTCGGCGAGAATCACCTGCGGGTTGGCGATCACCGCGCGCGCCACACCCACCAGCTGCTGCTGCCCGCCTGACAGCTGGTTCGGATACAGATCCTTCTTCCCGACGATCTGAAAACGGTCGAGGATGTCGCCGACCATACTCTGGCGATCCTTGCGGGAGACATTTCGATACGAGAGCGGAATCTCCAGATTCTCGTAAACAGTCAGGTTGTCCAGCAGGTGATAGCTCTGGAAGACGAAACCGATGTGCTTCTTGTGCAATTCCGCACGCTGTTTGGGATTGAGACGATGGACCGGCTGGTCCATGAAGTAGTACTCGCCCGACCACGCGCTGTCATGCATGCCGAGGATGTGGAGCAGTGTCGACTTGCCGGCGCCCGACGGCCCCATGATCGAGACGAATTCGCCTTCCTTGATATCCACGTTCACGCGACGCAGGACGTAGGTCCGGCCCACGCCATGCGGGTACGACTTCTCGACGTTCCGGAGTGAGATCAGCATGATTAGTCTGCTCTGAGTGCCACGATAGGATCGACGCGCGTCGCTCGCCGTGCCGGGAGATACGCCGCCAGGAGAAGAACGGTGACGAGCGCCGCCGAAACGCCGCCGAAGGTGAGCGGATCGGTTGCGGAAACGCCGAACAGCAAACTGCCGAGGACGCGGGTGACCGCCAGGGCCCCCGCGATGCCGATGACGAGGCCCGCCGCGCCCAGCCACACGGCCTGACGGACGACGAGCGACCGGACGTCGGCCGACCGCGCGCCGAGCGCCATGCGAATGCCGATCTCACGGCTCCGCTGTGCCACCGAATACGCCATCACACCGTAGAGGCCGAAGCCAGCCAGCAGCAGGGCCAGGGCCGCGAAGGTGCCCAGCAGGATGGCGGTAAACCGCGGCGTCGCAATCGAGCGGGCGAGGTACTGGTCGAAGGTCCGCAACTCGCCCGCGGCCTGCTCCGGATCCAGGTGCGCAAGCGCCTGACGCATCGAGCCCGCCGCTGCCTCCGGCGCAGCGGTGGTCTTCGCGACCGCGGTCAGGAAAGGCCACGGTGCCTGGACGAACGGCGTATACATCTGCGGCGCCACCGCATCTGTCAGGTTCGTCTGCTTGACGTCGCCCGCGATGCCGACGATTTCCCGCGGCCCGCTGTCGTTGTAGCTGATTTTGACGCGCTTCCCGATAGGATCCTCGCCCGGCCAGTACTTCGCGGCCATCGTCTCGTTGATCACGACCACCGGCGCCGCGTGCTCGTCGTCACGCTCGGTGAAGCCGCGACCGCGGCGGATCTGAATCCCCATCGTGGAGAAGTAGTCGGGGCTCACGCCGAAGAACGATGCGGACATCCGGACGCGGGGATCCTCCGGCCGTCCATCGGGGACGAAGCCCATGCCGATGTCGCTCCCGGTCATCGGCAGCGTGGTCGCGACCGCGCTCGCCGTGACGGACGGGATGGCAGCGACCTCGTCGTGGAGCCGCCGGTAGAACGCGATCATCGAGGCCGCGCTCTTGTAGCGGGTCTGCGGCAGCAACAGCTGCATCGTGATGGCGCGCTCCGGCCTGAAGCCCGGGCTCACGCGCTGCAGCACGCCGAGCGTGCGCACGAGCAGACCGGCCGAGGCGAGCAGCATCAGCGACAGCGCCACTTCGGCCACCACGAGCGCGTAGCGCGTCCGCGCCCCGCGTCCACTGCTGCCGCCGCGGTCGCCGTCCTTGAGCGCGTCGCCGGGGTTCGACCCGGACAGATGCAAAGCGGGAAGCAGTCCGCACAGCGCGCCGGTCAGCATCGAAGCGACCAGCGTGAACATCAGGACGCCGCGATCGATGTGGACCGTGTTGAGGCGCGGGATCTGCACTGGGCTGATCCGGATCAGCGCGTCGACACCCCACAGGGCGACCACCGTTCCAGCCGAGCCGCCGACGAACGCCAGGGCGAGGCTCTCGAACAGAAGCTGCCGGACGATGCGCAGCCGGCTCGCGCCGAGTGCGGCGCGGATCGAGATCTCCCGCCGCCGCGCGGTTCCGCGCGCCAGCAGCAGGTTCGCGATGTTCGCGCACGCGATGAGGAGGACGGCCGCGACCGCACCGAGCAACGCGATCAGCGCGGGCCGGTAGTTCTTCACGAGTACGTCCTGAAACGGCCGAATGGCGATACCCCGCGTGCCGTTCCTGGGGTTCGCCGCGTCGATGCGCGCGGCAATCGCAGACAGTTCCGATTGCGCTGCCGGCAGAGCCACGCCTGGACGCAGGCGGCCGAGCGCCTTCAGGAACGAGGCGCCTCGCTGGTCCGCCCACTGCGCCGAGAACCGCGACGCCAGCACCGGCATCCACACCTGGGTCGGGTTTTCCGCGTCAAACGGAAATTCGAAATTTGCAGGCATGACGCCGACAACGATGATCGGGTCGCCGTCGAGCAAGACCGCTTTCCCGATGATCGACGGGTCGCGCTCGAACGAGCGCGCCCAGAGCGACTCCGAGATCACCGCGGTCCGTTCGGCGCCGTGCACGTCGTCGGACGGAGCCAGCACACGGCCGGCGATCGGCGCCACGCCCAGGAGCGGAAACAGATCCGGCGTGACAACCGCCATGGGAAGCGACGTCGCTTCACCGTGGCCCGTGAGCGTGACGGCGGCGGTCGCGTACGCCGCGATGTGATCGACCGTGCCCGCCTGGGAGCGCCAGTCCATCACGTCGAGATACGCGCTGTCGTCGGGTTCGCTGCGGACCATCGTGTCGATCGCCACGAGGCGCGACGCATCGGCAAAGGGCAGCGGCTTCAACAGCACTCCGTTGACGATGCTGAAGATCGCCGTGTTGGCGCCGATGCCGAGCGCCAGCACGATCACAATCAGAGCGCTGAAGCCGGGGGACTTGAGGAGGAGCCGGAGTGCTTGTCGGAGGTCAGCCAACATGAAGGGCTCAGGGCTGAGGGCGAAGGGCCGAGGGCTTGTGGTGGCGAATCGTTCGCAGCCCTAAGCCCTGAGCTCTCAGCCCTGACCGGTTTATTCCGTGACCGCCATTTCCGTTTGCTCCTCGACCACACGGCCGTCGAAGACGTGGATGCTGCGATCGGCATGGCGCGCATAACGCGGGTCGTGCGTCACCATGCAAATCGTGGCGCCGGCGCGGTGCAGCTCGCGCAGGAGATCCATGACCGCTTCGCCGCTGCGGGAGTCGAGGTTTCCGGTCGGCTCGTCCGCGAGCAGGATGAGCGGCTCGCCGGCGACGGCGCGCGCGACGGCCACGCGCTGCTGCTGACCGCCGGAGAGCTGGCTCGGGAGATGTTTCGCACGATGCGCCATCCCGACGCGCTCGAGGGCCGCCTCCACGCGCTGCTTGCGTTCGGCCGCCTTCATGCCGCGATAGGTGAGCGGCAGCTCGACGTTCTCGAACACCGTCAGGTCGCCGATCAAGTTGAAGCTCTGGAAGATGAACCCGATTTCGCGGTTGCGCACGCGCGCCCGCTCGGACGCCGGGAGCTCGGCGACCGGCCGGTTGTTCAGCAGGTACTGTCCTTCGGTGGGGGAGTCGAGCAAACCGAGGATCGACAGGAGGGTCGACTTGCCGCAGCCGGACGGTCCGGCGATCGACACGTACTCGCCTTTGTTGATCTGAAGATGGATTCCAGAGAGCGCATGCGTCTCCACTTCGTCGGTGAAGAAGACCTTGGTGACACCATCCAGCTTGATCAGCGCCTGTCCGTTCTCAGCCATGCTCGCTCCTCGCAGGCCTGAAGGCCTGCACTACAAAGGCGGTCGTAGTGCGGACCTCCCGGGTCCGCCTATTTCAATCGAATGCGGTCGTATGCGTCGTATGCCGACATGTCGGACAGGATCACCTGATCCCCGACCTTGAGCCCCGAAAGCACCTCGATCGTGTTCACCGAGCTGCGACCGAGCTTCACCTGCACGCGCTCGGCGTTCACGCCATCCTCGGAAATCTTGAAGAGCCCGACGGTGCTTTGATCCTGGCCGAACGCCGGGCGGCCCATGAAGAGCACGTCGTTCAGCCGTTCGAGCTCGATGGTGCCGTCCACGCTCAAATCCGGCACCGCGCCTTTGGGAAGCTCGCCGCTGAGCGTGACGTCGACGGTGCGCGTGCCGTTCTGAACCGACGGATCGATGCGGACGACCCGACCCTGGACAATGCCGACACGCGTGTCGACTTCAGCTTTCTGTCCCAGCTGGATGTCCTTGGCCTGCGTCTCGGCGATCTTGATTTCGGCCTTCAGCCGGCTCGGATTGGCGACGCGCGCGAGGTTCGTTCCCGGCGCGACCTGCTGACCGACTTCCACCGGCACCAGTTGCAGCATGCCATCGAGACCGGCTCGCACTTTGAGCTCGTCCTGCTGCTGCTGCGTGAGCTTCAACAGCGCGCGCGCCTGATCGACCAGCGATTGCTGCACCGCGACCTGGGCGCGCATCGAATCGGCCTTGCTCGCGAGCTGGTCCTTCGAAATCTGATCGCGGACGCCAAGCGACGCGGCATCCACCTGCGACTGCTTCAAGACGAGGTCCGAGACCAGCTGATCCTTCGCGAGCGCTTCGTTCATCTGCGCCTGCATCTTGGCTTTGTTGAAATCGGCTTCGATGTTCGCGGACGCGGCTCGCTGCTGGAGCAGATCGTTCTGCAGCTGGACCTTGATGTTCGCCAGGCCCGCTTCGGCGGCGCCGAGTTTCAATTGCGCGTCCTGCAATTGCTGATCGAGCTGCGGATTGGTGAGTTCGAGGATCACGTCGTTGCTTTTCACCTGCGTGCCCGGCCGGAGGATGATCCGTTCGACGCGTCCCTGCGTCGTGGCCGGAATCCATCGAATGTCCTCCGGCGTCAATGTCCCGAGGCCTCGGACCTGGCGCACCATCGGTCCTCGCTCGACTTTGGCCGGCCACACGACGGCGCGTTCGACCGTCGGGGCCGCCGGCTTCAGTCGCGACAAACCGACGCTGACGAGCACGACGGCCATCAGGCCGACGCCGGCGTAGATCGCCTGCTTGATCCGCTTCTTCTTCGCATTGGACGGGCGTGCAATATCCATGGTTGTTTTGTGAGCTTAGACGGTAAATATTGAGAAAACGATCGCGCTTTCGCAGGGGCAAACGCTGCGCCACTTGCGAAGCGGCGAGTAACTCATTCTACTGCAGAGAGTTACGCTGAGGCAAAGGGCATTACAAAAGGGGCAAAAGTGTCCGGTTGTGGGACGAGTTTGTCCCGCAATCGGGGAGTCAGTGCCGGCCCATGACCGCGAGGAAGGCAGCGACGATGTGTGGGTCGAATTGCGAGGGGCTGCAGCGGAGAATCTCCGCGATCGCATCTGACGAATCGAGCCGCACGCGATACGCGCGGTCCTGGGTCATCGCGTCGTACGCGTCGGCCACCGCGATGAGACGGCTCATGAGCGGGATCGCCGTGCCGGCGACTCGCTCCGGGTATCCGCCGCCTTCGAACCACTCGTGCGACGACCGCACGGCGTGAGCGGCGCTCGCCAGCTCGCGCGTGGATTCCAGGATCTCGGCACCCAGATCCGCATGCTGCCGCATGATGGCGGACTCGCCGCGGGTGAGAGGCGCCGGCTTTGCCACCAGCCCTTCCGGCATCGCCAGCTTCCCGACATCGTGGAAGCGCGCGGCGACGCCGAGACAGGCGACCAGCGAGGGGTCCACGTTGATCTCGTGCGCGACCGATTGCGCATACCGCGCGACCCGCTCACCGTGCGCGGCGACGTCCGGCAACCGCGCGGCAAACAGCGTCGCGAGCGCGTCGTGCTCGCTCACGCCGGCCGCCACGTGCTGATCGAGGAGGTGAACCACCTGCGCCGTGCGATCGCGCAGTTCTATCGAGAGCATCGCGTGCCAGTGCACCTCTTCGAGCGCCAGCTTGCGCCACTGGCGGCCGCGGTCCACGGCGAGAACGAACCGCTCGCGCTGAAACGGCTTGATCAGAAAGTCGGCGATGGGCGTGTGCTGAGCGTTTTCTCCGAGGAGCTCGGTGTACGCAGTCGCGACGATAACGGCTGTGCTCGGATGGTCGCGCTGAAGCTCACCCGCGAGCCACAGACCGTCGTGGCCGGGCATCATCACGTCGATGACGGCGAGGTCGTAGTGGTTGAGCCGGAGGGACGCGAGCGCCTCGTCGGCGTTCGACGCCGTCGTCGACCGCAGGCCGAGCGAGGCCGCCCACCGCGACATGAGATCGCGAACGGCAGGCTCGTCGTCCACAATCAGAACCGAGGTCACGGGCGTCATCGCGCGCGATGATGGCGGCAAAACGATTGCCAGAATTGCACGGGTCAATCCCGCAACACGAGCCCGAAAGTTAGTGTGCGGCACTGTGCTATTGCGCTCATACCGCACACTATAATGACCATTGCCGCACATATGTGTGCGGCGTCTCGGGCCCCGAATCGAAGAGGCGGCCGCCGATCGTACGGGCACGCTTCTTGGACCCGGCGTCCTAACCGGCTCATGACCGCCATCAAGACCGAGCGTCCGCTGCTCCTCGTCGTGGACGACGAGATTCCTGTCCTCAAGGTCGTCGAGCGGCTGGCGGCACGGATCGGGTTCGATGTGGTCGCCTGCGCGAGCGGCGCGGAGGCGATGCGCACGCTTCTGCGGAAGCCGGCCGATCTCGCCATGGTCGACTTGCGCATGCCCGACGTGAACGGACTCGACCTGCTGCGGCAGATTCGCTCCACGGTCCCGGGCTGCGAGGTGATCCTGATGACCGCGTACGCCGCGGTCGACAGCGCCGTCGAGGCGATCAAGCTGGGCGCGCGCGAATACCTCACCAAGCCGTTCGACTTCGATCGTCTCAAGCAGGTGCTCGAGGACATCCGCGCCGAGCTCGCGCGCCGCGCGCAGGTGCTGGCGCTCGAAAGTCAGGTCGCACGCCAGCTGGAATTCTGCGGGATGCTCGGACGCAGTCCCGTGATGCAGGAAGTCTTCAGCCTCGTGCAGCGGCTGGCGCCGCACGCCAAGGTCGTGCTGATTAGCGGCGAGACCGGTACCGGCAAGGAGCTCGCCGCGCGAGCGTTTCATGCCGCCGGGACGCGGCGCAACAAGCCGTTCGTCACCATCAACTGCTCCGCGGTGGTCGACACCCTGTTCGAGAGCGAGTTGTTCGGCCACGTTCGTGGCGCGTTCACCGGCGCCGTCGAGGCGAAGGCCGGCGTGTTCGAGACGGCGCACGGCGGAACGCTGTTCCTCGATGAAGTGGGGGAGCTCCCGCTGTCGGTGCAGGCGAAGCTGCTCCGCGCGCTCGAGTACGGCGAAGTGCAGCGCGTGGGCTCCCTGCAGCCCAAGCGTGTCGACGTGGTCGTCGTTGCCGCCACGAACCGCGATCTTCGCGCGGACGTCGCGGCAGGCCGGTTTCGCGGCGACTTGTTCTACCGCCTCAACGTCGTTGAAGTCATCCTGCCGACGCTCCGCGATCGCCGCGAAGACATTCCGTACCTGACGGCCGCCTTCATGCGCGAGTGCGCCGTGCGGATGCGAAAGCCGATTCAGGGGCTCACGCCCGGCGCCGAGCGCGTGCTGCTGCGGGCGCGGTGGGACGGCAACGTCCGCGAGTTGAAGAACGTCATCGAGCGCGCCTGCATGCTCGCGGAAGGCACGTTGCTGTCGGAGCGCGAGCTCGCAGGAGCCTTCGGTCCGGAAACACAAGCGATCCCGCCGGTGCGCGCCCGGCTGTCGGTGCTTCGGGAACGGGGAAGCGAGCCGCCACCGCTCGAAGCCATCGAACGCGAGCACATCCTCGACGTGCTCCGCCAGGTCAACGGCAATCGGATGGCCGCCGCCAAAGTGCTCGGCATCAGCCGGCGCGCCTTGTATCGACGGCTGGATCGTCATCGTCTGGCGGACGAAGCGCCGCCCGCTGCGCGGCGATTCACATGAGCTCAGCGACAGGCTCGATGGTCGCCGAAAGCGCACAGACCACTTCACCGCCCGATTATGTGAAAATGGCAGCAACAACTTGATGCGTTCGAAGATGAGCAAACCGTCGCGGCCGTCGAGCCTGCTGATCGTCGACGATGACGAATTGGTGCGGAAGTTCCTCGAGCGCGTGCTGAAAGAGGCGGGCTATCAGACGGCGACGGCATCCGACGGTCCTGAAGCACTCGAAGTCGCAACCAAGCTCGAGAAGCTGGACGTGCTGGTCACCGACCTCATGATGCCGCAGATGACCGGCGACGAGCTCGCGCGCCGTGTTCGTTCGACCATGCCCGGCGTGAAGGTGCTCTACATCACCGGTTTCAGCGATCGCCTCTTCAAGGAGAAGGTGACGCTGTGGGCCGACGAAGCATTTCTCGACAAGCCTTGCAGCGTGAAAGGCCTCTTGGAAGCCGTTTCGCTGCTGCTGTTCGGGCGTTTCGAAGTCCCGCAGGAACAGCCCTCGTAAAGCGAGTTCATCGCGGCCTCACGGACCGCTAACCGCCTCGCGTATGCATCTCGAGGTGGGGATCCTTCCTCAATAAATCCTGGACAGGGACGAATGCGCGACGCTCACCGAGCGCGAGCCGATCTTCGGCGCCGCGATCGCTGCGCGATCCCCAACCGTGACTGATGAGCGCTTTCAATTCCTCGACCGGCACTCCCGCGCGCAGCGGCGTACACAGATCCAAACCGCGGATCGCGTACAGGCACAGGTACCACATGCCGTCGGCCGTCAGGCGGCTTCGATCGCATGTCCGGCAGAACGGATCGGTCGTGGAGGCGATGATGCCGAAGGTCGTGCCGTCCGGAAGGCGGTACCGCTCCGCCGGCGCTGAGGATCCCGGCTCGTCGACCGGTTCGATCGCGCCGTAGTGGCGGCCCAGCGTTTCGAGCATTTCCCGGCGCGAGACCACGCGTTCTGGTGACCAGCGGCTGGCGCCGCCGACGTCCATGTACTCGATGAATCGAATCTCGCCGTTGACGCCGCGTCCGTACTCGATGAGCGCGATCAGTTCATCGTTGTTGACACCGCGAATCACGACGGTATCGATCTTCAAGTGACCGAATTCCCGCTGGGCCGCCGCAATGCCGGCCTTGACGGCCTCCAGCTGATCGAACCGCGTCAACGTCTTGAAACGATCGCGGTGCAGCGTGTCGAGGCTGACGGTGATACGCCCCAGCCCCGAAGCTTTGAGCGACTGGATGTGGTCCGCGAGCAGGACGCCGTTCGTCGTCATCGCGAGGTCATTCAGACCCGGTTTGGACGCGATCATCCGCACGAGATCCGCGACGTCGCGGCGGAGAAGCGGCTCGCCGCCCGTCAGCCGGATCTTGTCGACGCCGAGCGAGAGGAACACGTCGACCAGCGCGCTCGTTTCCTCGAAACGGAGCACGTTCTCGCGCGGCAGCCAGAGGTAATCGTCCTCCGGCATGCAGTATTCGCAGCGCAGATTGCAGCGGTCCGTGACCGAGAGCCGCAGGTTCCGGAGCGGCCGACCGAGCGTGTCATTCATTGTGTCTTCAGGATTCGGAGCCTGGAATCCTGAATTCTAGCGCGAAAGGGCAATGACGCGACCTGGCCTTCGAACCGGCTGCTCCATCGCCCCGGAATCGCGGCATCGCAGGACGGACAGCGACCCTGCGCGGTCACACGATAGCTTCGGACGTGATAGCCGTCGCGCGCGATGAGCAGTTCGCCGCAGGCGTGGCAGCGCGTGTCCTCCAGGTCGCCGACCTGGCCGGGCAGATTCCCTGCGTAGACGTGACGGAGGCCGCTGGCGCGTCCGATCGCCGCGGCTCCGAGCAGCATGTCGGCCGTCGTATTCTGGGGCGACGTCATCTTGTAGTCGCCATGGAAAGCGGTGACGTGCCACGGGATGTCGACCGAGACGCCGGCGATGAATTCCGTCAAGCGCGTCAGCTCGTCTCGCGAGTCGTTGAAGCCTGGAATGAGCAGCGTGACGATTTCGACCCAGTATTCCATCGCGTGCAGGCGCCGAATCGTGTCGAGAATCGGGGCAATTCGTCCGCCGAGCTCTCGATAGTGCCGGTCGTCGAAGCTCTTGAGATCGACTTTGTACAAGTCCACCCACGGTCGGAGGTACTCGAGTACTTGCGGGGTCCCGTTGCCGTTCGAGACATAACCGGTCACGAGCCCGGCGGCCTTTGCCTCTTTGAAGACGGCCACCGCCCACTCGCTGGTGATCAACGGCTCGTTGTAGGTGCTGACGATGACACGGGCGCGCTGGCGCAAGGCATCGCTCACGAGATCAGCGGGAGACACCAGCATCGGCGACGAGACCGCCGCCGGATCTCGGAGCGCTTGCGAGGTCACCCAGTTCTGGCAGTAGGAGCAATGAAGATCGCAACCCAGCATGCCGAAGCTGTAGGCCAGGGCCCCGGGGTACGCGTGGAAGAACGGTTTCTTCTCGATCGGGTCGCACTGGACGCCGCCGACATAGCCCCAGGGAACGAGCAGTCTGCCTCCGCGATTGAAGCGCACCTTGCAGACGCCGATCGCGCCTTCGGGTAGCGGACAGCAATGGCCGCACGCATAGCACTGAAGGCGGCCGTCCGGCAGGCGTCCATACAGCTCGCCCTCGCGTGTCTGTTCGCCGAGCACCTCAGCCAGAGTCGCCATGACTCCTTCGATTGTACGCCCGCTTTCATGGCATGCTGATTGAGGTAGTGGTGCGCTGGAGGGTTCCGATGCGCGGGTTTTGGACCGGCCTCGTTCTCACAGTGGCTGTCGTGCTTCCGATTTCTGGAAGCGCTCAGGTGTTTCGGTTTCAGACGCCGCCGCCCGACGTGTCTGCAGCCGGCGCCGAGTGGCAGATCAGCAGCGAGCCCATCATTGTCGGAGGGCTCACGTACTATCCCACGCGCGGCTTCCGCCTCTTCGACGGACAAGTGATGGCGCAGACCGGTAGCTACGACCGGGTGCCTGTCTATGCTGACACGACGTTAGCGCCGTACACGGAGATCTATGTTCCTCTCGGCAACGGACGGATGCGCATCTACGAGCGGCGCCGCGAGCTCGAGTACGCAGGAACGACGGGAACGAATGAAACGATTGCGCCGACGGACAGGCTGACGCAGGGCATCGAGGACATCGACGACAGCGCACGCGCGGTGGGGACCAGCGGCAGCTTGCTTCCACGTGCGTCCGGCTCATCGACGGCGCCCGATCGCGATCGCCCGCATCGTACGACCATCATCACCGCCGTGCCTCACGCCGGTGATACCAACGGCGTGTGGCTCGACTACAACGGAGCACGGTGGTTCAGCAGTGGCCCCGCCGTCCTGTTTTCGCCAGAGCGTTTCGAACCGGCTGGCGAGTACCACGGGTTCATTGTTTATCGGGAGAGAGCCGGCACCAGTGACCAACTCTGGGTGGCGTCCGTGAAGGATGGCCCGCTGGCGCCGTACCGGCGGCGGTAAGACGCCGAGCCGCTATAATCATCCGCAGATGCTGCGGATTCTTGTGACCAATGACGATGGATACCGGTCGGCGGGTATCCGCGCGCTCGCCGACGCGCTTCGCGATATCGGCGACGTGACAATCGTCGCGCCGACGACTGAAGCCAGCGCCATCGGTCACGCGCTCACGCTGCGGCGCCCTCTCCGGCTCGAAGCCATCGAGGAACGCGTCTTCGCGGTCGACGGCACGCCCACCGACTGCGTGAACGTTGCCGTCGAACACGTCTTCCACGGACTCCCGGCGTTGGTGGTGTCGGGTATCAACAAAGGCTGGAATCTGGGCGACGATGTGACGTATTCGGGAACGGTGGCGGGCGCACTCGAGGGCGCGCTGCTGGGCATCCCGAGCATCAGCGTGTCGCTGCGCCAGACGCGCGGCGATTACGATTTCCAACACGCGGCCCGCGCCGCCGTCGTCATGGCTGACGCGATCCTGCGCCAACCGCTGCCCGCGCGCACGTTCCTGAATATCAATGTGCCGAAAGGCGAGCCGAAGGGGTATCGTGTCACCGTGCAGGCGAAGCGGAATCACGTGACGTCGGTCGGAGAGCGTCACGATCCGAAAGGCAACCCGTACTACTGGATCGAAGAAGGCCAGAACGAGTGGGAGCCGCACGATCGATCGGACTATCAGGCGGTCCGCGACGGATACGTCTCCGTCACGCCTCTCCATCCCGACCTGACCGCTCATCATGCACTGTCGGCTGTTGAAGCGCTGACGTTCGAGAAGGCCGCCGTCAAATAGATAGTGGAGGCTCGCCATGCGCAGGCGTGTTCTCGTCGGTCTGGTCCTGCTGGCGACGGCGCTGTGGCCGTCGGCCGATCCCCTCAACGCCGCGCCGCCGAAGCGGAAGCTGCTCGGACCCAGCGAACGCGAAGCCGTCCTCGCCTTGCTCAAGGCTGTCGACCTCGCCCAGGCCAGCGATGCCAACTCCGACTCGTCACTGGGCTGGGCGCATCACGTCCTGAAATCGGCTAACTACACGGGCTACGTGCCGTTCACGGTGACGGCCGCGCCTGGCGCTTTCAAGACCACCGCCATGTACGTCCGCGCCGTCTCCCGGCACGACGGCATGCGTTCCTCCAGCGAGCACTCGTACCTGCGCGACTGGCTGCTGAACAATCGCGACGTCATGGCGCGGCAG
>Ga0268266_10002721_pt1 | contig 18537 bp, 17 predicted proteins | sample KBSS13metaG_FD_190356 | JGI IMG/M metagenome (GOLD analysis project Ga0268266, IMG submission 190356) | Switchgrass rhizosphere microbial communities from Kellogg Biological Station, Michigan, USA - KBS S1-3 metaG (SPAdes) (version 2) | ecosystem: Host-associated > Plants > Roots > Rhizosphere...
GCTGGTCCATGCCGTTATAAACTCCCTATTCCGTGAAGTATGCTGACGTTGGACTCACCATTTTCCTTGCTCACAGGGCTGTCCATTACATCAACCAAGCAATCGCTACGGGTTCAATTTAGCGGCGACACGAAAACGACTTTTTTCCGGCGCTTCTACGGCAAACGACAATGCTCGAGCGAATGCCTTAAGTCGCGCTTTGCGATTTCCCATCACCTCTGAATGGGGCCAGTGTATGCATTATAATGGCCATGTCAAATTGGTATATGCATGTATAAAACATTATGCGTGACGCCTGAGCCGCCAGCGCATTATCAACTGACATTGGCGTTGTGGGGCCGTGACAGCCGCGTCATTGCAACGCGCACAGCTTTTGAGCTGTCTCGCTCCATAAGCGCGACCAACTGAGCGATTACAAACGTTGAGAACTCGGTGTCAGGGCGTCTCGGGCGCACATCGAGCGAACCGGACCCTTGCGGCCACCGCCAGAGCCGAAGAACTGCGCTATTCTTTCTGGCCAAGCACCGATTTGGGGGATTTCAAGCGCACGCCGCGCCCAGAGCCGACGCTCTTCATGTTCTCGCCGATGAGCTCTATCCCAGCGTTGTCGAAGGCCTCGACCACTTTCGTCAGCGAGTCGATAATGCCGCGGACATTCCCGTCGCTCGCCTCCATTCGTTGGATAGTCGGTAGAGAGACGCCCGAAAGCTCGGCTAGTTCGCGTTGATCGATCCCAAGCAAGGCTCGGGCGGCTCGCATTTGAGCTGCGGTGATCATAGATGCTCCAATTCTTGATTGTCACCACTACTCGATCCCATCCGTGACGTCTAGGCCATCAGTACTGATGTTTGCTACAGCCTTTTCTTGGCGAGTTCCAAAGACACCTTTTCCGCTTCGAAAGGATCAGTCGCAGCCTGGCAATTGGCGAGCAGGTAGCTCAGAACGTCATTCATCAAGTCATGATTGGCGGCATAAACAACCGAGACGCCGTCGCTCCGAAACGTCACGAGGCCAGCCTCCTCCAGTCTGACAAGCGCCGATGCAAGTGTCGGGAGAGGCAAGTCGAGGCGAACCCCGATTTCGCCAGCCGACAGTCCTCTTGCGCCGCCCTGTACCAAAAGCCGGAAAACATCGAGCTGATGCCCGTGAGCGAGACCCGCTATTGCGGCGACGACGTCGGATTTTTCCATTTGCCTGGACCCTGATCATTCGTCCTGGTTGACCGCCAATGTGAGTCGCAATGACCCGATCGGGGCGCGGCTATTGCCAGTTCAGGCGCAATAGGGCTCAGGCCCCGCGTTTCGCCGCCAACGTCGAGAGCTTCGAGAACAATATGTCGAAATTGATCGGCTTGGAGATGTAGTCGTCCATACCGACGGCACGCAGCTCGCCCTCGGTGTCGACGTCGGCCTGGGCGGTGAGCGCGATGATCGGCACGAATTTCTTCTCGCCGGGCAGCAGGCGGATATGCTTGGTCGCCTCGATACCGTCCATCTCCGGCATCTGCACGTCCATCAGGATCACATCGTAGTCGGCGCTCTTCAGTGCATCGATCGCTTGGCGCCCATTCTCGGCGATATCGATCAAATAGCCCGACCGCGCCAGCAGCTTCTGCGTCAGCATCTGATTGAGCTTGACGTCTTCGGCGAGGAGAACCCGGAAGACACGCTTCGTATCGGTGGTCATCTGCACCTACTGCTGCGATTTGGCGGCCAGAACTCCGGCCTGAGTGTTACGACTTGACCTTTAAATCAAACGGCAGACGCCCGTGAATATCCTGTTTCTCTGTTTCAATATTAAGAAGCAACTTCCAAGGCGCGCCGCTCAATCCCGCGTGCGCTCGAAAAAACAGCCGATCTTCCCAAGTCTTCCGGCCGATGGTCGTGCCGGCACCCAATCCTTGGCGAACGCCGCCTCCATCTGGCCGGAGAAGTCGCGGCTTCCGAACTCGCCCTGCACGAAACGAGCATGGCACTCTACAATCAGGGTGTCAAACAGTTACACTGATGCATACAACATCATACATACCACCCCACGCATGAGTGATCTCACCGTCTTGCGATCGCCCGACAAAACCCTGCGGGGAGTCCGAAGCTTCGCGTGGGTCGTCGGTATCTCGGCGGTAGCAACCGTTAATGCCAAGGTCGCCGAGAACCAACAGATAGTAAAACGGAGAAGAGCCTGTGCCCGAAGCCTATATTGTCGATGCCTTGCGAAGCCCCACCGGTCGCCGCAACGGGGGCCTTTCTCACGTCCATGGCGCGGACCTTGGAGCCCATGTCATCACATCAATCGTTACGCGCAATGCGATCCCTCCGCAGGATTACGACGATGTCATTTTCGGCTGCCTTGACACGATCGGGCCGCTGGCCGGCGATATTGCACGAACCTGTTGGCTCGCGGCTGACATGCCGCTCAACGTGCCGGGAACCACGATCGACCGGCAATGCGGCTCATCCCAACAGGCAGTCCATTTCGCGGCGCAGGCAGTGATGTCGGGGACGGCCGACATCGTGCTAGCCGGCGGCGTACAGACGATGAGCCAGATACCCATTAGTGCTGCCATGCGTGCGGGTGAACCTCTGGGCCTTGGCGGCGATCCATTCTCGCGTTCAAAGGGTTGGCTCGCACGCTTCGGCGATCAAGAGATCAGTCAGTTTCGCGCTGCCCAAATGATTGCGGATAAGTGGAATTGCACGCGTGAGGCCATGGAAGCGTTCGCGCTTGAATCGCACAATCGGGCGCTGCACGCGATAAGGGCCGGCTATTTCGACCGTGAAATCGTCCCGCTAGAGGGTGTCAATCGGGACGAAACCGTGCGCGAGACCTCTATGGAAAAGATGGCCGCGCTCAAACCACTAAGGGACGGCGGCACCATTACGGCAGCGGTCTCCAGTCAGACCTGCGACGCTGCAAGTGCGATACTGATCGTGTCTGCGAACGCCCTGAAACGCTATCAGCTGACGCCGCGTGCGCGTATCCAACATCTTAGCGTGCTTGGAGACGATCCGGTCTGGATGTTGACCGCCCCGATTGCGGCAACCCAGCATGCCCTCAAGAAAGCCGGTATGCGGCTTGATGATATCGATCTTGTCGAAATCAACGAAGCCTTCGCGCCGGTCGTGATGGCCTGGCTACAGGACCTCGGTTATCCTCATGCACAAACGAACGTTAATGGCGGTGCGATTGCCCTCGGACATCCGCTGGGCGCGACGGGCACCAAACTCATGGCGACCCTTCTGCATGAGCTGGAACGCCGGCAGGGCAGGTTTGGGTTGCAGACGATGTGCGAAGGCGGCGGACAAGCCAACGTGACCATTATCGAAAGATTGTAAGCAAAGAGGACCGCACTCCGTTTGCCGTGATCCAGATATGCAGGAAGATGGATTGTGTCCCGATCACGAGCGCGACGACCGTGAGGCAATGCCCCGAATGAGAGAGGAGCCCGTGAGCTTTGGGCTAACCGCGAACGCGCCATTTGCGAAAATGCAACCGTTCGAGTTCTCCGCTCAGATCGTCTCGCAGCACAATGGGATCGATCACGAGAGTCGGACGGCGTAGATTTGCTACGTTTCCACAAGCAAGAATTGTGTTCCGGCCCACCTGTCCCATCGCGTCGAGTACTCGGACCTCGAAACCCGCTTTTGCCATTTTGCCCGCGATAGCATCAGCTTTCTTATCGAAATCGTGATCAACAAGCACGTTAAATAACACTACCCCACTTCTATTCAGTCGCCTTGCAATCAGCTCGAAGAAATCTGCTTCGCAGAACTGCTGCGGTATGGAATCATCGACGTAAGCATCGACAACGATTACATCAAATTCATCGTTGCTGTCTTCTAAGAAGACCCGTCCATCAGCGACATGGCAGGCCACTTCCGCGGGCAAATAGAAATGTTGTCGCGCGAGTGCGAATGACAGGGGGTCGATATCGACAATCGTGACGGATCGGCCCGCGCGGGCCAGCATTGTCCCCAAGGTACCGCCACCGCATCCGATCAAAAGGACGTTGCGTCCGCCTGTTTGATCAATCAGACCGTAGATCGCGTGAATGTAGGATGCCAGACTGACGCCATTGTGGTCAGCGATGCTTTGACAGTTTTCATTCTGCCAGTACACGCAACACCCATCGATCTTATTTACGATTATCGTTATATCGCCATAATCTGATTTTACTTCATCTATGGTTATCATTGGAATGTTAAATCACAAAACCCAAATTAGCCGGCTAGATTACTTGAGATAAACCCACCTATCTCTTGCCATAACACTCCGCAGAAATTTCGCTATCGCGGTTGCAACCGCCCGGGTTGTACGCGCTTGGCATTTCCATCGCTCGCCGGAGCGGCGACTGATGCCGAGACGATTAACATTTCAAACATCTAAGTTCAAGCTTGATAGCAATCTATACCAATGCCATACTGGTATAGTGCTTTCGCATATGTCAGCCGATAAACAGGCCAAGATCGCGATGGTTCAGCTTCAACAGGCCCGCCCCCCGCCTTCTCCGGCATTGCGATCGGACGTTGAGCGGACTGAAGCTGGGGCGGGCCGGTACGGTCGGTAGCCCATGACGAGGGAAGCACGGCACTCGGCGCCAGTTGCCAACCGTCGAACGGTCCGCGGATCGCCAATCCGTGGGAGAGATGGAGGGAACCGCGATGGCGGTAGGGGACGACGCATCGACCAATTGGTCGAGCTTTTCGAGTGGAGATCCTCGACACCGCTCTGCGAGGTCGGACAAGGTTCAGCGGCTGACAGAAGCGAGACAACGGCAATGCCGGGCGCTCTCGGTTCGGAGATGAGATTTAGATCCGCGTGCCCAAGCACCTGATGATGCCGCCCACAATCACGCTGCCGATCATACTGTTTTCTGTCTGCGGTTTTCTGGGGCTCGTCGTTATGGCGGTAGCATTTGGAAGCTCCCGGCGAGCGACGCCGATGCTCTACGGGGGCGTCTCAATAGTCTCGCTCGTGGCCCTAATCGCCTCAACGATCCAGCTCAGTGCCGGTGGCCATGTCACGCCGGAACTCACATTGCCCATGGGCGTGCCCTGGATCGGTGTGCATTTCCGCTTGGATGCGCTGTCGTCGTTCTTCGTGGCCGTGATCGATCTCGGCGCCGCCGTGGCAAGCCTTTACGCAATCGGCTACGGACGGCACGAGCATGAGCCGCTCCGCGTTCTTCCGTTCTATCCAGCCTTCCTTGCCGGCATGAACTTGGTGGTCCTGGCCGGCGACGCCTTCACCTTCCTCGTATCGTGGGAGTTCATGTCGCTGTCGTCATGGGCGCTCGTCATGGCGCACCATCGCGACCCGGGCAACATCCGCGCCGGCTACATCTATCTGCTCACGGCGAGCTTCGGCACACTTTGTCTGCTGCTCGCCTTCGGCCTGATGGCCGGCCCTGCGGGCGGCTACACATTCGAAACGATACGGACGGCGCATTACTCGGGCGGGGTCGCTGCGCTCGTCCTGGCGCTGGTTCTTTTGGGCGCGGGATCGAAGGCGGGTCTGGTCCCTCTGCATGTCTGGCTGCCGCTCGCCCATCCGGCGGCGCCCAGCCACGTCTCGGCGCTGATGAGCGGTGTCATGACCAAGGTTGCGATCTACGCCTTCATCCGCGTCGTCTTCGACCTGCTGGGCGAGCCCTCCTGGTGGTCGAGTATGGTCGTTCTCGCACTTGGCGGCGTTTCCGCTGTCCTGGGCGTGCTCTATGCGCTGATCCAGCAAGATCTCAAGCGGCTGCTCGCCTATAGCACGGTAGAGAATATCGGTATCATCTATATTGGATTGGGCCTCGCTCTCGCGTTTCGAGCCAACGGCGCTACTGCGGGCGCAGCACTGGCGCTGACGGCGGTGCTGCTGCACGTGCTCAACCATTCGCTTTTCAAAAGCCTGTTGTTCCTCGGCGCTGGCGCGGTGCTGACCGCGACCGGCCAGCGCGACATGGATCGCCTTGGAGGCTTGATTCATCGTATGCCAATCACGGCCTTCGGGTTCCTTGTCGGGTCGGTCGCGATTTCGGCGCTGCCGCCCCTCAACGGATTCGTCTCGGAATGGATGACTTTCCAAGCAATCCTGCAGAGCCCCAACCTGCCGCAGTGGGGTCTCAAATTCATGATTCCCGCGGTCGGCGCCCTGCTCGCGCTTTCGGCGGCGCTGGCTGCCGCCTGCTTCGTACGCGGCTTCGGAATCACGTTCCTCGGCCGACCGCGCGCGCCGGCTGCCGCGCAGGCCCGCGAAACCGACCGTTTCTCGCTGGGCGCTATGCTGCTGCTTGCCTTGCTCTGCCTCCTAGTCGGCATTCTGCCCGGCTTTGTCATCGACGCGCTGGCGCCAGTCACGCAGCCTCTCGTAGGCGGCCGCATGCCGCTGCAGGCCGACGTGCCCTGGTTGTCGATCGTGCCGATCGCCGCCAGCCGAAGCTCCTACAACGGTCTGCTGGTCTTTTTGTTTATCGCAGCGTCCGCCTGGATCGCCGCCCTCGCCATTCACCGCTTCGCCTCACATGCGGTCCGGCGGTCGGCGGCCTGGGATTGCGGCTACCCTGACCCCAGCCCGCTGACACAATATAGCGCCGGAAGCTTCGTCCAACCGATCCGCCGCGTTTACGGTACGACGCTTTTCCAGGCCCGCGAGCGCATAGAGATGCCCGCGCCGGGCGACGTCGGCCCGGCGCGGTTCCACGTTGATCTCAGGGATCTCGTCTGGGATTGGCTCTATGCGCCTATCGCGCGGATCGTGAGCTTCGCCGCCGACCGGCTCAACCATCTGCAATTCCTGACCATCCGCCGATATCTCAGCCTCGTCTTCGTCGCCCTCATCGTCCTGTTGCTGGTGCTTGCAATATGGATGTGATCCTCAACCTCGCCCCTCAAGCCGGCCAGATGTTCCTGGTGCTGTTGCTGGCACCACTCCTAACCGGGTTCGTCCGCACGACGAAGGCACGGCTACTGCGCCGCCGCGGGCCACCCCTCCTCCAACCCTATCGCGACCTTTTGCGGCTGCTCCGCAAAGAGGCGGTGCTGGCAGAGAACGGCTCATGGCTGTTCCGCTGCGCTCCCTATCTGATTTTTGCAGGAACGTGGGTCGCGGCCGCGCTGGTTCCGACTTTCGGTACCGGTCTCATGTTCAGCTGGTCGGCCGACCTGATCGCGATCACGGCGCTGCTCGGCAGCGCGCGCTTCTTCCTGGCGCTGGCGGGCATGGATGTCGGGACCAGCTTCGGCGGCATCGGATCGAGCCGTGAGGTGATGATCGCGACCTTCGCTGAACCGGCGATGCTCATGATCGTGTTCACGCTGGCGCTGATCGCCGGCTCGACGCAGCTTTCGACGATCGCCGGCTTCATGCTGTCCGCCGGTGTGGGCCTGCGCGTCTCTCTCGGTCTCGCGCTCGTTGCACTCATCATGGTGGCGATCGCCGAGAACGCCCGCATCCCGATCGACAACCCTGCCACCCACCTCGAACTGACCATGGTGCACGAGGCCATGGTGCTCGAATATTCCGGGCGGCACCTCGCCATGATCGAATTGTCGGCGATGCTGAAGCTATTGCTTTACGTATCGCTGATCGCGTGCGTCTTCGCACCTTGGGGGCTGGCGCCGGACGGTGCAGGACCGATCCCCCACTTCGTCGGAATCGGCGCCTATTTTCTCAAGCTGATCGTCGCGGCAATACTCCTCGCGATCTTTGAGACTTCGATCGCCAAGATGCGTGTGTTCCGGGTTCCGGAATTCCTGGGCGCCGCGCTCATGCTGGGCCTGCTCGCCGCCCTACTCCGCTTCATGTCGCGGAGCTTCTGATGGATCACCTCGCCTTCGACGTCGCACATCTTCTGGCCGGCGGGCTGGTCTTGATCAGCATGACGATGCTCTACCAGGACCGGCTCTACGCGTTGATCAGGGTTTTTGCGCTGCATGCCGTGGTGCTGGCGCTCTCGGTCGCCTGGCAGGCGGCAATCCAGCACGCCCCGCACCTGTACATCACCGCCACGATCGCTCTTCTGTTCAAGGCGATCATTATCCCGGTGTCGCTGCTCCGGATCATGAGACAGCTTGGCGTCCACCGGGAGATCGACACGGTCGTGGGAATTGGCCCAACCATGCTGGCCGGCATGGGCTTGATTGCCCTCTCGATGGTCGTGATGCTGCGGGTAACAACGGAATCCGATCCACTGGCGCGCGAGGATCTCGCTTTCGCGCTCTCGGTCGTGCTGCTGGGCCTCTTGATGATGGTGACGCGCCGAAACGCAGTCAGCCAAGTCGTTGGCTTCATGTCGCTGGAGAACGGATTGATCCTCGCCGCCACCGGCGCGAAAGGCATGCCGCTCGTCGTCGAAATCAGCGTTGCCTTCTCAGTGCTGATCGCCTTCATAGTGATCGGCATCTTTCTGTTCCGAATCCGCGAGCGGTTCGACACAGTGGATGTGCGGGCCCTGGAACAGCTTCGCGGGGAAGAACGATGACCGCGCCGCCCGTCGATACGGTCGCCGCGGTGCTGCTGGTTCCGATCGGCGCGGCGACACTGCTGGCAGTGCTGCCATCTTACCGTCTGTCGGCGCGGCTCAATGTGCTCGCAAGCCTGCTGACCCTGCTCGCGGCTCTGTCGTTACTGATAGCGCGCCCGGCACCGGGTCAATTTCTTCTGATTGACGATCTCAATGTCGTCTTCATCGTTCTCAATACGCTGGTCGGCTTTACCACGAGCGTGTTCAGCGCCAGCTATATCGCTCACGAAATCGAGATCGGACGCCTGACCCCAGCCTCGTTGCGATTCTATCACGCCATGTACCAGGTCATGATGTTCGGCATGAACCTAGCGCTCGTGGCCAACAACATCGGGCTGATGTGGGTTGCGATCGAACTCGCCACGCTGACCACCGTTATGATGGTCGGCCTCTATCGGACACCCCACGCGCTCGAAGCGGCCTGGAAATATTTCATCCTGGGCAGCGTCGGCATCGCATTGGCGCTATTCGGAACGATCCTCGTCTATATGGCGGCTCGGCCGGTCGTAGGCGAAGGGCTCGACGGCATGACCTGGACGATCCTGGTCCGGAATGTCGCCGCCTTCGATCCAGCGCTGCTCAACGTCGCCTTCGTATTCCTGCTACTGGGATACGGCACCAAGGTCGGGCTCGCGCCCCTGCATGCCTGGCTCCCCGACGCGCATGCCGAGGGTCCGACGCCGATCTCGGCCGTGCTGTCGGGCCTGCTCCTCAATGTCGCGCTCTACGCACTGCTGCGCTTCAAGATCCTGCTGGCTGCCGCACCCGGCGTGATCGCTCCTGGGCCGCTCATGGTCACGATGGGGCTGACCTCGCTCATTTTCGCTGCGTTCATGCTGTATCGGCGACGGGACATCAAGCGGATGTTCGCCTACTCGTCGATCGAACATATGGGCATCATCGCCTTTGCCTTCGGCATGGGCGGGCCGCTCGCCAATTTCGCCGGCCTGCTGCACATGACCATGCACAGCCTGACCAAGTCGGCGATCTTCTTTTCCGTCGGGCATATCTCGCAGATCAAAGGTACGCAGAGGATAGCCGACATACGCGGCCTCACCGTCACCCATCCGGTGCTGGGATGGGGATTGGTGCTGGGCGTCATGGCGATCACCGGCATGCCTCCACTTGGCATCTTCATGAGCGAATTCCTGGTCGTGAGCTCGACCTTCGCGCGGGAGCCGCTGCTCGCGATCCCTCTGGTGCTTGGCCTGTTGGTGGCGTTCGGCGCGCTCCTTCTTCGGCTGGGCACGCTGGCGTTTGGTGAGCCGTTGGGCAGCACCGCACGGGCCGAGGCGTCCTACATGCCGATGTTCGCCCATCTCGCGTTGGTCTTGGTGGCCGGGATCTATCTGCCGGGACCGGTCGTGGTCTGGTTTCAGCATGTCGCGAGCCTGCTCGGATGAGCGCCCTGGCCGATCTGATGCGGGGCGGACACCCTGTCGAGAACCACCGTCCGTGGTCCCGCGCGGTTGTGGACCAGGACGGATGGCTGCGCGCGCGCGACCTTCTCGTTCAAGGCCGATGCGCGCTGTTGGGGCTTTGGGGTGAAGCACGTGCAGTTCATATGGCGGTATTGGACGAAGCAACCAACGAGATCGGCGTCATCACGACTGAATGCCGGGATGGACGATTCCCGTCGGTTGGCCAGGTTCATCCGTCGGCTATCCGACCGGAGCGCACAATCCACGATCTGTTCGGGCTGGAAGCAGTCGGGATTCCGGACACCCGCGCATGGTTGGACCATGGGCGGTGGGGCGTGCGATCGCCGCTCGGTGATCGGACCACGAGCTCGACCGGCGGGGAGGCTTATGCTTTTCTGCCCGCCGAAGGCGAAAGCCTGCACCAGATCGCGGTTGGTCCCGTCCATGCCGGCATAATCGAGCCGGGCCATTTCCGATTTAACGTTAACGGCGAGGCCGTGGTCCGCCTCGAAGAGCGACTGGGATATGCTCATAAGGGCGTTGAAGGACTGATGGCCGGCGTAAATCTCGTGCGCGGAGCGATGCTGGCGGCCCGTACCTCGGGCGACAGCACCGTCGCTTACGGCCTCGCATTCGCCCGCGCCGCCGAGGCAGCGCTCGGCATCGCAGTTCCCCCGCGCGCCGTCTGGCTGCGCGCCCTGATGGCCGAACTCGAGCGCCTGGCGAATCATTTCGGCGATATCGGAGCGATCTGCAATGACGCCTCTTTCGCGTTGATGCTTGGCCAATGCGGGATCTTGCGCGAGCGCGTGCTCAGAACAGCCAATGCCTGTTTCGGCCATCGCTTGATGAGAGACTGCATCGTGCCGGGTGGCGTGGCCGTCGATCCGGGCGATAATGCCCTATCTCGCATTCAAGAGCTCCTGGCGACTCTGCGCCTGCAGTTCCCGCCGTTGATCGATCTCTATGATAATACGGCATCGCTTCAGGACCGCACCGTCGGGTCGGGTATGCTAAGCCCCGAGCTTGCCAGGCAATATGCCTGCGGTGGTTTTGTCGGGCGGGCGTCGGGGCGCGGGTTCGATGCCCGCCGAACGCCGGGATATCCGCCCTATGACAGCCTACAGTTTGAAGTCCCGGCACTCGATCGCGGCGACGTCGATGCGCGGATCTGGATTCGCATTCGCGAAGTCGAGCAGAGTATCGCTTTGATCGAGCAGATCATTGACCACCTACCGGCGGGCGCGCTTCAGATCGATTTCGACGCCGCGACTGCGAACGGCCCAAAGGAAGGTATGGCGCTAGTCGAGGGATTCCGCGGTGATGTGCTCGTCTGGCTCCGCCTCAACAGCAGCGGACGGATCGAGCGATGCCATTTGCGCGACCCGTCCTGGTTTCAGTGGCCGCTGCTCGAGGCCGTGATCGAGGGCAACATCGTCGCCGACTTTCCGCTCTGCAACAAATCCTTCAACTGCTCGTATTCGGGTCACGACCTATGAGACGGTCATTCTTCGCCGAAGCCATCGCAAAAGGACCGCTGACCGAGACGTCCCCGGGCTCGGACGACGCGGCGCTGGCCGAGCTTGTGCGAAATGTGAATGGCACTGCGCGCAAACGCCTGGGGCGGAGCCTCTCAATCCGGCAGGTCGATGCGGGATCGTGCAATGGCTGCGAACTCGAAATTCATGCGCTCAACAACGCGTTTTACGATCTGGAACGGTTCGGGCTGCGCTTCGTGGCATCCCCGCGCCATGCCGATGTGCTTCTGGTAACGGGTCCGGTGACGAAGAACATGCGGGAGGCACTTGAGCGTACCTATCACGCGACACCAGACCCGAAATGGGTTGTCGCGGTCGGCGACTGCGCTGTCGACGGCGGTATGTTTTCAGCTAGCTACGCCTGTGTCGGGGGTATTTCAGCCGTCATTCCCGTCGACCTTCACATTGGAGGCTGCCCACCCAGCCCAACGCAACTGCTCAAAGGCTTGCTGACGCTTTTGGAGTATTCCGTCGCTGGAAGTTAATCGATCTCCAATGATCCCCGATGTTATTTGACATATCCACCTTACCAACGGCTGGCCGAAGCACTGGGCGAATTCGGTCTTCAGCGCCAGCAGTACTACATCGCCGCCGGCGAAGCAGCGTGTTATCGAACCGGCGTCGCGCGGCAAGCGGACATTCACGCCTGGGGGCGGGGTGCGGATATCGTTGAAGAGGTCTTTGGAGACCCAACCGTGCTCTTTCCCGTCCTTAGCCAGATTCGCGCGCACCTGGCGCACTGATCCTCGGTGTTGGCCAGCTCTGGATTCCGGAAAGCGTGTCCGCCCGTCCTGGGATGCCCGACGCGGGCTTCATCTCGAATTTCGGCTTCCTATTATTCGGCAGATAGGCGCCGACGGGTTCAGCACCTCGGCGATCCTTCAACCGACCACCTCAAATCCATGAAAGAGCCCGCCATGTCTGGCATTTTACAATCGACGCTTCATCTCTGGGCCGAATGGCGCTCGTTGCTGAGACCGTCGGGTGGGGCCGTACTGTCGCCGACGGCCGTCACTCTCCTGGGCGCCACAGGCCTTTACGGCGCGCCAAAGTCGAACGACGATACTGTCGCGAGCGACGTGAACATCCTCAACACGGCGATCGGCGGCGAATTCGGAGCGGTAGTAACCTATCAGCTCGGCGCCGACAGCGGGCTCCTGCAGAAGCCAGTGCTCGATCTTGCGCTGCAGTTCCAAGGCCAGCACCGGGAACATGCCGATCTCCTCGCAAAGACTGTGAAGACGCTCGGCGGCACGCTGGTCGAGCCAAAGAAGACGGCCGATTACAAGTTCCCGGTTGAGACGTTGAAGACCCAGACGGACGTGCTGCGCTTCGCCGCTGGCCTCGAGCAGGGCGCGGTTAGCGCCTATTTGGGCGCAGTTCCGCTATTTGGTGACCGCGACCTCGCCAAGGCCGCCGCCAGCATCCTCGGCGACGAGGCGATGCACTTGGCGATCCTGCGTCAGGCGCTCGGCGAGAACCCGGCGCCCGAGGCCTTTATGTCCTAAGACCTCTGCTCCGGCTGATCACCAGAACCGGCCGCATCTGCCCCAGAGCGGTCGGCAAACTGCCGATTGGCTGCCTCGGTCGACATTCGGCGCGACCTGTTAAGGTGCCGCCATAAACAGGGTCAATATCGGCGTCGCCATGAAGAATTCGCAGCTACTTCAACGATACGGAGCTGCCATCGATTTTGACGCGAAAGAGCGTGTAGGGCTTTTGGCGCAAGTCCCGGCCTTCGTGGAATTGGGCCTGCCGATGGAGTTGATTGGCGGTGAAGTACAGATAGCCGTCCGAGGCTACGGAGAGCGTGTCAGGCCACAGGATTCTCGGGTCGTGGGCAATGGTTTTCCACTCGCCGTCGGCCTGGCGCTGCCGTACGCTGTTGCGTTCGTAGTCGCCCGCGTAAATCCGGCCCCGATCGTCCGCCTCAAGTCCGTCCGAGGCCCCTTTCTCGCCCAGGTCCACGACGGCTTCCTCGACATCGATTTCGGAAGCGGATCGATCGATGAGGAGTGTCGTAGGAACGGCAAAGAGATGGCGGCTCGATAGAGGACAGTAGTAGAGCGTAGCCCCATCCGCGGAAATTGCGATTCCATCCGAGGCTACATTGAAGGGCGCAGGGGCCTTTCCTTTCTCGCGAATGGCGAGCCTCTCCCCCTCTACGACGGGCACAAAAGCCGGATCGGGTGATGTCGAGCTATGTCCTGAGAGTTTTCTCCAGCTTTCGCCACTGTCGAGGTCGACGACGATGATTCCGCCAGGGCCCCTGATCGATGAGTCAGTGATGTAGGCGACACCACCCTTGCCTCTGCGCAGGTCAAAGCGAACATCATTGACGTAGGTCGAAGGCAGCACTGTCGACGAACGCAGCACTATCGTCTTCACGACTTTGTCGGTTGCTAAATCTACGGCGACGAGCTTCGCACCGCCGACAACGGGAGCCGAGAATCCAGGCGCTGCGGTGTCGAGCATCCAAAGCCGATTGGCGGGATCGACCACGACACTCTGGACGCTGCCCAACGTCTCTCCCGGTCTTTTGGGATCGAACGCGTTGATGGTAGCATCGGGATAGGGGATGACCCTGCCCTCGTGAATGAGGCCGACTGTGAATGGCACGTCATCACCCCAGCGCGGGAAGGTGATGAAGATGCGCCCGTCGCCTGCGACAGTGACGCCCGTCGGCATCGCATCGTAAAATTCGAAGACTGGCTCTATGTGCCCAATCGGGCGATCGCTCGCGAGCTCTTTGGCCGCGTTGGATAAGCTCTGCGTCATACTGGTCTCTCCTTTATTTTGTGCTGCGCTAATCGGCACAAAGCCGATCGCTACGGTCAGGCAGGCAAAGATCGCGATCCTCTGCAGGTCTATCCTTGAACTCACTCGACCCCGATCGAGTTCAGGCCGCAGAGCCCGGCAGGACATCACGCACCCGCGAGCGCGGTCAGCAGGGCATCGCGACCCGCCTCGGCCACGGCAATGTCTTGCTCGGTCGTCCCCGACCCGACACCAATTGCCCCCAGCAACTCTCCCTCGAGGACGATGGGAAACCCGCCACCGAGGTTGGCAATGCCGCCATGGCTCGCAAAGCCCAGGTTCGCGCCGAATTCAAAGGGAATTCCGCCGGTGGGCATATTAAGCGAAGCACTCGTGGCAGCCTTGGCGATCGCTGGATCGCGCGCGAGAACAGCCGCCCCATCTACCCGTGCAAAGGCCAGCAAATTGCCGCCCGCATCGACAACAGCGATGCATTCTGGAGCAGCAATCTCCCAAGACTTGGCGACTGCCGCTTCGACCGCGATCGCCGCGGCGGCATAGGTCAATTGCTTCCTGCTGTGAACGAGCTGCGGTTCGGGCATTCAAATGACTCCTGCAAGGCGAACGGGTGGTAGGCTGACGTGCGGGTGCGCCCCTCTGTACCGCGTAGGGGATGAAACCATGGGCGTCATATCTGAAAGCCTGTGAGCACGGTCTTGCCGATCGCGTGGCCGCTTTCGACAAGAGCGTGCACACGTTTGAGATTCTCGGCAGTGATGGGACCACCCTCGGCGGTCATCGTGGTCCGCAACACCCCAACGTCCAGGAGATCGGCAACCTCGTTGAGAAGTCGGTGCTGGGCGATCATGTCGGCCGTCTGAAAGAGGGAGCGAGTAAACATCAATTCCCAATGGACCGAGATGCTCTTGCGCTTCAGCCTGACGATATCGAGCGTCTCCGGATCGTCTATCAGGGCCAGTCTACCTTGGGGGGCGAGGACCGCTTCAATGTCCGCAAAATGCCTGCCGGTCGCGGTCAGGCTGGCAACGTATTCAACATGGGCAATCCCTAGCTTCTCGAATTCTTCGGTGAAGGGCCGATGGTGATCGATGACGTGGTGGGCGCCCATCTCGTAGCACCATGCGACGGTCTCGGGTCGTGAGGCCGTCGTTACGACCGTCAGGCCAGTGAGCCGGCGCGCGATCTGGGTGAGAATTGATCCGACGCCGCCCGCACCGTTGACGATCAAAAGAGTGCCAGCCTGGGACTTCACACCATACGGAATGGCAAGGCGATCGAACAGGATTTCCCAGGCCGTGATGGCAGTGAGAGGGAGCGCCGCAGCCTGACTGAAGCTCAACATTTTCGGTTTATGTCCGACGAGCCGTTCATCGACGAGGTGCAACTCGCTGTAGGTACCGGGCCGGTCGATCGCACCAGCGTAGAAGACTTCATCGCCGGGCCGGAAAAGCGTGACCTCAGCGCCTATCGCTTCGACGATACCGGCAGCGTCGAAGCCGGGAACTCCGACTTCCCCGGTGGGCGGCGGCACACTGGCCCGCATTTTGACGTCCGCCGGATTGACCGAAATCGCCTTCACCGCGACGCGCAGGTCACGCGCGCCGGGCGGTGGCGCCGGCAGCTCGAGATCCTCGAGCGATCCGACCGCACTGATCGGGCCCGCGCTACGATATCCAATCGCTTTCATGGCAACGTCCTCCGATGTCGGGAAAGTCAGATAAGCGCTGGGACAGTCGGATCGATCTCGACCTCGATCAGATGTGGCATGCCCGAGGTCATGCCGTGGCGCAGAGCTGTCTCGAGATCGGCAGGAGCCGAGATGCGTTCGGCCGTGACGCCGTAGCCCTTTGCAAGCGAGACGAAGTCGAGACCTGGGAGGTCCAGTCCTGGTACGCCTGGCGTATCAAGCTGGTGGGCGAAGGCCTTCAAGATGTTGTAGGCGCCGTTGCGCGGAACGATGAACAAGATCGGCAGTTCATGCTGGGCCGCTGTCCAAAGCGCCTGGATGACGTAGTTCGCAGCGCCGTCGCCGACGATATCGATCACCTTACGATGACTGCCTTTGTCGCGTTCCGCGAGAGCGACGCCCACGGCCGCCGGCAACCCATAGCCGAGCACCCCACTCGACATGGAAAAGAAGGAACGCGACCGGCCCGTTGGAAGTCGCTGCCGAAGCGTTTTCAATGTCGACAGCGACTCCTGCACGATGATGCTGTCGTTGGGTCGGACCTCGTCGATCGCATGATAAAGGTAGTCTGCGGTGATCAGCGGGCTCGACAGCGGCGGGGCCAATTCCTGGCGGGCTGGCGGCGGAGAGCGATCCGCGAAAGACACGTGATCAACCAGGACCGCGCAGGCCCGTCCCGGATCGGCCAAGACGCTTTCGCCCACAGGCGCCCGACCGGCCTCGCTCGGATCGTTCGTGATATGGAAGAGGCGCGAATTGGCGGGGAGGTAGTTGCCGGCGACATAGGGATAATAGCGGAAGACGGGCGCGCCGATGACGACGATCACGTCGTGCCCCTCAAGCTGCTCGGCCAACGGACCAATGGCGCTGGTCAACATGCCCCGATAGAGGGGATGTGTCTCAGGAAAGCCCGGACGGCCCTCCGCTGGTGCCGCCCAAACCGCGCAGCGAAGCCGCTCGGCGAGACGAACTGCGTCGTCCCAGCCGCCGCTTTGGTCGACGGCGCCGCCTATTACGAGGACGGGCGATTTCGCAGCCGAGAGGGCATCGATAACTGGGGCGAGGAGAAGTGGATCAGCCCCGAGCCGGCGGGTAACCGTCCGGATTTCAGGAAGCCGCGGACACGGCTTATCTACATCATCCATGGGTATGGACAGGAACACTGGACCCGCGGGCGGTTGCACCGCCATCGCATAGGCCCGCATCAAAGCGGCAGGGACATCTTCCGGGCGAGCGGGCTCGTAGGCCCATTTCACGAAGGGCTTGGGAATCTCGAGGGGCTGCGTGTTGGTGAGATAGGGCTCGATCAGCAGCATCTCGCGCGTCTGCTGGCCGGCCGTTATGATCAGAGGCGCGCGATTGTACCAGGCACTCTCGATGTTCCCCAAGGCATTGCCCATACCGGCCGCGGTGTGGAGGTTCACGAGCACCGGCTCTCCCGTCGCCTGTGCGTACCCGTCAGCCATCGCCACCGCTGGCGCTTCCTGGAGCGCCAGAATGTAGCGGAAATCCTTAGGGAAATTCTTGAGCAGCGTTTCCTCGGTCGAGCCGGGATTGCCGAAAATCGTCGTGAGCTTCAGACGTCGTGCGACGTCGAAAAATGCGTCCTGAACTGTCGTCATAAGCGGTCTCCGGTGTGAAGCTGTGAGTCGGCCCGAAGGGCACCCAGGACGGAATGCCGACCCGTGAGGTGCTCGAGAGCCGATGGATTGGGGATCGTCGTCGCCGTCGTCGCTTCAGCTTTGCTGAAGCTCATGCCCGCGCGGGCTTAAATCGAAACGGCGTATTTGCTGACGCTCTTTTCGTCCCAGGCGATGCCGATCCCCGGGCGGTCCGGCGCCGTCAGCTGACCGCCTATGGGCTGCATCGGCTCGGCAAGCACTGGGCTGGCCCAATCGACCCATTCCAGCCAATGCGCAGTAGGCGTCACACGCAGAAGATGGACGCAGATCTCCGGGTAGAGATGATTGCTGAGCTGAACTCCAGCCGCACCGGCGACACTGGCAGCCCGTAGCCACCCCGTGACACCGCCGATCCTCATCAGGTCAGCCATGGCGTAATGCACTGCACCGGCAGCAATGAAGGTGAAGAAATCTCGCGGGCCGTAGTAGTTTTCGCCCATCTGCAGCGGCGTGCGGACTTGATGAGCGAGTTGCGCGTACCCTCGGACGTTATCGTAGGCGATGGGCTCCTCGAACCAATAGAGGCCCTGATCGTCCAGTTCATGGCACCGGCGGATAGCATCCCCAAGGCCAAGGGCCTGATTAAAGTCGACCATCAGGTCAACGTTGCTGCCAACACCCTCCCGCACGGCGGCGATGGCATCGAGGTCGTCCTTGAGATGGAGATTCCCGAGGCGAAGCTTCATCGCCGAAAATCCACCCTCGCTCTGAAGCGCCCGTGCTTCCGATGCGAGTGTCGAGACCTCGTGCCGCCAGAGTCCATTACTATTGTAGACCCGGACGGGGCCTGGCGTGCCGCCAAGAAAGGTCGCCAGCGGCAATCCAGCAGCCTTCGAGCGTGCGTCCCACAACGCCATGTCGAGGGCAGAAATCGCAATGGTGGATACACCCGACGTCCCGATGACATTGAGGCGCCTCA
>Ga0268266_10002722_pt1 | contig 18535 bp, 14 predicted proteins | sample KBSS13metaG_FD_190356 | JGI IMG/M metagenome (GOLD analysis project Ga0268266, IMG submission 190356) | Switchgrass rhizosphere microbial communities from Kellogg Biological Station, Michigan, USA - KBS S1-3 metaG (SPAdes) (version 2) | ecosystem: Host-associated > Plants > Roots > Rhizosphere...
TGATCGCTCATGTTTTTGGAATGGTGATCCCGATGACACCCCCCACGCTCGCCGCGTTGAGTTGGTCCAGATGCGTGCCCACGGCCGACAATCCGAGTCCCCACAACGCGGCGCTGATCAGATCCTCTGGCGTGCCAAAACCCGGATTGCGCACGATCAAAACGGTGACGCCGCCCACGAAGGAAATCGCTCCCCACCAAATCCAAAGCCGACTGGTCAAGCGATTTAGCTCCACCAGGAGCGTTTCCGTCGTCGGCGGCAACGTATCCGTGTAGTAGTTGGTGGCAGTAAAATTGGCGATAGCTTGCATCACTACCGGATCGCCGCCATGGAGGGCAATTGCATTGTCGTGCTTCAGTGATTGCACGATGTCGTTCATAGTCTCTTGTGCCTGAGCGGCGCTCGGTGAATCACTCGATTCGTCGATTTGCGCGACCGCTTTCTCAAAGGCCTTGGGGGAATGTTTGGTCATGTTTCGCACACGCACGAGCGCGTCCAGCAGAATCGTCACCACGGTGGCGCGATCACCGCATTGGGTGAGGTGTTTCGTGAGGCCGTCGAGGGCCACGGTGGGATCCGTTGTGGCGAGGTGAATGAGTCCGGGTATGTAGGGTTGCAGGCCATCCTTCGAAAGAGCTGCTATGAGTGCCTCCACCGATTTCGTCAGTTTGGGAAGCCGCGCTTTGGTTTCGTTGCTAAATGCCTGGCGTCGTTCATCCAATTTTTTGACCGTTCCGCGCAGCCGGTAGCCGGGCAACAAGGCTTGATCTCGCGTGATCCGCCCCCGAGTCAACACGGTCACGACAAAATACAGAATGAGTCCCGCCAACAGTAGGGCACCCCCCGCGATCCGAGACTCGATGGGACTCGAGGAGACGGTCAAATTAAATGACTTGATCTCGGGTCGATCGGACCAGCGGAAGGACACCTGGCCGATAAACGTGCCGGCACCGGGTGAGGCGCCCTGCTTTTTGAGCGCCAAGGCAGTCGGTTCGTTGAAGGGCAGGTCGATGCGATCGCACCGAGCCTCGTTTGCTGCGGATGGCTGCGCGGATGCATCGCTGCTGCTCGTATCTCTAGTCAAGCAGAGTTGACTCGTTCCAATCTGGTCCAACGTGTTGGGGTCCTGTAGATTCGACTGAACCAGATATAGGGTGCCTTGCGTGCCCGCCGTCACGTTCGCCGGGCGTTGGTTGAGGAAGGTGAAGGATGCAAGGACTTGATCAGTGATTTTGACCTTTTCACGAGGCTGTGCGAGCGACCAATCGGACGGCTTGTCCTCCTGATCGGTGGTCTTTTTGTTGGCATCCGAATCGGAGTCGGACTTCGGCGCCGGCGGTGCGTTTACCGCCGGAAGTGTTGTCGGGGACGCAGGCTTTGATGGGTGGGCCGGCGTAGAGGGTGACGGATGGTCGGCTCGGGCCCCCATGGGAGCGGCCAGCGCTATTAACAGCCACAGCCACGCCGCAATCACGATTCCATCGCCGTGGCGATCAAATACCTCCCAACGCAGCTTCCGCGATCGGGTAACGCTCGAGTGATGCTTCATTTCATCGTCCTCGTGATGAGCGGGACTATTCGTCCTATTTTGCGGCGACCACCTGGAGCGACAAGGTCTGCTTACCGGCTTTGAAAGTGAGCTCCAGCGGTTGCGTGCCCACTGTCGCGGTTGCCCCTGCCGCCTTTAATCCAGCGATCCAGACCGCCTTGCCGTCCCCTTGCTTGGCCAACTTCAGCGTGATCGTTTTATAGGACACAGATTCGAGAGTCGTCAGCGCGGTTCCAGTCACGACGATCTCATCGGTCCCCTGCAGGACCGGAGCGGGGGGCGTGATGGAGCTCAAGGGCTCCTCGGCGTCGGCCTTCGGCAAAGGCAGATCGACGATGAGACCGCCCGGCGTGCGCAGCGTCACGAACTTGTAGTGCGCGAGATCCTCGTGTTGGATCACGAGCGTCGCGACATCATCCCGTTCGAGGCCTCCCATCGCCTGCAGCGGCGAACTCGCCGGCAGCACTGTCGCGAAGCGCGACAGATGCGAACCGAATACCAGGAAAGTGGACTTATTCTTATCCTGTTGGAGCAACCTCAGAGTCGGAGCCTGTGGAGACTGCTCGAACTCGTACACGTGCAGCTTCATCTGTCGATCTGCGGACACGAAAAGCGCCTTCAGGATGACATCCGGATTGGCGCGCAGTGAATCGGTGGGAACCACCACCGACAGTGTTCTGCCATCCGCAGATGTCGCATAGGGCGCATCGGAATAACCATACACTCGATTACCAATGAGCAGAATCGGCCGCGGGGCGCCGAGATCGAGCGGCAGCGGCTCGCGCAGATTCAGTGTCAACCTCGTGTGGGTGTCATCCGCCGTGCTGACCGAATAGGTATGCAAGTGAAAGCCGGCGAAGTCCTTGATGGCATCGGGCGGGTAGAGAAGCGGCGTCTCGGTTCCGTCGCGGGAGACCAATTTCACACTCTGGGTGGCGAGATCTGTAATGGAGGCCACAAACTGAATGTGCTGGTAGTAAGGTCGAAACGCGGTGTTGCCCTCACCGATTACGTTCGGGCCGATGCGCACCGCAGTCCCCCCGAGGTACTGGCCGGTGAGTGTTACCAGTACTTGACCATTACCCAGGTCTTCCACGGCCTGGGTGGAGAAACCTTTCGGTGGCTGGCCCAATCCAAATCGGGTGACCGGTGAGGGGATCTCATAGCGATGCAGCGAATGCGGGATGAGTTTCCCGACGAGGTTGTGTTTGGCGTCATAGCAACGCCAGTAGGTGGTAATGCGCAACGTTCCGAATTGCGCGGTGGTTTGCGCGGTGGGGAATGCCAGCTGCACAAAGGTGCTCTTCGATGTGCCGGTAACGTAGGGCGCGCCCAACACGGGCCGGAACTGCCACAGAAAGCCCGTGCGCATCGAATCCTTGGGTTGGAATGTCGCAGCCAGGGTGTCCTGGTCCTTCACCAGATAATAGGTGTTGGTGCTCTTCTGGTAGTTCGCACCGATTCCGATGACCTGCGTGACGATGCCGGCACCGAGGGAGGTACTGTCATTGGTGATGGCCGCGACGTTGTAGGTCTTCTCCTGCGGCAAAAGGGCAATGACCGTGGGTGACTCGGTGATGCCCTGCTTGGCATCGACCGGATCCGCGCCGGTGGTGTCGGCCTCCACCTCCACCACCGCCACGGCATTTTTGTAGCGTTTGCGTGGATAGACACGCACGGTGAATCCCACGGTCACGCGCGGTTTGATCGCAGTCGTGCCTCGGACGAGGCGATCACTAAGCGCACCTTCCAAGAGCATCCGCAGATTGGCAATCTCGTAGGTGAGCTGCATCTGCTCGGTCAGGATGTTGGAGGCGGATACAGAGGAGAGCGCGGGCAGGCTCGCGGTCGGGGCGCTGAGCGTCGGAATGGTCGGGGACACCTGCGGGCTCGTGATGACGCTGCTCACATTCGGGTTTGTGTTCGTGGTTTGGGTACCGTTGGTGGTCGTGTTCGTGTTGGTATCGCCGGTAACACCTTCCGTTTGATTCGTTGCCACGGTTTGGCTCGTGGGCCCGTTGAGAGTGGTCGCAACGCCTGCCAGTGGACCGCCTTGAATCTGCATTCCAAAAGCGGAAGTGGACTGACGAGCACCCACGATGGCGCCCAGATGGCTGCTGAGGCCAGCTTGGTCCAGAACCTGTAGGCTTGCGAGCTTGGTTTCCGCCGTGCTCAACATCTGCTGTAACAGTGAGTCGTCGTAGATTTTAGGGACGTCGACCTCGATGCCCTCGTAGGCCTCCTCGCGTGTGTCAATGGACAGTTCGAGCTCGCGTTGCTCGGCGGGTGTGGTGACCGCCCACGCACCGATTGGTGCGAGCAACATCGCCAGGAGCTGCAGAGAGATGCGGGCGATAGAGCGGTTCATGCGCATAGGCCACCTCAGCGGGTCGAGCGTCGAGCCCCTTTCGAGCGCGCCCTGCGCCCGGCCCTTTGCGTACCCCGGGCGGTTTTCTTGCCGGTCGTGCGCTGGCGGGGGGCTGCTTTCCTGGCGGGCTGCTTCTTCTCCGCGCGCGCTTTTTTCTTTTTTCGGGCGGGTTTCGGGGCTGCGAAGGCGGCCACTTCCACCTGCGCGAGCCGTTCGGCATCCGTCATGTACATCACGGTTCGTCCGTTGGAAGTCACTTCCCGACCGGTGATGATTGCCTGCGAGCCGTCCGTGAGTCCCTTGCCGAGTAGAAAACTCGTGGCTGCGCCCGCCGGATCGGATGCCCCCTCGCGCAACAGCAACTCAGCACCCAGGCGGGATTCACCGTTTTCAATGTGGAGCGTGCCCTGCTTCTTCATTCTTGAAGTCTCCCACTACCGTGGAGGCTTTTGAGCGGGTCACCCATCGAGCTGACCGCCAGCACCCCACGCCCTGTTCCGATGGATCGGGCAGTGGCTCCGAGTCGAGCCTCCCGCCCGCTTTCTACATGTTATGGCGATAGCCTCTCATACTCAGCCTGATTCTGGCCAGTGCAGCGCGGCGGATCCGCTGCCGATGCAGACAGATATCGCCCGCTGCGGGCCGCAGGATTTAACTGGCGACCTGCGTCCGCCACAGCGGACTCCTACCGATGCATGCAACTGAAGTGAAAGCGGTCCGGTTCGTCTTCGGATATGTGATTCAACAAATGGGTGGCCGTTTCTGGCTCGTCGCTATGCAACATAGGAGGCCGTGGTCGAGATCGGTCATTGCCGGCTGGATCACGCCGTGATGGGGAGTACGCCTCGGCGGCGGAGGGGCGGCCAGCCGGGCCGGAACAGGGTGAACGCATCCAAGTCTGGACCTATGGCATGCACCCTGCGATCGTGCTGGTTCACAGCTCTTTTGAGAACGTGCCGATACATCTCCTTTTGAAAAGAGGACTCTCACCGAAGGCGAGAAAGTATCGACACCGCTCCCCATTGAGAGCTTCTCTGACCGAGCCGATGAATCTCGCTGATATGTGGTTGCATTGGGCCGCCAAAGACGAGCCTGAGTTGGGTGCGTTCGCCGCCATTACGGATGAGCGGCCAGCTGAGATTTCGGAAACCAAACACTCGCGCTGCATCATCTCGTTGCAGCCGCAGAATGTGGATCCCTGGCTCAAACCCGATGTGTTGAGAAAGCAGCGGCTGGCGGAGATCTCGAGTGCGAGACACGTGGCCATATTCGAACACCGGATTGCCGGCTAAAATCCGATGCGGTTCGCGCTCGGTGCGCCAGGGCCTCGGTCCAGGAACTGTGTTACGAAAACCTCGCAAAGCCCAGCAGCGACGGTCTGCTCAAAGGGCGGGTTAGGCGCCTGGTTTTAGAGCCGCGGCAAGTCCCTTGCAGTCGCCGACTATTCGCTCGATCTTGGCGAGCATCTGATCTCGATCGGCTTCTACCGACGGCTGATAAAAGAATATTTGCTTGTCGAGTGTCTTTGCGATTTCAGCGACTTCCGCCAAGGCGGACTTAAGCTCGGCTGACTCCGTCGCAGACACTACCCGAGTCGTTCGCTCAGGAAATGCTCGAATCAACTTCTCCATCTCATGACCGGCTATCCTCGGGACCTGTCGTCCGCGCAAGCCCTCGAGTACGCGAGTCATCGCCGAGGCCAACGCATCGAAATAAGATGCTGCATCTTTATTGCGGCGGATTTTCGCGTCTTGGACGAGTTCCCACAATTTCGTAAGCCCCTTCCCGAACGGCTCCAGTAACGCAAGATAAGGATTCATGGTTATCCTCGCAGGCGCCATGCCGACTTGGTTTAGCTTAATCCCGGCACCTTGCAGATGCGAGGAACTTGGCGGCCCATCACCGCTGTGTGTTTCCCGGGTCGCGTGCGCGGAGTTGTCGCTGGCGGCGCCGCAGTGCTGCGGCGCAACGGGTGATGAGCCTGAGTGTTAGTGATCACCTTGTCTCGCGACGGGCGCCTTCCTCGCATGTTGCGCCCATTTTTCTGCAAACCTGAGAGTTTCCGCCCGACCACGACAGTTAGGGTATATAAGAGGGCAGCGTAGGCATCGCAAGTGGTGTCCGCAGACGCTCTGTCTGTTTTTAACAATTCGTGGAGTCGTGCCATGGAAGAGTTGATGCGCTTTCAGCAACTACGCCCCCTCCAGACGCTCTCGGACGAGCAAAAGTCTCTGCTCGGCCTGTCGCTCTATCCAAAAGACGAATTGACACCGTTCGCCAAGAGCCTGGTCGGTGCGGCCGGAAAGGATGCCTACACCGCACTGATCGGTCGGTTCGCGGAGGCCTCCAATGGCAAGAATCTCATCTCCAGCGGCGTGCAGTTGCACCCCTTCATCAAGGCGATGTACGAGTGGTTCTCTTTCAAGGCACGGCCAATCCGGATCGACGATCTGGGCAAATTCCTGCAAACGCTGCAAACCGAGCACGACTTCGTGCTTGCCGACCAGTGGAACTCGATTGCCGACAATCTGCTGGTTGCCATCGAACGAAGTCAGATCAATGTCAATTATTGTGTCGATTTCCAGGACCTGATACGCATCTGTCAGCTCATTCAAAGATGCCTGCAATTTCGTGAGGAGGTACCGGGCCTCGTCGATGGTGTCACTGCCGCCCTCGTTAACGACATTCTTACCCGTCCTATCATACTGCCACGCGCCATTCTCAAGGGACGTTGCTCCCTGGATTGCGCGTCGACCCACAACATGGACGTGCTCCGGCAACCGGTAGCCATATTTTTGCCTCGAGACGGCAAGTGTGAATGCAAGTGCGACACGAGCTGCCAGCAATCGGATCGCCATTGCATATGTATTCGCACTTACATTTCAGACCTTTTCATCGTGAAACAAGAATTGGCGCGCTACGATGCCGGGGAGCTGGCCGACATCGAGAACATTCTGGCGGGTGAGAAAAAACTCAGGCACCACAGAACCCTGATGCACTCGGAGGACACCTCGCAGACCGAGACAGAGAGTGTGACCTCCGAGGAGCGTGATCATCAGGTGACTGAAAAGAGCTCGCTTCAATCCGAAGTGAAGAACACGGTCGATAGCAAGTTGAATGTCGATGCCGGTGTAACCGCTACATTCAAGTACGGTGAAGCAATCACCGTGACGCCGCATGCGAATGTGACTTACAACCAGGCGAAATCACAGGCGGAAAATATTGCGCGCTCTTATGCGAAGGAAATCGTCGATCGCTCAGTGACGAAAGTGCAGGAAACCACGCGGCGTCTTACCGTCAGCAAGGTGATCAACGAGGTCGAGGAGACGAACCGGCATTCCATTAATAATACCCAAGCGGGCGCAGATCACCGCGCCGGACTATACTTCTGGGTCAACAAAGTCTCGCACGCGCAGGTCTTCAACTATGGAAGGCACATGATGTTCGACCTAATCGTGCCCGAACCGGCCGCGATCTGGAAGCAACTCTATAAGCTCAAACAGAAGAATGACAATGCGTTGCAGGTGCCGGCGAAGCCGAATACCACACCCGGCGCAATCAATGCCGGGAACTATGGGACGCTGTTAGCACAATATGGCATCAGCAGCGCCGATGAGTTTCAGCCACCGGACGAGACGATCAGTTTCCAGGTTCCGTTCAGCGCAAACGTCACCGAGCCCGACAACGGCGGGACAACCGGCTTCTCATCCACGGAGTTCAAGTCGCCGGAGATCCCGAAAGGTTACAAAGCCAATAGCATGGATTACCAGATCCGGGCGAACGCCGGTCACCCCGGGTCCACGGGAGATAAGGATCAGGTGGCCATATCAGTCCACTGTGGAAAGTATCAACTTCTCAATAAGGTACTCAACGAGTTCCAGGCCGAAAAGGACGGTATTTCCCTGCCATTGCCGATCCCGGACTGGGTCGGGCAGGGCACCGTCGTGCTGAATGGGGAACAAGGCAACCTCACGGTCGCCCTTGCGGGGTTCAGTACGCTCGCGTTCGCATTGAGCGGCTCAGTCAGTATCACCTGCAAACTTACCGACGAGGCGCGCGCGAAGTGGCAAGACCAGATATATAACCTGATCATGAGCGATTATAACCGGAAGCTGGATGCTTATAACAATGCGCAGGGCAGCACTGACGGCCTGATACAGATCAAAGGCCGCAATCCGTTCTTGAACCGCGAAATCGAGCGCAACGAGTTCAAGCGACACGTAGTGGCCATCCTGATGTGCAACTACTTCAACGGAATCGGCTCGATGATGGAGAGTGTGGCTCCTTGCGGCTACCCCGAGATAAACTTCTCCAGACTGGAGCACGACGCCCCGATCATCCAGTTCTTTGAGCAGGTGTTCGAATGGGAGTACATGAACTATGTCTTCTACCACAGCATGTGGGCGCGCAAGTGCAAGTGGCCGGAGTTGATCAGCGAGGATTCCGGGGACCCCCTGTTCGACAAGTTTCTGACTGCGGGCGCGGCGCGGGTGCAGGTGCCGATTCGGCCCGGTATGGAGGAGGTTTTCCATTGGTTTCTGAGGACCGGGCAGCTTTGGGGCGCCTCCGGGAGGCCACCCATGCCGGGCGATGCGGACTACGTCTCGATGATCCAGGAGCTCAAGGAATCGCTGCAGGGCGATTACGACGACCGTCCGGGGCTTATTGCAGCCACGCAAGGTAGCATTGTCCTCAAACTGACCAACAGCAGCTTCTATTGGGACCTCGTGAACGATGTTCCACAGCAACTGAACATCGATGGCGACGTGGACCGGGAAATTCTGGTCAACTTCAAGATTTACCGCATTGTGCAGGTGGACCAAACCAATCCCCCGAATGACAAGACCAGTTGGAGCATTACGATCGACCGGCCTTATGCGGATGCGACGGCCGCTAACCTGAAACATGCCGTCGGTGCGGTGTTCGTGGGCGCACCCTGGGAAGTGGTGATCCCAACCGAGCTCGTATATCTGCGTAATCCCAAGGACAAACTCCCCGTTTACCCGCTGAGCTGATCTCATGGCTGGCGGAGATACGGGCTATGGCCCTTCGACCGATGCTGGCGCAGGCTATAGCGCTGAAAAGGACGCTGGATCTGCATACGCCGGCAACAAAGACGCGGGCAGTGGGTATGCGACTGCACGGGATGCGGCGGCGGAGCAGCCCGCGGCCCTGTTCGGGAATGGCGTAAACCTACAGCCGTCCTATTCGAGCAACGGTAATGCCGACCTTGGTTGGGACTACATGAAGAAAGTGCTCCCGGCAATCAAGACGGTTCGCATACTGGTGGAGCCGGAGAAACACAATCAGGCAGTCCGCTGGGTCACCGAAGCACAAGACCGCGGATACGCGGTAATTGTCTGTTACAACAAGAGTGCAGTGCTGGGATCCAATGATCCGGCAGAGTTGCTCTTGGCGGCGAATTGGTGGAAAGACCACTACGCGCAGCTCAAAGGCAAGACCAGTATAAAAATCAATCTCATGAACGAATGGGGTGGACACGATTTGCAACCCGATGTGTATGCCGACGCTTACAACAAAGCGTTGTCCATTGTGCGTCAGGTGTATGGCGGCAGGATCATCATTGACGCGCCAGGTTACGGCCAAGGCGCCACTGCTCTCCTGCGAGTTCTCTCGGGCAGCAAGTCGATTAACGAGCGCAACATTATGCTGTCCGTGCATGTCTATCCTTCTGCTTACGATGCCGGTATCAAGAAGGCGCTGGCGAACGACGCGCTCAAGCGCCTCAACGACACGTCAGTGCCCTGCATGCTCGGGGAATTCGGCAGCAAGACAGAGGACAAGCCTTCCGGCGCGTCCTGGGGCGGCCTGGTGGACTACGCAAAGTCGTTGAATTGGCCCGTAATTGCCTGGTGTTGGGCTGCGGACAATACGGGTAAACGCATCGGCGACAAATCCCTAATGATGAACATGATCACTAGTCCAACGATGACCCAACAGCAGGCGTCAGGAAAGGACATCGAGTTTGACCCTTTGGTCAGTGGCAAGCCCGCACCCTACGTGACTTCTCGCTACTTCAAGGAAGTCGAGCCTAAACTCTGAAGGACAGCGATGGCCCCAAAGCTCGCATTGACCCGTGAGCCCTTAGCCGGGTGTGATTAGTGAAAGAGTGAAAGTAGGTATGGGCCCTATCAGTCACCTGAAGGTGGCTACGCAGACAGCACTCAGAGAGCTGAGTCATACGACAGCTCAAAGACAGCTTTGTTCTATGATCGCGGGGCCTTTGGCTGCGAGAGACTGTGTCCAATGCGTAGCGGCTCGCTCATGGACAGCCGCGTTGGTGCGACCCCGATGTATTCGAAGCGTATCGCCTGACCTTCTGACCTTCAGCATTCGTGACAAGAAATTGAGCCAGACGCGACACCGACCAAACATCAAGCACAAGCCTTTGGCCGAAGCGACTTGTCTGTCCACCGACCGAAAGATCTGCAGGGATGTCCTGATTGGAGGATTGGAGAGTGCTTAGTTGACTCTCGCGCCTCAAAGCTGCCGATGTGCTATTTCCACACAAATACGTCGAACAGCTTCGGCGCTCGTGTAAGCAGCGTAGCTTTGGTAGCTGTCATTTTTCTGTTCGTCAGCAAAGTCGCACACCGACTTGACGCAAAAGTAAAGAGGTGTCGGTTTGCCACCTAGCGCCGAGGCTGCGTATACAGCATATGCTTCCATGTCGATTGCGGCGGTCTTTCTACTTTGTCGTAGGATGTCCTCGACGGTTCCGCGATCTGCTACCACCGTTGATCCCGATGCCATCGGCGCGGCAATAATGCGAGGCGCCGCAATGTCTCCAGCGTCACCCTTCCATCTCCGCCTAACTTCTTCTAGCCATGCCTTTTCCCCCTGCAAGTCCTGAACCAGAGTGATGATCGATGTGCTGGCGGAGAACGCGTGAGGGTCCGGCTGAAGGCTGCCAGGTCTAGGCGTCGAAACAATCTTTCCGGATTCCCACGTCCAAGCCTCGGCGGCCATAATCATGTCTCCAATCGAAACCTTGCCACGTACGCCTGCGCAGATTCCGGAAGCCGCAATGACACGAGGGCGAAACACCAAGTTGATTTTCGTTACTAACGCAGACGAAACAACCAAGCCCATACGCTGAGGCCAGGTTGCTATGACCGTGAACTCTCGATCTTGATGGGTGAATGATCCCTGCCGGTACATAGTCGACTCATCTAGCTGCATGCTGCCGGACCATCTCCAGGGCAACTCAAGTACAGCGGTCAATTCCGGGTCGTAGAGAGCAGTGATTATTGCGAAGTCGACTTTGCTGGCAGTTCGTGTAGCTGATGTTTCAATATGGTTGATTAAGGCCGAAAGGCTGTTTAGCCAAGCAGTGCTACCTTGGTCTGATCTATACAGTGGCCACGATCGTTTCTCGAATTCTGCACGGAGTTTGTCAAAGTTCTCCTCGTAGGCAGTAATCCCTACAACAAAAGTTGGTGCAAGGTAATCGTCATCGAAGGTGATCTCTCGTAGAAAGTCGAGTCCTGCAGTGGGCTTGGGTGGCTCGTTCGGGAATAGTGGTAACGCAATGTCCAGCACCAATAAATCAAAGTGCCTCGCCCGAAGTAGTTTGCGAGCAGACGCCGCATCGCCCGCTACGTGAGACTCAATCTGCACATCGGGATTTCTGTGGCTGAGGTATGCAGATATTCGAGCCCTCTTCTCAGGCGAGTCATCGATAAGAAGTAAGGAGACAGGCATGATGTTTATTCACTCTTGTCTTGATTCCGCCGCAAAAAGCCTGCGGAGCTCATCCCGCCACTTTTCCGAAGCTGCATCGTAATACACCACCCCTCGGAAAAGCGCGGGGAACTCGGTTCTTAAGGAGTCTGCCAATGTCGGAAGATCAGTCTCTTTGCCGGCTTCGCCAAACTTTTCAAATTGTGTGACGATGATCACCGGCGTCTCTATGTCATTGTGAAGCATGAAACGCATGACTTCTCTTCCCCCGAATCCCTGGGGCTTGCCGCCAGACTCTCTTGGTCCGACGTCGAAGGTTGGAAGAGACATGTCCAGTACTACGAGGTCTCTTGGGGCCCTTTCGAGAGCTTGGGTGGACGAGGTGACTGAGTGGGTCCATTCAACCTGAGCTGTTTGATCAAATGATTTGAGTAACTTCTCAAGTCTACGTGCTTTGAATTGATCGTCCTCAACTAAGAGAATTTTCATATCTCACCTCTGGACAGGTTCTGTTTCGGCTATTTCCTCGGTATAGAAGGGGATTGCAACTCTAACGTCGAATTCTCGGTCACTCTTGAAGCCAGCGGCTATCTGAGTTCGCGCACCAGAAGGAGATTTCATTCCGATGCGCTTCAGCTTTATCAAACCAGAGCCTCCCTCTGACGCTGCATCACGAGAAAATGAGTCGGACTGCATATGTTCAAGCAGTTTTTCTAGCCGCTCCTCGACCTCGGGTGTTCGTATCCCTTCAGCAACTTCATTAACCACGTGAAAGTCCAAAAGCTGCTCCTGCATTGAGACTGTGATGGCGACGTTGGGCGAAGTAGCGATGCCGGAGCGTTTAAATACATTGTCAAGAAGGGTAAAAATCACGTCGAGGATTACAATCGCACCCGTAGTCATCTTCAAAGGGGGAATGTCCTCTTGAACCCGAACAATGACCTTTGGCATGAAGCCGCTGTGGGTATTTTGAGTTATCTGGATCCCCATCTCGACGAGACTTCGGACCGAGTATGTGCGAGTTGCATCGGTGAGTGGATCTGGTGTAAACCAATCGGCGACCCGGTCGATGGCCGATGCCACATTTGTGCTCGCACGGCCCACGGAGGCTGCAAAAATAGGATAGACATACGCGGAAGCGCAGCCGGCGATATCGATCCGCAGGGTGTCCAAAGCCTCATCTAACGTTGTTTTGAGTGTCTCTTGAAGAGACTGCTTTGCGCGCTTCAGCGGTCCGTTCATCGAGGCAGCAAAAAACTCGAAAACTATTTCGAGAAAATCATCAAATGTTGAAGTCTTTGATATTTGCGCCTTGATTAGGTTTACCAAGGGTACGCTCACGGTGATTTCGAAAGCGCCTTCTGGTTTTTCCTTCGAGCGGACTTGAATAATATCTCTTATGAGATGATTTATTGCGGAATCGAACGAGTTGGAGAACTTCGCGAAGGCGGCATCCAACGGCACAGATGCATTGGTGCCTAATACCCCTAGTCGTTCTGCCCAGTAAAGATTGGGCAAGTAACTTGAGTTGGTTTCGTCTTTGAGGCTTAACAAAGTCTCCTCCTCAAGGGGTCCACGTATATTTCCAGCAAGGCTGCCATGACGAATGCGAAGGCTCAGAAAGACATCTAAGCCGTCTTCCGGATTAGTCAAGTAATGATCTCTGAGCCTCAAGAGCATGTCGAGCATCAATTTGTCCGATTCCGTGGATAAATCAGCATGGAGCTCGTTGGGCAGAGATGTGGTCCCCCTAAGTTTCTGAATTGCACCTTGCAATGCGACCAAGGCTGCGCTGTTGGCGTTGATTAGGCTTTGGTATCGGAGAAGATCTTCTCGAATGGTGCTCCTTGCCCAGCGTCTAATTCCGTCCAGGTTTACAAACACGCGGCTTCTGTCGAAGCTTGCGACCCCTTCCTGTAACTCTAAGCGGTAAGTAAGCTCACGCGTTTCTTCGTCGTATTGAGGTGTGTTTGAAGGGTCTAATTCGCGTAAGCGTTGGCAAATTTTGACTCGTTCTTGGGTGAGTAGCTTCGACGTATCGATTCCAGGAAGGCCGACGAGGTTATTCTCCACACAGACATATTGAAGGATAAAAAGCAAAGTCTTGCTATTAACTCCCAGAGATTCAGCAGAGAAGTCAGCACATGATGCAATTCCTTGCGACTTCAGCAGCCGTCTAAGCGCCTGACGTAACAGTGCGCTGAGCGGTGAGTCTGTCGTTTGGGTCTGCTCCACAACGGCCATGTAGAGAGAGATGGTAAGGTATGGCGAAGTGTCGTTATCTCGCAAATTTGCCCAAGTCTTGCCCTCAAGCAGAGGTAACATTGGCAACTCCCAGCGAAAGCCGGGATGTTCGATTCTTGTTTGAGCTGCCAGTTTCGCCGCGTTCCACCAATCTCCGGCCTGCGCGAAGTAAAGGAACTCGTGTTTGAGCGCTTGGAGCTTGTCGACGGAATCACCCAGTTCATTCACATTCGAAATAAGTAACTGAGCGCTCTTCAACTCATTTATTTCGATCAATCTCTCTATCTGTGCGTGAATTGATCCCGGCAATGATTCTGATTCGAGACTTGCTGCTAGCGGGTGACGGGGATCCGACATCTCGAGGTCATACAGAATGCTGGCGTCAGTGTCTTTGGATGGCGAAAGGGTCTGGTCTGTTGCCTTGACTGGTTGGCAGCATGCAAAAGCCCTTGCCATCCTTCGAACAGAATCAGCCGCTACTGTTCGGGTGTCCGTTGCAGCTAACAACAGGAATGGCGCCTCGATTAAGAACCCGTGGTTGAGAGCGAACTTATGAAGGTCCTGTGTTGCCTGCTCCGCAGAGCCGCTTCTTCTGACAATAGATGACAGTGAGGAAATAATTTTCGCCTCCATATCACTATTTATGTTGCGGTCTGCTGTGTAAACCGATCTCGCGCGGCGTACCAGGTGGTCCAAGGTAGTCTGGGCCTGCGGCTCTGGTTTCGACGGGGCTCGCGCCGGGACTAGGTTAGATAAGGTTCTAATCAACGAATTTATTCTGAAGTCGTCGAAATTGTTCGAAAGAGTCGTCAGAACTGCGATAACCGCGCTGTGCAGATCGCCAATGCGATCTTTTCCGGCAATGGCGAGAAAGGTGATGACCTCAATTAAAGTCTCATAGAGGTCTACGACGGAACCGGTTGCAGCAACGCGCAAGACGTGACTCAGTTCTTCGGAACTGGCGGCGTAGAGGCCAGTAAGTTCGTATCGAAGGTATGTGGCGAGGAATGGGGGAAGTTGCCAGGCGGACAGCGTTTGATCGACACGCTCCTGAAAGCGCTGAATTGAGACGAGTTCCTCGTTTCGCTGTCCAACAAAATGAAGGATAGGGTGCAGAAGCGTGGGACCAATGATTGAACTGATGTTTGCTACATATGCTCGTTGCGCTTCCAACCCTTCGGTCGTTTGGAGGCATGCTATTTTCGCTTTTACTAGCCAGCATGACTCGCCGGATACGAGTTCGATCTGTTGAATAGCAGTGCGGATGTGCGCAGTATCGCCTTTGAGAAACGCATCGTGTAACTCAGGAACATCTCTACGGAAGGCGGTAAGTAAGTGCCTTGCCTGGCACACCACGCGCACAGCCCAATCGAGCTCAAGCGGCAGCGGAATCGGTTCAAATGGATGAACCCTAAAGAGTTCGGATGCTTTGGAGTACTTGAGCGGCAGTGGTGATGGGCGAACCGATGTCAACGGTACATAGGCTGTGGCGATGGCGTGCGAATAATGTCGCGGATTGGATTGGCGCGCAGTGTTCAATACTCTCCAGGCTGCGGAGGGTCCTCTTCTTATCTCACCGCGTACCCTGTTTCGAAGTTTCTGTATTCGATTGTCGGGCAAGTTGGGTCGATCTCAGAGTGAGAATTCTCTGGGCACTATTGAGCCGCAACGACAGTCTGGCCGCAACTTGGCCGCGCTTATGTTGAAATGGTGCCCGAGGTCGGAGTCGAACCGACACGCTTTTAAGGGCGGCGGATTTTCGTACTACTTCGGTTTTCACCGCCGTACACCCAGGTGCACGTTCGTAGTCCGGAGCACGCCTTCACCGTAGTCTTTCGACCTTAGGTGCCCGCCGTCTGCTCTCTACACCTTCCCTGATTTCCACCAAGGCTTGGCTCGGCGTTAGCTCGAGCAAATCTGCTCAGGGCCTTCACCGACTTTGACGGGCTACACCTCGAGGATTTCTCCAAGAGGGCTCAAGTTATGGTCTGAGTCCGCTGCGTCTACCAGTTCCGCCACTCGGGCTTCGAGGGCTTCAAAATTGGGCCGCAATCCTAGCGGATTTGAGGCCAACAGTGTCAACGAATCGCGGCCAGGCGCCGTGGCTCCTATATGGCTCCTAGCCTCAAAAAACTAACTCCGCGCGTCGATTGCGGCCGGTTCGGAAGTCATTGAGATAACTAAATTTTTCGCAGAAACAGCAGGTTGCGTTTCGGGGTAGACGAAACGCTTTTTGAGTCCGCTGCGCCTACCAGTTGCGCCACTCGGGCGCCGAGAGGGGGCGCGAAGTATAGCCGAACCGCTTGCGACCTTTCAGGAGTCTGCTGCATCTAAGCAGTCGTGGCCCGACTCACCGATATAGACGTACCCCCAGACGTACTCGCCCGCGCGCGAAGCGGTAGCGAGGGGGCGCAGGTGGCGATTTACGCTGCGGTGGCGCCGGCGACGTTTGGGCTGGTGAGGCGGTTGGCGGGGAGCAAGGCACTGGCGGAGGACCTGTTCCAAGAGACGATGATGGCTGTCTTCCAGAACCTCGAATCGTTTCGGGGGGAGGCGCCACTCGGGACCTGGGTGAGGCAGATCGCCGTTTCCAAGTGCTTGATGTACTTACGATCTCCGTGGCATCGCGCCCGGTTGAAGTTCACACATGACGGAGATTCCGACTGGGTGGAATCACTGCTGCCCGCGACGCCGGGGCCGCGGGCCGAGGTGGTGGATCTGGAGCGGGCGCTGGCGAGCTTGGGGCCGACCGCGCGAGCGGTGGTGTGGCTCTTTGAGGTCGAGGGGTACTCGCACGAAGAGATCGCCCAGTCCTTCGGACGGTCCGTGAGCTTCTCCAAATCGCAACTCGCAAGGGCGCACGCCAAGCTGCGCCAATGGTTCGAGCCCCCCGTGGATAGCCAGACATGCACGACTCTATAGATTACATCCAGCGTCTCAGGACGCTGCCGACCGAGACGACTCCGCCGTACAACTGGCAGGAGTTTCAGCGACGCGCGGTGCCTGCGCGGGTCGCGACGGAATGGCGGCCGCTCGCGGTGGCAGCGGCTTTGCTCTTCGTGGTTTGTGCGATCGCGGTTTGGGGTCGCTTTGGTGGTGGTCGGCATCTGGTGGCTGATTCGGCCGCCGTTGAGGATGGGGGCCGCAACGCGGATCCAACGATCGGCCATAACGGACAGTCGGCGTCGCTTGCGGAGGGCACGGCAACATGGTCGGCAGGCGTAACGGACGGGTCAGGAGATCGGAATGCGGCGCAGGCGGAGGGCGGCCGATCATCGGGCACCACGTCTGCAGGTCCGACTCAGAGCGAATCCGGGATCGCTGCTAGACGATCGCGCGCGATTGAGTCGTGGCTGGCAACGCTACCGCAGGAGCCGGCAGTGGTACGTGTTGGTACGCGTGCGGCGGTTGCTGGTCTGGAGGACCGTATTGCTCAGGTCGACGACCTGATGACTTCCATGCGTATCGATGGCACGAGGTCGGATCGACTCGCAGCGTTGCAGCGGGAGCGTTTGCGGCTGGTTGGGTCGTTGGCGCAGGTGCGCTACGCGGAAGTGGTGGCTTCCCGGTCACCCTAGAATTCAACTTCGAGGTTATTGTGAACACTAAACTAACAAGGTTGACTCTGGCGGTGGCGGTTGCCGGAGTTCTGGCACCGATGTCGGTGTTGGCTGCGTCGGATGCGGCTGAGCGCGCTGTCGCTGAGATCAATGCGCAGCAGAAGGAGTTCGATGCACAACAGAAAGAGTTGGATGCGAAGCTTGCTGAAGCGCGGGCGCGTCTCGAAGAGGCGGCGCATGAAGTGGCCGAGATTTCCAGCCGGATGAGTGAGCCCGTGGTGGATCACATGATGTCCATTTACGAGGACGGTCCGCCGCGTGCAGTGTTGGGAGTGCAGCTCGATGAGCGAAGCGGCAAGGACGGGGCGCGCGTTCAGGAGGTGAGCCCCGGAGGGGCTGCCGCGGAGGCCGGGGTGCATGTTGGTGATGTGATTACTTCGATCAACGGGGTTGATGTTAAGGGGGATCGAACGGCGCGGCAGGTGATGCGTGCGATGCGGAAGGTTGCGCCGGACAGTAAGGTCAAGGTGCAGGTGTTGAGGGAGGGGAAGAGTCAGGAGTTCGTGTTGACGGCCCGGCCGGGGATCGGTCATTACGATGTGCGCATACCACCGATTCCTCCCATCCCGCCCATTCCGCCTATTCCCCCGATACCGCCAATACCCGCTGAAGCAGCGTACGGGCCGGTGTTTATCCGAGGGCCATTGGGGGAGATGGAGCTCGTGTCGCTCACTCCACAATTGGGGCGGTATTTCGGGACGGATAAGGGTGTGCTGGTGGTGCGGGCGCCGAAGGACTTCAAGCTCGAGGATGGTGACGTGATCCTGGCGATTGATGGGCGTGCGCCTACCAGTGGGTCGCATGCGACGCGCATTCTCGGGTCGTATCAGCCGGGTGAGAAGATTGCGATCAGGGTGATGCGGCAGCAGAAGATGGTGAACGTGGATACGACGTTGCCGGAGCGGGGGCCACGGGGTAGGCCGGGGCGCGAGTTGCGTGAGGGGCCCGACGGCAATGTGCGGTTCGATCATCGGGTGGCTGGCGCCGATTCGGCGACCTGACGCGGTCGCTCTGGTGGCGGTGCGTCCGGCGTTGCCGGCGCGTGATGGT